>Ga0316194_10001434_pt1 | contig 16450 bp, 16 predicted proteins | sample CroRivsedime1_MG_FD_204936 | JGI IMG/M metagenome (GOLD analysis project Ga0316194, IMG submission 204936) | Coastal sediment microbial communities from Maine, United States - Cross River sediment 1 | ecosystem: Environmental > Aquatic > Marine > Coastal > Sediment | place: USA: Maine...
TCAATTGCAGATACTGCTATATTATAATACTACTACCTGCACCGTCCCAACGTTTATGCGTTAAGCCGATGGCATCTGCCTGGTTCAGATTCTACGAAGAACTCAACGACTTTCTGCCGGCTGTGCGGCGCAAGGTCGAGTTTGAACACCGGTTTGATCGGCGTGCCTCGATCAAGGACATGATTGAATCGTTGGGTGTGCCGCATCCGGAGATCGAGCTGATCCTTGTCAATGGCCGGTCGGTGGATTTTTCCTATACTGTCGGTGACGGTGACCACGTCAGTGTCTACCCGGTATTTGAGAGTCTGGATGTATCATCACTGATACGTCTGCGTCCGCAGCCGCTGCGGAATCCGGTTTTTATTGTCGATTGCAACCTGGGGCGTCTGGCGCGCTACCTGCGCCTGTTGGGGTTTGATTGCCTGTACCGCAATGATTACCGGGATGCCGAAGTCGCCATGATCAGTCAGCAGCAACAACGTATTGTACTCACCCGTGACCGTAGACTGCTGCAGTATAAAGTTATCGATCACGGCTTGTTTGTTCGCAGCACCAGCCCAAAAGACCAGGTCAGGGAGGTTCTGCAGCGTTTGGATCTGTACGGGCTGGTACGCCCGTTTACCCGCTGCACGCGCTGCAACGGAAGCCTCATACCTGTACCAAAAGACAGCGTCGACCCGTTATTGCAGCCAAAAACCCGCCGTTACTATGACGTATTCCGGCAATGCCCGGACTGTAAGCAGGTGTACTGGCAGGGCAGTCACCATGCTCGCACGCTCAAATTGATCGAGGAATTTACAGGGCCGCCCACTGATGTCAGTGGTCGCAGATGACCTGTACCTTGCGGGTAAGGGCATTGATGTCCGCTTCTGTCTTTGCTTTCAGCAGTTCTTCCTTGGCTTGATGGCAGGCATTGGCTTCGCCCTGTTCATACTGCGAAATCTGTGGGTCGATGGTCGGGTGCGACTGGCGTGGTGGACTGCACTGTGTCTGTGATACGCGTCGCAGGTTGGTGTGACGACCGGTTTCCACGGCTACGCAATCACCCACCACAATATTTTGCTGCTCCGTCACTACCTTGACCGTGCCGCCTCGAGCCAGCTCGATAACAAAGGAATTGGCCATGTTGTCGCCTTCGGCAGCCTTGGTGGCCAGTCCGCCAACGGCTGCTCCGATAGCCGCACCGACCAGTCTTTCGCTGCCACTGCCGCGCGCCTGGGTCAACAGTCCGACCATACCACCCACGGTAGCATTGCGGGTGGCGTTGGACTCGAGTTTCACAGGTGTTACGGTAGACACCGTGCCGTAGTTGACCGCAATGGTACTGTCCAGACTGTCACGGCTTACTCCACCCTGCGAAGCACAACCGACAGTGGTGAGTGCAATAATGCATGATGCAGCAAGTAATTGACGTCTGTTTGTTGGTCTCATGTGATTATCCTTTCCCCGAGGTGTGTTTCTGATCCAGGAATGATACCGTTAGCCGGGGCAGGCGGCCAGTGCCGCATGTATCTCTATAAACCAGCTGCTATGCCGGAATTCAAATGCCCCTCGGAACTGCCGCGACCTGTTTAATGCAAGCTATCGTCTCTATCTCCAATCTGTCCAAGACCTATGCCAACGGCCACCATGCGCTGAAGGACGTTAATCTGGATATTGCCCAAGGCGAGATTCTGGCACTTCTGGGCCCGAATGGCGCGGGTAAAACCACACTGATCTCGATCATCTGTGGCATTGTCAATGCCAGCGAGGGCGCAGTGACGGTTGATGGACATGATACTGTCAGAGATTACCGTGTCACACGTAGCCTGATTGGCCTGGTGCCCCAGGAACTGACCCTGGGTGCATTCGATACCGCGTGGAATACGCTGTGTTTCAGCCGCGGTCTGTATGGCAGGAAGCCGAATCCGGCCTACCTCGAGCAACTGCTCAAGGACCTGTCACTGTGGGACAAGAAAGACAGTGTGCTGATGTCACTGTCCGGGGGAATGAAGCGACGGGTGTTGATCGGCAAGGCTTTGTCGCACGAGCCGTCGGTGCTGTTTCTTGATGAACCCACGGCCGGTGTGGATGTGGAGCTGCGCAAGGATATGTGGAAGCTGGTGCGGCGCCTGCGTGAGTCAGGCGTTACCATCATCCTGACGACCCACTACATTGAAGAGGCCGAGGAGATTGCCGACCGTGTCGGCATCATTGACGGTGGGCGACTGGTGCTGGTGGATGACAAACAGGCACTCATGCACAAGCTGGGCAAGAAGCAGATGATCATCGAGCTGGAAGAGGGCGTGAGTCGGGTACCCGATGTGCTCACTGCCTGGGCACTGGAGCGGTCCGCCGACGGTAGCAAGCTCACTTACACTTATGATCCACGCAGTTCACACACCGGAATTCCTGACTTGTTGCAGGCAATCAGCGAGGCTGGCCTGGAACTGAAAGACCTCAATACCACGCAAAGCACTCTGGAAGAAATTTTTGTAAGTCTTTTGAAAGGCAAACAATGAACACCCACGCCGTCAAGGTTATTTACAAGTATGAAATGCTTCGTGCCTGGGAAACCCTGCTACAGAGCTTCGTATCGCCGGTATTGTCTACTTCGCTCTATTTCGTGGTTTTTGGTTCGGCAATCGGTGGACGTATTGAGCAGATCGACGGCGTCTCTTACGGCGCTTTTATCGTGCCCGGGCTGATAATGCTCGTACTGCTTACCCAAAGTATTACCAACGCCTCATTCGGTATCTTCTTCCCCAAGTTTACCGGCACCATCTACGAAGTCTTGTCCGCACCGATTTCTTTTGTCGAGATTCTGCTGGGCTACGTGGGTGCTGCGGCCACCAAGTCCTTCATCATCGGCCTGATCATCCTGGCGACAGCAGGGTTTTTCGTGCCGCTGGAGATCGCTCACCCGCTGTGGATGATGGGATTCCTGATACTGACGTGTATTTCCTTCAGCCTGTTCGGTTTCATTATCGGGCTGTGGGCGAAAGACTTCGAAAAACTGCAGCTCATCCCGTTGTTGGTTATCACGCCATTGGTGTTCCTGGGTGGCAGCTTTTACTCGGTCAACATGCTGCCGCCAGTGTGGCAGACCGTCACCCTGTTTAACCCTGTGGTCTACCTGATCAGCGGTTTCCGCTGGAGCTTCTTCGAGGTTTCGGATGTGAGCGTAGGATTGAGTCTGTTCATGGTGGTGTTATTTCTCTCGGCCTGCCTGCTCATGGTTTGGTGGATGTTTAAAACCGGGTACCGCTTGAAGCAGTAGCCAGGCGCGAATGGCTTTTAAAAAAAATCGATTCAGCCTGATCCTCCTGTTGAAAGCGGTCGAATCGAGGCTGAAGGTGGCGGCTAATGAGGTAAAGAAACCCGCTCCGAGCCCTTCTGTGCCAGTCTAGATTGTTTAGAGAACAGTAATATGCTAATATTATTCGTTTTGCCGGCACTCAATATAGCCTGCCTTAGAGGGCATCCATGTTTTTTAACTTTCAATGCACCGAACGGGGCTGCCCTAAAAACGATATTCTCTCCGGTCTGACCGTCGCCCTGGCGCTGGTGCCCGAGGCCGTGGCGTTCGCTTTTGTCGCTGGTGTCGATCCGTTGGTCGGGCTATATGCCGCTTTCATGGTTGGTCTGATTACCGCGGTCATCGGCGGACGCCCGGGTATGATATCCGGTGCGACCGGCGCGCTCGCCGTGGTCATGGTCAGCCTGGTCGCCGAGCACGGTGTCGAGTATTTGTTTGCCGCTGTCGTGCTGATGGGAGCCATTCAAATAACCGTGGGCCTTTTACGGCTCGGGAAATTCATCCGTATTGTGCCCCACCCGGTGATGCTGGGTTTTGTCAACGGCCTGGCAATCGTCATTTTCCTGGCCCAGCTTAATAACTTCCAGATCAAAGATGCGGCCGGCAACACGCAGTGGATGCAGGGCCAGTCCCTGTGGGTCATGCTGGGGCTGGTTGCACTGACCATGGTGATTATCCGTTTTCTGCCGAAACTGACCAAGGCCGTGCCTTCGTCGCTGGCAGCTATTGTGGCGGTATCACTGCTGGTGGTTTTCGTTGGCCTGGAAAGTCGCACGGTCGGCGACATGGCATCCATTGCCGGTGGCCTGCCGGATTTCCACATTCCCATGGTGCCGTTCAGCATGGAGACGCTGAAAATCATTCTGCCTTACTCGATCATTCTTGCCGCCATTGGCCTGATCGAATCGCTGCTGACCCTCAGCCTGATCGACGAAATCACTGAAACCCGTGGCCAGGGTAACCGGGAATGCATCGGCCAGGGTGTCGCCAACGGTGTCACCGGCCTGTTCGGTGGTATGGGTGGCTGCGCCATGATTGGCCAGAGCATGATCAACATCAATTCCGGTGGTCGCGGCCGCCTGTCCGGTATCAGCGCCGCACTGTTTTTACTGCTGTTCATTCTGGCGGCCTCGGATCTGATTGAGATGATTCCGCTGGCGGCGCTTACCGGGGTGATGTTCATGGTTGTCATCGGCACCTTTGAGTGGTCGAGTTTACGCATTATTCGCAAGATTCCGGCAAGCGATGCTTTTGTTCTGGTGTTAGTATCCGGTGTAACAGTGGCCACCGATCTGGCCATCGCCGTGGTAGTTGGGGTGATTGTGTCGGCACTGGTATTTGCCTGGCAACACGCCAAGCACATCCGCGTTGAGGCCTTCACTGATGAACAGGGTTCAAAGATCTATGAATTGCACGGCCCGTTGTTTTTTGCCTCGGTGCGTAACTTCCAGGATCTTTTTAACTGTAAAGAGGACCCGGACGACGTCATCATCGAATTTCAGCATTCACGCGTGGTGGACCACTCAGCCGTGGAAGCTATAGACACTCTGGCCGAACGCTACGTGAATGCGGGCAAAACGCTGCACCTTAGACACCTGAGCACGGACTGTCGCCAGTTACTGCATAAAGCCGGCGATCTGGTGGAAGTGAACGTGCTCGAAGATCCGCGCTACCATGTAGCAGTAAATGAGCTAGCCTGATGAAATCAACGTCGGATGCAAATATACCGGTCAGCTTCGCTGCAATGAACCTGGCGCCGCCGCTTTTAAAAGCCGTCGAAGACGTCGGTTATGAGCAGCCTACCCCCATTCAGGCGCAAAGTATCCCGGTGCTTCTGGAAGGCCATGACCTGCTCGGCCAGGCACAGACAGGCACGGGTAAAACAGCCGCCTTCGCGCTGCCGCTGCTTTCACGCATCGACTTAAGCCGTCGTGAACCACAGTTGCTGGTGCTGGCGCCGACGCGCGAACTGGCCATCCAGGTGGCGGAAGCCTTCCAGACCTATGCCCGTCATCTGAAAGGCTTTCATGTGTTACCAATTTATGGTGGCCAGTCTTATGAGATCCAGTTGCGTCAATTGAGACGCGGCGTGCACGTTGTGGTCGGTACGCCGGGGCGTGTCATGGACCACATGCGTAACGGTAAGTTGAAACTGGACAGTCTGCAGGCACTGGTGCTCGATGAAGCTGATGAAATGCTACGCATGGGTTTTATCGACGATGTTAAGTGGGTGCTGGAACAAACGCCGGATACCCGTCAGATTGCACTGTTCTCGGCGACCATGCCGAAAGAGATCCGTAAGGTCGCCGAACAGCATCTTAACAATCCAACCATCATCAAGGTTGCACAGAAGACGGCCACCGCCGAAACCATCAGACAGCGCTATTGGCCGGTGAGCGGTCTCCACAAACTGGATGCACTGACACGCGTTCTGGAAGCCGAAAACTTCGATGCCATGCTGGTGTTCGTACGCACCAAAACGGCGACCGTGGAGCTCGCCGAAAAACTTGAAGCGCGCGGCCATGCCTGTGCCGCACTCAATGGTGACATTGCGCAGAATATGCGCGAACGGATCGTCGATCGCCTGAAAAAAGGGCAACTCGACATTCTTGTCGCGACTGACGTGGTGGCTCGTGGACTGGACGTTAAGCGCATCAGTCATGTCGTCAACTACGATATCCCGACGGATGTTGAAGCATACATCCATCGCATTGGCCGTACCGGCCGCGCCGGCAAGACCGGTGACGCCATCCTGTTTGTCTCGCCGCGCGAAAAGCGTTTGCTGCGCACTATCGAAAAGACCATTCGTCAGCCCATCGAACCGATGCAAATGCCGACCGCAAAGGACATCAACCAGCAGCGTATGTTGCGTTTCAAAGAGCGCGTTCGCGACAGTCTGGCGGAAACAAAAAACGAACTTTACTACCAGTTGCTGACCGAAGTACAACAGGAAGAAAGCGCCGAGCCTCTGGAGATTGCGGCTGCACTGGCCGGACTTCTGCAAGGCGATGAACCCCTGCTGCTTTCTGAAAAAGCACACAAGCCCCCGCGCGAGGATCACGGCAGCCGGAGAGAATACAAGGATGAAAAACGTGCCCCCAGACGCAGCAAGACGGCGGGCTCGGACAAGGCCCTTCCGTTAAAGGGGCACCCGGAAGTCGAGATGCTGCGCTTCAGGATCGAAGTCGGCTACCAGCATGATGTCAAACCCGGCAACATCGTCGGTGCCGTTGCCAACGAAGCCGATCTGGACAGTGAGTACATTGGCCATATCGAAATCTATGAAGACTATTCAACCATCGACCTGCCGGCCGGCATGCCGAAGGAGACCTTCTTCGCCCTGAAAAAAGCACGCGTCTGTCAGCATCGGCTGGATATCAGCGTGGCCGGTGAACAAGTGGCCGATAAGAAACGCAAACCGCTTTCTTTCAAATCAAAGAAAAAATCCAGAGCCAAAACCGGAGCAAAGACCACGAGTAAACCGGGCGAGCGAGCACACCCAAAAACAAAGTTCAAGAAAAAAGCTGCCAAAAAGAAACACACCAGCAAGAGCTGATTTAACCCTGGAATGCCTGAAGGCCCTGAAATAAAACGTGCGGCTGATGAGATTGCGTCTGCGATCAAAGGCAGGAAGGTGAAACATGTTTTTTTCTCCTTCAGCAAGCTGCAACGTTTCAGCAAGAAACTGTCGGGTGCCAAAGTATTAGATGTAATTTCACGCAGCAAGGCCATATTGATCCGGTTTGATAACGGCCTGACGATCTATAGCCACAATCAGCTTTACGGTCGCTGGGTAATTCTACCCGCAGGCGATTATCCTGACACTTCCCGTTCACTGCGCCTGGCTATTCATACCAGGGACACAATGGCCCTGCTTTATAGCGCTTCGGATATTGAAGTAATAAAAACATCGAACCTCAATCAACACCCTTATCTGAACAAGCTGGGTACTGAGCTACTGGCGAGGGATGCCGGTATCGATGATGTCATTTCACGATTTGATGACAGGCAGTTTCACCGTCGAAACCTGATGGGCCTGTTACAGGACCAGCGTTTTATTTCCGGAATGGGAAACTATCTATGCTGCGAGGCGCTGCACGTCAGCGGCGTGCACCCCTGTATGCGCCTGGTGGATCTTAACAAGATACAACGCAACCGTTTGGCAAAAAACTGTCTTAAATTAACCCGGCAAAGCTATAAAACCGGCGGTATCACAAACCTGGTAACACGAGCGGAAAAATTGCGTAAAGATGGCATGGCATTTGAAGATTACCGCTTTCATGTCTACCGGCGTGAAGGTCTGCCCTGTTATAAATGCGGCACTACCATTGAAAAAGGAAACTACAGTGGAAAGACGGGGTATATGTGTCCCGTCTGTCAATCACTCTTTATCCCCGCAGTCGGGAGGGGAGTGTGAAATAGAAGGTCGCGCCTTTCCCTGGTTCTCCTTTGCCCCAAACGCGGCCGCCATGCCGTTTCACAATGCGCAGCACGGTTGCCAGGCCAATGCCGGTGCCTTCAAATTCAGTGCCATGCAAGCGCTGAAAGGCGCCAAACAACTTGTCGGCATACTGCATATCGAAACCTGCGCCGTTGTCGCGTACATAAAAGACCGTTTCCTTTTCATCATTTCTGGAACCCACTTCAATTTCAGCCTCATCGAGTCTGGCGGTGTATTTCCATGCGTTCCCAATAAGGTTGTCCAGCACCATTTCAATCAGGCGGCCGTCACCTTCGGCTTTCAGTCCGGGTTCAATCGTAACTTTGACTGATCGAGTCGTATCATGTTCTTTCAGTTTCTGGATAGCGGAATCTGCAACGGCACTGATATCCACGATCTCATGCTGTAGTTCGCGCCGGCTTACACGTGAAAGGTCAAGCAGGGCATCGATAAGCTCGGCCATTCGTTGGGCAGCACCGCGTACACGGCTAAGGTAGTCTTTACCCACATCATCAAGGCTATCGGTATAATCATCAAGCAACAACTGACTGAACCCGTCAATAGCGCGTAATGGTGCACGCAAATCATGCGACACAGAATAACTGAATGCCCCCAGCTCCTGGTTGGTTGTTTCCAGTACATCTGTCTGCTTTAAAAGTGCCGCCTCGGCTTTTTTCCTGGCTGTAATGTCCAGCGAGTAGCCAATCATTCCCACGGTGACCCCCTGCTCATCATGCAGCATCGACAGGGAAAGAATCGCCAGGAAATCACTGCCATCCTTGCGACGCATGGTCACTTCCGTTTCATGCTCACCTTTGTTCTTCAGCGGGACAATCACCTGTTGTTGCAGGTATTCGTGCTCTTCTTCCGGGTATACAAAAGAAACAGGTTTTCCTATAGCCTCTTTTGCAGAGTAACCGAACAAGTTCTCGGCACCCCTGTTCCAGCTTGTAATAATGCCATCCAGATCAGTGGAGACAACCGAATCGTGTATCTGGTTAATAATTTGCGCCTGTAGCTGGACTTCACGGGTGCGCTCGCCGACCACTACTTCAAGCTGATGGCGGTGGACCTGGAGCTCTTCTTCTATTTGTTTTTTCTCGGTGATGTCTTCGTAGCAACCCAGTACGCCCAAGATATTTCCGTCGATGTCTCGCAGAGGTACCTTGCTGGTGCGAAGTACGAGCCTGCTCCCATCCGGTGCAGTTTGAGGCTCCTCATAATTAATCCGCTCCAGTCCCTCTACAATCGCCTTCTTGTCATCCAGGCGATAGAGCTCCGCCTGTTCTTTCCAGACCATGGAAAAATCATCCTTACCGATTATCTGCTCCGTAGAGTTCAGGCCGGCATCAGCGGAGAAAAGTCGATTACAGCCCAGATAAACCGAATTCCGATCCTTCCAGAATACCCGGACCGGAATAGAATCCAGAACCAGTTCGAGCGTCTGGCGTGACTCGACAAGGGCATCCTGCGCTTGCTTGCGCTCAGCCAGTGAGCGCATAATCTCTTTTGTGCGGCGAGTCTGAACATAGATAACCAGTGTTAAAAGGTACATTAACAACACTGCACCACTCGCCTGAAGCATCTGAGCAGCAGAATATCCGTCAACAATATCCTGGTGAATAAGCGCTTCGGCCTGACGAAGCTCCACCCGCGCATGCAGCAGTAGATGCACGTTCCTCCGTGCGGTAACGACATTAATACTGTGTTGGTGATCCCCGGATAATGAAAGTCTCTCAGTCTGTATCCGGGCGATCCAATCACCTGCCGAATCCGCAAAAGTTTCAACTTTTTCAGCAACCGCTGGATTATATTGACCCGCATCACGATAACGCTCTATCCACGTTACCAGCTCAAGCGCTGAATCATTGAACTGAGTCAGCTCGTGTTCATGGTCACTTTCGATAAAAAGCTCTGCATGTTCCAGAGCCAGCAAAGGGCTGCGCATATCATCCAGTATCCTGCCCGTAAGCTGAGCCTGCTCACCAAGCTTTATACGACGTGGAACGTCATAGACGGCATTGATCGTGACAAATGCCAGAATACCTGAAACAGTCAGCCAGAAAGGGAGTTTGCGTACATCCATGTCCGTAAATTATCTCTGAAAACAGAGGCGATGACCATCACTAACAAAAACGAAATTGGCGTTTCACTCCTGCAGCCACGTCAGCGCCGACTCGGCATCTTCAAAGAATTTCACTTCGCCGGATACAAACCAGGCAGCGACTTTCGACGCGAACTCCTGCCATTTTTTGCTGCCAACGATAGCTATTCTTTCAAATTCACTGCCGTGTTTAAGGCCAAGTCTGAAATCATCCCAGGCGGCTCTCAGCTCCCAACCCTCGAGTTCAGAGGCATCGATGAATGCGTCGATTTTCGGATCCTTCACTCCTTCCAGTGCAGAATCGATCAGCGGCGTGATTTTTTTATAGTCTGCGTGGGTAAGTTTGCCCACCGCTTTGAAGGACAGAAAGAAGTCGTTGTCCGTGCGTTCAATGCCGATGGAAATACCATGCCTGATGATGGTCATATCCAGTTCTCCCTGTAATCGAAATGCAGCAAACTTTACCTGCTGCCCGGGTATCCTAGTACACCGCTTTGCCGATATCTACAACGGTCAGGCATACATGCTTGAGCTGCATTTTGGCCAGGCTTCCAGCGTTGCTCGATATGCCAGTGTAGAATTTGAACGGCTTGCGATGTCTTTCCGGGAAGCCTGTAAGCGCAATCCATATGCTATTATTAATCAATAAAAACAATAAGAAGAAACCTGTTCATCAGGTAGTACATCAATTATTACGCCTGGTTGGCCGATAACCACTGTTGCAGAAGTCACAGAGATTCCAATGCACCATGGCTGAATTGGAGCTACACACAGATCCCTGCAGGTCTGGTTTAGACAAGGCCAGCGAACTGCAACCACAGTTGGTAAGGCAACGTATCGATGCTTTGCCGCCTTTCGATATGGCCCAACAAATGGACGGGCTGTCTGCTTTGCTGGCGGATGCAAACCAGACTGAGCTTGCAGTGGATGCCCAGCGGACACTGCTTAATCTGGTCGATCCTGAGATACACGATCTTATATCAGCACATTTTTCTCCGGTAAAGGCATATGACTATCCAGCCATAAACGGCCAGATTGATAACAATAACGGACGTACCCAGGGCAAACTGTATGTCACGGGTCAGCCCATCCGGATAGATCACTGCTAACAGGTAATGCTGAATAAACCCGCCGCTGTAACCCTCTTCACCCGCCGCCATCCTGAACTTCTGCTCCAGCGGTGTCAGCGGACAGATCCAGCCCTGAAACTCGATAAGCGCTCCCCATACCGCTGAGGGAAAATGTATAAGCGAAACCCAGCGCCACTTCAGTACAAGAAATCCACCGAGTACCACAAAGAGAATGAAAACAAAGTGCAGGACAACCAGAAAATCTGCCATTAAGTGTAAGTACATTTGAGTAGGACAACCTGATTCAATGGCTCTGAAATATGCGCTGCGTAACAGTCGAATCGTTACCGATTATCCAGGCACGCCCGAACTCCGGAAGGCAAGTATACTCGAACACTACCGGAGCCAGTGTTGCCATTGTAACCGTGTTCGCGTTTAGTGTTGAGATGTCAGGCAATGCAGGCTATAAGTGACATGGTACAGAGAATCTCATCATATCGAGGTTACGGATGATGCCGGAGTTCACGCTCAGTACGATCGATTACGTGATGATCAGTGCTTATGCGCTGGTCGTGATAGCGATCGGCCTGTTCTTTGCCCGGCGTGAAAATGACGCCGAACAGTATTTCCTGGCAGGCCGACGTATGACATGGCCGCTGATCGGCGTTTCCCTGTTTGCCTCGAACATTTCCAGCACTACGCTGGTCGGCTTATCCGGCAACGCCTACGGCCAGGGTATTGCGGTCTTCAATTATGAGTGGATGGCAGCGCTGGTGCTGATTATTATCGCCGCGTTCTTTCTGCCGGCTTATCTGCGAGCCCGTGTGTTCACCATTCCGGAGTATCTTGAACTGCGTTTCGACCGGCGTTCGCGTTATTACTTTTCGGCGCTCACGCTTTTCCTGAATATTGTCGTTGATACAGCCGGCAGTCTCTACGCCGGCGGGTTGGTAATGCAACTTATTTTTCCGGAGCTGCCCCTGTGGCAGATCATTGTGGCGCTGACCCTGGTGGCGGGCATCTACACGGCAGCGGGTGGACTGGCGGCAGTGATGTACACAGACGCGCTGCAGGCGGTCTTGCTTACCGCCGGAGCCTGCATTATTGCCTGGGCGGCCTGGCAACGAATCGACGGATGGGAATCCGTGCTCGCGGTCACACCGCCGGAGCAGCTTTCACTGATTCTACCGGCGGACGATAGTCAGTTGCCCTGGCCCGGCCTGCTCACCGGGGTATTTCTGATCGGATTCTATTTCTGGGGTATGAATCAGTTCATGGTGCAGCGCTTGCTCAGCGCCCGCGATCTGCAACAGGGCCAGCGTGGCGCACTGTTCGCTGGTCTGTTGAAGCTTTCGGTGCTGTTCATCATGGTGATGCCGGGGCTGATGGCGCGTGCGTTATACCCGGATCTGCCCAGTCAGGATCTGGTGTTCCCGACCCTGATGTTTGATCTGCTGCCGCCTGGGGTGCTGGGGCTGGTACTGGCTGGTCTGCTGGCGGCGCTGATGTCGAGTATCGACTCGACTCTCAACTCGGCTTCGACACTGGTCACCATGGATTTCGTCCACACCCGGGCGCCCGGTCTCGACCAGCGCAAGCTGATGTGGATCGGGCGTGGGGTAACGGTACTGTTCATGTTGCTGGCCATGGCCTGGGCACCACAGATCGCTGAGTTCAGTTCCTTGTTCAATTATCTGCAACAGGTGCTCGCCTACGCAGTCAGCCCGGTGGTGGCGGTACTGGTAACCGGCATGTTCTGGCGTCGGGCCAGCGCGGCCGGAGCATTTGCAGCCCTGATCGCAGGATTCCTGGGTGGCGCCCTGTTGTTTGTAGCCAATGTCGTGCTGGCGCTGACGGATGTACATTTCCTTTACATTGCGCCCCTGTTGTTTGTGCTCAGTATCGTCGTGATGATCGTTGTCAGTCTGCGCGGGGCGCCGGTGGAAGGCGCGGAGGCATTGATGTGGCGCGCCGGAAAACATCTGGAGCAACCCCCTGCACAGGCAGCGCACTGGTACAGTGACTTTCGCGTACTGTCGCTGCTGTTGCTCGTGTTGACTGCGCTTGTAGTCGGCGCGTTTGCTTAGTAAAAGGAAGTAAAAGGGCGCCGAACCTTTTAATTCCATTCGTCATCTTCACCGCTTTCTGCCGGTAGCGTATACGCCATGCGTGTTGACTGCCGTGAAGACTCCAGCGGAAGCTTTTCGCAGTATGGCCAGGGTTGTGAAATCGGTAATGCTGCATGGCTGCCGGTATCAGCTGCCAATGCCCGGGACGATGCCGATGCAGCCGGTGCCACCGGTTACTACCGCCCTGAAGATCTGCACATGGACCCACCTTTGAAGGGGAGGGGGTTCGTTTTTGCTGGACCAATACCGGCCGTGAAGTGGCTTCCAGCTACGGTGAAGTGATGTGCGGTATCGACGAAGCGCCCCTGGTTGACGACTACCCGACAGACGATATCGTAGTCATCACCGGTTTTAAAATGTAACGCGTGTCACAATAATAATAATTTTAGGGCCGCTCGCGCGGCCCTCTTTTTTTCAAAAATGGTTCTCAACCATTACCTCCTCGAGTGGCAGTTGGCCTGGCCTCGGCCAGGCTTGTTTCGTGGCTTTGCCGATGGCAATCATGAACGCGATCTCGCAATCCTCTGGCAGTTCGATGATTTCAGCGACAGTCGCGTAGTTGAAACCGTCCATCGGGCATGAATCGTAGCCGAGTTCCCCGGCCATGAGCATGATGGTCTGGCCTGCAATGCCGCAGGACCGCATACCTTCATCGCGCATTATCTGTGGTTTGTCGCGGTAGTACACATCCAGTGCCGGCAACAGAAAATCCTGCACTTCCTGTGGCGCGTTGCGCCAGTAACGCGCCGGTTCCCGGTTCCAGGTCTGGGTATCAAAGCATAGCACCAGCAGTTCCGAGGCATCGGTTACCTGGGCCTGGTCCCAGGCAGCGGTACGAATCTTTTGTCGCTGTTCGGGATCGGTTATGCGTACGAATCGCCAGTTCTGAATATTGAATGCCGTGGGTGAGAGAATGGCGTTCTCCATCAGCGTGCGGAACGTCTCCTCCGGCATCTTGTGTTCAGGATCGTACCACTTTACGGCGCGGCGCTGCTGGATGGCTTCACTGACATTCATGTTCTGTCTCCTTTAATTTAAGTGGTTTAACCTGTTATTCATCCTGTCGTAACAAGACGGTCATCTTGCCAGGCGATCCTCATGCCGCGGTCATGTGAACCGGAATGAAGAGGAATGTAAGTATGGAATTCTACATCCAGGAACTACCCGATGGTAAGGCGACCCTGATGACGCGAGATGGATTGTATCTGTTCACCTTCCGGAATCTCAACTTGGCCCGTCAGGCCTGTGAAGACTGGTACCGGATGTATGGCAATGAAGTCGGCGAGATCTCCGGGATGAGCGACGGCAACGTGTCCTGCAGCGTCTGCAGCTAACCTGGAAAAGCAGAGCGATCACGCCGCCGATCACGCTCAGCAGGACATTGGTCTTGTCCTTTTAGACCAGGCTGTAGACGTGGATGGCTGATGCCGGGCAGGCAGATACGCAGGTGCCGCAGCCGTTGCAAAGCATCTCTTCAAGGATCGGGACGGATGTATTTCCAACTTGCTGCCGGAAACTGATCGCTTTGGCCGGACAGGATTCACTGCAACAATTGCATTCCGTGCCCCTGTTTGTTAGGCAGGTTTTTGCAATGAAGGCTTTAAGGTGCCAGGGGTGTTTGTGCGAGGGGCACAACCCGCCAAGTTCGCAGACTTGAGAGCATTTGCCGCAGAATGTGCAGCCGCCTTTGGAAAAATCAACCTGCGGATAGCCGCCTCGACCATGGATGAGAATGTGTTCGGGGCAGGCATCGATACATTCGCCACAATGCCCACACGTCTGGATAAAAGATTGCTCTGCGATTGCCCAGGGAGGGCGACAAGGTGTGTTGCGCGTGGAGAACGGGTCACTCGTCAAATGGAATTCTTCGGTAACTAATTGCATCAGTATTACCCCTGTATTCCTTATACGCTACGCACACCTTGCATGCCTGTGTCGAACCCTGACATTGACCTGAATCAAATATGATCAAGTTTCTTGCCTGTATGCTACTGGAATAAAGGGATCGGTGGCAAACAGGGGAAATTGCATTATTAAGCCGTATCTTGCTGAAAAATAAAAATAAATAACGATTCCCAAAGTCATCTGTCGGCGTAAAGTTCAGGTTTCACCGGCCCCTTAATCCATTTGCAGCAGAAACTGACAAATTGGTGGCATAAAAACGGGAATTGCTCGTCTAACCTAAGTGGAGGATGTCCTCTCAGTTTGAATACGAAGGAAACCAGAACATGATCTGCCAGAACCCGGATTGCCTGGGGCATTATGATTTCGACAATATCGCTTATTATGCGAAGAAACGCTTTGTTGAAGGTTGCAACACGGTTGCACTGCTGGAGCAGGCTGAATCAGAGCGTGAAAAGGAAGAGATTGCCCTGGTCTCCCTGTTGGACGTAGAGGATGATCAGATACGGGACCTTGAACTCAGTTGCAGGTACGACAGGCAATGCAAAGTGCTGGATTGCAGGGACACATTGAAAAGATTGATAGAGGACGAACTCGCAATTCAATTGTAGGACCGATTGTTTCTATCGATCACCAGTTGAACGGCACCATGCCCCGGGGGGAAAACTTGTCTCCCATCTGGTCCATCTCGTCGGTCATCGCACCCATGCGCTGCTCCATGACCCAGTTCATGCGGTTCATGGTGTAGTTCATTTCCTTTACGCTGGGATTTATTTCCTCGATGGTCTCCATGGACTGCTGAATCTTTCCCATCGAGAGGCGCATTTCGTCCATCTCGCCCAGCATCAGCGGCGCCATTTCCGCCACCGGCTTGGCCGTTCTGTCCAACCTGCTGATTGCCTTGGAGATATCCCCAAAATTTCTGAAGCCTTCCGTCCACAGCGGCTGCCATACGAGCACGACCAGGTAAAGAAAGACCGACAGGGTCACCGTGGACACGAAAAAGAACATTCCCTTCCAGAATTGCGTGAATGTTTTCATATCCATTACATCACCCCTTTTACACCGCCCGATATTGCTGCCAGCGCTGATACCAGATTCAAAATGCCTGATACCATAATACAGTTAATTTGAATTTCGTGCGCTACCTGGCGCGTTGGTCTGCTCCGGATGCGCGCTGTCACCGGCCTCTTCAATTTCTTCGACCGTTTCATCTTCCCAGCTATATTTTTTCTCTAGCGGCGCCGGATCATGATTTCTGAGCACGATAGCCAGCACTACGCCAATAACCGCCCCGAAGAAGTGTGACTCAAACGAGATGCCGGGCTTTAACGGGAAAATTCCCCAGATCATACTGCCGTAGAGGAAAAATATGATCATGGAAAGCGCGATAGCGCGCTTGTCCCAGCGCAGGATACCAATCATAAACAGGAAAAACATGACACCGAACGTCAGGCCGCTTGCGCCAATATGATACGCCTCGCGGGCGAACAACCAGACACCCAG
>Ga0316194_10001435_pt1 | contig 16446 bp, 15 predicted proteins | sample CroRivsedime1_MG_FD_204936 | JGI IMG/M metagenome (GOLD analysis project Ga0316194, IMG submission 204936) | Coastal sediment microbial communities from Maine, United States - Cross River sediment 1 | ecosystem: Environmental > Aquatic > Marine > Coastal > Sediment | place: USA: Maine...
CGTGCTGCTGCCGCTGGAGTTGAACATGCGCCCGGATCTCATCGCGACTGCGCTCGAACGTCTGGGCGCACTGGGTATGCAGGCACGACAGGACGACTTTCCCGAACACCTTTCTGGCGGGGAACGACAGCGCACGGCGATTGCTCGCGCGCTGGCTCATCAGCCGGTGCTGGTTCTGGCTGACGAACCGACCGGCAACCTGGATTCAGAAAATGCGGCGCTGGTGGCCGAGATGTTGATCGGTCATGTGCGGGCCGCTGACAGCGCGCTGGTGCTGGCAACACATGACGAACGGGTTGCCGAGCGTGCGGATCAGATTCTCCGGCTCGGCGATTGAAACTTCTGCACTTAAGCCAGGCGCGATTCCTGCGCCAGGCACCCTGGAGCACGATCACGGTGCTGATCGGGATTGTTCTCGGGGTGGCATCGGTGGTGGCCGTGCATCTGATCAGCGTGCGGATCAACGACTCGTTGAGCGCGGCCACACCCGCCTACCTCAGTGAACTGACTTTCCTTGCTGATCGCCCTGGTCTGACCACGGCAGACTACTTCACACTGCGTAAAGCCTGGCGATCAGGCGATCACCCGGAGATTGAGGGTATGGTTCCGGTGCTGGAAGGTCAGCTTCGGCTCGGGGATGTCTCTGTCAGCGTGGTTGGTATTGACGCATTTTCCGGCCTGCGTACCGCGCTGCCGTTGGCGGGTCTGGCACCGCGCGGGGTCATTGCCAGCAGCGAGTTGATGGCGCAGCTGGGCCATCCTGAGAGTGGCGCTGCTTCAGGTCTGGCGTTGCCATTGCCGGGCGAATTCGCTCGTTTTGAAGTCAACGCGATTGTTGCGGTTGGCAATCAACGGATACTGCTCACGGATCTGGGCACTGCGCAGGAGTTGCTGCAACTGCCGACCGACGCTCTCAGCCGGGTCGGCCTGAAAGTGACCCACCCCTGGCTGACGGTTGAACGTCTGCTGAATCGTCTGCTGCCGGGTTTCGGCGCCGGATTTGATAACTTTGCCTGGTCGCTGTCCGGTTGGCGGATCCGATCGATTGATTCAGAGCTGCCCAGTCGTGCGTTTGGCCAATCGGTGCTGTTCAACCTCGGTGCGCTGGGGTCGCTGGCCCTGGTGGTTTCCTGGTTGCTGGTATACCAGGTCGGGCTGATCTGGTTGCGTCGCCGCCGCCGTACTATGGAGATGCTGCATTTTCAGGGGGTGACGCTGGATGAGTTGCGGCGCGGTTTCCTTGCCTCACTGGTGCCGCTTTCGGTGCTGGCAACTGTGCTGGGCATTGGTGGCGGAGTGGCGCTTGCAGCGCTGCTGAGCCGTATCAGCACCACCGGCATGGACCTGCCACTTGAGCCGGTGGCGCTGGATGCCTGGTTGCTCGGTAAAGCCACCCTGAGCGGCCTGGGGGTCAGCGTGGTGGGTGCATGGCTTGCGTTCCAGCAGGAGTGGGCGCGGCCGCTGTTGCCGCAGCGCTGGTGGGTGCCGGTACTGCCGCTGCTGCTGTTGGCAGGTGCTCTGGGGGTCTGGTGGGTGAGCGCTCTGTGGGGTGCGTTTCTGGCCATTGTTACGCTTTGTCTGGCGAGCGTACTGCTGGTGCAGCCGACGCTGCGCCGCCTGTCCGGCACAGCGCGGAGATTGCCCGGATTCTCTCTGCTGGCGCGAATTGGCGCCAGAGAACTGGTCTGGTATCCGCGCGACCTGGCAGTAGCTGTTGCCGCGCTGATGCTGGCAGTTGCTACCAGCATGGCGATTGCGTTGATGGTCGACAGTTTCCGCCAGGATTTTTCGCGCATGCTTGATCTGCGCCTGGCGGATGATGTCTATGTGCGCTCTGCCGGGCGGGATCTCCGATCGCTGGCAGAGACTGTTATGGATTCGGTAGAAGGGCCTGCGGCTTCGGCTGACAAACCTGTGGCCACGGCTACGGGCACAGTTGTCGTACCTTCAGGCCAGCTGCTGGTGCGGGTTGACGATCTGCCGGTTGAGGTTGGCTACGCGGTTTTTGATCGGGCGCAGACGGCCCGCTATGGGCTTGTTGACGCGCTGCAACCGGGTCAGGCTATCGCCAGTGAACGCTTGCTGCGCAATCTGGGGCGCTCAGTCGGTGATCGTCTCGATGTGGCAGGAAGCGGGATTACCATTGTTGCCAGCTTTCCGGGTTTCGGAGATGTGATGCCACGGCTGCTGGTTGATGTGGCGACGGCGCAGCAGATGCCCGGCGTGCTTATATTCGATCGTCTGGCCATCAGAGCGGCGCAGCCCGAGCCTATTGTCGACTTGCTGGCGGCTCGCTTTCCCGATCTGGAAGTTCAGCAGGCATTGCCGTTGCGAATCCGCGCTCTGGAGATTTTTGACCAGACCTTTGCGATCACCCGCGCTTTGACGCTGCTGGCTCTGCTGGTGGCCTGTATCGGACTCTACAACGCTCTGCTCGGGCTGCGCCTGAATCAGCAGTCCACCCTGCTGCTGCTGGCCAGTATGGGGGTGAGTGATGCGGAAGTTCGACGCATTCAGCTGGCCCGCGGGCTGGGTATTGGTGCTGCTGTGCTGGTCTTTGCGCTGCCGCTGGGGCTGATCATGGGCTGGTTGCTTTGCCATGTGGTCAATCCGCGGGCGTTCGGCTGGGAGCTGGATCTGGTGATCGCGCCTTCAGCGCTGGCAGTGCCGGTTGTGCTCGGATTGCTGGTTATTGTCGTGACCAGCCTGCTGCCCGCGCCGGGTGAGAAGCTGGTGGAGAAAGCGTGAATTCGGGACTATTGAACCTGCTGGCGATTCTCACGGTGCTGGCGCTGCACGGCTGTGATTCGCAAGCGCCGCAATCGGTATCCGGCCTGGCCCCGCTGCGCATTGGCTCGGTGCTTGGAGAAACGGCTCTGGAAGGCTATCAGCGCGCAGAGCAAGTTCGCGCTTTCAGCTTTCCGGAGGATCATGGTGTACATCCTGGGTTTCGCAGCGAGTGGTGGTATCTGACGCTGACGCTCAGCGACGGCGCCGGGCGCGATTATGGCGTGCAGTTCACCATTTTCCGCCAGGCGCTCGCGCCTGCGCCGACCACTGACAATCCCTGGCAGAGTGAGCAGGTGTATCTCGGTCACCTTGCCGTGACCGATGTGGCTGCTGGTCAGCATCGGGAATTTGAACGCTTTGCCCGTGCTCATCCGCAGCTGGCGGGCGCTCGCGCTGAACCTTTTGCGGTCTGGCTGGAGGGCTGGCGGCTGGCTGCTGACGATACCGGAGCCTGGCGGCTGACCGCACAGGCGGCTGAAATTTCTCTGGATCTGCGTTTGAGTGAGCTGGAACCGATGCTGTTTCAGGGTGATCAGGGTCTCAGCCGCAAGGGTCCGGGTCAGGCCTCCTACTACTTTTCGATTCCTGGATTTGTGGTTGACGGTTCACTGACGTTAGACGGTGTTGAGCACACGGTCAGTGGCGGCGGCTGGTTCGACCGGGAGTGGAGCACCAGCGTGCTCAGCGGCGATCAGCAGGGTTGGGACTGGTTTGCACTGCGGCTGGATTCGGGCGCTGGTTTCATGGCCTTCCAGCTGCGGCGCAAAGATGGCGCACGGGATCTTTATGACTACGCGGTCAAGGTATCGGCTGATGGCGGGAGTCAACAGTTTCCGCCCGATCAATTTCAGCTCGAACCACAGAGGTTCTGGCGGGATTCGACTGGCACCCGCTGGCCGGTGGAATGGTCGATAACCGTAGCGGGTGAGCAGTGGCGGGTTGTTGCCGCGCTCGACGACCAGCGGATGGATACCTCGCTGGTTTACTGGGAAGGTCTGGTCTATGTGTATGATCAGCGCCAACGGCGGATCGGGCGCGGATACATGGAACTGACGGGATATTCGGATGAGTGAAGACCTGGAATGGGCGCGAGTTTCCAGTGAGCGGGGACCAGATCTGATGCTGTTTCAGGTCAGGTACGACACCATGCAGCACCCGCAGTCGAAGGACCAGCTGCGGCGTCTGGTCATCGAATCGGTCGATTGGGTCAATATGGTTGCGCTCACGTCTGACGGTGCGCTGGTAATGGTGCGTCAGCATCGCTTCGGGGTCGGCTATGCAACACTTGAAACCCCGGGTGGCATGGTTGATGCCGGTGAGACGTCGCTGCAGGCAGCGCAGCGGGAACTGCTCGAAGAGACCGGTTACGGTGGTGGTCGCTGGCGTTATCTGGGGGCCGTGGAGCCTAATCCGGCGTTCCACGATCATCTTTGTCATCACTGGCTTGCTGAAGGTGTAGTGCCTGTGCAGGCACCAACGCCAGGTCAGGGTGAACATATTGCCGTTGAACTGATGAGCGAATCACAGATGACTGCGGCAGTGGCGTCGGGCGAGCTGAAGCACGCGTTGGCGCTGTCAGCCCTGTCCAGGGTTTATGAGCTCTGGCCGCGACCCTTCCTGCCCGCAGAATCAGACTGATTCAACGCTAGGATCAGCGCAGGAAATTCGTCACAATGGCTCCCCAACACCGGCTGGTGCAGACTCCGTGGGAAATCAGCTGGCGCTGACTATTTGGACCGTTCAGGGTTAAGGTAAGGGTATACCTAGGGTATATCTGGGGTATAAGAGAAACTTATGAGCGAAAGCAGCAGGATGGACTATCCGGGCGGAGCAGGCTCCACGGAGCGACAAGACAAAGCTGCTGGTCCTGGCGAGTCTTTTTCCAGGATGCTGAATAGTGAACCCGGTTCAGGGTCAAGATCCGTGCAGACTGCGGACCCTGCCAGTTCCATTCTTATCGTCGACGACAAGCCCGAACTGCTGGACAGCCTCTATCAGCTGATTGTGCTGAACGGCTATCAGGCGGACAAAGCGCTTGGCGGCGAACAGGCGCTGGAAGCCCTCGGCCGCAATCGTTACGACGTGGTTCTGCTGGATCTGATCATGCCTGGGGTCAGCGGGCATGATGTTCTGGATTTTGCAGCGCGCGAGCAGCTCGAGTGCAAGATTATTGTCGTGAGTGGAGACTCCAGCTTCAGCGGCGTTAAACACGCCCTGCACTGTGGCGCGTTTGATTTTGTTAAAAAACCCTATGAAGCCGGTGAACTGATCTCAACGATGGAAACTGCGCTGCGCCAGTGCAAGCTGGAAACGCAGAATCTGGTGATGGAGGAGCGGCTGAAAGAATCGGAAGAATTGCACCGATTCATCGTTAACAACTCTCCGGATCTGGTTTACATGCTGGACCGCAACGGCTGTTTTACCTTCTTAAACGATCGTATTGAGACGCTGCTCGGGTACCGGAAAAATGAACTCATCGGTCGCCACTATTCCGAACTGGTCGATGATGATCACCTCGAAGTCGCGCGCAATATCTTCAATGAGCGTCGTACCGGACCCCGGGCATCGAACAATGTGGAGATGCGTTTCAAAAGCCGTCTGCCCCGTCGCGGTCCGCGTCTGTTCCATTCCCAGGCGGTCTGGATGGAGCTGACTGCAGAAGGTGTCTATTCCGATACCAGCGAGCGGACACGGGAAAATTTTGTCGGCACCTACGGGACAGCTCGCGATATCAGCGAACGCAAAGAAGCCCTGGAGGTGATCAACTTCCAGGCCTACCATGACCTGCTTACCCATCTTCCAAACCGCGCTCTGTTGAAAGACCGTTTGTCGCTGGCAATTGCCCACGCCCGACGTAACAAACGACGACTGGCGGTGATGTTCCTGGATCTGGATCGATTCAAGCTGGTTAATGACACCCTCGGGCATTCCATGGGTGATCGGCTGCTCAAAGCGGTCGCTAACCGTCTGCAGAGTTGTCTGCGCCGCGGTGACACCCTGGCTCGCTTCGGCGGTGATGAATTCACGCTGCTGTTGCCTGAGGTGCGGACCAAAGACGACGTTGTGGTAATTGCCAGCAAAATTCTCGACCGTCTGAACTCGCCGTTTGTCATAGACGGCCACGAGCTGTTTGTGGGTGCCAGCATCGGCATATCGATCTATCCAGAAGCTGGAGACAGTGAAGAAGCACTGATCCAGAACGCTGACATAGCGATGTATCAGGTCAAGGGGCGCGGAAAAAACGGCTATCAGTTCTTCTCTGAAGAAATGAATTCTCAGTTCTCCACGCGTCTGTCCATGGAGCGGGAGCTACGTAATGGCCTGGCGCAAGGCGAACTGCGGGTGTTCTATCAGCCACAGGTTTCGTTGCAAGACGGCCGCATCACCGGGGTGGAGGCGCTGGTGCGCTGGCAGCATCCGACCAAGGGTCTGGTACTCCCCGCCGACTTCCTGCCGGTGGCAGAAGAAACTGGTCTGATTACCCAGATTGATGAGTTTGTGCAGACCCGTGCTTTTGCCGATCTGGCGGCGTGGCGCCGCAAAGGCCTTGGTGATATCGGTGTGTCGGTGAATCTGTCAGCCGTGCAGCTTGAGCAGGAAAGTTTTGTTGATCGCTTTGTTGCCGTACTGCAGAACTCCGGTCTGTCTGCGGATCTGGTCAAGCTCGAACTCACTGAGAACACCCTGATGCAGGACATGGACCTGATCATCCCCAAGCTCAAAGCTCTGCGGCGAATGGGTGTACGAATAGCCATCGATGATTTTGGGACCGGTTACTCGTCACTTTCGTATCTGCAGCAGTTTCCGATTCAGACGCTGAAAATCGACCGCAGCTTTGTCGGCGATATCCGTGCGGACGAATCTGATGCCAGTATTATCAACGCTATTGTTGCGATGGCCCGGGGTTTGAAGTTGGATCTGATTGCCGAAGGTGTTGAAAATCGCACTCAGCTGCGCTATCTGCACACCAAAGGCTGCAGCGAAGGCCAGGGCTTTATATTCAGTCCGGCGGTGACTGCTGCAGATCTACAGCAGTTGCTTCGCAGCAACCCGTTTGAGCGCTTGGTCAGAGAAGAGCAGGAAGACCCGACCGTCATTGTCTGACCGAGAGCACTCGCGATCCGACTGATCGGGTGGGCGGCACGGCTGCAATTCCGATAAAACTCTAATCTTAACTTGTACCCAACTCAGAGCAGTCAGTTGAAAGGCTTTACAACCAGAATTGTCCACAGCGATCGACAGGAACCGATCGAGCACGGCTCGTTGCAAAAGCCTGTGCACGCAACAGTAGCTTACGGTTACTCGGATGCCCGGGATCTGGCGGCTGCGTTTCAGGGCACTAAACCCGGTTATACCTACGGACGACAGGTAAATCCGACGGTAGATGCGCTACAGGCGAAGGTCACCAGGATGGAAGGTGGCCTGCAGAGTGTGTGTTTTGCGACTGGCATGGCGGCTATCGGAACCACAATCTTTGCACTTTTAAAAGCGGGCGATCACCTGATCTCTTCGTCTTATCTGTTTGGGAACACCAACAGTCTGTTCAACAGTTTCATCAGCCACGGCATTGATGTCAGTTTCGTTGATGCTACGCAGCCGGAGGCTGTCTCCGAGGCAATCCGCCCGGAAACCAGAATGGTGTTTGTTGAAACAATCGCCAATCCCCGCACCCAGGTGACCGCGCTGGCGGAAATTGGTGAACTGTGTGAACAGCGCGGACTGGTCTACTTCGTTGATAACACGATGACTTCACCCTATCTGTTTCAGCCCCGAAAAGTAGGTGCAAGCCTGGTGATCTCGAGTTTGACCAAATACATCGGCGGTCACGGCAACGCCCTGGGCGGGGTGGTCACCGAAATGGGTCAGTTCGACTGGGCAGGTTTTCCAAACATTTACGATACCTATCAGAAAGGGCCATCCGCAAACTGGGGTATCACTCAGATCAAGAAGAAAGGACTTCGGGATTTTGGTGCTTCGCTTGGGCCGGAAGCAGCTCATCATCTTGCCGTTGGTTCAGAGACGCTGGCGCTGCGCATGGAGAGGCAGTGCGCGAATGCCGCGGCCATGTGCCGTTATCTGGATGCTCATGAAAAGGTCAAGGCCGTTTATTATCCTGGCCTGAGTTCACACCCGCAGCATGATCGTGCCCGTGAGCTGTTCCGCCATCCTGGCGCGCTGTTCAGTTTTGAGCTCGCAGAGGAAGTGAATATCTGGGCGTTTCTCAATCAGCTCGAGGTGGTGGTGAGTTCCAGCAACCTGGGCGACAACCGGACACTGGCGATACCTGTTGCTCACACGATTTACTTCGAGATGGGGCCAGAACGTCGTGCCAGCATGGGTATTGATGATTCGCTGATTCGGATTTCAGTTGGAATCGAAGACGAAGAAGATCTGCTTACCGATCTCGAGCAGGCTTTTCAAACTGCTGGCTAACGGGCTCGCGATCGAAGAGAAGCTGACATTGATAGTTGATAAAAAGATCTATAGATAGAAACAGGGCGCAAAGGGGAATAGATATGGAGCGATTGCAGGATAAGGTGGTAATCATTACCGGTGGTGCCGGGGGAATAGGCAAAGCTGCGGGTAAGCTGTTTGTTGCAGAGGGTGCCAATGTGCTCCTGGCGGATCTGGACGAAAGTGCGCTGCAGGCGGCGGCTGCAGATATCGGCAGCAATCGGGTCAGTTATTTTGCTGGTGATGTAACCAGTGCAGAAGACAATGCGGCAATGGTTGCCTGTGCTGAGGAGCGATATGGCGGCGTTGATGTATTGCTTGCTAATGCCGGAATAGAAGGTGACGTTGCGCCGTTGATCGAGTACGACGAAGCGCGTTTTGATCAGGTCATGGCCGTTAACGTCAAGGGTGTGTTCCTGGGCCTGAAGTCGGCGATTCCTGCGATGCTCAAGCGCGGTGGCGGTAGTATCGTGATTACATCATCTGTAGCAGGGGTTGGTGCTGCGCCAGGTATCAGCCCGTATTCTGCCAGCAAACATGCGGTAGTTGGCCTGATGCGATCTGCGGCTAAAGAGTATGCGGCCGCCAATATTCGAGTGAACACGGTCAATCCCTCACCGGTTGAAACCCGCATGATGCGCTCGATTGAATCGGGTATGGGTGGTGAAGATGCGGGTGAGGTGAAAGAACGCCTGGCTGCGAATATTCCACTGCAGCGCTATGCAGAGCCTGAGGAAATTGCCAAGGTGATGCTGCACCTGGCCAGCGACGACAGCAGCTGGGTAACCGGCTCGATCAACATGGTAGATGGAGGCATGACCGCCTGACGGGTGGAAGCTTGAATATGAGTGAAGCATTGCTGGAAACAAATCTGTCGCTGCCGAATCGGCGCAGCGGCAAAGTGCGCGATCTGTATGATGTTACGCTGGCTAATGGTGACGAGGCGCTGTTGATCATCGCCACGGATCGAATCAGTGCCTTTGATGTGGTGATGGCCAACGGCCTGCCTGGTAAAGGCATTGTCCTCACCCAGATTTCGCGGTTCTGGTTCGACCATTTTGCGGGTGACTTCGAACATCATCTGTTGTCGACGGACGTTGCTGATGTTCCCGGGTTAACCGCTGCGGAACGCCAGGCGCTTGATCGTCGCATCATGCTCTGTCGTAAAACTGAAGTGGTACCAATTGAGTGTATTGCCCGGGGTTACATTACCGGCAGCGGTTGGAAAGATTATCAGCGCACCGGCCAGGTCTGCGGCATCACCCTGCCTGAAGGGCTTCAGAACAGTGACCGGCTGGAAACGCCGCTGTTCACGCCTTCGACTAAAGCTGAGACTGGTCATGACGAAAACATCAGTTTCGAACAGGGTGCACAGGTCGTAGGCGAAGAGCTGATGCAGTGGCTGGCTAAGGCGACCCTGGATCTGTATGGCCGGGCGCGCGACTACGCGTTGGAACGAGGCATCATTCTAGCTGACACCAAGTTCGAGTTTGGCCAGATTGCAGGGTCCGATCATCCGCTGCTGATCGATGAAATATTTACGCCTGACAGCTCCCGGTTCTGGCCGGCGGATGAATGGCTACCCGGTCGAGAACAGCCGAGCTTTGATAAGCAGATTGTTCGCAACTACCTGGAAACGGTGGTCAATGCCGGTGAATGGGATAAAACCCCGCCAGGGCCGTCGCTACCGCAAGAGGTGATTGAGCGCAGCATCGCCCGCTATCTAGAAGCCTATCAACGCCTGACCGAGAGTACGCTCACGCTCTGAGTGTGACAGCTGACCGCGCCGTTTTTTTGATCGGAGCAGGATAATGGGGCCGCTGTCGTAAAAAAGCGCTGCCGAAAAAAGGCGCTGTCTCGAACAACGCTGACGCAGCGTGCGACAGGCGCAAGCAGTCCGGCTGGCGCCTGCGATCGATCTGATTATTCGAGATTCGCGGATGAACGGCTCTGTACTGATATTCCTGCTGCTCGCGCCTTTCGGGTTCTGGGCTGCCTACCACTACTACCACGATCGCCATCGACCAGAGCCCACTGCTAATCTGGTGGTCTGTATCGGGCTGGGCGCTGCTGCACGGTATCTATGACTTCATTATGCTGGGCTTTTCGAACACGGCGCTGGGCTTCTCCGCGTTCGTGATTGTTGCAGTGTGGCTGTGGCGGTTGTCAGTCATTCGCAGGCTGAACTCGCGGACTCAGTTAACCCCGACAGCGCCCTGAGCCCCCGCAGCGCTGCGTTCAGGGCGCTACGTCTGCAAGACCGGTGAACCCATAAGGGTCATAGGGTCCGATGACCAACTGCTCCAGAATGCCAATGCCCTGGTGTTGCTGGTCACCGAACTGCGCTTTGGCATCACAGATGGCCTGGATGTGGAAGTAGCCTGGGTCTTCCGGGTCGATCGCATCGAGGTCGTACACCTCATAAGCGCTGGCCAGCTCCCCGTGGAGCAGCCCGTGGCCCCACTCCGGGTGTCCGTAGCCGATTCCCCGCATATAGAAAGTCTGAGTGGGAGTGAGCTGCAGATCCAGTTTTCTGCCGTCGTTGCTCTGACCGGTGATTGACGCGGAGGCAGCCAAACGTGTGCCACTGCAATAGTCGAGGGCGCTGCTGGCGTGCTCCAGCTCGATCGCCCCAGCTGCGTCCACCCAGCGCCCCATGGAATTCCAGCTGTCACCTCGAGCGTCAGCGTTGAGGTGATAGAAACTGGTGGCTTTGGCGAAGTTCACTGGCGCCCAGAGCCAGAAGAACTGGGGGGTTCCTGCCGCAGGATTGGGCTGCGGATCGCGCATGCCGATACTGCGGATACCCCAGCTGCGGTCGCGGGTGCCTCGCCATTGTGCGGAATTTACGGGGTGACGTTGGCCGCTAACTTCGAACCAGCCTTCCCAGCAGCCGTTCTGAGTGAGGCGGGTGTAGTCCATCGAGGTCTGCGAGCCGGTGCGCCGGGTGAAGCGGGGCTCTTCGATAGCGGGAAAGCGCCCGCTGAATGTGAGTTCCGCAGCGATGCCGTGTTCGGGCGCATTAACCGTCAGGCGCAGTACCTGAAGCGGTTCGATGACCTCGACCTCAATTGGTCCAACGCTGGTATCCAGGCGTTCCATATGCAGCAGTTTGGAGGCGTGCAGATTATGCTGCCGACTACCATCGACCACGCTGAAGGCGGCATCCATTACGTTCAGATGAGGGTAAACGCCGAGCGCCGCGGCGAAAAACGGCCCGTCGCTGGAGCCATAACCGTTAAAGAAGTAGCGATCATAAAAGTTGCGATCGGTGCCAGAGTAGGCAATGGGGTCTGCGGTTTGATGGATGGGATAGTCGTCGGCTTTTGTTAACATCGATCGTTCGCCAGGCGTAAAGAGGCCCTCGAGATTAGCGATGGATTGGAACCGCTACAAGCAGCTGTGTGACACACCGTCGGTATTTTCGCGATGGATGCTGGAACAGACTCTGGAACTGCTCACACATTCCGGTAGCTCGTCTGCCGCCCTTGAGCAGTCATTGCGCAGCGGTGCCATTGCCAAGCCTGAAGATCACAAGGGGGACGCGGCCACCGATATGTTTCAGCTGAAGCTAAGCTCAGCAGAGGTCGCGGTAATAGTCTCAGTGGTCGCTGCAGCGCGGACGCAAGGGACAGCAACTTCAGCCACGCAGTCCCGAGGGCTGGGAGGGTTTGTCGAAGCCTGGCAGGAATATGATCGTTCTATCGCCGGATAATGATAAAACCTCAATAACGATGGCTGAATAGAAGCCTGATTAAAATGAATGGGTTAGGGGAGAGTGATGGCACGAATAGAAGTTGAAAGTGAAGTTCAGGGCAATGTCTGGAAAGTGCTGGTCACAGCTGGTGATGAGGTGAGCTCCGGTGATGTACTGATGATCATAGAGTCGATGAAGATGGAGATTCCCATCGAAGCACCCGCGTCAGGCCGGGTCCAGACACTGAAGGTGAAGCCGGAAGACGCGGTAGCCGAAGATCAGCTGCTGGTGGTGCTCGAAACGGGCTGACCCCGGTGCTAAGTTGCGATGGGTTTCCGATTGAGAATTTTGGGGTAGACGATGAGCGATCTGATCACGATTGAAAAAACCAATGGCATAGCTGATGTGAGGCTGAATCGGCCGGAAAAATACAATGCGCTGAGCCCGGAGATGTTCCAGGCGATCATTGATGCGGGAGAGACGCTGGCCCAGGCGAAAGACGTCCGGGTGGTAGTTCTGTCCGGCAATGGCCGCGGCTTCTGTGCCGGACTGGATATGGGCAGTTTTCAGGGCATGGCCCAGCGCAGTGGTGGTGATAATGCTGACGGCGGTCTGTTGAAGCGGGATGAACGACCTGAGAACCACGCCCAGCGGCCGGCTTATGTCTGGAAGCGAATGCCGGTACCGGTCATCGCCGCGTTGCACGGGGTTGCGTACGGCGGGGGGCTGCAGGTGGCCCTCGGCGCCGATATACGCATCGCCGCGCCGGATGCCAAGCTGTCGGTGATGGAGATCAAATGGGGACTGGTACCGGATATGAGCCTGACCCAGACGCTGCGTAATCTGCTGCCGTTAGATGTGGTGAAAGAGCTCACGTTCACCGGTCGGGTGATGAATGGGATGGAAGCGAAAGAGCTCGGTCTGGTAACCCGCATTGCCGAGGAACCGCTGGCTGCGGCAATGGCCCTGGCGGAAGAAATTGCCGGGAAGTCACCGGATGCAATTCGAGCCGGCAAACGCCTGCTTGAAGAAGCCTGGCACGCGGATGAAAGTACTGGTCTGGCGCTTGAGGCCAGCCTTCAGAAAAGCCTGATCGGCACCGCCAATCAGGTGGAAGCGATCAAAGCCAATTTCGAAAATCGTGCCGCCGTTTACGCTGACCAAGAATGAAGTGATGAGCTGGGAAAAAGAAGTTCAGGAACTCGAGCAGCGTCGAGCGCTGGCGAAGCAGCAGGGCGGTCCGGAGGGCATTGCTAAACAGCACGCTCGCGGCCGTCTGACCATTCGCGAGCGCATTGACGCTTTGCTCGATCCAGGGTCTTTTCAGGAGCACGGCCAGGCTACGGCAACCCCTGAATATGATGACAACGACCAGCTGCTGGGCTACGCGCCCGCCAACTATGTGGTTGGCTTCGGCGCGGTGGAGGGTCGGCGGGTTGCGGTCGGGGGCGAAGACTTCACTCTGAAAGGCGGTTCTCCGAATGCGGCCGGATTGCGTAAAAGCGTTTATGCCGAGCACATGGCGGTGCAGTTCAAGGTGCCGCTGATACGCCTGCTTGAAGGTGGTGGTGGCAGTGTTAAAGGCAGTAGCCGCAAAGGCGGCACAGTAGGCGAGCCGGTATTTACCGAACCAAGGTTCAAGATCATTGCGGATGCGATGGGCCAGGTGCCGGTGGTATCCGGTGCAATGGGTGCCGTGGCAGGTTTTCCAGCCGGTCGCCTGGTTGCCTCGCATTTTTCGGTGATGACCCGGGAAACTTCACAGATCCTGATTGGTGGACCCGCTCTTGTAGAGCGGGCCCTGGGCGTGCGGTTGAGTAAAGAAGAGCTGGGTGGCGTCGACGTCCATGCGGTCTCAGGCATCGTCGACAATGTTGCCGAAGACGAACACGATGCCTTCCGGCAGATGCGCCGGTTCCTGAGCTATTTACCCAGCCATGTCTGGCAGCGTGCGCCCCGCCAGGCGTGTGATGACGATGTTGAGCGTATGGAGCCTGAACTGCTCAACATCGTGCCCAAGGAGTCCAATGCGCCTTTCGACATGCGCGCAATCATCGAAATGGTCATGGATGTCGGATCGGTTTTTGAAATGGGTCAGGCCTACGGACCTAGCCAGATTGTCGCACTGGCGAGACTGAACGGTCAGCCGGTAGGCGTTTGTGGCAATGACTGCCGCCACTATGCCGGAGCCATGACGGCGGAGGCGGCGCAGAAATACCGACGCTTCATCGAGATGTGTGACACCTTCCACCTGCCTGTGGTGAATTTTGTCGATCAGCCTGGGTTTATGATTGGCCCGGAGTCGGAGCGGGCGGGGACAATTCGCTATGGGATGGCCGCGGTAGCGGCTGCTGCACAGGCGACCGTGCCATGGGCGTCTATCAAAGTGCACAAGGGTTTTGGTGTGGCAACAGCCGCACATTACGCTAATGACGCTTATGTGATTTCCTGGCCTTCGATGGAGTCCGGCGCGCTACCGCTCGAAGGTGGAGTTGCGGTTGCTTTTCATCGGGAGATTGCCGCTGCTGAAGATCCGGAAGCGAAACGCAAAGAGCTCGAGGACAAACTTCGGGAGAATCGCTCGCCGTTCCCCCAGGCCGAGTCATTCGCGGTACACGAACTGATTGATCCCCGGGAGACCCGGCCGGTGTTGTGCCGCTGGATAGAGTGGATTCAGCCGCAGCTGCAGACACTCACAGGACCTGTGCAGTTTGGCATCCGACCCTAGTACAATACCGCGCTTTTAAAATCTGAGAGAGTTCATGAGCTATTCATTCGAAGGAAAAGTTGCCATCGTCACAGGCGCTGGCGGAGGCCTGGGCCGTTGCCACGCACTGGAGCTGGCGAGTCGGGGTGCGAAAGTGGTCGTTAACGATCTTGGGGGTGCAATGGACGGTACTGGCGGCAATTCTGAAGCCGCGCTGGCCGTGGTCGAAGAAATCAAGGCCGCTGGCGGCGAAGCCATTGCCAATGGCGGCTCGGTTTCGGACCGCCAGGGTGCGGTGAGCATCGTCGAAGACGCGATGAAGGCCTGGGGACGCGTCGATATCTTGATCAACAACGCCGGCATTCTGCGTGATAAGTCATTTGTGAAAATGGACGCAGATGATTTCCAGACGGTCATCGACGTTCACCTGATGGGCGCAGCCTATGTCACCAAGGCCGTTTGGCCGATCATGCGTGAACAGGGTTATGGGCGTATCGTCATGACCACCTCGCCGTCAGGTCTGTTTGGCAACTTCGGCCAGACTAACTACGGTGCAGCCAAGCTGGGCCTGGTTGGTTTCATGAACACCCTGAAAATCGAAGGTGCTAAGTACAACATTCACACCAACTCGATTGCCCCGGTGGCTGTGACCAGAATGACCGAAGACCTGATTCCGGAAGCCGCACAATCAGCCCTCGGTCCGGAGCACATCACACCTGCTGTGGTTTACCTGTGTACCGAAGATGCTCCGAACGGTGTCATCGTGCAGGCTGCGGGCAGCCGCTACTCGATGGCCTGTGTGGTTGAAAATCAGGGAGTAGATCTCGGCCTCGATGCTTCGGTCGAAGACATTGCGGATAATTTCGACAAGATCACCGACCTCACCGGTGCAGCGCCCCGCGGCATGCTGCAGTTGGGTGGCTGACAGACTGATCTTTGATCAGTCTGTCAGCAGATCAAAACACCGGGAGCGCCTCCCGGTGTTTTGTTGCCGCTAGCAGATCGAACCGTTATTCCGGCGTGGGCGTCAGCTGGGAGTTGGTCAGCGCATAACCCAGGTCCACTAGAACTGCCAGTACCTCACGAACTACCGCCATGCCCGCGGCAATTTCCATGATCACGTCATCTGACTGCCGGGCAGTCATCGGAATTCTACCGAGTAACAGCTCCTGAACCCGACGGCTGTCGGCAGAAGGTACAAATCTCTGGACAGTGTTGCAGAAGCTGGTCTGATGATCGTAGATCGCGATGTTGATTCTGTTAACGCGCTCTGCCGCGCCAGTGTTGGTAACTACACAGCGAACCAGCAGCTGTCGATGGCTGTTGGAATCAGACATGTTTTGACTCCGGTGGTCATCTCGATAAGTATAGGACGGATAACCACAGACGCTGATGCAAAACCCTGATGGCCGCAGTAATAATGACCACGCTGATCGCGTTTCTCTTAGGGGGTGGCGTCTGGTTGCTGGCGGGCTCGCGCCTTTCTCTGGACGCAGAAGATCGTGAACGCAACGACGTACTCAATCTGGTCGGGTACATTGCCGCGGCGTTGCCGTTCGCCTTTGTGTTCGTCTTTTTCGCGCTGGGAGGGAGCTAGCTCAGTTGTATCCCAGCACGTAAAAACAGGCCTCTTCTTCGTCCTCTTCGGACTCGTAGTGGTGATCCGCGGGGCCGAAAGCCAGGAGGTATTCCGGCTCTGCAGACTCCGTGTAGAACTCGTTGTCGTGCTTCATAACAGTATTTTGCTTGGCAGGGCTTCGGGAAGTGTAGTCCTCGCAAATGAAAATGCAATGTAAAT
>Ga0316194_10001436_pt1 | contig 16440 bp, 10 predicted proteins | sample CroRivsedime1_MG_FD_204936 | JGI IMG/M metagenome (GOLD analysis project Ga0316194, IMG submission 204936) | Coastal sediment microbial communities from Maine, United States - Cross River sediment 1 | ecosystem: Environmental > Aquatic > Marine > Coastal > Sediment | place: USA: Maine...
GTTGGTGTTATCAGGGGCGGCTTTCAGTGCGCTTTCATAAATGAAAGCGGCTTCCTCCATACGACCGGTACGCCGGTACAGAATGCCAAGCTGGTTATAGGCTTCGATATTTGCTGAATTCGTATCGATCGATTTCTTCAACACCGCCTCGGCAGACCCGCTGTTACCGGTTTTTATATAGGCAATTCCGAGATTCAGCCAGGTCCCGGACAGGTTGTCCTGTTGCGCGGTAATGTTTTCATATAACTGGACAGCTTCCTGCCATTTTTCCTGCTGCATCAGGGCTACAGCCTGCTGATGTAAATCTGCAACATTTGCTGCAGGCTCCGCCGCATTAACAGGTGTTTTAATGCCCTGTGCTGTAGTACAGCCGCCTCCCAGCAAAGGTAACAGCATTACAAATGCTGCCAGGCAGTTTTTAACATGGGCGACATTTTTATACATTGTTGACAGTCGCCTAGTTGATGGCTTCAACATACGATGCGCTCCTTTCCTGTTTTCCATACCGGGCCGGCACCAGCACAGCCAGCTGTTGCATGCTCTTTTCGATCCAGCTGTCGTAAACACCTGCATCAATGCGCGCAATATTGGTTTCATGCAGCGTGATGCCCTGCTCTTCAAACGGGTATGCCTGTTCCTCCAGCAGAATGTCGTATTGCTCGAGGGCCTCTCCGGTTAAACCCGGCGGTCGATCTGACTCCATCAATGCGCTACTGAGCAGCAGGTAAATTTCAGCTGTACGGTAAGTGGCAGCGGTGGTTACTTCTGCCACATCGTAAGACGCAGCCTGCTCGTAATTATTCAGTGCGTTTTCCATCAGCTGTTTTTTTACTGCAAGACTTTTCTTTAGCGGCAGGCCAAGTCGGGCAGACTGGTATTTTCTGTAGGCGTCTTCAGCCAGTTGATACTGTGCTTTGGCGGCAAGATGACGGGTACGGCTGGTAGCTGCGCTGCCTGCCTGTCGATTTGTCTGAATAATGTCCTTCAGCCACTGTAGCTGTTGCTGGCGATCACCTGCAGACTGGTAATAATCGGCAAGGTGCTGGCGTGCCTCGACAGCCGCTTCCAGGGGTTTTGGATGTGCATCAATATAGTGGCGATATAACTCAGCGGATTGCTGCGGACGTTCAGCGGTAGTGTATAGCTCGGCGGCTTGCCAGAGTGCCTGTCTTCGCAGTTGTGGATCCGCATGTGTTCGACCAATACGCTCAAACTCGGCTGCGGCCTGCAGTGGCTGCTGTTCCGCCAGGTAGGCGGTTGCAAGGCGACGGGTTGCCTCGCCCTGACGGGGATCATCCGGATAGTGCTGCCGGAATTGTTCGAGCACACTGGCAGCCTGTGCCCACTGTTGCAGTCGCATCAGACCGGCGGCGGCATCAAACTCTGCGGTTGCCGCAATTCTTGCGGAAGGCGCAGCAACCCGAACCCGCTGGAAGTGTGTAACCGCCCCGATGGTATTTCCTGCGGCCTCCTCTATCTCACCCTGTTTATATATAGATGCTGCAAGTTTCTCTATTATAGTGTCTTTCTCCCTATTTTCTGGCGGAAGCTGTTGTAAAACCTGCTGATAGGCGGCCTCTGCCTGCAGATAATCACCCAGATCAAAGCGGGCATGTGCCAGCACAGTCCACGCCACCAGTAGTTGCGCGCTGGTCGTGCGATCGTTATTGATAACCGTTTGGGCAACGCTGGCTGCACGTTCATATTCACCCTCTGCAAGCAGGTCTTCGCCGGTCCTGGTGAGAACAGCCAGTGATTGCGGGTGAGCAGGGAAATCCTGAGCGAAGCGGAGGGCATTTTCTGTAGCCTGACGATGCCACTCCTGTTTTGCGGCACCGGTTAGTGCTTCCTCTTGTTTGCTATAGGCAAGTACAGCTGCGTATCCCGCCTCCCCGGCTTGCGGGTGTTTTCCATGGTTATAGGCGGTATTTTCGTATTCGCGGGTCGCGAGTTCATAGTCGCCGGATTCATAGAGTAATTCTGCAAGCAGGAAATTCATCTTCGGCGCATTCTGATCACTGTCAAAGGATGCAAGATAGGTACGATACCAGTGAAATGCTTCCTCATAGTCGGCAGGTTTTTTGTTCTTCTGGGCAAGCGCGTGGTAATGGCGCGACAGGTCCGTCAGGGTGAGCTTGAGTAACTCAACGGTTCCCTCATTATCCTGCGGAGAATGATGTTGCCAGTACTCTGCCTGTAACTGGTACCTGTCAACGAAGGCCTTTTTTGATTGCAGGACAAGTGTCGGGAAACTGCCCTGTTGATAGGTTTTAATGACACGCATCTGAAAGGCTGGCGCCTGTTGATGTATCGGGTTCTGCTCAACAAACATCTGGAACGTTTGTGCGGCATCGATGTAACGTTCTTTCTCAAGGAATAACAGACCAAGCCGGTCATATACGATGTCCTCATAGGCGCGTCCGCCATGACTCGAGTAATAGTCGGCTACCGATGAAGCGCCATTCTCATAGGAGAAGCCGAGGCTCATTGCACGCAGGGTATCGTCAATTAATTCCTGGTCTGCACGTGATAACTGTTCAAGACGTACAGTGTCAGAATCCTGCTCAAGGTGAAGATCAAGCAATGCCGTGAAGGCATTGACGGACTCACTAAACAGACTTTGCTTGAAGTAGCACCAGCCTGTTTTGTAGAGAGACTGACGATAGAACGGACTGCTGTCACCGGCATCAACAACTGCCTGATATGCTTTCTCGGCAGCGTGGTAATCCTGCTGCACGAACAGGATCTCTGCACGCCTGAAGTGTGCCTCGATCAGATATTGGCTCTGCGGGTATTGTTGTACCAGTTGTGCGAGTGTAGACAAAGACCTGGCCGGCTCGTTGGCATATTCGTAGGCGCGTGACAGCTGATAGAGTACCGCGTCATTATCGTCGCGATCAGGGTAGCGCTCCAGAACCTGTGTATACAGAATAATGGAATCCATGGACTGTTGTTTTTGCAGTTGCGAAATATCTGTTATATCGCCACCGGCTTCGATCAGCGGGTCCGCCTCCAGGTTAATATCAGCCAGTCTGCGCATTGCCTGTGGGCGAGCTGCTGTCTGGTCATTGGTGTCAAGGAATTCCCGATAGGCCATGGTCGCTTGCCTGTAGCTGGACTCGACCGGTATATCTGCGCTTGTATCTGTCTGTTTTCCCAGGCTCGCAATGGTGGGTGCCCTGCCACCTCCGAATATCGAGCAGCCGCTGGAACACAGGGTCATCGCCAGGATAATGGCCACAGGATATTTCATTGCTGCACCCTGCCTGCTGCATTGTTGAGCGAACTGTCATAGGTTTGAGCGAGCGCGAAGCGCGCTTGTACTATATAGATATCGATGCGTTTCTTTTGCGCTCCAAGCTCATTGATGGCGAGTTGCTGCAACAGTTCGCCCTGGGCGTAAATAGCCTTGTCAGTACGCTTGCGTAAGTTCTTGAGAAGCGATTTCTGTGCAGCAATGCGCGACTCAAAACCTGAAAATCTGTTTGTTGTATCCAGATCTGCCTGTGCCAGCCTGCCGATAACCTTATCTGTCTGCCTGGCAAGTCGTTCGACTTCAGATAATTGCTGTCTGATTTTCCAGAGCCGTGCCTTGAACTCGTTACTTAGTTGCCAGTAAATTACGCCATACAACAGTCTCTGCTTTTTATGAAGTTCCTGTGTTTTCGGTGTATCGGGCAGTTCAGCAAGCTGTTTTTCAATGCTGGACAGTATCTGTAACTGACGTTTCTCATTATGATTTGCAAGCCCCTTGATGTTGCTGGTTGCCTCTGTCTGGCCAAGACTGTCCTGAAGTCGGGCATGTTGCTGCTGTAGCGCAGGCAGCGGATTGTTTTTCAGGACATGGGTGGCGGCTGGCAGCTGTGACTGATAGCGGGTTTGACGGCTCGCGAGCATGTCATCATATGCCGCTATGCTGCTATTCCACTTCGTCAGGTTTTTCTCCAGAAATGCGAGGTCACGGTAATTCTTTACTGCTTCCTGGAAATCGTGCGATGCCATCAGTGACAGCTGGTAGCGTAACGCCGGTGAATCAGCCGCAAGGTTAAGCTTTTGTAACCAGCCGTCGCCGCTGCCGGCGTCATATTCCTGCAGGTAACGTAATAGCTGACCATCGCGAATAGCGACAATTGATTTATCCAGATTTATCTTCTCGTCGTTGAGCGCTTCGATACTTTGCTTGTATTTTTGTATTGCCCGTCCAAACAAATTCATTTTTGTCAGCGCATAGGGCACGGCAAGCAAGGATTCCTGTACGGCAGGATCAGCAGGATCGCGGGCACTCAATTCGGTCCATGGTACCAGTGCGCGGCTATAGTCATCGGCATCAGCGCTGGCCCAGCCGGCTCCCAGCAAGGCCTTGTTTGACAGTGGACCTTCGAGGCGTACCTGTTCGAGCGCCTGTCGTGATTTCCCGGTTTCTCCTGTTTGCAGGAAGCTGTAGCCCAGTGCCAGGTTGGCTTTATCCCTGAGCATACTGGTTTCTGCTGAACGACTGCTTTGTTTGGTGATACTGACAAGTTCCTGTACCCCGTTCTCCTGTTCTCCATTGCGTATCCGGGCGATACCAAGATTGTATTTCAGGTAGGGTGTCCAGTGTTTGCCGCTGCGTGTATTCTCCAGCAACTCGATTGCTTCTGCATTGCGTCCTTTCTGCATTAGCAACAGGCTGTGCAAATTCGCCGTCGCGGTACGTGTCGCCGGCATCATCTCACCCTCTACATGCGCAATGGCATCCAGCGCGCCGGCAAGATCACCACGCTGGTAAGAAATCTTTGCCAGGTATAGCCAGGCACGGTTGTGCACGGACAAATCATTTTTTTCATCGTCAAGCAGGCGCTGGAAAATCTCTCTGGCCTTGTTCCTCATGCCATAAGAGAGCACCAGGCCTCCCATCATGAGTTCTGCTTCATCGGCATGGTTTGGTAGCCGCTGCTGTTCCCGGGCAATACCCAGATGCACAATGCTATTGAAATAGTCCTGCTGAAAATAATAAAACAGCATTTCTCCATACTGCAGATCCTTTACAGAAGTGGCTGGTTCACCACGAGCGACAAGATCTGCAATTGGGGCAAGCAACGCAGCCAGTAGCAGTGCTTTACAGCCAAGCTGGAGCATCCGCTTATTCCCATTCCCTGACACTGAAATCCGGTTGTTCGCTGCTTTCGTTGTCGATGATTGTCAATTCGACAAATCTTGCGCCAAGGCTTTTGTTGATAACCAGTTCTGCACCGCGACGATAATCGCGGCCGTTTGGCCCCTTACCGGTAAAGATAGCTACGATTTCGTGCTCGCCGGACTTCAGGTTTCCCATGTAAAGACGTTGCACGCCACCACGATGCAGCGCCTCTACCTCACGTCGGGTATAGAGGTAGTTACTGACTTCCTTGTTATCGATTTTGAGTTGAACAGAATCAAGGGCGAAGAATTCACCGACATCCATGGACAGAAACACGGCGACCTGGGTATTTGAAGGAAACAGCAACTCTTCCTCCAGCATAAACAGGGATCTGTTCAATGCAACAATATCCTGCTTCAGAGACTGGATTTCTTCATCCAGTCCTGCTGCAGTATCTGTTGAGTCTGCATTCGTGAACGTTGAGAACAGCAGCATAAGTACTGCAGGAAGAATTACCTGTAGCTGCAAATAATACTTTTTTTCCATACGCCTCCTGACAACTCCCGTGAGCACACAGGTACCTGCTTGCGGCAGGTACAGGACAAGTTTGCAGGATTTACGTGGACAGTTATGTAGAGAGCATCACAGTTTTCATGTGATGCAGGGATCAGCCAGGACTACTGTGCGCGTGCGAGGCCGGCTGAATAATGCATGTCGCCATGATTATCGATAAGAACAGCCTCGGTATCCGCTATCGAGTCGATCAGTTGCATACCCTTCTCTACCCCGAGAATGAAGACGCTGGTCGAGAGTGCGTCAGTATCAGTGGCTGATTGCCCAATAATACTGGAGCTGAGAATCTCGTGTGTGGATGTACCTGTTTTGGGGTCAAGAATATGATGATATCGAACCCCGTCTTCTACGAAATAACGTTCGTAGTCGCCGGACGTGGATATTGCCGAATTCTCAAGTGGAACCATGGAAACAATGCTTCCTTCATCACGGGGGTTGCGGATGCCAATATGCCAGGGACGATCCCAGCGCTTACCACTGACGCGGGTATCACCACCGGCACTGACAAGGGCAGTAGTAACTCCTGCCTGTTGTAACATATTCATGCCGCGATCAACGGCATAGCCCTTGGCGATGCCTCCCAGATCAATACGAACACCAGGGTGCAGGAATTCTACTGTAGAGGCTGTTTTGTCGATTTTGACATGCCGAAAATTAATTGCCGGTAATGCAGCCTGCAGTAGTGCCTCGTCGGGTTTCTTGTTGTTACGGTAGTCATAATGTTGCCCGGCACTGGCGTAGGTTATATCAAAAGCGCCGTTGGTAATGTCAGAATATTCAAGCGCCCTTTCAATCATCTCCAGCAATTCCTTGCTGACGGTCACGGGGCCCTTGGCCGCACCGGCATTGACTGCCGACAACTCGCTATCTGGCTTGTAACTGCTCATGAGAGCATCAATGCGACGCATTTCACCCATGATCGAGTCGACCTGGTTTTTCCCCAGATTATCATTCTCATGCCAGAGTTCTACCGTAATGACTGTGCCCATGATGGCGGCTTCCTGTTTTTGCCAGTCTGCGTTGAGGCAGGTCGGCAATAACAGGATCAGCAGGTAAATCAGGTGTAATAATGCTTTCATTAAGCGTAACCGGTCAGAGACATACAGCAAGAGGCTGTGGAAGATACGTTTTATATCGTCCCGGATACAATATTATTGAAAGCAGTCAGGCTGTTTCGCAGACCAGGATTGCCGAGCCCATGATTGGGGAACAGTCCCGGGAAGTTAGCTTCTTCACCGTGTAAAGCCATGTAATTGAGAATTACCGTTTCCACCAGCAGGTTGACCTGGTTTGCCGCCGGTGTTGCATTGGTTTCAACGGAGCCGTCAGCACGGAAATAACCGAGCTGCTGGTGTCGCGCCTGCTCAAATGGATCGGAACCACGGAGAACAGCAGGTGAACCGGGGTTGTAAACCAGAAAGAATGACGAGCCGGTTGATGAGTTATCACCGGTCCATACACCCTTGCCACCGCCCATCATGGTGTCGTCTGTCATGCCGTTGCTGAAAACTGATCCGTCACTGTATACGTAGATCATCAGGGGTAAGCCGGCACCGTTGTTGCCGCGAGCAGCATATTCAAGGCAGGCACCGATACAGCGTCCGGCACGCAGGTCACGCATTTCACCGGTCGCACGATCACCGGTGTGATAGTCATAGCCACCCATGGTGATGGTTCCTGCCCCGGCAAAACCGTTGACGACCATCTTCATCACGGAAGCAGTTTTGCGAAATTCACTGTCATTATCAAATTCTGACTGTGAAAAGATGCCGGAAGCGCCGACAATGTCAGTATCCAGCGCGGGGTCGAGTGTCGACGGGTCTCCAAAGCGATCGGCAATATCGGCTGCCTTCACATAACCACACTGCACCAGGTCCTTGATGACGGCATCTGCGGACACCCGGGTATCGACATTATCAAGTTTCATCTTGCTGATACGCTCAATTGATTCCATGACGGCAACGGCATCATCCTGGCTGAGCACGCCTATCAGTTTGCCTGTATCGACCATGCCGGTTACATCGGTTGGTCTGTCAACCTTGGTGGGCCGTATACCTGGATCAATCATGAGACCCGGCGCCATGGAATTGCCACCCGAGTCCGAGCTGCGGGATCCAATCAGTGTCAGCAGGCTGCCATCGGAACCGGCTCTTGCGATGCCATACATCGGGTTATGCGGGTTATTACCGGTGTCATTATCTGATCTTGACGGGATAACGGCACCGTTTACCAGCCCGGCGCGGTTGCCCGCTTTCTCCTGCATGCCTTGTAGCATTGCGCTGCTGGCATGGAACGCCAGACCGAAATCGGTATTAATAAAGTTGCTTGCTGTCATTGGATTAATCGAGTCAGGTAACATGTCGCCGGGTAAACCGAGCTTGCTGTATCCCGCCGTACTGAGCGGGTCCAGCTGTCCGCCAGCCTGCCCCACCAGTACATTGGACCCTGAGAAGTTGGCGCCACCGGCAAGGTCAAAGCAGATGAAAGGGATCTTGCCGGCACCCAGCGAGCGGATGCCACATGACAGTTTCAGCGCTTCAAGGTCGGATGATAATGCGGCGGCGGCCGTACGCGGGTTGGCAAACAGGCCGAACAGGCTGGGTGCTGTCACCAGTCCCAGTCCTGCGGTCAGGCCCTGTGACAGGAAGTCGCGTCGGCTGACAGGGCGACCATGATCATTGATACGTAACGGTTCATTCAGGTCGCGGAAGTTTCGTTTTCTGGCCATGCCTTACTCCTGGTGTCAGTACTATTGAATCAGCATGGCTGCACTGCCCAATGCGGCGGCACAGGTTGCCTTGACGATTTGTTCGGTACGCAGTGTGGTATTACATGAAGGCTGTGGCGCGCAATCGGTGGTAGTGCCGAGGATCTGTATCAGGTTGTCCAGTTCGCCACGAACATTGCCGAGGTCCGGCTGCGTGGTTAGCCCGGTGCCGATAATATTCTCCAGTAGCGGCGAGATTACCCGATCACGTTTCTCCCGGGTATCGAAAGCAGACGTTGCTGTTGTGCCAAAATCGAAGCTCTGGAGACCGGCGCTGTCCTTAAAATAGTCATCCCGAAGTACCTGACCGTTGTTGTCTACCAGCGCACTGCAATATTCAATTGCCAGTTGCGATACGGCCATCTGGTGTGCTGACAGGAAGCCCTCAATGTTTTCCACCGTTGGCAACTGTTGCTTGATGGTGGTAAATACGCCATCCACATCTAGCTGGTTTCTCGGCACAGCGGTAACGGCCGACATGGTGGCATCAATCTCGTCAAAGTTGCGCACCCCGATGTCCGACGCCTCTGGCAAATCAGGTGGCGTAGCCGGGGTCACCGGCGCTGCTTCAAGTACAACATTGGTTTGTGTTCCAAGTACCTCGAAAGTAAGGAAGAATTCATCTGTCTCTTGCCCTTTTTCCAGTGGTATCACGGTGCCGAGACTGGAGAGTGACTGGCCAATCCCGGGCATGTATGAACTGCTGTTGATAACCGTGTTTAGGTTCTTGTAGGCCTGTCCGACGCTAGCCTCTTTGCCATTGACACCGATGCGCATGCCGGCAACCGGAATATTATCCGGGCTGATTGCCGAATCAAGACTGATAAAAAACGGCTCGTTAAACAGGTAGCTGTAACTGTCGAATTGACTCACCTCGAAGACGATATAACTGTCTGCGATGCCGGTGTGATCGGCAACACTGAACAGCAGGAAGAACTTCTCGCCAACTCCGACGGAGAAATTTTGCGCAATTTGATCCTCGGTTAGCGCTCGATTATGAATGGCTACCAGGCGGAATTTGCCCTGCCACTGCAGGTCCCCTGATACTTCGTTACCGAGCACGAAGGCAAAATTATTAACCCAGTCAGCGAGATTTTCGGCTGGTTCCGGATCGATATCACCGGTGAAATTGCCATTTACATAAATTCGTCTGCCATTGACAGGATCATAGGTAACCATGACATGCTGCAGGGTGGCCTGCAAGTCCTCGTCAGCATCTGCTGTCGTTAGTGAACCGCCGCTGCGTTGCTGGGCATCATAGTTGTAGAGTATCTGTCCGATGGTAAAGTTTCGTTCGTCCTCACTACCTGCATAGCTGATAATGCGTGCAGGTCCTTCCTGGCTGACATTTGCAGGTACAAGCCATGCTTCAAGTGAATATTCCCCGGTTGCTGTAATCAGGTCGTAGAGCTTCGAGCTGGTGGCTGTTGTTGCCTGTGCCCGGCCGCTGATGATATCGATACCCCAACCACCGACCCACTCGACGTTGCCGCTGAACTGAAGGTGCATGCCGGGATTTACGCCGCTGGTATCGAAGGCAGTCGAACCTTCTCCGGTCTTGAACTGATAGAGTGCAATGAGGTTATCCTCAAAACGGCTGCCGCCACTGGCGACAATCCCTTCCAGCAAAGACAGCGCCTTGCTGGTTACCAGTGACCTGTCAACGCTGGTCGGATCTATCGGGCCTGCAAATGCAGTAATGGCAGCTTCCATTGCGTCAGCCGAGGCATCACAATCATTGTTGCCGGTGTTGTTCGGATCCCAGCAGTTGTGGGATTCCTCGCGCAATCGCAAGACAAACCTCGAATTGGCCGGATTATCCAGATCAATTTTTGACCTGGCGGCATCATATGCAGTGTCAGGATTGCTGTCGGCAAAGAATGGAGACTGTGCGTCCATGGCGGAATCAACATGGCAGTCGACACAATTGGCTGTCAGCAACGGGTGTACTGTGCTGGCGAACAGACTGGAATCGTCCGGGAAGTTTTTACTGTTACCCGGGTCCCTGAGCACTGGTGCCTTTAGTTCAATGATATTACCACCAGCACTTGCACCACCGGCCCAGGCGGCTATATAGGCTGTAATAACGTCACCGCAAGCGCTGTCACTGTCGAGCCAGCAGTTATGGCCGCCGGCAACCTTGGTCACCATGCGTGAGTCAGCTGGCCTCGACAGGTCTACAATTGTATTTGCCTCGGAATAGGCAAGGTTTATGTCATCCATACGTACAAAATTCGGAGACTGACCGCCGCTGCCATGGCAGGCACCACAACGGTTCTGGTCATTGAGGTTTTCCCAGACATTTAACCTGAAGGCTTGTACGTCCGTGGTCGCGGCTGCAGGGCCGGCATAGTTAACCTGGGCCGCTGAATTCGTGGTAACCGGGTTGCGCTGGGTATCTTCACCGCCGCATGCGACAAGCAGGGTTGTCAGCAGGCTGACAAGCAAGGCCGTGGCGGGAATCATGTGGTAGCGGTTACGGGTAGTGCTCATGGCTAGATTCCCTTGCAGTAGGCAGCGGTTTCGGCGAATACAGTCTTCATGTTGTAGTTGTCCGCCTTGAAAGCTGCGGTGATGCTGTCGATGCGGGAACGATCCTGGCTGTTACCCGGTTCGCGAAGGCATACTGTTTTGAAGGCCTTTTTGACCTGGCAGCGAGCAAAGGCCTCGCTGCTGGCAAGTTCAACGCCAAGTGATTTTGCACCATCGCCGGAGCCCGGCAGGCCAGGATCCCATCCAAGTAATGCATTCTGACCTGCGCGCCAGTAGTTATCCCAGTGATCGTCAGTCGTCACAAATCCGTACTTGAAGGTGTTTTCGTTGATGTGATACTTGGGCTGCGTGATCCCGGATGTGAATTGAATGCGTTGAGAACCGGAGTCAAAATTGTAGTAGGCAAATGCCTGTGCCATTGGATCCATGCCGCTGTGGCAACCAACACATGAATTATTGAATATCCTGCTGTCACCACCAGGGCTGCGTGACACATCCTGTCTGATTCTGTCGGGTGAGCGCGTAATATCTTTTACCTGCTCGAGGTCATTACAGAGATGGTTCAACAGGGTAAAACGGAACATCGCACGATTGGTTCCATCAACAAAAAATTCCTTTGCAGCAGCACGTGAAGTCAGTACACCGGCGGTAGCTGTTGAAGGTATGCCGTAATTTAGAGACTGCAGGTCGGGAACGAGGTTGTCTTTCAGGTCAATACCCTGTTCTTCCATCGCGATGTAATGATCATTGCTGGCCTGAAGATTACCTGGCAGCCCGAGTGAATCATCGCCCTTATAGAGGAGATCTGCCGACAGTAAGCGGTTAAATGGAACTTCGTCTCGCACCATGCCGATGACCGTTGCGCTGTAGTCGTTCAGTGGGGCAAACAGCGTGCGCTCGCGGTTGGTCCATGGTGTGGCAAAGTTCTTCAGTGTGACATTGTAAAAAGCACTGTTTTCCATTGCTGTCAATGCAGCATCAGTGTCATTGCCCGTCACCAGGTCCGCTTCCATGTCATCAAGTACAGATTCCATTGGGGGTACGCCTGCAAGCCGATCATGAATGCGCTTTGCCTGTCTGCGTTCGATCTCTCCGGCACTACTGGCCGTACAGCCAAGCACCAGTATGCAGGGGAGCAGGTTATGAAGAACGCTCTCTATACATGTTTGTAACCGTGTAGTAGTCATAACCCCATCCCGAAATATTGTTAGTAACGAATCACCGTACTTATGTGGTTGTAAATACTGAGGCCAGACGTCGTAGTCTTCTGTGATTCAAGTCTCGGAATGTCATTCCACTCCTGCCCTATAGTTCAATTGCGATACGGCATGTATACAGAATGCGACGCAGTTCACCTTTCAGGCTAACTATTGTTCGTAACTTCTTTAACCGTGATCACAAAGTGTGCAGGCCTGTTTTGTACCAGGGGACAACATGAAGGAAATTGCCTTATACATGCGGCATAGCATAAACAGTCTGCTGTCAGTCACACTGGCTGGCCTGACTGTATTGCTGGTTGCCTGTGGTGATGGCGGTAGTAGTGGCAGTGGCAGTAGCCAGAGTCCGGACCCGCTGATCGAGGACATCGGTATTGCATATGTACGCCGGCCGCTGAGTTACGACGCCAACGATATGTTGATAAAACCCGACACACGCGAAATAATGACGTTTACGCCGGGTGGTGATTTGTTCTACAGGGAATTGGCATCTCCCAGTGGTAATGTGAGAAACGTTACTGATGTATTTACCGGTGGCCTGGGAGATGTGCGTGATGTCGAGGTTTCCTATGATGGCAAGTTGTTGCTGTTTGCCATGCGTGCCCCGGAACTCCCCGACACTGACCCTGAAGATCAGCCTACCTGGAATATCTGGGAATACGATATATCCGCAAAGTTACTGCGCCGCATAATTCAGGCAGATGTCAACGCCAGGGCAGGCCAGGATGTGGCACCTCATTATCTGCCGGACGGCAGGATAATATTTTCATCGACGCGCCAGCAGCAAGCAAAGGCAATCCAGCTGGATGAAGGCAAGCGGCAATACTCGGCGCTTGATGAGAACCTTAGTGAATTCGCGTCTGTGCTGCACGTTATGAACAGTGACGGCAATGATATTCGCCAGGTGTCATTTAACCAGAGTCATGATCTTGACCCGCTGGTGCTACAAAGCGGAGAGGTCGTGTTCAGCCGCTGGGACAATATGGGTAACCGGGATGCTATTTCGCTGTACAAGATGCACCCGGATGGTTCGGAGCTGCAGTTGCTCTATGGTGCGCACAGTCATGATACTGGCACCAATGGCAATGATGTGCATTTCCTGCAACCACGTGAACTTCAGAACGGTAACCTGCTGACAGTATTACAGCCGAGAATCCTGCTACCGACCGATGATCCGGATATCTTCGATGACATCATCGCTGATAACGGTGAGCTGCTTGAAATCGATATTGCTAACTACATCGATAATGCCGGCCCAACAACTGTTAACGAGGGAATCCTGACCGGTCCGGCACAAAAGTCTGCTGTTGTTAACAAGGTCTTTACAGACGGCAGTATCTCCCCGGGTGGTGTGTTTCGCTCAGCCTGGCCGCTGCATGACGGCACCAATCGTATACTGGTCAGCTGGAGTCTGTGCCGTTTGCAGGAAAACAGGCTGATTGTACCGTGTACGCCTGACAGACTGTCGGCACGCTCAGCGATCGAGGCTGATCCTGCCTATGGCATCTTCCTGTATGACCGTCGTAGTGATACGCAACTACCTGTTGTAGTGGCGCAGGACGGTTATATGTTTACCGATGTGGTCGCTGCAGAACCACGTGATCTGCCAATAATATTGTTCGACAAGCAGGCTGGCGTAGAACTGGATCAGCTGCTGGCAGATAACGATGCAGGTATCCTGAATATTCGCAGTGTCTACGATGTCGATGGTGTTGATACCGCCATTCCGGATATCGCGACGGTTGCGGACCCGGGGCTGACACCAACCAATGCGCGCCCTGCCCGCTTTCTGCGCATTGTCAAAGCCGTGGGAATTCCCGATGACGAGGTAAAGGATGTACCCGGCACCGCTTTTGGGCGCAGTCGAAACCAGTTGATGCGCGAGATTATTGGCTATGTTCCTGTGCAGCCGGATGGTTCAGTGAAAGTGCAGGTACCAGCCAATGTGCCACTGGCGATCAGTGTGCTGGACAGTCAGGGGCGCCGAATAACCGCGCGGCATCAAAGCTGGATGCAGCTACGTCCGGGCGAGACAGTCAGGTGCAATGGCTGCCATGACCATGCCAGCGGTTCACCGCATGGCCACCCTCAAGGGCCGCTTTCAGTAAACCCGGGAGCATTGACCACCGGACCTTCATTTCCGAACACCGAGTCCGCCCTGTTTGCCGACTTTGGCGAAACCATGGCTGAAACACTGACGCGGCATGATCCACTGGCGCTGATTCCGGATATGAATGTTATCTATGACGATGTCTGGACCGATGATAGTGGCAGCCTGGTGAAAACAGCATCATTTAAGTTCTCGTATGCGGATCTGCAAACGAGCGCACCCGTTTCCCTGTCGTGTCAGGACGACTGGCGTGCCAATTGCCGCACGATTATCAATTACGAAGAACATATTCATCCCTTTTGGAACCTGGACCGTGGTGCCAACACCTGTACTGCCTGTCATACGACTGCAAGTGGTACGCGGGTGCCTGACGCACAACTCGACCTTACCGACGGGCTGTCTGCAGACCAGACAGATCACTTCAAGTCCTACCGTGAACTGCTGTTTAACGACATCCAGCAGGAAGCGGGGGCTACCGGACTTCAGGATGTATTTGAAGATGGTCCGATCGACCCGGTGACCTTGTTGCCGACACGGGTGCCCGTGATTGTCAGTTCGTCACTGTCTGCCTCCGGTGCTCGGGCCAGCCGCGCGATTATGAACGAGTTTGAAGCAGGCGGCAGCCATGACGGACGTCTCGACCCTGCAGAACTGCGGTTGCTGATCGAATGGCTGGATATTGGCGCGCAGTATTACAACGACCCGTTTGCGGTACCGGACAACTGACCTCAGGGCATATGCGTGTGCAACAGCGTGTCAGGGATGGATATGCCATGTGGCTGCTAGCGGCTGTGAGTATTTTGCTGCAATTACTTGTCGCTGCAAGTGTACAGGCAGATGACGCTTACTACAGGGTTGTGGTCGCAGAGCCCTACATGGAAATACATACCGGCGCAGGACGTGGCTACCCGGTTTTCCACGTCGTTGAGCGCGGTAACGAGGTCGAAGTGATCAAGCGCCGGACGGACTGGTTCCTGGTGCGCACGAGCCGCGGCAAGGAAGGCTGGGTAAACCGGCAAGAAATGGAGTTAACACTAACACCAGGGGGCGAAAAGACCATGTTTGCTGATGCTGCAATCGGTGATTTTTCACGGCGCCGCTGGGAAGGCGGTGTGCTTGCCGGAGATTTTGATGGTGCCGACATCATCACGGTCTATGGTGCCTATGCGATGACGCAGAATTTCTCTGCCGAATTGTCGGTTTCACAGGTGTTTGGTGATTTTTCGGACGCCATCATCGGCAGGATCAGTTTGGTGGCGCAGCCTTTTCCCGAGTGGCGTTTGTCGCCGTTTTTCTCACTCGGCGGTGGCCTGATTTATACAGACCCCAATGTCACACTGGTGGATGAATCAGATCGTACTGATCAGATTGCCAGCGCCGGCGTCGGGGTAAGGATGTACCTGACACGACGCTTTATATTTCGTGCCGAGTACAAAAACAACGTTATTTTTCAGGACAAGAATGACAATCAGGAGATCGATGAATGGAAAGCAGGCTTCGCATTTTTCTTCTGAAGACAATCAGTGCATTGACTTTAACCGGACTGGTATCAGGGTGCTCCCTGATACCCGTTAATGACGAGCCATATGATGACTCGGAGCCTGTCATACAGCCGGCTCTTGAGCGCCGCACGATAACCGAGGCGGACATCGACAGCGAGGACTTTGAGGCAACTGCCTTTGTCGGCGTCATGAGCATCGAGGACTTCGGCAGTAACGTGGTCTACGGCGCACGCCTTGCCTATCACATCACAGAAGACTTTTTTACAGAAGCGTCTATCGGACGAACTGAAGCCGATGAGACCAGTTTCGAGACGCTGAGCGGTGGCGCGCAGATACTTTCAGACAGCCAGCGTGAACTGACCTACTACAACATCTCGCTGGGTTACAACCTGCTGCCTGGCGAGGCATTTATTGGCAAGGGACATGCCTATAACAGTGCCTTGTATGTAATCGCGGGTGTCGGTAACACCGAGTTTGCTGATGACAGTCACTTTACTGTCAATGTCGGCGCCGGCTATCGCTTTCTGCTCACTGACTGGATAGCACTGCATGTCGACTTTCGTGACCACATTTTTAAATCTGACCTGCTCGGCAATGACAAGACCACCCACAACCTTGAAGCAACCGGCGGTATCAGTTTCTTTTTCTGACAGGAGATG
>Ga0316194_10001437_pt1 | contig 16437 bp, 19 predicted proteins | sample CroRivsedime1_MG_FD_204936 | JGI IMG/M metagenome (GOLD analysis project Ga0316194, IMG submission 204936) | Coastal sediment microbial communities from Maine, United States - Cross River sediment 1 | ecosystem: Environmental > Aquatic > Marine > Coastal > Sediment | place: USA: Maine...
AAGTTCAATTTCAGAAAAACTGAATTCTTCCAAAAGCAATTTTACCGCTTCACCTAAATATTGATTTATTTCCATATAAAGAACACCATTTGGAGTTAAGCTATTTTTTGCCAGTTTGGCGATTGGCCTGTAGAAAAGTAAGGGATCCTCATCAGGAACAAACAATGCCAAATAAGGTTCATTTTTTAGGACATTGGTATGCATTTTGTCTTTCTCCATTTCTCTGACATAAGGCGGATTAGAAATTATAATGTCGTAGTTTTCCTTTAAGGAGGTAATCTTTAAAATATCGCCTTGCATAAATTCAATATCCACATCATTCTTTAGCGCATTTTTTTCGGCTACTTCCAGTGCGGATTTGGAAATATCCATTGCCGTAGCCTCTATATTTGGTTTTAGTTTGGAAAGAGAAATTACAATGCAACCGCTTCCGGTGCCAATATCAATGACTTTAAGGTTGTTATCTATATTTTCAAAATCTTCAAGCACCCAATTTACCAATTCTTCTGTTTCCGGTCTTGGAATCAGAACAGACTCATTTACCATAATTTTCAAATCCATAAAAGTAGTCTCTCCCAAAACATACTGAATTGGTTGCTCATTCTTTAGTTTTGACAAACCCTCAAACATAATTTGTTCTTCCTCCTTAGTAATAACAATCCCGGGATCTATCGCAAGAATAAATCGCTCTAACCCAAAATAGTGTTCTATCATTAAATAAAACATGCTGTCTACTTCCTCTTTGGGATAGTCCTCATCCAATTCCTTATGAAATATTTCCTTTATTTCCTTTAACAACATTTTTTCTTGCGCAATATTCTTCCAAATTTAAAACTACAAAAATCAGGTATTCCATGAATGTCTATAGTATCCGTATTCTTCTGGAATATCCTACTTTTGCCAAGTGAAGATACACGAAAAATATATGCGTCGATGCATTGAATTGGGCAAAAAAGCCTTGGGCTCTTCCCCTCCAAATCCAATGGTTGGAAGCCTTATAACCCATCAGGATAAAATAATCGGGGAAGGCTTCACCAGTCAATATGGGGGGCCACATGCAGAAGTAAATGCAATAAATTCTGTTGCCGACAAATCACTTTTAAAAGAAGCTACTCTTTATGTTACCCTGGAGCCCTGCTCCCATTATGGGAAAACTCCACCATGTGCCGATCTTATAATCAAAAACAATTTGCAAAAAGTGATTATAGGCATTCAGGATCCTAATATTAAGGTATCCGGACGTGGCATAAAAAAGCTTAAGGAAGCCGGGTGCGAAGTATTACAAGGAGTATTAGAAGATGAGTGCAGGAAGCACCATAAGCGTTTTTTAACCTTTCAGGAAAAACAGAGGCCCTATATTATTTTGAAATGGGCAGAGTCTAAAGATGGATTTATTGCCCCATATGCAGACAAGCGTAAAGCAAAGCCAGAACCGTATTGGATTAGTAATTCCTATGCAAGGCAACGTGTACATCAATGGCGCAGTGAACAACAGGCGATATTAGTGGGGACAAACACCGCTTTGTTAGATAATCCCAGATTAGATGTTCGTTCTTGGAAAGGGACCTCCCCCATTCGAATAATTATTGACAAAGCATTAAAACTGCCAATGGATCTTAATATCTATGACAATTCCAACCGAACAATAATTTTAACTGAGCTGGAAGATAAAACAAAGATTAAGGAAGGGGTTGAATACGAGATCATTGATTTTAAGAAGAATATAGCCGAAGAAACCTGCAGGGTACTGTTTGAAAAAAATATATCCAGTGTGCTGATTGAAGGGGGGGCTCTTACCTTAGCTACTTTTATCAATGCCGGCCTATGGGATGAAGCGAGAATAATTACCGGGGATATTACCTTTGGTACCGGCACAAAAGCACCACATATTGAGGGCAAACTAGTTAATACAGAAATCATGGGTACTAATACCATAAAGACACTCTTACATGATTGAGAATATCATCTTTGATTTTGGAGATGTCTTCATAAACCTGGACAAACAGGCAACTGCCAGGGAAATGGAGGTATATGGTTTTAAAAACCTTACCCCTGAACTGGAAGCATTATTTACAGCTTATGAAAAAGGATTAATAACAACTGAGCATTTCCTTAATCAAACTAATCATTTATTTCCCAAAGCAAGCAGAATGGATTTAATTCACGCCTGGAATTCCATAATTCTTGATTTCCCAGAACAACGATTAAAATTTATAGAAAAATTGGCCAAAGAGGAAGATTACCGTCTTTTCCTTTTAAGTAATACGAATGAATTGCACATAGAATTTGTAAAGCAGAGAATGGGTAAAGAAAGGTATGCACGTTTTAAAAATTGTTTTGAAAAATTCTATTTATCTCATGAGATTAATTTGAGAAAACCCGAACCAGCTATCTTCGAATATGTACTAAATTCAAATAATCTCAAGGCAGATAAAACGTTTTTTGTAGATGACAGTAAGGAACATACTTCTGCAGCTGCAGGATTAGGTATTAGGTGTTGGCATCTTAAGGTTGGTAAAGAGGACATTTTAGACCTAAATACTCATATATTAAAATGTTAGACCTTTCTTTAAGCATCTTTTTTTCAAGTCTGATATTTGTAATTTTTAAATTATTTGACACACATAAGATCCAGACTATTTATGCGATAATTATAAATTATATTACCGCATGTCTTGTAGGAGTTCTATTTTATAACAAGCCCATTCAGTTTTATGAAATTCCAAAAAATGACTGGTTTTATGGTACGCTGTTATTAGGTGTTCTGTTTATCGTGGTCTTTAATCTTATGGCAAAGACTTCACAGCGCCTGGGAGTATCGGTAGCCTCTGTTGCCACCAAAATGTCTTTCGTGATCCCTGTGATATTAGGACTGTTATTATATAACGAAAAACTGGGCTTCTTTAAAACATTCGGTATTGCACTGGCACTGGCTGCGGTATATTTTGCATCTGTGAAAGATACTCCCCGAGCAGTTCAAAAAAGATCTCTTTTGTTGCCTGTGATGGTGTTTTTAGGTTCCGGCATAATTGACGCCAGTATAAAATACATGGAAGAAAATCATGTTTCGACCAATGAATTTCCAATATTTTCTGCGACTGTATTTGGTGCTGCAGCTTGTACCGGAGTCTTGTTTATTCTTTTAAGATCTTTTAAAGTACCAATAAAACTCAATTTCAAAAATGTTTTAGGGGGTATTGCACTAGGGATTCCTAACTTCTTCTCTATTTTCTTTTTATTAAGAGCACTTCAAAATGAAACGCTGAACAGCGCCTCCATTTTTACACTGAATAATGTTGCCATTGTAATGTTTTCTACCTTGCTCGGTATTGTATTATTCAAAGAAAAGATCAGCCCTAAAAACTGGGGAGGTATTGTGTTGGCAGTTATAAGTATCATTCTAGTAGCATTCTTTTGATGGAAAATAAAATTGGTCTATATAAAACAGTATCCAAAGCATCAGAAGGTATCCTTTATAAAGACCGTAAGAGTAAATTTTATGCGTATACTTTTCCAGTAACAAATGAGAAGAATATAAAACCAATTATAGAAAACATTCGCAAAAAGCATCCAACGGCGAATCATGTTTGCTATGCATGGAGAATAGGTGTAGAGAAACAAAGGCATAGAGCAAATGACGATGGGGAACCAACTAATTCAGCCGGGGCTCCAATATACGGTCAAATAAAATCTTTCGGGTTAACCAATGTTTTGATAGCCGTGGCACGTATTTTTGGAGGCACTAAATTGGGCGTTGGTGGCCTTATATCAGCTTATCGGACAGCAGCACAATTAGCTCTGGAATCTTCTTCAATTATAGAAAAGTCGGTTAAAGTCAATTATAAACTATGTTTCAGTTATCCACTGCTGAGCAAAGTGATGCGGGTAATTAAACAAAACCCAATAGAGATCATTAAGCAGGACATGTCACTTGACTGTACTATTGAAATATCATTAAAACTTAAGGAAGCGGCTCAGACAGAAAACATATTTAAAGGTATCCACGGCGTCTCCATATCGAAATTAGATGACTAGCATTTTAACAGATATTTTCATCCAGACTAAGTTAGTTCATCTATTGAATCATTATCATGATCAAGCAGTTTATCCATCAGGTAATCAGGGCATTTAACCGGTTTTTTGGTCTTAGCATTTATAAATGCCAAAACGGTGTTTGCCTCCACTAAAAGTTCCTCCGCTTCATTGTAAATTTCATAGTCAAATTCTATTCTAACTGAGGGTGTTTTTTTTAGTCTTGTAACCACGGTTAAAAGATCATCATAAACCGCAGATTTATTAAATTTTAGTTGTAAGGAAATTACTGGTAACATAATTCCGTTTTCTTCCATGCTTTTGTAAGAAATACCCAAAGACCTTAACCATTCGACTCTTCCCATCTCCAGGTATTGCGGATAATTCCCATGATACACCACACCCATTTGATCAGTTTCTCCGTAACGAACCCTAAAAGAAAATCGATAAAAAAGCATAATTTATCAGCTAAAAACTATATATTTATTATGAGACCTAAAACGGGTGGCGAACATGCAAAAAAAAAAGAGAAAATTCAACCCAAAATGATTTTTTTTTTAGAATATTTGTTCACATATTTGTCTCGCTCTAAAGAATGCCAAAATAGGCATTTTCTTTGACCAACTTAGATAAATCTCTAACCAACAATATAAGATAATCTTTAATATGAGTGTTACTGCTAATTCCGTTTGGAACAATTGCCTGGCTTTTATCCAAGACAATATCCAACCGCAGGCATTCAAAACATGGTTTGAGCCTATCAAACCAGTGAAATTATCTGATAACGCATTAAGTATTCAGGTTCCCAGTAAGTTCTTCTACGAATGGCTGGAAGAACACTATGTCAAGTTACTTAAGGTTGCACTCACCAAAGAACTTGGAGAAAATGCAAAACTGGTGTATATCATTAAGATGGAGAATACCTATGGGAACAGAGAACCTTTTACTGAACAAATTCCAAGTTCTAACAGGGGTAGTGTTAATCCTCAGGAAATGGATGTTCCTATAAAATCTAAAAATCCGGAATTAAAAAATCCTTTTGTAATCCCGGGTATACGAAATATAAAGATAGAATCACAGCTTAACCCTAATTACAATTTTGATAATTTCCTGGAAGGTGATTCCAACAGGCTGGCAAGATCTGCCGGTATGGCTGTCGCCAACAAGCCTGGTGGAACTTCTTTTAATCCTCTTTTAATATTTGGAGGTGTAGGACTGGGCAAGACACATCTGGCACATGCAATAGGTGTTGAAATTAAAGATAAATATCCGGAACGCACTGTGCTCTATATATCTGCTGAAAAATTCACTCAACAGTATATTGAATCTGTAAAGAAAAACACTAGAAATGATTTTATTCATTTTTATCAGTTAATCGATGTACTCATAATTGATGATGTGCAATTCTTATCAGGTAAATCGGGTACACAAGATGTTTTCTTTCATATTTTCAATCATTTACACCAAAATGGAAAACAGGTTATTCTAACTTCAGATAAGGCGCCTGTAGACATGCAGGATATTGAACAGCGTTTACTTTCCCGGTTTAAATGGGGATTATCCGCGGAGCTTCAAAACCCTGATTATGAAACCCGCATATCCATTTTAAGAAACAAACTATACAGAGATGGTGTTGAAATGCCCGATGACATAGTTGAATATGTTGCCAAACATATAAAGACAAATATTAGAGAATTAGAAGGTGCTATAATTTCCCTTATTGCCCAATCTTCCTTCAATAAGAAAGAAGTTACTCTTGAATTGGCGCAACAGGTAGTTGAAAAATTTGTAAAAAACACAAAAAGGGAAGTTTCCATAGACTACATACAAAAAGTTGTTTCTGATTACTTTGAAATGGATGTAGCCACATTGCAATCCAAAACGAGGAAACGACATATCGTTCAAGCGAGACAGTTGGCTATGTTTTTTGCTAAAAAATTTACCAAAGCTTCGTTAGCAAGTATCGGTTCACAGATTGGTAAAAGGGATCATGCAACCGTACTTCACGCATGCAAAACGGTGGATAATCTGGCCGAAACGGATAAGCAGTTTAGAAAATACATCGAAGATCTAACAAAGAAATTTTCCTAATCAAGTTATGCAAACAAAGGTTCTTATGGTATGCCTGGGTAATATCTGCAGGTCGCCATTAGCCGAAGGCATATTAAAATCAAAAACCGATTCGCAGTTTGTGCTGGTTGATTCTGCCGGTACCGCGGGATATCATATTGGAAATAATCCTGATCAAAGGTCTATTGCCGTTGCAAAAAAATATGGCATAGATATATCCGGACAAAGATGCCGAAAATTCAGTTATATCGATTTTGCTCAATTTGACATTATTTATGCCATGGACTTAAGTAATTACAATGACATCATGGCTTTGACTAATGATAAAAATGAAATTGAAAAGGTAAAACTTTTATTGGAAGAGGGAAGTTCATCTGTAAAAGAAGTCCCCGATCCATATTATGGCGGAGCAGATGGTTTTGAAGAGGTTTATAATCTTATAAATGAAGCCTGTACTGTGATTGCTGAAAAATTAAATTCAAAACGGAGTTCACAAAATGCAAATTAATACTTCACAAGGCAAGCTATATATGATCCCAACTACTCTGGGTGAAAATGAACCTCTGGAAGTATTGCCGATTTCTATTAAGAGAATAATAGAAGAAATTGATTATTATATCGTAGAGAATGAAAAAACTGCAAGACGATTTATTAAAAAAATTAGTCCCAGAAAATCACAACCCAATTTAAACATTGCTCTTCTTAATAAATTTACGGATGCAGCAACCATTCCCTCTTTCCTTGATCCCTGTTTAGAAGGTCATAATGTGGGTGTTTTGTCTGAAGCCGGCTGCCCGGGAATTGCTGATCCAGGGTCTGAAGTAGTCCGAATTGCTCACCAGAAAGGAATAGCAGTAGTGCCCCTCGTTGGACCCTCTTCTATAATCTTAGCTCTTATGGCAAGCGGTCTTAATGGTCAAAATTTTGCATTCAACGGTTATCTGCCTATTGAAACTGCAGAACGTAAAAAAGCTATTAAGAGATTTGAAAAAATTTCCAGGGAAAATAATCAAAGTCAGCTATTTATAGAAACTCCATATAGAAATAATAATCTGCTGGAGGAGTTTGTTAAAACACTTTCAAAAAATACCCGGCTTTGTGTAGCAACTGATATTACATTACCCACAGAGTTTATTGTAACAAAATTAGTTGGTAATTGGATACCGGAATCCGTTGAACTCCATAAAAGGCCCACAATTTTTATTATTCAGGCCTAAAAACCCTCACCTTAACACCAGGGATTTTGTGTATCTCGGTTTTATAACTCAATTATACTCTAGGGTTCCGAATCGCTGATATCTCAGAAATATCATATCCCGAAAACTTCTGTAGGTAATCCGCAAGACTCGTCCCATAGGCATCCTTGACATCCTTCCTGCCATTGGAGTATAAATACTTTATTACGTTACCCGGACCTGCTAAATGCGCAGCTGCTAATATTCCGGATTCTGTTATTTCAACACCCCTGACTTTTTTACCCACAAAATATTTGATGTATTTACGTAATATCCATTTGTTCCGAGAAATATTGGTGTAAAATACTTTCTCCTGCAAACTTGGGTCGTTAATAAATTTGGTAGCACTATAAACACCCATTAATTGCAGGGTTCCTATACCAAATTGATACTTACCCAGATAGCCCAGGGTATTTATTATAAAGTAATTTCCTCGAGACTCTCTGAACGCGAGTGCCTCTTTGAATCCTATATAACAACTTCCTAAAAAGGGAGGCGTTACAAAGGATGATTTGAAAGTTGTTCTGTTTTTGGGGAACAGAACTAGCGTAGGTTCCTTTACTTTTAGGGTTTCGGGGACATTAACTTCAGACTTCGTTGTAAACCCAAAACTAACTAAAACTAAAATCATGATAAGTGGACAAGTTATAAATGGCCACTTCTTCATATTTGTGTTTTCTTAAGACTAACTACCAAAAAAAGGATGATATGCTTAAATTACTAATACAAAGATATAGCAGATTTGTACGAATATTCCTTAGAATATCTTAAAAGACCTCTTTATTTGATGAGTTGCTTAAAATTTTGGGTGAATTGCCTACCGGTTAATATTTTGTTCGTTTATCCATCGGATGTATTGCGTTTTATTCCGGTTATGCTGCGCGAGGTTTTTGGCAAACTTATGGTATCCAAAGTCTTCAACATTCGCAACCATATAATAATAGTCATGTTTTTCCGGGTTTAGAACGGCATCTATAGAAGAGATATCGGGCATTGTTATTGGGCCGGGAGGAATGCCCGCATATTTATAGGTATTATAGGGTGAATTAAGCTCTAAATCCTTGTATAATACTCGTTTGATTACCGTATCAAAGTTACCAAGTTCACGTTTTAAGGCGTAGATTACAGTGGGGTCTGCCTGAAGTAACATATTCTTTTTCAGCCTATTAAGATATAATCCCGCAACCCTTGGTCTCTCATTAACCTTGGCTGTTTCCTTTTGAACAATTGAAGCCAGGGCAATTACTTGTTCTTGCGTCAAATTCAATACTTCTGCTTTCTTTAGTCTGTCGTCATTCCAAAAACGAAGATATTCCTTCCGCATTCTAACACGAAAATCTGCCGCGGACGTATTCCAAAAAAATTCATAGCTGTTGGGAATATAAAGTGATAGCCCTGCATCTGCTGTTAATCCATTCTCTTGCAGAAATCCAGGATCGGTGAAAGCTTTTAATAAAGAAATACTATCTGCCTCAATTTGGGTAGAAATTCTTCCTGCCAATTTTTCCAAAGTTTCCTGATTATTGAAAGAGACATTGACAGGAATATTATTACTTCTTAAAGAATTAACAATCTCATTGTTGTTCATTCCTTTCTTTAAAATATATTTTCCCGGTTTTATATGGTCAATATAATTTTTCCGTTTTGCCACCGCTTCGAAAGTCTCTATATCAGATAAAAGCGGTGCAACCAGACTCTTTAACTCATCATATGAACTGCCCGTTGGAATATAAATATAAGCTTCCTTATTATTAAAGGCTGTATTAGGCGAAAAAAGAGCATTATATATTAAATAGGCAAAGGCTCCTCCGGCAATCAGGCCAAGAAGCACTATGATCAATAAAATTTTTTTGATATACATTATTGGCCAAACTTTTGAAAAAGTAATTCATTTTTAAATTTTCCTCCTACCAGGACCCAGTCCTTTTTAACTCCTGCGAGCTCAAACCCCATCTTTTTGAATAGTTGTATACTCGCCTGATTCTCTTCACCTACATTTGCATATAGCTGGTTTAAATTCAGTACAGTAAAAGCATAATCACATAGTAAAGATACAGCTTCGGAACCGTAACCATTATTGCGTTCCGACTCATCCAGAATTACAATCCCAATTCCCGCTCTTCTGTGTTTGGGATCAAAATCAAATAGATCGATTAACCCGATTACTTTGTTCAGTTCGTTGCAGATAGCAAGACGTAACTGTTTTACTTCATAAATATCTCTGTGTGCATTATCCAGATATAATTTGAGTACATGTCTGGAATATGGTGTTATAGTGCCACTAATTTCCCAGATCTCGGAATTATTTTCCAGTTCGTATAAAAATTCCAAATCTCCAGGTTCCAATGCCCGTAGTTTGGTTTGTTTTCCCTTTAAAATCAAATCTCTATTGTTCCTTTAAATACCTGTTTAGCCGGACCATCCAGCCGTATATTTTCATATCCCTCCGAGCCTTTGTTAAATCTAATTGATAAATCTCCACCCTTAGTAAAAATATTTAACTTCTCACTATTTGTCTTTCCCCAATAATGCATTCCCAAAGCAACTGCAGTGACCCCTGTTCCGCAGGACAAGGTTTCATTTTCCACTCCCCTTTCATAAGTTCGTACCGAAAAATCGTTGTCCGAAGTTTGTTCAACAAAATTTATATTGCTCCCGCCTTCTCCATAAATTCCATATCGTAGCTTTGCGCCTTCTTCCACTACATTATAAGAATCTAAATTAGAAACCATCTGAACATGATGGGGAGAACCGGTATTTAAAAAAAGACAATTAGGTTTTGCCATAATTTCGGTCACATTTTGCATCTGTAAGCTAATAATTCCATCATTAATAGTGGCATGGTGCAAACCATCCGCCGCATTAAATTCTGCATTTTTAGTAACTATGCCCAGGAATTGGGCAAAAGCCACAATACATCTTCCACCATTGCCGCACATGCTCCCGGGATTTCCATCAGAATTATAATATATCATCTTAAAATCCAATGAATTATCTTCTTCCAACAAGATTAATCCATCTGCACCAATACCGAAACGTCTGTCACAGAGAAATGAAATTAATTTATTGTCAGCTTTGGGAAATTCTCCAATCCGATTATCAATCATGATAAAATCGTTACCCGTTCCCTGATATTTATAAAATGTGACTGTCATAGCGAATACAAGTAACAAAGATATGACTTTATTTGAGCAATTTTAATGAGTTAAAAAGTCGTTAAATGGAAATATTTAGATTAAAATTCAAGTATTTTTACAAGACAATCTAAAAGATCATTTACTTATGAAAAGATTTGGAAGTTTATTAATAGTGGCCATTTTTGCTGGGGCGATCACCCTTACTTCTTATAAGATGTTTTTTGAAAAAACAAATTATGCGGTAGTTACGGACAAATCAGAGATTCCATTTTTAACTACTAGTAATAAACCAGTCTCTTATAAAGGAAATGGTATTAATGAAGTTGATTTCACTATTGCCGCGGAAAATACCGTTAACGCAGTTGTGCATGTTAAAAACCTTACTTTAAACAGCAGCTCGGGAAGCTTATTGGATTTTTTCTATGGCTCAGAAAGTCGTCAAATTCCGCAGATAGGTACAGGTTCCGGAGTCATTATTTCACCAGATGGTTATATAGTCACTAATAACCATGTGATTGCCAAGGCTAATGAGATTAGAATTACATTAAACAATAATAAGACCTATGAGGCGGAAATTATCGGCTCTGATCCTAATACCGATATTGCATTACTAAAAATTGATGTGGATGAAAACCTCCCTTATCTTGCTTTTGGTGATTCGGATGAAGCCAAAATTGGGCAATGGGTTTTAGCCGTTGGTAATCCCTTTAATCTAACATCAACAGTAACAGCAGGAATAGTAAGCGCCAAAGCCAGAGACTTGGGCAGGGATCAATCTTTTATCCAAACAGATGCCGCGGTTAATCCAGGTAATAGCGGGGGCGCATTAGTTAATACCAATGGCGATCTAATTGGTATAAACACTGCGATTACTTCACAAACCGGTTCCTATGTTGGCTACTCCTTTGCAGTTCCTAGCAACATTGCCAAAAAGGTAGTTGAGGATATAATGGAATACGGAAACGTTCAGAAAGGAATACTGGGTATAACTACTCCACGTCTTAGTACTCCGTATGCAGTTAATAATGGCATAAATGAAATTGATGGTGTATATATTAATGGTGTGGAAGAGGATTCCGGGGCAGATGACGCTAATTTAAGGTCAGGAGATATTATAAAGATGGTAGATAATATTAAAGTACGGAAATTTGCCGATTTAACCGGTTATGTATCCACCAAAAGACCGGGAGATAGAATTCAAGTTACAATTGATCGAAATGGAGAAGATATTGTAATACCGGTTGAACTAAAGGAAAGGCAATCCATTATTGTTCCAGTTATGGGACTCCGGGTTAAAAACTTATCAGAGAAAGATAAAGAAACATTTAATACCAAAGTAGGTGTAAAGATTACCGGGGTACCCGAGACCTACAGGGGATATGGGCTAAATGGAAAAGTTATTTTAGAAATTGATGATGAAAAAGTAAATGATATTTATGAAGCAAAAAACCTCTTTGGAGCTATCTCAAGATATGACAAAACAGTAATAACCCTTATCGATAAAAATGGGGAGAAAGAACGAATAGTTTTTCAATAAAGAAGTTACTTTTAGTACAATAAAAAGCACTCAGTTTAGAGTGCTTTTTTATTTGTCTTTTCCTTATGTGATGCCATCAGAATTCAATAATTTTGCCCTTAAATAAAAAAACATAGATGAGCCCAATCAAATCTTATGAAAAAGAGCTTGCTTTTCAGGCTGATAGAAGAAAAGCCACAACGGAATTCATCAAAATTATAAGTGATCTATGGTATGACAAAGCGATCGAAATAGTGCTTTTTAAGAACCAGGTAATTGATAAAAATGTAAGTGATATAATAAACCTTCACGAATACGCCGGTGAATTTGTACAAAAACCGATTTCTATCTTTGATTCAGTAGAATTATTACGTGCTATTAATGATATTAATTTGCCCCCATCCAAGATAGATATAGGCAAACTTACCTACGAGTACCATTCAGATAATAATAATTATCACGACGTTAAGACATTTGTTCTTTATAAATTAAAAGATGCCAATAATTCCAAAGAAATTAAACCTAAGGATGTAGTACTCTACGGTTTTGGCAGAATAGGAAGGCTAATAGCAAGAGAGCTCATGGCTAAAACAGGTAAAGGCAATCAGCTAAGACTTAGGGCCATAGTTACCCGGGGAGAGTTAACTGAGGAAATTCTGGAGAAAAGGGCCACATTATTAAAAACAGATTCTGTTCATGGTCAATTCACAGGAACTGTAGATTATGATATAGCTAAAAAGGCATTAGTTATAAATGGTACTACGGTACATATTATTAGTTCTGATAATCCTGAAAAAATAGACTATACAAAATATGGAATTAACGATGCTCTGATTATTGATAATTCAGGGGCCTTCAGGGATAAAAAATCATTGGAAAGGCATTTGAAAGCATCAGGGGTCAGTAAAGTTCTGCTGACCGCACCGGGAAAAGAAATACCAAATATTGTACATGGTGTTAATCAATATGATTATGATCCGGATACTATTGATATCTATTCCGCTGCCTCATGCACAACTAATGCCATTACACCTATATTGAAGGTTATTGATGATTCACTAGGGATAAAAAAAGGACATTTAGAAACCATCCATGCATATACAAATGATCAAAACCTGGTTGATAATTTGCACGGTAAATACAGAAGGGGAAGAGCGGCTGCATTAAACATGGTAATAACGGAAACAGGGGCGGGAAGTGCAGTGGAAAAAGCTCTGCCAGCACTGGAAGGTAAACTAACATCAAATGCAATAAGAGTGCCGGTTCCGAATGGTTCACTGGCTATACTGAATCTGGAAATCAAAAATAGAACATCGAAAGAAGCCCTAAATACCATAATAAAAAAGTATGCCTTGGAAGGTGATTTGGTAGAGCAAATTAAATATTCACTAAGCAATGAACTGGTTTCGACAGATATTGTTGGCACAGCCGCACCTTCTATTTACGACAGTAATGCAACTATAGTATCCGCTGATGGTAAAAATATTGTGCTATATGTTTGGTATGATAATGAGTTTGGGTATTCTCATCAAGTAATCAGATTAGCAAAATATATAGCAAAAGTGAGACGATACACGTACTATTAATAAGGTTTCTAAACAGTTAATACAGCTATTAGAATTTTGAATAATTATTTATGATAGTCGAATTTTTTTTATTAATTAATATTATTAGATTACTTTAGTTCTCTCTCTGAATCATATATTAATACTTAGAATTATTTTAATGAAAGGTTTTAGCAAAATTTATATTGTAATCGCTTTCCTGACATGTAACCTACATTATGCACAACAGAGTGCCGAGCAGGAAGAACTGTCTTTAGATAGTGGTTCTATAGAAAGTCAGTTTGAATATTTATACAAAAAATCTGGTAACTATAATGCCGAAGGAAAAAGATATGAGGTTGTTCGTATTATCAACCTCGATAAACTCAAGAAAAATGTTCTTGATTCTTTAAATGCCTTAAATAAAAAGGAAATTGAACTAAAAAATACTATAAGTAACCACGAAGCCACTATTAGTTCCCTAAATAGTAAATTAAAAGAAACCACTGATAACCTTTCAACTGTAACTAATGAGAAAGACAGTATGTCCTTATTAGGGGCTCAGGTTTCCAAGGGTACTTATAATGTAATTCTGTGGACTGTAATTATTGGCTTACTTCTGTTATTCTTTTTGTTTGTTTATAAGTTTCGAAGAAGCAATATCCTAACTCAGGAGGCGAAGGGCAATTTAAGCGAACTGGAAACTGAATATGAGGACCATAGGCGCAGGGCCCTGGAAAGAGAACAAAGGATAAGCAGGCAACTCCAGGACGAAATAAATAAATACAAAAAATCAAAATAAAAAAAAGCTCCTTTAAGGAGCTTTTTTTAGCATAATACATCATGATCAATATTATTCAGGCAAAAGAAGAGCATATTCCACTATTGATTCCTCTTTTGGATAAATATAGAATATTCTACTGCCAGGATTCAGACGAGCAGGCTGCCCAAAAATTTTTGGAAGCAAGAATAAAGAATAAGGATTCTATTATTTTTATAGCATTTTATGACGGCTCTCCAGCTGGTTTTACCCAATTGTATTCTTCTTTTTCCACCGTAAGTCTTAGACCCATATTTATTTTAAATGATTTGTATGTATACAATGAATTTCGAAAAAAAGGTATTGGCGAAGAATTATTGATCAGCGCCAAAGATTATTGCATGTTGTCTGATTATAATGGATTGGCCCTGGAAACTGCAATAAACAATCCTGCACAAAATTTATATGAGCGCCTGGGTTGGAAAAAAAACACCTCCTCTCTCCATTATTTTTGGAAGGCGAAATAGGTACAAACTAGAACAAGAATAACTCTTATGAGAATAGATATTATTACTGTCTTACCGGAATTATTAAAAAGCCCTTTTGAGGCTTCTATATTGAAGCGTGCAATAGAAAAGAAACTAGTAGAAATACACCTGCATAACTTAAGGGATTATACAGATAAAAGCTATAACCAAGTAGATGATTATCAATTCGGGGGTGGAGCAGGTATGGTTTTAATGATTGAACCTATTGATAAATGTATCAGTGCTCTTAAAAAAGAGCGACAGTACGATGAGATTATTTATATGACCCCTGATGGTGAGACCTTAAATCAAAAGGTTTCAAATGGTCTGTCCTTATTAAAAAACATTATCATTCTCTGTGGCCATTATAAAGGAGTTGATCAAAGAGTTAGAAATACTTTAATCACCAGGGAAATATCTATTGGAGATTATGTATTATCGGGAGGTGAATTGGGGGCAGCTGTGCTGTGCGACTCTATTATTCGTTTGCTTCCCGGCGTACTTAATGATGAAACTTCTGCCCTAACAGATACTTTTCAGGATAATTTATTGGCCCCGCCTGTATACACCCGACCCAGGGAATATAAAGGCCTGAAAGTTCCTGATATTCTATTAAGCGGCAACTTTCCTGAAATTGAAAAATGGCGGGAAGACCAGGCAATGGAAAGAACTTTAAAGCTCAGACCTGATTTACTACGGGAGTAAAAAATAGTATTTCCGTATAAAAATTGCGTAAAATATATTGTAAGTAATAATTTAAAGACTATTTTTGCAATCGATTTGAAATCAACCTCTGACGAAGTCCGTGAATGTTGTTTTTGACTTAATTAAAATAAAAAGCAATGGAATCCTTAATAACATTTGTTGAAAACGAATTCGTTCCAAAAAAAGAATTTCCAAAATTTACTCCGGGTGATACAATTACCGTTTATTACGAAATAAAGGAAGGTGAAAAAACGCGAACCCAGTTTTTTAAGGGAGTAGTAATACAAAGAAGAGGGACTGGTGCAACAGAAACATTTACTATTCGTAAAATGTCCGGTACAATTGGTGTTGAAAGAATATTTCCTGTAAACATGCCAGCTTTACAAAAAGTTGAAATTAACAAAAAAGGTAAAGTACGAAGAGCCCGTATATTTTACTTTAGAGGTCTTACAGGTAAAAAAGCCAGGATCAAAGAAATTCGTTCATAAGAAGTTCACAAAACAAAAAGAAACCCTGATATATTTATCAGGGTTTTTTTATTGTTCAAACACTACTAAATATATTTTTAAGTGCTTTTTTTATGGAAAGCTAAAATCGTTTTATTAATTATAGAAACGCAGTCTAAGAGTTGATCTTCTGTAATGACCAGGGGAGGTGCAAAACGAATGATATTTCCGTGAGTAGGTTTTGCAAGTAACCCATTTTCTTTCAATGCTAAACATATTTCCCAGGCTGTAGAGCTGTCTTCATTGTCATTAATGACAATCGCATTTAAAAGCCCTTTGCCACGTACCAGTTTCACAAGTGCGCTTTTTTCTATTAATTTTCTCATTTCTGAACGGAATATTTTTCCTAGGTAATACGCATTTTCAGCCAGATTTTCGTTTTTGACCACTTCTAAGGCTGCAATC
>Ga0316194_10001438_pt1 | contig 16437 bp, 19 predicted proteins | sample CroRivsedime1_MG_FD_204936 | JGI IMG/M metagenome (GOLD analysis project Ga0316194, IMG submission 204936) | Coastal sediment microbial communities from Maine, United States - Cross River sediment 1 | ecosystem: Environmental > Aquatic > Marine > Coastal > Sediment | place: USA: Maine...
GTATCAGATAGTGGTGCCGGAGCCTTACCCGTATGGGGTTTACTCCTATCAGGTTGCCGGCGGTACTTAGCCGTCAGGTTAATGGCGAAGCGGAGCAGCGAGTTTATATAGCGTACCTGGCTGGCTGTATGACTCTGGACGAACGACTCAATCGTCGCCTGGCAACCATGCATCGGGCCCGAAGTACTTTTGGCCCAGCTGGACCACTTCCTCATTGAGCTGACCCCGGCTGGGGTAGCTTCGTCGCACGCTGACCAGGCGCCGACGACCGTCCTCCGGGTCTGTTTCCTCATGCAGGACGCCGGTTTCAATAAAGGCTGATACGGCACGGGTGACGGTGGAGGCAGTCATCTCCAGGGCCGTGCAGATATCCTTGTGGCTGGTATGTCCCTTGCCTCGGCTGCTGCGCAGCCCAATGTACTGCAGGATTCGCAACTGATTGAGAGTTATATCCCCTGGGAAGTGCCGGGCCAGAAGGGCCAGGTAATCCTTGAAATAGTCGTGAGGGAAAGCTTTGGGGTCATTCATGGGTTCGCGCAGCGCAAAAAAAATTAAGTCAAATTAAATCAATTGGCTCTGTTGTCTGACGAAGTCAGGAATTTCTTTTCGGAAGCGAAACTAACATCTGTTTACACAATAGCCTGAGCTACTGTGAAAAGTGATTTTATAGAGGTGTCCGTCATCGTGCGGCCTCGTTTTCTGGCTAGGGCGACTGCCATTGTCTGAGAATAACCGGACTACGGATGAGATTTTTTGCGAACTGCTCATGGATAAGCAGGCAGCAGAAAGGCTAGTCTGTGCGCTGGAAAACGCACTGAGCTCACTGCGCGACGCGCATCACCTGGCTTTGGACCAGGGGGGTGCGGCGCCGCTTGTTTCTTTCCACGAGATTTGTGCGCGTATTGCCGATGAGATTGACCAGGAGCTCATCGTGCCGATTCGCGGTCAGCATACAGGCATGAAGGAACGGGCCGTCGCTCTGGCGATGGCACATGATGGACTGGCCGACGAGGCCAATGACTAGAAAAGCAGATTCTCACTGAAGCAGCATGACAAAAAAAATTTCAAAGCGCGGCCGGCCGCGCTTAGGTAGTAAAAGAATGGTGACCGTTGGTGTCCGTATCGAGCCGACGGAGCGGGATCGCCTGGAGGCACTGGCGCAGGCCAAGGGCTTGTCCCTGTGCGCCTATTTGCGTGATCTGGTCCGCCATGAGCTGGACGAAAATCGGGGATCCAGTGCGCCGGCCAGTGCCTGCGGCTGATTTTTGAGGCGCCGCGCCTCGGTTAGCCGGACCGCCAGCCACCCCGAGCTTGCCGCCCGACGGTAGACTTTTTGCCGACTTCATGGGGATTGCCCTGCACAGGTTTATCACGATGCTGAAAAACTCCGTCATTGCGAACTCAGGCCAGACCTGGAAGCTTGTGCTGGCGGTGCTCGCCCTGCTGGTGGGCAGCATCGTGCCGGCTTTTCCGGCCTCCGGTCTGTCCTGGACGGGCGGCAGTGTCCTGGCCTGCGTCGGTTATGCCTTCGGCATTCTGATGATCCGCTGCAAGCACTGCGGCGTGCGCTGGTTTTGGGATGCGCTGATGCGCCCCGAAGTCTACAAGGCCGTTTTGACAGGGCCCGATTGTCCCAGTTGCAGCAGCGGCTCTGACAGCACCAGCGACTGAGCTTGTTCAGGGTTTAGTGGGCTTGCCGCACACCGGGCAGGCCGGATCCGGCGCAATGCCTAGGGTGCGTGAGGTCCCTGCCAGTCCGTCATACACCCACAGCCTGCCCACCAGGTCCGAGTTCAGGCCGGCCAGCAATTTGATGGTTTCTGTGGCCATCATGCAGCCGACCATGCCTGCCACCGGGGCCAGAATGCCCTGGCCCGCGCAGTCATCGAGATTCTCATCGGCCTCCGAATAGAGGCACCGATAACAGGGTCCGCCTGCCTGTGCAGGGTTGAACACGGCCAACTGCCCTTCAAACCGAATTGCAGCGCCGCTGACCAGGGGCTTGCGCGCATCGACACAGGCGCGATTGATATCCAGGCGGGTGGCGAAATTGTCGGTGCAGTCCAGCACCACATCGCAGGCGCGGACCGCATCATCCAGCTCATCCGCCGCCAGTCGCCGGTTCAAAATAGAGACCTTTAGCTCCGGGTTGGAGTGGCCCAGGGTTTCGGCGGCCGCATGAGTTTTGAACTCGCCCACATCAGCCCCGGTGTAGAGAATTTGCCGCGGCAGATTAGTGGGGTCTACACGATCGAAATCATTAATCACCAGGTGACCCACACCAGCGTTACCCAGGTACAGGGCAGCTGTGGCGCCCAGGCCACCAAGACCGACAACCAGCGCACTGCCCCGCGCAATCTGCGCCTGGCCCCTGGGGCCGATCTGAGGCAAGGCCAGTTGCCGGCTGTACCGCAGGGTGTCAGCTTCAGTCATCGTCGCCTGGCCACTGTCCTTCGGTTACCCGGGGCTTGCCGGGCAGGTCCCGATAGGTGGCGATGGCGCTGAAGCCGGCTTCCTGAAACAGGCGCGCCGCGACGGGGCCCTGCCTAAAGCCATGCTCAACGAGCAGCCACCCGCCCGGTTTCAGGTGCGCGGTCGCTTCGGCCACCACGGGTTTGAGGCACAACAAGCCGTCGCGGCCGGCCCGCAGCGCCATGGCCGGCTCATGGCCCAGCTCGAACTGATTAAGCATCCACTCCTGATCCGTCACATAAGGCGGATTGCTGACAATGGTATCGAACTGATTGCCAGCGGCCGCCTTGTACCAGTCGCCAAAACGAAACGCGACGTTGCGTAGTTTCAGCGTGCTGGCGTTGTAGCGGGCGACCTTAAGGGCTTCTTCGCTTAAATCGGTGGCGGTCACCGAGACCGCGGGACGTTCTGTCGCCAAGGCCAGGGCAATCGCGCCACTGCCGGTGCCCAGCTCCAGAAGTGTGCCAGGCTCATCGGCGGGAATCCGGTTCAGCGCGCACTCCACCAGCATTTCTGTTTCTGGTCGCGGTACCAGGGTGGCCGGTGTCACGTTGATCTGCAGTGACCAGAACTCACGGGAGCCAACGAGCTGAGCCACGGGTCGCCCAGCATGGCGTTCTTCAATCATGCCGCGGAAACGCTGCACAATCTCCGGCCGCACCGCCTGGTCGCTGTCACCGAACAGGCGCACCCGCTGCCAGCCCAGGGCATGGGCCAGCAGCAGCTCGGCATCCAGGCGCGCGGAGCGACTACTGGACTTGAGTCGCTCGGCACTGTCCTGCAACAGCGCTGCAACTGTGGGGAATTCGTCCTGCTTTCCTGCTTGCATCGCGGCGCCTGTGCTAGCCTGCGAAAAACCTGCAGATGTTGTACCACAGAGCCCCGCAGCGGGCGCGTTCCCCAGCTTATGGCAGATTCCAGCAAGACCAGAGACATCGCCACGCGTTGTATTCACGCCGGTGATACGGTGGACCCGGCCACGGGTGCCGTCATGCCGCCGATTGTCACCAGCAGCATCTATCGGGTGGCCGAGTTCGGTGAGCCCATGCCCCATGCCTATTCGCGAGCCTCGAACCCGACCCGCGATGCCCTGGAGCGTTGCGTCGCAGAACTGGAAGGCGGCACCCGCGGTGTGGCCTATGCCGCCGGTATGGCGGCCACGGCCGGTGTGCTGGATCTGCTGACTGCCGGCGCTCATGTCGTTGCCCCCCGGGATCTGTATGGCGGCAGCCTGCGTCTCTTTCAGGAAGTTCGCACGCGCACGGCCGGTCTGGAATTCACTTTTGTGGATTTTTGCGACCTGGAGGCCGTGGCTCAGGCCGTGCGTCCCGATACCGGTCTGGTCTGGATCGAAACACCCAGCAACCCCTTGCTGAAAATTGTCGACATCGCAGCCATCGTTGCTATCGCTCGTTCGCCTGACACCCTGGTCGCGGCGGATAACACCTTTGCCACGCCCTGTTTGCAGCGGCCGCTGGAAATGGGTTGTGACATCAGCATGCATTCCACTACCAAGTACCTGGGTGGGCATTCCGATGTCATCGGCGGCCTTAACGTGGTGACTGATCCCGAGCTGGGACAAAAATTGGTGTCTTTGCGCAGTGCCGTGGGTTCCGTGCCGGGTCCTTTCGATGCCTACCTGGTGCTGCGCGGCGTGAAAACTCTCGCCCTGCGCATGGAACGCCACGTACAAAATGCCCAGCTTGTGGCTGAGTGGTTGCAGGCGCAGTCGGCCGTGGCGCGGGTTTGCTTTCCGGGTCTGGCGGCTGATCCGGGGCATGCACTGGCAAAGCGGCAAATGTCCGGCTTCGGCGGCATGCTGGCCTTTGAGCTGCGCGGTGAGGTGGCAGCATTTATGAATGCCCTTGAAGTGTTCACCGTTGCCGAGAGCCTGGGGGGCGTAGAAAGCCTGGCCGGTCACCCGGCCACCATGAGTCATTCCAATATCCCGCCGCAGACCCGGCGCCAGATGGGTATTGCCGACAATCTCGTGCGGCTTTCCATTGGCATCGAGCACGCCGACGATCTGATTGCCGATCTTGGCGCCGCCCTGGCGGCCGCCAGCTAAGGTCACTATCAACTAGCCCATCTGACCCCGGAGATTCTTCAGCACCTTGACGCACTTCACCCCCGTTAGCGCATTCCTCGGCGGCTGCCTTATCGGCCTGGCGGCTGTGCTGCTTATGGCAATGAACGGGCGGATCGCCGGGATTAGTGGAATTTTTCAGGGTGCCATTGACGGCACTCGTGGCGACCGCGGCTGGCGCTGGTTGTTCGTCGGCGGGCTCGTGCTCGGGGCCTGGCTGAGTATCAGCATGACGGGCGCCGGCTTCAGCCTCAGACTGGATTACCCGCCGGCCCTGGTGATCGCGGCCGGCCTGGTGGTGGGTTTCGGCACGCGCCTTGGCAGTGGCTGCACCAGCGGTCACGGCGTGTGCGGCATCGCCCGCTTGTCCCTGCGCTCCGTGATGGCGACGCTGATGTTCATGTTGACCGGGTTTATCACGGTCTTCTTCATGCGGCATCTTGTCGGTGTGGCCGGATGAAGCGGGCACTGGCACAGGATAGTATGGCACTGCTGGCCGGCGCTCTGTTTGGGGCCGGTCTGGCCGTATCCCAGATGATTAATCCGCGCAAAGTGCAGGCCTTTCTGGATCTGGCGGGTGACTGGGATCCCAGTCTGGCCCTGACCATGGCGGGCGCGCTGCTGGTAACAAGTGTCGGTTATCGCCTGGTGCTCAAACGTCCGCGATCGCTGCTGGGTGAGGCATTCCGCTTGCCGTCACAGCAGCTCATCGACAGCCGCCTGTTACTCGGTGCCGCGCTATTCGGTATCGGCTGGGGCTTGGGCGGTTACTGTCCGGGGCCAGCCATTGCCGCCCTGGCACTGGGCAACCTGGAACCGTGGTTGTTCCTGGGCGCCATGCTCATCGGCGGGTTGCTGGCCGGCCGGCTGCCCGCCGCCAATCCCTAAAGAGTCCTGACGCTTAACTGTCGAGGTTGAGCCAGTCGGGCAGTGATAGCCCTTTGGACTTGAGGAACGCCCGATTGAACAATCGCGCGCGATAGCGCATGGCGGAATCGCAAAGAATCGTCACGATGGTGTGGCCAGGGCCGAGTTCTTTAGCCAGGCGCACTGCACCGGCGACGTTGACCCCACTGGAGCCGCCCAGAGACAGGCCTTCCTCGCGAATCATGTCGTACACCAGCGGGATGGATTCGGTGTCGGGGATCTGGAAGGGCTTGTCGATGCTTGTGCCCTCCAGGTTGTCGGTGATGCGCGAGTTGCCAATGCCTTCACTGATGGAGCCGCCCTCGGCTTTCAGTTCACCATGCTGGTAATAGTTATAGAGTGCCGAGCCTGTTGGGTCTGCCAGGCCGATGCAGATATCCGGTTTGCGTGCTTTCAGGGCGCGCGCGATACCGGCCAGTGTGCCGCCGGTCCCCACGGCGCAGATAAAGCCGTCAACCTCGCCGTTTGTTTGTGCCCAGATTTCAGGGCCGGTGGTGTTGGCGTGGAAGTCCCGGTTTGCCGTGTTATTGAACTGGTTGGCCCAGAAAGCCCGGTTAGGCTCAGCCTCGTTCAGTTCGGCGGCGAGGCGTTCGGAGACCTTCGTGAAGTGGTCAGGGTCTTTCAAAGGCACGGCCGGCACCAGCTGCAGCGTCGCACCATAAGAGCGCAGGGTGTCGATCTTGTCCTGGCTCTGGTTGTCCGGCATCACGATGACCGTTTCATAGCCCAGGCAATTGCCCACCACGGCCAGGCCGATGCCCGTGTTGCCGGCGGTGCCCTCCACGATAGTCCCACCGGGGTTTAAGAGTTCTTTGGCTTCCGCGTCGCGCACCATGCCCAAAGCCGCCCGGTCCTTTACCGAGCCGCCGGGGTTCATGAACTCGGCCTTGCCAAGAATTTCGCAGCCGGTGGCATCGGAAACCCGGTTTAAACGAATCAGGGGCGTGTTGCCGATACAGTCGATAGTGTCCGGGTAATGCTGCTTGGTCACGTCAATGCTGCTCCAGTGCTGCCAGTTGCGCTGCGTGATGTTCAGCGGCCAGGGGTTCGATCACGTGATCCAGGTTGCCTTCGAGGATTTCGCCGAGTTTGTACAGGGTCAGGTTGATCCGGTGATCGGTCACGCGGCCCTGGGGAAAGTTATAGGTGCGGATGCGCTCTGAGCGGTCGCCGGAGCCAACCAGGCTCTTGCGCTCGGCAGCCTGGGCCTGTTGCTGGCGGCTTTCCTCGGCATCCATCAATCGCGCCTGCAGCAGTGCCATGGCCCGGGCCCGGTTCTTGTGCTGCGAGCGTTCATCCTGGCACTCCACGACGATGCCCGTCGGTAAGTGGGTCAGCCGCACAGCAGAGTCTGTTTTATTGACGTGCTGGCCACCGGCCCCGGAGGCGCGGTAAGTATCCACTCGCAAATCTGCCGTGTTGATATCGATATTGTCGATTTCTCCCGGCTCCGGCAGCACCGCGACGGTGCAGGCCGAGGTGTGGATTCGACCTTGGGCTTCCGTTTCCGGCACACGCTGCACGCGGTGGGCACCGGACTCAAATTTCAGGCGCGAATAGGCACCGCGCCCGGCGATCCGGCCGATGACTTCTTTGTAGCCGCCATGTTCTCCCTCGCTGGCGCTGAGTATTTCCAGTGTCCAGCCGCGTTGCTCGGCGTATTTCAGATACATACGGAATAGATTGCCGGCAAAAATTGCGGCTTCGTCGCCGCCAGTCCCGGCGCGGATCTCCAGGTAAATATTGGCGTCATCACGGGGATCCTTGGGTACCAGGTAGGCCTGGAGATCCTGTTCAAGCCGGGCCAGGCGCTCTTGGGCATCGGCCACTTCGTCTTCGCCCAGCTGGCGAATTTCCGGGTCAGCATCTGTCTGCATTTCCCGGGCAGCTGCCTGGTCCTGCTCTGCCGCCTTAAGTTGCGCGGTCAGGCGCACGACGGGCTCAAGCTGGGAGTATTCCTTGGACAGCTCTCGGAAACGGTTCTGGTCGCCAATGACCTCGGGGTCACCCAGCAAGTGGCCCAGCTCCTCTGACCGGGCTGTGAGCTGTTGGAGTTTTTCCGCGATGCTGGCTTTCACAACCGCTATTATCCCCGTTCATGATTGATTCCGCGTACAGGTTTCCCGGGCAGCCGGTCCTGCTGGCCGTTCTGGCTGCTTTGCTGTGCGGGTGCGCGGGGACCATGCGTGAGGACACGCAGGCTGTCAATTATGTGCCCGACGGCAACTATCACCTGCTCATGGCCGAAATTGCTGCCCAGCGCGGTGAGCAGCAGACCGCCGCCCAGGAATACCTCGCCGCCGCCAACGACGGTAAAGACAGCGATATTGCTCGCCGGGCGACGGAGTATGCCTTTGAATTCGGTTTCGATGACTTTGCTCTGCAGGCCGCGCGCCGCTGGCTGAAACTGGCGCCGGATAGCAGCTCGGCACGGGAATACCTTGGGCGACTGGAGTTGCGCCGTCATAATCTAAGCGCCGCCCTGGCTCACTTTGCCGTGCTGCTTGGACCGGCGGATACCCGCAGCGGCGACGATTACCTGGCCCTGGAGTCAGAATTGTCGGACGAAGCCAATGCCCAGGGCGTCACCCGCCTGATGGTCTGGCTGGGGGCGGGTCAGGCGCCTTCGGCCGGGTATCGATTGGCTGTCGCCCGGGCGGCCTTCCGGTCCCGCGATGATGACCTGGCCCTGGATTGGGCGCGGCGCGTGGTGGCGGAGAACGATTCCCTGGAGGCTGACCTGCTGATCAGCCGGATCCAGTTCGGCACCGGCGATGCTGATGCAGCCCTGCGACATCTGGCGGAGATGCTGCAGGCCAGGCCTTTGCCGCTGCTGGAGCTGGAATTTGTTCGCCTGCTCGCGTCGAGCCGTCGGGAAGAGGCGGCCCTGCAGGCCCTGGAGCGCATGATCGAGGCCTACGGTCGGCAACCGGAGCTATTGTTGCTGCGCGCGCGCATCCTGCTGTCCGATGGTGAGCTGCCCGCAGCTGCCGATGATTTCCGGGAACTGGCGGATACCGGGCAAAGTGTTTACGAATCGATTTATTACCTGGGCCAGATCGCGGCTGAAGATGGCGATGAAGTTGAAGCGATTCGGCAGTATCTGCGCATTGGCTCGGGCCCCTATCTGTTGCCTGCGCAGTTCCGCATCGCCGCCCTGCGCGCGGAGGACGGCGACCTGGATGCGGCCATCGCGCACCTGGATGCCTTTGCCCAGCTGCATCCGCGCCTGGCCTTCGAGTTACAGGTGGGCAAGGCGCAGTTGCTCGAACAATACGCTCGCGACGAAGCCGCGTTGGCAGCTTTTGACCAGGCTTTGCGATTCAAGCCTGATTCTCCTGCCTTGCTACTGGCGCGTGGGATCGTCCGTGACCGCCTGGGCATGATCGACCCGGCAATCCGCGACATGCGGGCGGCTATTAAGCTGGCGCCCTATGATCCCGGCACGCTGAATGCTCTGGGTTACACCCTGTCCGACCATGGCCGCAGTCAGCGCGAGGCTTTCGCGCTGATTCGGCTGGCTCTTGAGCAGGACCGCAGTAACCCGGCCATTCTGGACAGCATGGGCTGGGCCTTGTTCCGGCGCGGGGAACTGGACAAGGCGCGGGGCTTTCTCCAGCTGGCCTATGAGCAGTTTCCCGACCCCGAAGTGGCTGCCCACCTGGGCGAGGTCCTCTGGCAGAGCGGTAGCCGCGACAAGGCCCGGCAAATCTGGCAGCAAGCCCTGATCAATTACCCCGATAACCAGCCCCTGCAGGAGATCACCGGGAGGTATCCCCTTTGACCCCGCAGTCTGCGGGCGATTGCCGGCGGGCTGGCGCGCTGCTGATTCTTAGCCTGATCACTACCAGCTGCGCCCTGCAGCGCACCGTGCCCGGCACTGTGGTGGCCTGGGACGAGCGGCGTGATCAGTTACTGGCACTGGACAGCTGGGAATTGCGGGGGCGTATCGGGGTCAAGACGGCGCAGGGCGGCGGCCAGGGCCGGCTTGAATGGGACCAGACCGGCACCTCAACCCGCTTGCAGGTTGCCGGTCCCTTTGGTGTCGGGGCCTGGGAGTTGCGCTGGGATGAGCGCCAGGCCGTACTGAGCAACAATGCCGGCGAACAATCCGTGGCCTACACCGGGCCGGATGCCCTGGACCAGATGCTGGCCGCGCAGGTGGGCTGGGATTTCCCCGCCGAGCGCACGCGCTTCTGGGTGCTGGGCATTGCCGCGCCCGGTTCGCGCAGCCGATTGCGCTACGCGGCGGACGGCTGGCTCAGTGGTCTGGAGCAGGATGGCTGGGAGGTCGCCTTTGACCGCTTCGAGCAGCGGGACGGCTTCTGGATGCCGCGCAAGATCACTGTGGCAGGGGAGGCTGCACGCCTGCGCCTTGTCGTTGATCGCTGGCAGGCCTCACCATCACCTTAGGCGCGTTTCATTTTGGCGCACAGCCATGCAAAATACTGCCCTCGACCCGGAGGTCCCCCGACCTGTTGTCCGGGACAGCGAATGGGGTGTAGCCAAGTGGTAAGGCAGCGGGTTTTGATCCCGTCATGCGCAGGTTCGAATCCTGCCACCCCAGCCAATTTTTTAGCCACCACTGCGCAGGACCTGAATTGAAAGCCAAGCAGAACCCGCTGCAGATTCCCAACATGGCCATATTTTCGGGGAATGCGACCCCGCAACTGGCCTATCGGATAGCCCGCCATCTGACCCTGCCCCTGAGCAAGATCCAGGTGGGTCGCTTCAGCGACGGCGAGGTGAACATCGAAATCCTGGAGAATGTGCGCGGCCGCGATGCGTATATCGTCCAGTCGACCTGTCCGCCTGTTAACGACAATCTGATGGAAACGCTGGTCATGGCCGATGCCCTGCGTCGCGCCTCCGTAGCCCGCATCACTGCCGTGATCCCCTATTTTGGTTACGCCCGCCAGGATCGTCGGCCGAGGGCCTCGCGGGTGCCGATTACGGCCCGGCTGGTGGCCGGCATGATTGCCGAGGCCGGCGTGGACCGGGTGCTGACGGTGGACCTGCATGCCGATCAGATTCAGGGTTTCTTTTCTATTCCTGTGGACAACGTCTATGCGTCGCCTGTTTTGCTGGGCGACCTGTGGCGCCAGGAGTACGGCGAGATGGTGGTGGTATCGCCCGACGTGGGCGGTGTGGTTCGCGCCCGGGCCATTGCCAAGCGCATGGATGACGCGGATCTGGCCATTATCGACAAACGCCGCCCGCGGGCTAATGAGGCCCAGGTGATGAATATCATTGGTGAGGTCGAGGGTAAGATCTGCGTGCTCATCGATGACATGGTTGATACGGCCGGTACCCTGTGCCAGGCCGCCGTCGCCCTGAAGGAGCGCGGCGCTTCGCGCGTGCTGGCTTATATCACCCATCCTCTTCTGTCTGGCCCGGCCGTCGAGCGGGTGATGAACTCGGAGCTGGACGAACTGGTGGTGACCGACACGATTCCTTTGTCCCAGGAGGCCCAGGCTATAGGAAAGATTCGCCAGCTGGGCGTGGCGGAGCTGCTGGCGGAAACCATGCGGAGAATGAGTCTGGACGAGTCAGTTAGTTCTTTGTACGTGGACTGAGTCTGGTAGTGGGCCGCCGCTTTCGGCGGTATTTCCCTTCGGTCGAAAAAACTCCCTCAGGAAAACACCCCCTGCGCGGCAGCCGGCGGCCGGCGGCCGGCGGCAGTGGCACGGGCGCGGATTTCTGGCGGCCGGACTCGTCCCTTGGGGCGGGGGGAGAGGGCCAATGAGTTTGGCAAATCCGTGAGTTCTTTGCGCCTGTACTGAGACCCGGTGGGGGCCGCTTCCGGCGATGTTCCCCTTCGGCCGAACCCACTCCCTCAGGAGAACACCGCCTGCGCGGCGGCCGGCAGCAGTGCGGGCCACAGGCAGGATTTCTGGCGGTCGGGCTCGTCTGTGAGGGAGTAAGTGAGGCGGGGCGCGGGGGCGAAATGGGTGGTTGGCCCGCCGGGGGTGCTTCGGCTATTATCGCGGCCCCGAATAGCTGCACTGCCAGGTCGAGAAGCAGGCAGCCGATCAATCAACAGGAGGCCATTATGGCTAAGGGTTTCGATCTGGTCGCGGAACTCCGTGAGGATGCAGGGAAAGGTTCGAGCCGCCGCCTGCGCCGCGAAGGAAAAGTTCCAGCGATTATCTATGGTGGCGGCAAGCCGCCGCGCGCTCTGTCATTTGACCGCAATGCGCTCATGCGCAATATGGAGCAGGAAGCATTCTTCTCCAGCGTCATCAATGTGCAGGTGGGCAAAAAACAGCAGCCGGCCGTTCTTAAGGACGTGCAGATGCATCCCGCCAAGCGGATGATTCTGCATATGGATCTGCAGCGCATTATTGCTGGCGAGAAGATCCGCATGACTGTGCCCATTCACTTCTTGAATGAAACCACAGCTCCCGCCGTGAAGACGGGCGGCGGTACCGTCGCGCATTTGCTGACCGAGGTGGAAATCAGCTGTCTGCCTAAGGATCTGCCTGAGTACCTCGAAATCGACATTATCGACCTTGAGCTGGACGATGTGTTGAATCTGTCGGATATCAAGATGCCTGAAGGTGTCGAGAGCACCGAGCTGGCTCAGGGCCTGGAGCACGATCGCGCTATTGTTTCCATCCACGTCCTGAAGGCTGCTGCCGAACCGGAAGAAGGCGAAGAAGGCGAAGCTGCAGAGGGCGAAACGCCTGCAGCACCGGAAGGCGACGGCGACAAGCCGGCTGGCGACGACTGATATCCGGCGCCGGGCCGTTATGGTCCGGCGCCTTTTTCATTTCGCACAGAAGCTGAATGGTGACGGCCCAGACACCCAAGCTGATAGTGGGTCTTGGCAATCCAGGTCGCGAGCACGCGAAGGATCGCCACAATGTCGGTTACTGGCTGCTGGATGATGTGGCTGCCGGCAGCGGCGAGGTTTTCCGCACCGATGCCAAACTCCTGGGTGATACCTGTCAGGCCCTGATTGGGGCCACCCCGGTTCGCTTGCTCAAGCCCACCACCTATATGAACCTTAGCGGCGGTGCGGTGCGTCGCGCTATCGATTATTACAAGCTGGATATCGAGCAGGTGCTGGTGATCCAGGACGAAATCGATCTTCCGGCAGGCGTGGCCCGACTAAAAATCGGCGGCGGTCATGGGGGGCACAACGGGCTGCGCGACATCATCCAGCAGTGCGGTCGCGAATTCATGCGTCTGCGTATCGGTGTCGGTCATCCGGGCACCAAAGAGCGTGTCACCGGCCATGTACTTAAAGCGCCCGGCAAGGATGAGCTGGTATTGATTCATTCAGCCATGGACGAGGGACGCCGCGCTCTGGAAACGCTGCTTAAAGATGGCTGGGATCGGGCGATAACAGCCCTGCATACCGCCACACCACGGTCTGACTAGCCAGCAAAGCGGGCATTCTGCTAAGGCGCCGGTGGGTCCTGGATGACAGGAATGGTGGCCGCCAGGTTGTAATTCAACGCCGCGTCCATTTTGCTTTCAACGTGGAAGAAACGGGCAACTTTAGTCTCGGGCAGAATTTTTCTCATGCGCTTGAGGTATTTTTCACGCAGTTTCACCATGTCTCGCTCATAGCGGAAGCGATCGTCGAGCAGGCCCCGGGCGATCTCGTTGGTCATAGTTCGGTAACTTTCTGAATAGCGGATAATGACGTCGACGCGCGTGTCGTTGACCTTTCTCAGGTCCTCGACGTATTCATTGAATAGCTTCCAGAACTTGTCCCGTTCTTCATCGGTCAGATTCATTTCACCGGCCAGTACAATGCGCCGCTCTTTTTCCAGAATGTCCCGGGACGCCTGCATCTGGCTGCGTAAATCGGGCTTCCGGATATTCTGCTGTGCTGGCAAGGATGCCGCGAGCAGGCAGAGAACGATTATCGAAATCAGGCTGCGAATCTTCATTGCATTCATTTCCTGGTCAGTTGCTGGCTGATAAAGGCCCCGACAAGGCCGGCCACCAAAATAGCGATGTAAAACTGGCCCACGACCGCACCAATATAAGCCACGGCTTGGGCCAGTGGCCTGATCGGGACTACGTCACCGTAGCCGAGCGTGGTCATGGAGACGAAGCTGAAATAAATCAGGTCAATCCCCACACGGCCATCGCCGTCAGGGTCCAGACCCTTGAAGGAACCGGGCAGGAGCAGTTCCAGCAACATGTTCAGCACGCCGAAACCAATGCCGAGCAGCAGGTAAATCGATATCGCGCCAACTACGTGATTACGAGTGAGGACAAACAGACTTTGCGCTTCGACTAATTGCGATATCACGAAGGCAATGCTGAACGCACAAAATACTAAAGTGCTCAGCAGTGAGACCGTTTGACCGACTAATGTCGGGAAGAAATGTGTGTAAACGGTAGTCGTGGCATTGATCAGGGCCAATGCAATGCCGCTATAAAACCACAGCCGTGAATCAATGGCACTCCAGACGCTGACAATCAAAGTCGCCGACAGCACGACCTGGATACTGATGCCTGACTCATAGGCATTCAGCTCCAGCAGTACAGGCCCGATGACCAGGGTGATCAGCAGGCCGATCAGCATGGCGGTGAAATTGCCTTCGCGGCTTAATTTAACCATGTTGCCGGGGTAGGTCGTCCGGGATGTATACGCGGGTCGCCATTGTCAAATTAGCTGTCGCTGGAAATCCACGTGCTGCCGCAGGCCGCACCGCAAATTCTGTCCGAATCACTCCTGGTTGGTTTCCGGGGACGTGGGCGCCGGATTCCAGCCACCGCCCAGAGCCTTATAAAGATCGACCACGGACGTCAGGCTTTGGCGCCGGGTAATGGATTTCGCCAGTTCCGCATCAAATAGCGATCGTTCCGAGTCAAGCACTTCCAGGTAACTGGTGACGCCACCGTCGTAGCGAGCTCGTGACAGAGTCGCGGCGCTGCGCGCAGAGTTCACCTGGCGCTCCCGGGCCGCAAGCTCGGCCCGGAAAGTGCGAATGCCCGCCAGCGAATCTTCAACTTCCGCCAGGGCGCGCTGCACCGTGAGCACATAACTGTTGAGCAATTGTCGGGTTCTTGCCCGTTCAACTTCGACCTGCTGTTTGGTCCGCCCGGCGTCAAAAATGGGTCCGGTCAGATCACCACCGATAGTCCACAGGTCGTCATCGAAGAGGTCGTCCAGATCGTCGTTGACGAAGCCCAGTTGCCCGAGCAGGTTCAGGGAGGGCAAGCGGTTTGCCTGGGCCACGCCGATGAGGGCGGTCTGAGCGGCCAGTGCCTGCTCGGCCTGGCGTATGTCCGGGCGGCGTTCCAGCACAGTAGCCGGGACGCCGGCCGGCAGTCGCGGCGGAACCGTCTGTTCATCCAGAGAATCGCCCCGCTTGATCGCGCCGGGGTTGCGGCCGAGCAGGATGCTCAAGGCGTTCTCGGTGCGGACCCGTTCACGCTCCAGAGAGGCCAGGGTGACAGAAGCCTGAGCGACTTCGATGTCTGCCTGGTTGACATCAATTAATGGCACCGTGCCCTTGTCGAATCGCGCCTGGATGATATCCAGTGATCCCAGCCGACTGTCCAGGGTGCGATCGGCAATGACCAGGCGATCGTCCAGGTCCCGCAGCAGCAGGTAACCACTCGCCACGTCGCTAATCAGGCTGATGATGACCGCCCGCTGCGCCTCCTCGGTAGCCAGCAGCTGAGCCCTGGCCGACTCAGTGGCCCGCCGCAGCTTGCCCCAGATATCCAATTCCCAGGCCAGCGTAGCGCCGATAGAAAAGCGGTTATTGGTGCCGGCATCCGGGATAAATTCTTCCGCGGTATTGCCACGTGAGGCGCCGGCCTGACCATCAACGCTCGGAAACTGATCGGCCCGGACCACACCCAGCCGGGCCCGGGCCTCCTCGACGCGGGCCGCAGCGACAGCAAGGTTCCGGTTTTCCTCAAGGGCGGTGGCAATCAGGATCTTGAGTTGCGGATCGGCGAAGATTTCCCACCACCGCAGATTGGCAATGGACTCGCCTTGCTCGGCCGATTGCAGGTAGGCCGTGGGCATCGGCAGTTCCGGCCGCTGGTAGTCCGGACCCAGCGTGCAGGCACTGGCGAAAAGGGTCAGCGCAAGGGCGCTGAAGCGGCGCATCACGGTCGGTCTCCCTCCGCCTGAGTCGCCGGTCCGTCCGGGGCATTGCGGTTCGCGAACTTGTCGACCAGCACAAACAGGGCCGGCACCAGGATGACACCCACGGAGGTGGCCGCCAGCATGCCGGCGAATACGGTCATGCCCATGACCTTGCGGGCTTCCGCACCGGCACCGCTCGCGATGAGGAGTGGCAGCACGCCGAGGATGAAAGAGAACGCAGTCATCAGGATCGGGCGGAAGCGATCTTTCGCGGCTTTCATTGCCGCGTCCAGCGCTGTCGCCCCGGTCTCGCGTTCCACCTTGGCGAATTCGACGATCAGGATCGCGTTCTTCGCCGCCAAGCCGATCAGCATCACCAGGCCAATCTGGGCGAACACGTTGTTCTCATAGCCCGACAGGAACAGTCCCGACACGAATAGCCCTGCCATGGCGCCAAACACCGCAATGGGCGTGCCCAGCAACACGCTCAATGGTGTGGACCAGCTCTCGTACTGCGCCGCCAGAATCAGGAATACGAACAGCAGGGCCAGGAGGAACACCGATGCACCGGAGCCTTCTGCCGCCTTTTCCTGAAAACTCATCGCATTCCAGCTGTAGGTCATGTCAGACGGCAAGGTCTCAGCGGCCACCGCTTCCAGCGCAGCCAGGGCCTGGGCTGAACTGAAGCCGGGCGCCGGCTGACCGGAGACCTCCGCGGCGCGGAACAGGTTGAAGCGATTGGTGTAATCAGGACCCTGGGTCCATTCGACGTTGACCAATGATGACAGCGGCACCATCTGGCCCTCTTTCCCGCGGACGTAGAAGTAGCGGACGTCCGTCGGATTCTCCCGGTACTCCGGTTCGGCCTGCACATAGACTTTGT
>Ga0316194_10001442_pt1 | contig 16422 bp, 19 predicted proteins | sample CroRivsedime1_MG_FD_204936 | JGI IMG/M metagenome (GOLD analysis project Ga0316194, IMG submission 204936) | Coastal sediment microbial communities from Maine, United States - Cross River sediment 1 | ecosystem: Environmental > Aquatic > Marine > Coastal > Sediment | place: USA: Maine...
GAAGGAGGCGCGGTATCAGGAAGCCTTTCTCGCCTGGTTCCCGTTTGTCCGCGCCCGTCTCGACGCGGTTGGCTGGGTGCTCGGCATCAGGGAAAAGAAGCGCAAGCGCGGCAACCGCTGGGAGACGGTCAAAGAACCGGTCGAGCGCCAGGTCGAGCGTGCGGTCGACCTCACAATGCCGGCCGCCGACATGGCCGAATTCGGGGTTCACCGGGTGGATCTTTCAGGCGACGAGGTCCAGCCCCTCGATGAGGATCTCTTGAGGGGCCGAGGGATGGTCTTTCGACCAAGTCGATCACTCGAGGAGACAGCGGTGGAGCTGAACGAACGGGCGATCGCCGACATCCAGCGCGCGAATCGGCTCGATCGGGTGACCTTCTCCTGGCTCGCGTCGTTGCGTCGCCGGGTGGCGCTCGTCTATTACCCGCTGTGGGTGGTGCGATACGAATTTCGCGGACGTACCTACCAGGTGCTGGTCGATGCGGAGGACGGCGACCTTGCCTACGCCAAAGCGCCGGGTAACCACTTCTACCGGGCCTTCAGCCTGGTCGGGGCGTGCGCGGGCGCGTGTTTCGTTGGGACCACAATTCTCCAACACGCGGGTCAGTTCCTCCGATCCGAGAACGGGCTGATGGGTCTCGGAATGATCGGTCTTGTTCTGGCTGGGCTGGTGTACTGGGGCTACTCCCAATTCCGCCATGGCGGGGTGGTCGAGGAAGGATCGGGTCTGGCGCGAGATCGCGAACATCAATCCCTGGTGGCGACCGTCAAGGACGTCGTGGACAAATTCCAATGACGCTGCGCCTCGTTTCACTCGATTGCCCATCCTGTGGGTCGGCCCTTCACGGCGAAGGGCTCGATACGATCTTTTTCTGCGACCATTGTGGCGATGCAGCGACGCTCGGCGAAGACGGGCTGGAAATGGTGGAGAGCGCGGCCCTGGTCCCGGCCGCCGGCCGTTCGGCTGGTACCTGGCGACCGGCCTGGCTGATCGACGCGGAAATCTCGGTCAGCGAGAGAGTTCGTCACAAGGGGCGTCGAAAAGATGGTTGGCAGGAGCAGCGCACCTTTGTGATCCCTGCTTTTGAGATGCCCCTCGGCGATCTCACCCGAATCGCGAGGGCGCTGTCCGAGGTGATCGGGGAGACCCGGGAGGTTCCCCGGGAGCCCATCCACGGGGGCACGCTCGATATCGATGACGCGGTGACCCTTATCCGTCACATCGTGATCGGCGATGAGGTGCGCAAGTCCGACATGCTGGCGTCGGTCATGGTCGATATCGAGGTCATCTCGAACCGCCTGGTCGCGATTCCGTTCGAGCCGGCCACAGATGGGTTGCGCTGTTCAATTACGGGAGTGACCGTCAAAATAGAGAACTGACAGCCGCCCATGACTCTGATGCTAGATGCTCGATCCTAGATCCTGGATCCGCCCACCCACCCCTTGACAATGTCGCCGACGAAATGAACCTTCGGTGGCATCCAGCATCCAGCATCCAGCATCCAGCATCCAGCATCCGGTATCTGGTTCGGAAGCAATCCCATCACCGTGCGTATGCATACGTATGGATTCGTCATTGCTAAACTGCCGTTGCTCTCAAATTCGGAGGTGAAGCCATGGGTGCGGAGATATTTTTCTTCTTCTTGATTGTGATCCCGGTGGTGCTGTTTTTTGCGTATCTCCTGATACGAGTGCGCTACAAGAAGGCCGGTCCGGACGAGGCGCTGATCGTCTTCGGTCGCCGCAAGCTGTTCGGGAAAAAGGTCCGCTCCGAAAAGGGCGAGATCGAAGGCTTCCGCATCATTCGTGGCGGCGGCACATTTGTGTGGCCGGCGTGGGAGCAGTTCGAGGTCTTGTCGTTGCGCATGATGACCCTCGAGATCGACATGCCACACGTCTATACAGTTCAGGGCATCCCGATCAACGTCAAGGCGGTGGCCCAGGTCAAAGTCCAGGGCGACATCGAGCATATCCGCAGCGCCGCCGAGGGCTTTCTGGGCATGCCGGTGGACGACATCCAGGCGACCATCAAGGAGACGGTCGCGGGGCACCTCCGCGGCATCGTCGGTACGCTGACGGTCGAGGAGCTATACAGGGACCAGCGCCGTTTCCAGGAGAAGGTCCGCGAGGAGGCCCATGTGGATCTCGAGGGGATGGGCTTCGAGTTCCGCTCCTTTGTCTTCCGCGCCATCCAGGATGACCAGGGCTACCTCAACGCTCTCGGACAGCCCAAGATCCAGGAAGCTCTCAAGAACGCCCGGATCGCTACCGCCGGCGCGGACCGCGACGCCAAGATCGAGGAAGAGCAGGCGCGGCAGCAGAAGGAGCAGAAGCGGATCGGCGTCGACACCGAAATCGCCGAGGCCGACAAGGCCCTCAGCCTCAAGGTGGCTTCCATTAAAAAGGAGGTCGACGTCGCCGACGCGCAGGCGGTCAAAGCCGGCGAGATGGAGCTCAAGGTCCAGGACATCCGCATTGCCGATCAGGAGGTCGAGCGCCAGAAGCTCGAGCTCAACGCCTCCATCCGCGAGCAGGCGGACGCAAAGAAGTACGAGGCCGAGCGTCTCGCCGACGCCAAGAAGTACACCGTCGAGCAAGAGGCCACCGCCGAACGACTGCGTCGAGAGCAGGCCGCAAAAGCCCTCCAGGCCGAGGGCGTCGCCAAGGCGGAGGCCGAGTCGGTACAACGTCGGCAGATTGGTCTTGCCGAGGCCGAGGCGATCCTGGCCAAGGGAGAGGCCGAAGCCGAAGCGCGGCGCAAGTTGGCCGAGGCGCTCAAGCTCTACAACGAAGCCGGTCTTTCGATTGAGGCTCTCAAGGTTCTGCCCGAGATTGCGGCCGCGATTTCGGAACCTCTGTCGCGAGCCGGTGCAACCACTATTATTTCCAGCGGCAGCAACCCTGGCGACGGCACCGGCGCTGGCCGCTTGACCGACGACGTGGTCCAGGTCCTGAGCCAACTCGGGCCGGTTATGAAGCAGCTTTCGGGCGTCGACCTCAACAATCTCCTGCAAAACATTTCTCGGCTCCCGGGGTCGGTCGCCGACAAGCTGGATTCCAAGGAATCCAAAGGCGAGTAGGGTGGTTGCGGACGTGGAGTTGGAGTCGAGGAAATGAGTACTCAGCGCCAGCTCACGGCGCTGTTGCACGAGCTGCAGCACGCGCGTTCGCCTCTCGCTCAAGCCAGGGTGCTGGCGCGGGGGTGGCGAACTGTCCGCCAACTCAGCCCGACTGACCGCCGCCTGCTTGCCCGCCATGCTGGATTCGAAGGTGCCGAGGATATTCTCGAGGGTCTCAGCCAACGCACGGGCGGGTTGGCTCCGGCGATGCTGCTTCGGGTGCTGGCCAACGCTCGTGGCACCGACGGTTCCACCGTCTCAGAGCTGCTGGCAGCGTTCCGCGACCCTCGGCGGCGGGACGAGGCAATCTCCCTCGGTGCCAACCTCGCCAGTGATCTTCTGGCAGAGCCGGAAGCCGATGATGGCCCTGAATCCATTGGTGAGACGATCGAGGAGCTGCAAGCTGTCGAGGAATCGATCATCGAAAGCCCTGAGGAGGCTCTGGCCGCTCTCAACGCCCTCGAACCGGATCCCAATGCGGAGGATGAGCAAAAACCCTCGTCCGAGTCCGCGTCCGAGTCCATGCCCGAAATCGACGATACCCAAGAACCCGAATCGGAGCCCGAGGGGACGCCCGAACCGGAACCAGAGCCAGAACCTGAACCCCTACCGCCGCCCCCACCACCAGTTGTCGATTGGAGTCGCTGGCAGAGCGCAACGGAGAGCCGTCGGCCGGCGCCGGCTCCCCGCGAGGCGATTCGACCGTCAGTGTCGGATGCCGGCTCGAGGCGTTTCGAGGCCCGGGCCGTCATGGGGGCGCTGGGAGCCGAACAGTCCGTTTTCTCCCAGCTCCGGGTGCTGCGGCGCGAGCTCTCGGGTTTTGCGGGATCGAGCATCGGAACGTTGCACGAGCTGATCGAAGCATTTCCGGACGGCTGGGCGCGACGGAGGGCGCTCTGCGCCCTTCTCGAGGCTGGAATCCCAGCGGAAACCCGTGACGCCCTGGAGCTGGTTGCGTGTCTCGAACGCGAGCTCGACCGGCGTTGGTGCCTCGGTATCCCGGCCCGGCAGGGAGATCTCCGTGGTGCGTTATTGAGTCGGGCCCTCGATCTGGTGGAATCAGATTTTGCGAAGAGGCGTCTGGTTTCGATTGCCGGGTAGTCCTCGGGCGGAGGGTATTATTCGACCTCGCTGTGCATCCTGAGCAGCTCCTGGAAGCGTGGGTCGCTCCGGATCGGGTCCCAGGCCGGATCGAGTTCGAGGGTGGCCACCGATATCCACCCCGGGGTGGTCATCGCCGTGTGGATCGTCTTGACCGCAAGATAGGGCTCGTCGACCCGCGCGTAGATCCTGGCCAGCGTGATGAGATAGCTGTGACCGGACATGGCATCGACCGTCACCGGTGACAAGTCCACCGCGCGTTGTCCGGCTTCTATCGCCAATTCCTTTTCTCCGACGAGGGCGTAGACCCACCCAAGCGCGGCGTGGACCGCTGGATCACCGGGCGAGATCTCGGAAGATCGCTCGAGATACTCGCGAGCATCGACACAGGATGGCGACGTCGGCCCGGCGAGTTGCCCGAGGATTCCGCACTCGCACTCGGCGAAAGACCTGGTGAATACGATTTCTCCGATGGGGTCGGAGATCACGTCGTCGAGGGTGACGAGGGTGTCCATGGCGCCGTCGAAGTTTCGCTCGAATAGCGCCTGCTCATATCGGTAGATCCCTTGCTGGGTCGGGTCGTTTTCGGGCATCGCGTCGAGGACCTCGCGCGCCTCCTCGATCGCACCATCCTGTAGCAACAGGGTCCGAGCAAGAAATACATATGGATAAATATCGTCCGGGACCAGCTCGATGGCCCTTCGAAAGGTTTCGACCGCTTCGCCGTAGCGACGCACGCGGGAAAGGGTGGAAGCGAGGTCGAGAATGGTGTCGTGATTCTCTGGTTCCATCTCGGCCGCCCGCCGCAGCGCATCGATGGCTTCCTGCCATCGACCCTGGCGCCGGAGTACGAGTCCGATACTGGCAATAATCAGCGGATCATTGGGGCGACCGTGGGCCGCGAGACTGAACTCGCTCAGGGCAAGCTCGAAATTGTCCTGTCCCCAGTAGTAGTAGTAGCCCCTGGCGCGGTGTCCTTCGGGCAAATTTGCGTCGATCTCGTTGGCGCGCTGGGCGGCTGCATTTGCGCTGGCAAGACGTGGTGGCGTGCGGTCATACCGGAAGTGGAACATCAGGCTGTGGCTCTCGCTGAGTGCCGCGTGGGCGAGCGCAAAATCATGATCGAGAGTGACGGCTCGACTGAAGTGCTGTTCTGCGAGTTCGAGTTTTTTTCGCTCGAAGCTCCAGCTGTTCTCGAGACCTCTAAGATACGCCTCGTACGCCTCCAGATTCTCTGTAGGCCGAAAATCGAGCGCCCTTCTTTCCACGGAGTCTATCTCGACACCAATATTGTCGACGACGGCGTGGGAGATCGTTGACTGGATCGAGAACACGTCCGCCATTGGCCTCACAACCTGATCGGCCCACAACACCGACCCGTCTGCAACTCGGAGAAGTTGAGTTTCGACATAGAGCTGTTGGCTCGGTTCGGCACCCCGGTCCCACAGAACGGAACCTTCGAGAACATAGTCGACACCGATCTCTCTGCCGATCTCGTCGGCAGACCTCTGGATGATCGCGTCCTCGGCGACACCGACCCTCGAAACAAAACCGAGTCCTCTCACGGCGGCCAGTCGGTTGGTGGTTTCTTTGGTCAGACCTGCTGCGAAAAAGGCGTCATCGGACGATCCCATGTTCTCGAAGGGTATGACGAGGATCCGTGGGACATTGGGGTCTTGAACCGGGAATACCGATTCCTGGGTTTGCGTCCGGCCACAGGAATATGCGGCCATCAACAACCAAATGGTGACCAACGATAGGATCGCTCTGGAGTGCAGGGAATCAACGTTTGACATTACAGATCGTCCTCAGTACCCAAAATCATAGCGCAGCTCCCAGGAATCGATGTGACCGATTCCTATTACTCGGAGATTGGTCGAGATATTTCAGCCAGACGACTGGACCACCGCGCGCAGCCGATCCGCAAGCTGGGTGTAGCGTTTTCGGACCGTCGCGTTGTGGACGGCGCGTCCCAAGGCCCGCCGCGAGCCGACGATGACAACCAGGCGACGACCACGGCTGATCGCGGTATAGAGGAGGTTGCGCTGGAGCATGACGTGGTGTTGGTGGTGGAGGACGATCACCACAGCCGGATACTCGCTGCCCTGGGATTTATGGATCGTGCAGGCATAGGCGGGAACAATGTCCTCGACCACATCCGAGGGAATCAAGGTCGGCAGGCCATCGAAGCTGACGGTCAGCTCCCGTTCCTCGAAGTCGATGTCGGTGACCCGACCCAGGTCCCCGTTGAAGATGTCGAGCTCATAGTTGTTGCGAGTCTGCATTACCTTGTCGCCGACCCGGAACCGGCGCCAACCGACAACAAGTTCGCGTCCCTCCGGGGTCAGTGCCGCTTGCAGGCGTTCGTTGAGTCGGGTGACGCCAAGCTCGCCCCGGTGCATCGGTGACAAGACCTGAATGTCATCGATCGGATCGAGATTGAAACGCTCGGGGATGCGGCGGGTGGCGAAATCGATGGCCAGTTCCGCGGCCGCGGCAGGATCATCTCGGGCGACGAAGAAGAAATCGCTCGACTCAGGGTCTTCGTCCACATTTGGCATGTCCCCCGAGTTGATGCGATGGGCGTTCTCCACGATCAGGCTGCGGTCGGTCTGGCGGAAGACCTGGTCGAGCCGGATCACCGGCACACTCTCCGAATGAATGAGATCGGAGAGGACGTTTCCAGGCCCAACTGACGGCAGCTGGTCGGCGTCCCCGACCAGGACGATCCGGGTCCCCGGTGGCACCGCCTCGAGGAGCATCGCCGCCAGCTCGACGTCGAGCATCGAGACCTCGTCGATAACAACACAGTCAGCTTCGATCGGTTGCTCGCGGTGGCGGTTGAAGGCGCCCGTGATGGGATTGAACTCGAGCAACCGGTGGATGGTTTTGGCGGCCAGCCCGGTAGCCTCCGCGAGGCGCTTGGCGGCCCTGCCGGTGGGTGCGGCGAGCACCACCTTCTGCTCTTTGTGGCCGAGTATTTCGACGATGCCGCGGATGAGGGTGGTTTTGCCGGTGCCGGGTCCTCCCGTGATCACAACCACCTTTTCAGTCAGGGCCGCCCCAAGAGCCTCGCGCTGACGTTCGGCGAGACGAATGTCGAGTCGGCCCTGGTACCAGGCGAGAGAGGTGTTGAGGATGATGGGTTTTGATTTGGGCTTGGTTTCGAGGGTCTCGGCGAGGTTGAGTGCGACTGTCGCCTCGGCCTTTTCCAGACGCGGCAGGTAAATCGCAGGAGATTCATCCGCTCGCGGCAGGACCGAAACCTGCTGTCGAGCAATAAGGCCTGCGAGCGCCGATGGTAGCGCTTCGGCCTCAGTCTCGAGAAGGCTGGCCGCGGTCGCGAGAAGTGCGTCGTCAGGAACAAAACAGTGGCCCTGGCCGACAGCCTCTACCAGCGTGTGGAGGACTCCTGCCTCGAGCCGCTCCGGGGCGTCGTCCGGAATACCGAGCTGGCGCGCGATGCGGTCCGCGGTGAGGAATCCGACGCCGAAGACCTCCTCGGCCAGGCGGTAGGGGTTCGATCGCACGACATCGACGGCACCCGCACCGTATTTTTTGAATGCCTTGACCGCGATCCCCGGGGCCACTCCGTGGCCGGTCAGGAAGATCATGATCTGCTGAATGCCGCGGTGCTTCTCCCAGGATTCGCGGACACGCTCGACTGTGGAGGGACCGATGCCCCGGATTTCGAGAAGTCGCTCCGGTTCGTGTTCGAGGACATTGAGACTGTCGAGGCCGAATTCTTCGACGACCTGCGCGGCCCGCGCCGGACCGAGGCCGCGGATCTTCCCTGATCCCAGAAATCTCCGGAGCCCTTCGAGGGTGGACGGGGAGAGAAAGACGTAGGATTCGACCTCGAATTGTTCGCCGTACTTGGCGTGTTGGACCCAACGACCTGTGATGCGAAGTTCGTCGCCCTGGCGGACTCCGAGCAAGGGCCCGATGGCGGTCACCGAGGCGCCATCTTCCGGTTGCAGGCGCACCGCGCACCAGCCGTTCTCGTCGTTGCTGAAAAGTACGCGGCCGACGGCGCCCTCGACCGTTTCGCGGTCGACAGTTGTTTCTTCATCGGACATGGAATGGATTGTACGGCAGATCGCCGTTTCGATCACTTGTTGCTCAAGTTCTGATCCCGTGCTCGACCCAGAACTTCATCAAGGTCAGTGCCTGGGCCCAGCCCGACGCCCGATTGAGCATGTCCTGGGTGCCGACCTCGCCGTCTTCGTACACTCCCTCGACCAGCCGCACCACGGTTCCGTCCGCGTGAGCTTCGATGTCGATCTTGACCGTTGTCATATAGCCACCCGAGTCGACCGGCCAGCGAAATGCGAATCGGTCGGGACGGTTCGCCTCGACGACCTCGCCGGCAATCTCGCCGGTGAACTTCTCGAGACCCCAATCCTTCCAGCGGAAGACCAGCGAGCCTCCCGGTTTCGCTTCGAGGGCGGTACCGGAGGTAAACCACCCGTCGAGGCCTTCAGCGGTGGCGATCGCGTCAAAGACCTTTGAGGGTTCGGCGCGGACGATCGTGTCGAAACGAACCTCGCGTACGGTAGCCATAGGCGCACTCCCAACTGTCGATGTCAGGGGTAACCTTCCGACGCCGGCGCGTGATTCCAGGTGTTGGGGTGTGTCAGTGGAAAGCGATCGCGAAGAATCCGAGCGGGATGTAAAAGCCGAGTTCGGCCGCCAACACCAGCCCGAGACCAACCGAGGCGGCGCGCCTCAACGCAGATGCGAAGAGGCTTCGCTGGCGGCGAGTCACTATCAGCACTGCCAACCAAACGACCAGCGGGCCGGCGAGCCCCGCCACCAGGCACGACAGTACGGCGAGCTGAGCTGGGAAAAGGTCGAGGAGGGTGATCGCGAAGACATGCCAGGCTGCGGCGGTTGCCAACGCACCGACGGCCCCGAAGAGGGGCGTCAGGCCGAAGAATTTGAAGTCCTCATTCATGGGAATCTCCAGTCAGGTTTCCGGACCGGCTGTTCACCTACCTGATAACAATGTAGGTGTTGGACCGTCGATTGGCTAACATTCGGCGAAGGAATACAGAGGCCAGTTCGGAAATCTCAACAGACAGTTCCGGAGAGAACCACATTCAAGCCGCCCACTGTGGATGCCATCGGCGGCCACACTCGTTGCAGCGGGTGGGTTCGAAATGGGCTGCGATCGGAACAAACAGAAACGGCCAGACAAACAGTAGCGCCAGGGCTTTCAGCGACTTCGACCATCTTGGGCGACCAATGTTTTCTGACTCGCACGATGGGCATATGTCGTATGCGGTTGGAGGCTGGGACATTTCCGGGAGGTTGGCCAGGAAGTGCTTTCCATCGGTTTTCAGCAGTGCCCTGACTTCTTCCTGGTTGTCCCCTTTCACTATGAGTTTCACACCGTGATTGGCCTGTGAGTACAGCCAATTGATGCCAACGATGTATTCGTCCAAGATTTCCGTGAAAAAGCCGGCATCTTGAAGCAGCCCACGAGCGATGTGTGCATCCGGCAAGTCCCTGAAGGATGCCGCAAAGAAAAAGTCGCCCTCACTCGGCATGATGGGTTCGAGCCAATCTGGTTTGAAATCAAGCGTTGGCACGGGTTCTGACCGCGGTTCCGGTTTGGGTTCGACGAGTTCCGCGCCGCATTTGGGACAGTGTGTGATGTCACCGGCGTACTCGCCCCTGACCCCGAAAAGCTCGATATCGGGACAGTCGGCGTTTTCACATACCTTCGCCACCATCGGTATTCCTCTATTCAAGAATACGCACAACCCGCCAGAATCTTCACTCGATACGAAGGTCGAGGATCAACCCTCGACGTATCGCGGGTAGGTCGTCTTTGCGCGGTCGGCCTCGCTCAGGTCAACTGCTACCGTAAGAAAGGGCTGCCCGGAGGACGTCTGTCCGAGCACCTTGCCCTCTTCGGGCTCGACAATCCAGCCGACACCGGCGAAGTCGCCGCCTTCTGGGGTGGTCCCGGAGAGATTCGACGAGAGGCAAAACGCACCAGAGATGACCGCTGCGGCCTGGGCACCGGCGAGCCACTTCGGCGCCGTTGTTGTGGGAGTGGCGCGGGGGCATACGATGATCTGAGCACCCAGTTTTCCGTACTCGCGGGCGTGCTGGGTGAACCAGAGTTCGGTGCAGATGAGGAATCCGACTTTCGCGTCCCGGGTTTCGGCGATGGGGAAGGTTCCGTCTCCGCGCTCGTACCAGGATGCCTCCCAGAACCCGGGTTCGTCCGGGAGGTAATGTTTCGCATGAATGTCCACAGCCCCTGTGCCCGATTCCCAGACGAATCCGACGTTGCGATGCTTGCCGTCTTCAACGACGGGTCTGGTGGAGATGACCGTGGCCGGAGCCAACTCGTCGAGTCGGGTGATCCATTCGTCATGTGCGCGAACCGACTTTGTCCATTCGACTGGGTCGATGTCATCGGTTTGCGACAACCAGCGATAAAAGGGCATCTCCGGAAGCAGGACGAGATCGCTTTTTCGATCGCCGACGTGCTCGACCAGGCCTTCCCACGCATGGGCGAAGTCGGTGGTTTCATTCGGCATTTCACAGACAGTCAATCGCATCCCGGAACACTCCTCTCCTGTTCCCGGCCAAGCCCGGGATTCAGTTCGCCATTTTGATCGCCGCGACGTTGGTGACGTTGTCGAGGTCAGCCGCGGATCTTACTTCGAGCCGTACAGCCCTTCCCTCCGCGTACTTCTGAGAACCGTCGATGATCTCGAGAAGGCTCTGCGGGAGGTCGCTTGCGTGGGCGGCGGCGACCGCCTTTTCGCCAAGCGCAAACCCAACGTAGAAGAAATCGGTCGAGGGCGTCATGTAGAGCACTGCTCGCTTCTTGTGTTTGAGCCGCAGGGACCATCCCCACTTCTTTCCTGAAAACGTCCAGTCCTCAGCCAGCGGATCAAATTGGGATGCCATCAGCGTTTTGAGATCAGTCCACAGATGAGAAGCGTCGCCAAGCACTTCTGCAACATCCGCATCAGTGGGCTCCCGAGCCTTGTCGTCCAACGCGCTGAACGCCATCACCGCACCCTTTCAACTAGAACTGGTGACCGGAACGAGATGCTCTGGCATCTGGACCGCAACGACCTTGCCACGGGCACAGATCTCACCCTCCGCCGACACGGTGGCCTGAATCACGACCTTGCGGCCGGAGACCTCTTCCACCGATCCACGGACCTCGAGTGGGACGCCGAGTGGGGTGGGGCGGAGATAGTCCACGTGCAGGGATGCGGTCACGAAACGAAATGGCGGATTCGAGCCCATTTCGCGTCCAGCCTCCCGATAGGCCGCAGCAGCCGCAGTCCCGGTGCCGTGGCAGTCGATGATCGATGCGATCAGACCGCCATAGACGTAGCCCGGAATCGCGATGTGGTACGGCTCGGGAGTGAAAACGGCGACCGTCTCCTCGCCGTCCCAACGGCTCTTGAGCTGATGGCCGTGCTGGTTGAGCCGGCCGCAGCCGTAACAGAGGGCCAATTCGTCCGGATAGTGGTCCTGAAAGGCATCGTTGTTCATGGGGTGATCTTACAGCGTTCCGGGTCATCGGCAGGTGCGGATCCTCGGACAGATATGCGGGTCCGAGAGGGCTCAGGCGTCCGGGTCTTCGTCGAGCGCCAGGAAAAATGCTCGATCAGAGATGAAATGCACACCGCGCAGACTCGGGTCTTGAAGAAACTCCCCCTCAGCGTCAGCGGCAGGTTCGGTCCACGTGTCGACCTGGAGTTGTACCAACCACTCCGAGTTTTCCGATTCTTCCGTGACGATTTCTGCGAGGGCCTTTTCGACAAAGCCAACAGCTTCCGCGTAGCTCGATGCCGTCACGCCAAATAACTGATAGTACCCATTGGCGGACTTCGGGGAGTCCTCGTCCTCGTCCTCGTCCTCGAGCTCGATCAGCTCGTCGAGGGCCATCTCGATTTCGACTCGGAAAAAGCCAAGATCATCAGCGATCATGTTGCCTCCGGTTCGGTTCAGGGTTTGAAGCCCAACTGAAATAGGCATTTCCAGACTTCGGCGGCGTAACGGAACAGGCCGAAGAGGGAGATCACCGCGATTCCGCCGGTGATCCAGAGGTTTCGCTTCGTGACGCTGGCTAAAAGGAGAAAGACACCGGAAGCGAGAGCGATCAGCGCCGGCAGTATGACAAGAAGCCAGAGGCTCCACTGTGGCCACGGCCAGACCTCCTCGCCAAAGAGAAATCGCCACAAGAACCAGAAAACCAGGTGGTAGGCCAGGCAGAACGATCCGAGAACAGCGACAACTGCTGTTATCACCCGAATCCAAGCGGGTACTTTCCGTGGCTCAGCAGACCTGCGGGCGGTGCTCATCTTTCGAACCTATCATCCGCGGCGGTTTCCCTATCCCTGACCTCGTCGAGCCAGCCACAGCGAACCTCGGTCCGATCGTCGAAATCGCGGACATAGGGTTTGATGTCCAGCACCGGCGTGCCGTCGAGCAGGTCGACCCCCTCGATCCGCAGGATACGACCGTCGATGCCCAGCAGTCGAACGACCGAAAGCCCGATAGGGTTCGGACGCGACGGAGCCCGGGTGGCGAAGAGGCCCCGGAGTTCGGTGTCCAGGTACGGCACCACCTTGAGCTTGAATGCGGAGGCCCTGTGGAGATGACAGATCGCAATAATGTGGGAAAAGCCGTCAAGGTCCGTCAGTGCCTCGACGTACTCATCCGCGATCTCGATCGCGCCCTCGATCCCCCGCGCCCGCGACGGCTGGATCGGTGTGCCGCTAGTCGTCTGGTGCGGGCTGCGCACGAAACCGATCGGCTGATATTCGATCTTCATCCATGCCTCCGGCAATCGCGAAATCGGCCGCTGGAGCATCCCGGACCTGAAGTCGCGCTACTCCTCGATTACCTCCTGCGACAGATCGAAACTCGGAGTGTGGACCAGAAGAACCTTCGCGACCCTTTCAGTTCTGTTTTCATAGCTGAACCGATCTCCCTTGCGAATGATACAGAGATCACCGGCCGAGAGCTCGACGGCCTGATCGTCAACCATGAATCGGAGTCTGCCCTGCAACCCAAAGTAGAACTTGTCCGATCTCCTGGACCACGCAAGCCTGTGTCGCACCCCGGCGGGGACGGTAATCTCGGCAAACGACGAGCTGCTGGACCGGTCGGCGGTGTAGTCGCGGATTTCGAGGCCGTCAAAGTTGAACGGCGTCACGGATTCTTGTTCGATTTTCATATGAACTCCGACTCACGACACCATCATACGAGCCTGGTCATTTTCTGTGTGTGTCAGTCTCGTGGCGTGTAGTCCATTTTCATATACACGTCACCGCGCGCGAGCTCATCCAGCATTTGACGCAGCCGATTCTCCTTCGTTTGCGGCCGTTTCGCTCGATTGATCCAACTCAGGTAGTCATTCTGTTGATACGGGGGTCGGCTCCTGTATGCAGCAAGAAGCCCGCGTTCCACCAGTGCGTCGAGGACGAACTCGGGCATTTGCTGGATAGGCCGGGAGAGATTCGAAAAATCAGTGTTACTCATCATTCCTCAAATGGTACTGCGACCAGGGCCCCGAAATCAGCCGGCAGGCCTGCACCCAGCGCGGGACCGGGCTCGTTGGGGTGAGGTGTGAGGCTGTTCAAACGTGGTCCGCGCCGCCCTGGCTGTCCGTTGGGCTTGAATACTTCGACCTCAGGTTTTCGAGTGACGTCTCGAGGATCTGTCGCCATTTTCCCTTCATGATCAGGGCGTCGAGGATCGGACCAATGACTGGAATCGGAATTCCGCCCTCTAGGCCGTATGTAAATCTCGTGAAATCTCCGACCGCTTCGAAGTGCCAACTCGTTCGGTGCGGGATGCCCCTGGTTGCCACACCGGTCCAACCGGAGTTTTCGACGAAATCTTGAATTTCGGTTTCCACGGTTGCCGGCAGACCCATGACCCATGCCTTGTAGCGGTACCGCGCACCGTTTCCTCTTTCGACGTCCGCTGTCGGCGCAAAGTCCGAGGTGCCGTCAAACCAGTCGGCCCAATACCGCCAATCGGAGGCGTAGGCAAAGACCTCTTGGAGCCCAGCCTCGATGACAACGCTGTGCTCGATCTTGATCATCTGCTTCCACCTTTTATCAGAGAACGTGGGTCGATCGGAAGGCACCAGCTTTCATAGGCTCATCACCCAAGGCATCAGCTGAACCCATAATGCTGAAGCTCCGTGTCTCATATTCATGTGCTGGGATTCCCACCTGGGATGATAGTCGAGAACCTGTGGCGGCGCAAAAGAGGACCGACTGCCGAATTCGAGACTCGGTTCGCGACTGGGCGTCAGATCTTGGCGCCGCAGAACTTACAGTGGGCGGCGTCGTGATCGTGACCACCGGCGCCGCACTCGGGGCAGGCCTGGGTAGTGATCCTTTTCTTTGTGACGCCGGCGAGCTCGACCGAAACAATGCCGGTCGGGACTGCGATGATGCCGTAGCCCATGATCATGATCGCCGATGCCAGGATCTTGCCGAGCGGAGTTTGCGGCGCGATATCGCCGTAGCCAACGGTGGTCATGGTGACGATGGCCCAGTAGATGGAGACCGGGATGCTGGTGAAGCCGTTGGCCTCGCCCTCGATGAGGTACATCATCGAGCCGACGATGACGACGATGGTGAGGACGCCGCCGAGGAAGACGATGATTTTTCGGACGCTGGCTCGCAATGCCGCCGTGAGCTCGCTGGCCTCACCGACAAAGTGGGCGAGCTTGAGCACCCGGAAGACGCGCAGCAGGCGGAGGGCGCGAATTACCAACAGGGACTGAGCCCCCGGGATGATCAGGCTGAGATAGGAGGGAAGGATGGCGAGCAGATCGACGATGCCGAAGAAGCTGCGCGCATAACGAGCCGGGCTGCCGACACAGTAGAGGCGCAGGAGATACTCGATCGTGAACAGGATGGTTACGACCCACTCGAAGGTGCGGAGCTCGGGACCGAAACGGGCGGCGACCGAGGACGAGCTCTCGAGCATCACCGCGATCACGCTGAGGATGATCAGCAACAGCAAAGCGACATCGAAGGCTTTGCCGGCCGGGGTGTCGGCCTCGAAGATGATCTCGTGAATCCTGGCTCTGGTTGCTGATGTCTCGTCGGTCATCTCGTTGTTAGCTTATCGTGTCGTCGGCGGATTCAGGTAGTGGTTCCACAGGATTCGCGCCGCGACCGACCGCCACGGCCGCCACGAATCGCCGAGCTCTTCAAATATGGTCTGCGTTGGAGGGGCCTCGAGACCCTTGATGTCCTGAACTGCTTTGTGGAGTGCTAGGTCTCCTCGGGGCAGGATATTGGGTCGGCCGAGGGCCATCAGCAGATAGATATCGGCAGTCCACCGGCCGATGCCCGTGACCTTGACGAGCTCGGTGCGGACCCGGTCGTCGGCTGCCGTTTGCAGACCAACCAGATCGAGGGAGCCGTCGAGGACCGCCTTTGCGAGCTCCCGGCAGTAACGCCCCTTCTGGCCGCTGAAACCGATGGCAATGAGTTCAGAGTCTTCGAGCTCGAGGAATGTGGCCGGTTCGAGTGGGTCGACTCTCGCCACGAGCTTGTCGAACGCCGCCCTGGCCGAGGCCAGGGACACCTGCTGCTCGAGGATGATGTGGACCAGGGTCGGAAAGCCGGGCGTGCGGTCCCAGAGGGGTGGCGGACCGAGGCGGTCAAGTGTTCGCGCCAGATCGGAATCGCGCGCAGCCAGGGCCTCGGAGGCTTGGACGAGCTCTTTCTCGGTCATCGGTGATGGGGGAGAGGTCATCCGGTGGGGAGGCCTTTGATCTCGAGCCCGACAGCCTCGGCGTAGCGATCGAGAGCGTTGCGGGCCGCCTCTCCGTCGGCGGCGGTTGTGGCCTGCGATGGATCGTCGCCCTCGAAGCGCCGGCACAGTACCTGAAGGACGCCCTTCTTTCGGTCGGCCTTGAGGTCGTAGCGGGCGACCAGCCTTTCGCCAGCCAGGACCGGCAGGCAGTAGTAGCCGTAGATTCTCTTCTCGGCCGGTTTGAAGATCTCGAGCATCTGGTGGAAATCGAAGAGCTGCTGGACGCGGCTGCGATCCCAGAGGACCGGATCGAAAGGGGAGAGCAGAACACCGCGATCTCTTCGCGGGCGAACGGTCTCGAGGCGGTCGGCCAGATCGAGGTCAGAGGGACGGATCCAGCCGCGGACCGCACGGCCATCCTTGTCGAGAG
>Ga0316194_10001444_pt1 | contig 16413 bp, 15 predicted proteins | sample CroRivsedime1_MG_FD_204936 | JGI IMG/M metagenome (GOLD analysis project Ga0316194, IMG submission 204936) | Coastal sediment microbial communities from Maine, United States - Cross River sediment 1 | ecosystem: Environmental > Aquatic > Marine > Coastal > Sediment | place: USA: Maine...
TTGGTTCGGTCGAACGACTGTTGCGAGTTGCCGCGCACCGCGCCCGCCAGGTGAATGACCACATCGCAGTCGTCCAGCAGGACCCGCAGGGCGTCACCATCGTCCAGGTCACCCGGTACCAGGGTGACACCGGATTCCGCCAAGTCGGCAGCGAGGGTGATATTGCGCACTAAGGCCCTTACCGGGTAACCGTCTGCCCGCAGGCGTGCACAGAGCGCCCGTCCAATGAAACCCGTGCCCCCGGTTACGGCGACGCGCTGCGTTGCCGTCTGCAAAGGCTCAGGCTGAAGCCACCCTGACGCGGACTTCTTCCGCGACCCGGTGGAGGCGATCGCTGTCATGGGCCTCGATGAAGCTCAGGCGCGCCTTGGCCCGAGAGAGCTTGCCCGAGGAGGTCTTGGGCAGGGATCTGTTCGGCACGAGCTCCACATAGCAGTCCAGGCTCAGCTCCATGCGCAACATGGCAGTCAGACGGCGCTCGATGTTGCGGCGCTTGGTCGAGTCCTTCTCGCGGCACTGGACCTGGAGTACACAGAACTCATCGCCATTCGGACCCGGTGCCGAGAATGCCAGTGCGTCGCCGACACGCACCTCCGGTTGGGTTTCCGCGAGGTGCTCCAGGTCCTGCGGCCAGATATTGCGACCGTGAATAATAATGAGGTCCTTTTTGCGACCGGTGATGGTAATGGTTCCATCAACCATGTAACCGATATCACCCGTGTTGAGCCAACCATCTTCGGACAAGGTGCAGCCGGATTCCTCGGGGCTGTTGAAATAACCCGACATGACGCTGGGGCCGCGCACATGGATGACGCCGCTTCTCCAATCCTCTAGCCGGTCCCCGTTTTCGTCCCGGACCTCGACCTCATAGCTGGGCAGCGGCCGCCCACAGTTGACGAAATGGCGACCGCGGCCGCTCTGCTCGCTTTCGTCCATCAGGACCACTTCATGGGCATCCGCCAATTGGTCGGAGTCCACATAGTGGGTAGTGAAACCTTGTGCCAAGGGCGAAAAACTGATTCCCAGAGTACATTCAGCCATTCCGTAGCAGGCCAGGAAGGCTCGCGAATCAAAACCGCAAGCTGCGAGTTGATCGGCGAACTGCTCAAGGGTCTGTGGGCGAATCATCTCGGCCCCGATGCCGGCAACCCGCCAGTTACTGAGGTCGTACTTGGCGATATCGGCATCCCTGAGCCGGCGGGCACAGAGGTCATAGCCAAACGAGGGCGCGAAGGAGATGGTAGCCCCGGTCTGGGTCATCAGGTTGAGCCATTGTCGCGGGCGCATGGCGAAATCCCTGGTATCCAGGTAATCCACCGAAAGTTGCGTAGCTACCGGCACCAACACGAATCCCACCAGGCCCATGTCATGGTAAAACGGCAGCCAAGAGGCGAAGCGATCGTTGGAGTCGATCCGCAGGCCGTCAACGACCATACCCTCAATGTTCGCCATCGCCGTGTGGTGTTTGATTACTACACCGCGGGGGAAACGGGTACTACCGGATGTGTACTGGATGTAGGCGATATCGTCAGGGTCGATGGTTTGCAGGGTTGTAGCGCCGGGCTGCAGGGCATGAAAGGTTTTAGGCGCGGCCACCATGCGCAAGTTGAGCCCCTCGCTGGCCTCCCGCAGGAAACTCAGGTAGCCCTCAGAGGCGACTGCCAGCGCGGCGTTGCTGGCCTTCAGCAAACGGTGCAGTTGTCCCACGTAAACACTGTGCGCGCCCAGTTTGATGGAGGTGGGCAGGGCAACGGGGACCAAGCCCGCGTACTGGCAGGCGAAGAAAAAACGGACAAATTCCGGGTCGGTCTCAGCAACCAGCGCCACGCGGTCGCCCTTTTCCACTCCCAGGCTAAGCAGCTTACCCGCCAACTCTACACACTGCTCGCGCAGTTCCCGATAGGGAATGCTCGCGTACATCTTTCCGAGACCAGTGGAAAAATTGACGCCGGTCTCGCCCAGCGCTGCATAATCCAGAGCATCGGTCAGAGTAGCGAAATTGGCGGCCCGGAAAGGCAGTTCATGGTGGGTAGGTGTGGCGGCAGGTTCCAAAATCAATCACCTCTGGGAATTAATGATTCGCGCAGCATGCGCGCGCTAAGTTTTGCAACAACAACCCGCGACTCAGGTCCTTGTGAGTCCGACTGCGGATGATTTTTCACCCATCCAGGTCAAGTAATTTACTGAACGCCCGCAATCTTGACATTCAGCGTTAACTGTAGCGCACAACACGCGAGATTCATAAAGAAACACGACCTGGTTTCCTACCCACACCCGAGCGCTTTAGGATTTATCCTCCTGCAGCCTCTACACCAGACGCCTAAACTCGCTTAGCGACTCCGTGGGATTGTATCATCATCGACTAATGCTTACTCGCACTTTACGCATTTACCGCGTATTACATAGTAATTCCGGGTAAAGCACAACGGGTTAAACCGTCGGCAAGCTAATGGTTATCCCTAGCATAGTGTAGCGGTTCCCCCGATATGAAAGCGTTGGGTGACTGAGGCAGCCGGTCTGTTTCCAGCTGTACCTGATCGCCCTCTCGGTGGCTCATGGTGCCGGCCTGAGCGTATATCTGGCGCGTCTTCTGAACACTGCCAGCAAGATGACCCGCCAGTCCCATATTCTCTTGCGGTGGATTCGCGCGCATCGCTTTGCCTGGTTGTCCGAAGCATAGGAGGCTATAATACGGGACCTCTTGAGACAGAAAATCTGACCGCAAGGCCAATGGATAAGCAAAGCGGCGATAACATCACCCTGGAGGCGATTTCGGGGCTTGGTGAACTAGGTCCGTTTCTGGCTGTTCCCCACCGAATCTATGCAACAGATCCGCACTGGGTGGCGCCGCTGAACTTCGAGCAGCGCCAGCGATTCTCGCCTAAGAACCATTTCTTCCAACACGCCCGCTGGCAGGGCTGGGTGGCTCGCATTAATGGGCAACTGGCCGGCCGTATAACGGCCCAGATCGACGATCTGCACCTGGAGCAGCATAGCGACGCTATGGGCTACTTCGGCATGCTGGAGGCAGAGGACAATGCAGAGGTATTCGCCACGTTGTGCGACGCGGCCGAGAGCTGGCTGCGAGATCGAGGCATGCGCCAGGTGCGTGGCCCTTTCAACCTGCATATCAACGAGGAGGTCGGTCTCCTGGTCGATGGCTTCTACACTCCCCCGTTCGTCATGATGGGCCACGGCCGGCCTTGGTATGGGACCCGGATCGAGGAACAGGGCTACGTCCCGGTAAAGGACATGCTCGCCTACCATGTGCGGCCCGATTTCGAGGCGCCCCGTGTCATGACCCGGCTCGCAGAGCGGGTGTCGGACAAGGTGCTGGTGCGCCCCTTGCGGCGCAAACAGCTGGCGCAGGAAGCGGCGGTTATGCTGGAAATCTTTAACGATGCCTGGGCCAACAACTGGGGATTCGTCCCCCTGGCACATGACGAATTTCTGGATACCGTCAAGACACTGACCCGATTGATGCCCGACGACTACGTTCAGATCGCTGAATATGAGGGTAAACCTGTGGCCTTTATCGTTGCCCTGCCGAATATCAACGAGGCGACCCGGGACCTGGGGGGCAAACTGCTGCCCTTCGGCTGGGCTAAATTGCTGTGGCGCCTGAAGGTCCGTCACCCTCGCACTGCGCGGGTGCCGCTGATGGGAGTGAGACAGGAATTCCAGCATTCGCGACTCGGGCCGACGCTGGCGTTCATGGTGATCGATGCGGTGCGCAAGGCCGTGCATGCCCGGAATGTTACCGATGTGGAAATGGGCTGGGTGCTGGAGGACAATGAAGGCATGCGCAACATCATTGAAACGATTGGCGGTGAGGCTTACAAGCGCTACCGCGTATACGAAAAGGTCTTGTAGCATCTCATGCATCTCGATACCGATTCCCATCCCATGACAGCCGTGGTACTGGCAGGGGACCGCACCAAGAGAGATGCGCTGATCAACCACTCGAATGTCGGCTGCAAGGCGCTGATCGACGTCAACGGTATTCCCATGGTTCGCCGGGTGCTGAACGCACTGCAGCAATCCAGGGCGGTGTCCAGAATCGTGCTGGCTGGCCCAGAGGCCGACGAAGTTGCGATGGACAAACCGCTTAGTGAACTAGTCGCCAGCGACAAAATAAGCTGGCGTGCCCCGCAGGCCAGCCCTAGTGCCAGTGCCTTTCACGCCATGCAATCACTGGAGCCCGATACGCCGGTGTTGTTGACGACCGCCGATCACCCGCTGCTCACGTGTGAGATCGTCGATGCATTCAGTCGCCAGAGCCTGGCCGATGATGTCGATGTCACCGTGGGCCTGGCGCCCCATGCTCTGATCACGGAAGCCTATCCCGGCATAAAGAAGACAGTGTTTCGGTTCAGCGATGGCGATTTTTGTGGCTGCAATCTGTTCGCCTTTCTGACACCGGAAGGCCGGCGGGCAGCCAGCTTTTGGCGCAAGATCGAACAGCAGCGCAAGAAGCCACTGGTCCTCATCGGCCTGTTGGGCTGGCGGACGGTATTACGCTACCGCATGGGGATGTTGTCGCTGGAGGAAGCGCTGGCCAAGCTCAGTAAACGCCTGGGCCTGCGTGTGCGCGCCGTCATCCTACCGTATGCGAATGCCGCCATAGATGTGGATTCGATAGCCGACCTGGCGCTGGTGAACGGCTTTCTGGCTGACCACCGCGGATTGACGTTCCCCTTCAATTCCGAATCAACTCCAGGGACCGCTGGCCCTGCGCGGTGAACCGACCCAGCATGCTATCGTAGCCTCGGGATTCGATGTCCACTTCCCAGCCGCTCGCCGTCCTGGCCACAGCGAAGCGATTGTAGTGCGCCACCTCGGCGCCGTGCAGCCCCACAGCCGATGCGGAGGGGACGGCCAGGACCGGCACCTTTCCATGGCGGGTTTCCAATTCGCGGTAATGGGCCCGGTGGCCGTGTCCGTGCAACACCAGTTCCGCCCCGTTGGCCTCGATAAGCGCCTGCAAGGCCGCAGCATCGGTTAGCCGTTTACGCCATTTCTCGGTGCCCGCCAGCGGCGAGTGATGCAGGTATATCACCCGGAACAGGCCGTTTTCGCGCGTCACCGCGAGTAGCCGGGGCAGGCGCTCCAGCTGTTCCTTGCCCACGGTTCCGGTCGCCATGAATGGTGGGGTTGGACAGGCGCTGGAGAGGCCGATGAAGGCGATACTGCCGCGGATACGCAGGCTCGGAAACCGTGGCGTGACCGGCTCGTCTGACGTCATGTAGCCGTCCCAGAGTGCAAACGTATCCTGCCAGCGGGCCTTGACGCAGGCATCGTGATTACCGGGCACCACCGCTATCTGGCGTGGTTCGCCAAGCTGCCGCAGCCAGACCAGCGCCTGGGTGAATTCCTGGGGCAAGCCGACGTGTGTGAGGTCACCCGTGACCAACAACTGTGCGACGGGGAAGTCCTGCAGGTCATGCTGCATGGCGGTCAATACTTCCCGTCGATGCTGGTAGCGGCGCTTGTGGCGCCAGGAGAGATATCCCAGCAACCGTTTGTTCAGCAGCTGTCGACCCGTGGCTCCCTGCGGGTTCGTCAGGTGGGGGTCGGAAATATGCGCGAAATGCTCCTGCATGCCGGCGTGCTCAGACACGGCGAATTATGGCGCCCAAGCCTGCCAACTTTTTTTCGATACTGGCGTAGCCTCGGTCCAGATGATAGACCCTGTCTATAGACGTCTCGCCATCCGCCGCCAACGCGGCGATAACCAGGGCGGCGGACGCACGCAGGTCGGTAGCCATCACCGGCGCGCCCTGCAGGCGCTCGGTGCCCCGAACCACGGCCATATGCCCTTGCAGCGAGATATCCGCACCCATACGCTGCAACTCAGCAACGTGCATGAAGCGATTCTCGAAAATGTTTTCCACCACCGTGGCCGTGCCCTCGGCCAGTGCGTTGAGCGCCATGAACTGCGCCTGCATATCGGTGGGGAAGGCCGGGAAGGGGGCGGTGCTGATATTAACTGCCCGGCAGCGCCTGCCGCCGCTGTCCAGCTCGACCCAGTCGGCGCCGTGGCGCAGTTTGGCACCTGAGTCCTCCAGCTTGGTCAGCACGTAGCGCATGAAATCCGGATCGGTATTCAGGATGGTCACCCTGCCGCGGGTGGCGGCCGCCGCGACCAGGAGCGTGCTACTTTCGATTCGGTCAGGCGGCACCCGGTGACTGGTTCCCCTCAGTCTGCTCGTCCCCTCGACGGTCAGATGACTGCTGCCGACGCCCTTGATGTTGGCGCCCATCGCAACCAGCAACCTGGCGAGATCGGTGACCTCCGGTTCCATGGCGGCGTTTTCAATCTCGGTGCTGCCATCGGCCAGCGCCGCCGCCATCAGCAGATTTTCGGTCGCTGTCACAGAGGGTGTGTCCAAGGGGATATGGGCGCCCCGCAAGCGCGTAGCCCTGGCCTTGATATAGCCGCCCTCGATCGTGATGTCCGCCCCCATGCGTTGCAGTCCCGAGATATGCTCGTTTACCGGCCTCGAGCCTATGGCGCAGCCCCCCGGCAGGGAAATATCCGCTTCGCCAAAACGGGCGAGAAGCGGGCCGAGCAGCAGGATGGACCCGCGCATGGTTTTCACTAGCTCATAAGGGGCCCGCACGGAGTGCACCTGGCTGGTATCGATACTCAGCTCGGTTTCTTGCCTGTCGACCTTGCAACCCAGGACGTTCATCAGCTCGATCAAGGTGGCGATGTCGCGCACAGCCGGAACATTGCTAATCTGCAGGGGGTCGCTGGTCAGCAGGCTGGCGGCGAGCACAGGCAGGGCCGCATTCTTGGCGCCCGCAATCACTACTTCACCGTGCAGCGGACCGTTGCCGGTGATCAACAGCTTTTCCATCAGGCGACCTGTTCGACGTCGATCAGTCCGGCATCTACGAGCCTGGCGTAGGCCGCAATTATGGTGTCGATTTGTGCGCTGCTGTGGGCGGCGCTGACACTGTTGCGCAGCAGGAAGTTGGTCGAGGGCGAAGCCGGCGGTACCACTAGGTTGACATACACGCCTGCTTCCATCAGCGCGCTCCAGCAGCTGATCGCTTGCGAGCGGTCCTCCAGCGTCACCGCCACCACGGGACTGGGGGATGTTCCAACTGAAAGGCCAAGCGCCCGCAGCCCACTGTACAGGCGGTCGGTATTGTCCCATAACTTGCGGCGCAATCCGGGCTCGCTCTGCAGAATCTGCAGTGCTTCGCGCGTGGCGGCCACTATCATTGGGGAGGACGATGCGGTGAATATATAGGAGCGGATGCAGTATCGGATGGTTTCCAGTTCGGGATGCCTGCTCACGCAATACCCGCCGGTTGCCCCGAGACTCTTGCTGAAGGTGCCGGCAATGAAATCGACCTCATTCTCTATGCCGGCAGCTTCGACCGCGCCACGGCCGTGGGTGCCCAGCACCCCCATCGAGTGCGCCTCATCGACGAACAGCGAGCCGCCATACTCCTGCTTCACAGCAACAATGTCCTGCAGTGGGGCCTTGTCTCCGAGCATGCTGTATATGCCTTCGACCACGATCAGGGTCTGGCTGGTACGCTCGCCCAGACGTCGCAGCCGCTTGGCCAGGTCCTCGGGGTCATTGTGCTTGAAGCGGATGATTTCGGCGCCACTGAGCTGCGCGCCGGCGTAGATGCTGGCATGGCTATCGGCGTCCAGCAGAATGACCTCGCCAGGCCCGGCCAAGGTAGCGCACATTCCCATGGTGGCTGCAAAGCCGGTGGTAAAGATGATCGCGTGATTCACGCCGTAGAAGGCGGCCAGCTCACTCTCCAGCGTCTCGTGCTCGATGAAGGAACCGTTGGCCAGGCGCGATCCAGTGGTGCCGGTTCCCCATTTCCCCGCTGCTTCCTGGGCGGCGCTGATACAGCGTGGGTCAAAAGATAGTCCCAGGTAGTTGTTGGTGCCTGCCAGAATCACTTTGCGGCCACTTACCACTGCCTCGGTGGCAGACAGGATTTTCTCGGTGATCGCACCAAAGGGGACGACATGCTGCGCGTCCAGCTCAGCCTGAAATTCGGCCATGTATTCGAATTTCTCAAACAACATGGTGGTCAGGAGTCCAGCTCATCCAGTTTCCGGGCGAAGTCTCCCAGGGTATTCACATCCGGGAGTATGTTGAGAGGGATGGAGATGTCGAACTGATCCTCGATTTTTTCCACGAACTCCATTACTTCCAGCGAACTGAGCCCGATATCCGCGACCAGTTCGGTGGTCTCGGACAGGACTAATCCGCCCTTGTTATGCTGCTCCAGTACCGAGTACATGAAGTCAAGGTACTCCTGATGTTCGGTCATGTTTGCTGGATCCTTGTGGTGGCGACGATCAGCCGCTAGATTGCAAAGCCCGAAACTATAATGACGGAAACCGGGCAATGCCAGTAGTTTGGCTGATAGATGCATACCGCGAGGGCGAACGAGCACAGGTTCGCGCCCTGGTGCAGGCATTGGGCTGGCCGTGTGAAACCAAACAGCTGAGCTACCGCAAATTTGACCTGATCACACACCTGCTGCCGGGCGGGTCGCTACGCGGTATTCACCGGGCCAGCCGGGAGCTCTTGAGGCCTCCCTGGCCCGACCTGGTTGTTTCCTGCGGCGTTCGCAACGAGCCCGTCTGTCGCTGGATAAGGGAGCAATCGGGGGGCGGTTGCCGTTATGTGCACATCGGTCGACCCTGGGCCGATCCCTCGCTGTTCGATCTGGTCATCACCACACCGCAGTACCGCGTGCCCGAACGCAAAAACGTGGTCCGCAACGAGCTGACCCTGCACCAGGTAAGTCAGTCACGGATGGCGCAGGGTGCTGTCGAATGGGAGAACGCCTGGCGGGATTTACCGCGACCGTTGATCGCGGTTATGGTGGGCGGCAACAGTGGCCCTTTCACGCTAGGCCCCAAGGCAGCTGCCCGACTGGGACAGGAGGCCTCGAAACTGGCGCGGGATTCCGGTGGCGCCCTGTTGGTAAGCACCAGTTCACGCACTTCCGCCCCGGCGACTGGTGCTCTGCAGCGGGCGCTGGACGTACCGCACTATTGGCATGCCTGGCGCCCGGTAGAGGAGCCCAACCCCTACTGGGGGATGCTGGGGCTGGCCGACCGCTTCATTGTCACCGCTGACAGTATCGCAATGCTTTCGGAGGCCTGCGGCACCGGCAAGCCGGTCGACATGTTTGACCTCGGCGGCATGCGCGAGAGCGCGGATCAGCCGCGCGACTTCCGACTTGGCGGCTTGTTGTACCGGGCCCTGTTGAACTGGGGGTGGATGCCCCTGACGCGCGATATAAGCCTGATACACAAAGAGTTGGTGGCCTCCGGTCGCGCGGCATGGTTAGGGGATGAGCGTCGGCCTTTACGGGTACGTGAGTCAAGCGACATGGCGCGGGCGGTCAGGGCAGTAAAGGGTCTATTTGGAGAGTTTGGCGCGCCCAGCGGCGTCGGCTAGCTGGACCGTCCCGGCTCGACCGGTTCGGTGCCGGCGTCCGCGCCCAGCGCAATATCGAGCAGGGGCAGCAGCGCGGACACGCCTATCCTGCAAATTGCATCAGTATCCGGGATGATCGCGCCGGCCATGTGCGGTTGGGCGCCGCTCTGGAGCGAAAGGCATAGCCATAGCTATGACTTGAGTGAAGAGCAAGTGCAAACGTGCATGGGCAAGCGAGGGCCCGGATAGATCAAAGGCGGTTTACAAACTGTGCCCCCAGTTAATCACCAGGATATCGAGATCTGCCGCATTCTTGACCGGGCCTGCATGCCAGCCTGTGATCGACTGGTGCAACTTGCAGGCTATTCCTTTCACAATTCCGGACGATAATAGCGCGGCCAGCATCAACGCCGTGTACAGCGGGTAGGCGCGAAAGAAATGGGCCATCAGCCGCATGGGGGATCTCCCTGCCAGCAATACCTGTTGCCGGACCAACTGTGCTTCGTATAGGAGCCGATCAATTAACCACTACCAGTGCATCTTGGCCAGCAAAATGCCGGCGCACAATGCCACGATAACCGTTGGAACCACGCTGACCACCGGGATACTCAGGTCCAGCAGCAGACCCAGAGCAAATACGACCTGCGCCCCAAGGTAGAACAAGATGCCCGCCGCCGCCCCCATACCCATTTTGATGCCGAAACTGGTGTCCCGTCCGGAACCGAGGGATACACTGACAGGGGTTGCCAACAAGATCATCGCGGCGACCGTAAGCGGCATGATGAGCCTCTGCCAGAAGGCGCTGAGATACTGCCGGTATGAGCGACCGTTGCTTTGCAGATATTGGCTGTAGTCATACAGCACCGTGAGCGTCATGCTTTCGTCGGTCAGGGTGATGGTCGGCAGTTCCTGGGGCGACCACATATTCGCGATTTCCAGTTCCGGCTCATAGGTAGTCTGCAATTTGCCATCGACGAGTTCCTTTTTCCTGACGTCTTCAAACGTCCAGCGCCGGTCCGGGTTTACGATGGCCTTGCTGGCGTGCAGGGTGCGCAGCAGTTCACCATCGTCACCAAATTCGTACAGGTTGATATCGCCAGGCACATAACCGTGCAGCATCTTCCCCAGGTGAACATAGCGTTTGCCACTTTTCGCCCAGACCCCGCCGTCGGGAATGACGCCTGAGTTTCCATTGCGCAGGGTGTAGCGCAGTTCCTCTCCCTGTTGGTGCAGCGGCGCCGCTATAAACTCCAGGCTCAGCCACAACAACGCCATCAGCGCCAGTGTCGGTATGGATATGGCGCCAAGGAATCTGCGCAACGACACCCCGGCGCCACGGATCACCGTCAACTCATTGGTCTTATCCATACTTGCCAGGGCAACGATGGTTCCCAGCAGCGCAATTACCGGAGCCAGCCCCAGAACCCGCTGCGGCAGGGTAAGCAGCGTGTATCTGGCCACCGCGATCGCGTCGTAGTTTGAGGTGACCCGCTCCAGTTCCTGGATAAAACCCAGGAGTCCGAACACGGCCGCCAGCACCAGGAAAACCAGAGACCAGCCGCCAATGAGCTTGCCGGCAAGATAGCGCTGCAGGGTTCTCATAGCCGATTCAAACGCGCGGTTTCAGCAGCGCCAGCAGCACCAGACCCAGCACCAGGTGGACAATCCAGAGGCCGGGAACCGGGCCGATTTTGCCCTGTTCGACCAAGGTGCGAGCCACGGCGGCCATACTGAAGACACCGACATAGAGCGCAATCGCCACAATGATCATCCGGAAGCGTGATTCTCGGGGTCTGGATCGCGCCAGCGGCACTGCCGTCAGGGCCAGCAGCAGCGTGGCTACCGGGGTAGATGTGCGCCACTGGAATTCCGCGACGTCTTTCGGGTCCTGGGAAATGGCCAGCGTGCCGGTGGACTCCGCCTTGCGCCGGTAACTCGCCCGTGCCTCCTCCAAGGGGAGGGTGATCGATAGCTCCTTGAACCGCAAAGTGACATCCTGCGGCTTGCGATCGTCGAACATATAATAAACGCCGTTGAAGAATTTCCCGGCGACCGCCTGCTCCGGGTTCAAGTAGAGCAGCGCGGCGGCTTCCGCCACGATGATTTCCGAGCGGCTCCGGTCACCCTGGTAGTTTCTATGCAGGAACACGCCCTTGTGCAGACCCTGGTCCAGATCCAGCCCGTCGGCTATGAGGGTAGTAAAGTTGACGCTTTCCAGGGTCACGAACCGACCACTGGCCATTTTCCTCAGATCGACACTGGCAGCCGCCTCAGCCTCGATGCGGTAGCTTTCCTGATACGCCCACGGCCGACCGGTTACGGAAATGAAACCAGTGATCAGGGCAATCACCAGGGAGAGTTTTAGCACCGATCCGAGTGTGCGCCCGGGCCCCACGCCGGCGGCGTGCAAAGCTTGCATTTCCCCATAGTGATGCATGCGGCCGATCGCGGCCAAGATCGAGAAAAACAGCGCCGATGGCAGTAACAGTTCCAGTACTATCAGTGTCTTCAGGCCGATCAGTGCGAGTGCGGCAGACATGTCCAACTGCCCTCCGGCAGCCAGACCAAGCTCCTTCGCGGCCGTAAAGCCGATAAACACCAGGATCAACATTCCCAGGCCGCCGAACAATAGCCTGAGAATTTCCCATCTGATTTGACGATCAATAATCAAGGGGTTCGGAGTTGTTTCATTGGCTGCTGTATTGTAATCAACCGACCTGCCATGGGGTTATTTTTTTGTTCTTGCCGCGTAGTTGCGCGCGATTGACCGCGTGGTGACTTAACTTCGCGATTAAGTGACAATGTTGCGTCTCGGCGGCGAGATATTTAAGTGCGCAGAAGGCCCTGTCATCATCAACGACTCAGGCGAAACAGCGTCGCGTAATCAAACGCAGGCGTTTCGATTAGCATTTTACCTGCCATTCTCATGAGCACTATCATTACGATCGTACAGGCAAGCGTGTTGCCGGAGTATTATTCTTCACCGCCGGCCTTTCGATGGCTGCCGGAAATGCTGGGCACCCGGCACAGCGATGCCGTTAAATAGAAAGGTCTAATGACAGCAGGCGAAAAGCGTATCTGGCTAGTCATCGGCGACAAGCTTGGTGACAATGCGCAGGTGGAAGTCATTGCCGAGGCGCTGGATCTGCCGTTCGAGATCCGGCGCGTGCTGCCAAAAGAACAATATGTACTGGGTAAGCCTCCTTTCAAGGCCTCTCTGTACCATCTCGATCTGGACCGGTCCGACAAGCTGGAACCACCCTGGCCGGACCTGATAGTGACCATCGGCCGCCGCCCGGCAATGGCCGCGTTATGGATACAGCAGCAGGCTGGCGGGCATTGTCAAATCGTGTTGCTGGGACGACCGAAGCGTTGGATGCAGCGTTTTAGTCTGATTATCGTACCTTCCCAGTACCTGTTGCCGGCAAACCGCCGCGTATTGCAGCTGGATTTACCGCTGATGCGCAGTAACCAGGCGGCCATCGCACAAGCGGCGGACATATGGCGCGCAAGCTTAAGTACCTTGCCGCGCCCGCTGACGGCATTGATGGTGGGCGGCCAAACCAAGCCATTCCGATTCGACGCCGGAACCGCGCGTGAATTGCTTGAGGCCGCGCAGCAGGCTGCCGGCGCGGGATTTTTGTATATTACGACCAGCCGCCGCACGCCGCCGGAGGTGGTCGAAACCCTGCAACAGTCGCTGCCGGCCAATGCCCGCCTGTACTGTTGGTCGGCGGACACTAGCGACAACCCCTATCTCGCCCTGCTTGCTCTGGCCGACCGGTTTATCGTGACCGGTGACAGCATGTCGATGATGATTGAAGTCGCGCGGCTGGGGAAACCCCTGGCGATCTTCGCCTTGCCATATCAGCGCGGTCTGAGGCCGTGGCTGCAACAGCTCTTGGCAGCTGCGGCGGGCGCGGGCAAGCTGGGGAAGCTTTTACTGCGGTTGGGATTGCTTAGTAATTCTCGCGATCTGACTGCGATACACAGGCAGCTGTATGACAAGCGGCTGGCGGTGCCCCTGGGGCATACATTCCTGCCTGGCGGCGCCGCACCCGAAGACGAATTACAGAAAGTAGTCGTCAGAATTAAGCAATTGATCGTGGAACCGGCGGTCACCCGGGGTGATTCCGTCCCCACCGACTCCTGACGCAACGATAATGCCGATTGGTACACACAGCGATGAAGCTTCAACCGCTCGAGCTTTGCTTGTTTAAGAGCATGGCCCACTAGCCCGCAAATTGCATGAAGGGTTTGGGAATCAGGGCGTGATGGGCAAAGCAGTTGGGCTGATCGGCCGAAAAAGCATAGCCGTAGCTATGGTTTGAGGGGGATCGGCACAAATGCAAAGTCCAGCGCGGCCTGAGCCCAAACAGGACAAATTGCAGCTATGAAAACAAAAGCTGAAACGATTCAAACGCTATCCTTGATGCTCCAAACTTCAATCTACCTGTCCGCCTTCATGCAATTTGCGGGCTAGCTATCCGCTATTGGTAGTTTTGTGGCTTCCACGCTAATTTGGCTTTATTATTCAAGGCGCTGCATCAGGCGGGCTTCATTAATACCAGTGCCGCATTCGGCATGCAGCGGTACATCGGAGCGGGCGGCACTGCACGGAAACGCCGCGCAAACCCGATCTTTTCTGCGCAAGTCACACGACGGATTCACGCTGCTCCAAGATTATTGACGGGGATATAACGATACCCCTTGAGTTTTGAACAGTCCCTGCCACTTGAGGTAACAAGTCATCTCTCAAAAAACCGGACCAGCGCGGTACTTTGCAAGCCTGCTCCTGCTGACAATCGCACTGCCGGTAAGCGGCCTCACCGACCCCGCCAACAGCTTGCCTGGCTGGAGCGAAGTGTCATTCGATCGGCACTCGGTCTGGGCTACCGCGCGCTCAAGAATCTCCATCGCGGAGCGCAACGATGAACAGTTCGGCGCAGTCTGGGTGTTGCAGGTGGAAGAATCCATTGCTGAAAATCGCGCGCAGGAGACGCAGCTGATGACCCCCGGAAGCGGGAATTTGTTGCGGCGTAGCAGGTTGACCAGCGGCAAGGACATGCGCTTGAAGGAGTACCACTATGCGACGGAGAAGTTGGTTCGGATTCGCCGTGAGCCGGATTCATCGCGGGATTTGCCGTCCGCCCAGTGGCCTGTCTCGAGCCGCCGGGATATCGCTTACCCGGCACTGGAGCAGGGTGCGATACTGACCTCCATGCCCGCTTTGCTGCTGGTGGCCGGCAGCGTGGCAGAGGCCCCCAGTCAGACGGCTACGGTATACGTGCACGGCGACTTTAATTTCTACCGGGTGCGGCTGAGTGTGGTCGGCGAAGAACGGGTGAGGGTGGACTATTCGCTGGTCGGCGGGATGCAGCAGATGAAGGGCGAGCGCACAGCCATTGTTGTCGGCCTGCAAGTCGACCCCGTGGGCACACCGCGAGACGACCCGGAATTCAGCTTGCTGGGCCTCGGCGGCCGGGTTTCCATCCTGCTGGACGAGCAGTCCAGGCTGCCCCTGCAGGTGCGGGGCAGGGCGCCGCTGATTGGGGAGACGTACATCAACCTGGTCGCCGCCGACATCGGCCCGCCCCCCCGTGAGCAGCTGCCTTGACCCAGCCCGAATCCATTACGATCGGCTTGATCAGCAATCCCAACAGCGGCCATAACAGGGACGACTTCGCCAGGATCGAGGCCCTAGTTGCCGGGCAGCCAGCGATCCATCATGTCGTGACTCACTCCCCGGCCGACATTGCGCCGGCGCTGGAGGCATTGTCCAGGCGGCAGGTTGAGGTGCTGGCGATCAATGGCGGAGATGGTACTGCAGCCGCGATAATGGGCCGGATGCTTGAGCAAGCCGTATTTGCGAAACCACCACTCATTGCCTTGTTGCCCGGCGGTACCGCGAATATGAATGCTGGAGATGTCGGTATCCGCGGTAAGCTGGTTCCGGCGGTGCGGCGCTTTTGTAGCTGGTGCGAAGATCAGCAGGATACGCAAGATAGGATTGTCGAGCGGCCCCTGTTGCGGGTCCAGACAGGTGGAGCCTCCCACTACGGCATGTTTCTCGGCGCCGGCGCCGTGATGCAAGGTACGGAATACACCCACAGCAAAATTCATGCCCGTGGTCTGCGCGACGAGTTGAGCCTGGCCCTGGGTACCGCCAGGACGATTTGGGGGGTGTTGCGCGATGACCCCCGGTTCAATCAGTCCGTGTCGATAAGCCTGCGCCTGGGCGACGGTATCGAATCAGCCACCCACGACACCCTGATACTGGTTGTCAGCACGCTGCACAGACTATTTTTCGGTATGCGCCCTTTCTGGGGCACCGGGCCCGGGCGCCTGCGAATGACGCTCGTTGAGCAACACTGCACCCGCTTCCTGCGGACGTTCATCTCCATCGTCCGGGGCCGCCCCAATCGGAATGCGGTTCCCCATTCGGGCTATATTAGCCACAATGCCGACGCTATCCATCTGGCTATGGACGGTGGTCTCAATCTCGATGGCGAAATCATCCATGCCCGGGGCGCGGTCAGCATCGATACGACGGAGTCTCTGCGGTTTCTGCGGCTGTGACTGAAGAACCAGTACCCACCGATCTTGACGCCGACCGCGTCTTGGCGGCCCTGCTACAACAGCTGAGGGAACGCCACCATGGCGCGGTCAACAGTATCCTGCTCTATGGGTCGTGCCTGCGCGGTGGCGATATTTTTGACGGCCTGGTCGACCTGTATCTGATCTGTGACAGTTACCGGGCGGCCTATGCCAGCCGCGGCCTTGCGCTGTCCAACTGGCTGCTGCCGCCGAATGTGTTCTATGCGGAACTCGAGTACGAGGGCAAGACGCTGCGCAGCAAGTACGCGCTTATCTCCACTGCCGATTTCCGCAGCGGCTGCTCGCCCCGCTGGTTTGAATCCTATATCTGGGGGCGCTTCGCCCAACCCACCCGGATGGTCTACTGTCGGGATGAGTCCAG
>Ga0316194_10001445_pt1 | contig 16409 bp, 12 predicted proteins | sample CroRivsedime1_MG_FD_204936 | JGI IMG/M metagenome (GOLD analysis project Ga0316194, IMG submission 204936) | Coastal sediment microbial communities from Maine, United States - Cross River sediment 1 | ecosystem: Environmental > Aquatic > Marine > Coastal > Sediment | place: USA: Maine...
ATAACCTCCGGACGTGTAGCCATCTTCGCTGGTGGCACGGGTAATCCCCTGTTCACCACGGATACCGCAGCTTGTCTGCGTGGCATCGAGATCAATGCGGACGCGGTGCTCAAAGCCACCAAGGTAGATGGCGTATATACCGCAGACCCGCAACTGGACCCGCACGCCGAGCGCTACGACGCGCTCTCCTATCAACAGGTTCTGGAGCAGGAATTAGGGGTGATGGATCTACCGGCGATCTGTCTGTGTCGTGATCACGACATGCCACTGGTGGTGTTCGATATGAACGCGCCGGGTGCGTTGACCGCACTGGTCAGGGGTGACAAGGTTGGCACCCGAATTCAGGGCTGATTCGGCTATTTAGAGATTGAATGATTATGATCAACGAGATTAAAGAAGACGCTGATGAGCGCATGGGCAAGTCCCTGGAAGTGCTGGCTGACGTGCTCGCGCGAATCCGCACCGGGCGCGCTAATCCAAGCCTGCTTGATGGAATCACCGTCGACTATTACGGAACTGAGACACCGTTGAATCAGGTGGCTTCGGTGAACACCGAAGACGCCAGGACCCTGGTTATTTCTCCCTGGGAAAAACCGCTGATACCTGTCATTGAAAAAGCCATTCTGAAGAGCGATATCGGCATTACGCCGTCGTCGACGAGCGAACTGATTCGGATACCGCTGCCCCCCTTGACGGAGGAGAATCGCAAGGATCTTGCCAAACAGGCCCGTGCTGAGGCTGAAAACGCCAGAATTGCTGTCCGCAATATCCGCCGCGATGCGATCGCTGATGTACGCGAACTCGTAAAAGAGAAAGAGGTCGCGGAAGATGAAGCCCATAAGGCGGAAGATGACATCCAGAAACTGACAGATCGTCGGGTTGCAGAAATTGACAAAACGCTCAGTTCGAAAGAAGCCGATCTTATGGAAGTCTGAGCTACAATTTTGTCACTGATTTTCTGGCGCTGATGGGCTAATAGTGTCCGTTAGCGCAATGAGAGTAATGCAACCCTTTGTGGCTGCTGGCTGAAGCTGAGGCGAGGCCAGCGGCGGATACGTACTGACAGTGGGTTGTTCAAAGCTTGAAGAGGCTTGTATAGCCACAGAAAGCCGCAGCACAGGGATAGGCTATCGGTCAGCGAATTGGGTGAGATCTTTGCGGTCCCCGCTTTCGCTGATGCAGATTGCTCCAATGGGTTAAAGGGTAACGGATACTCGCCGCAACATGCGGTTGAAATTGAGCAGGCAGACGTAAGCCACATGTCAGAACTACCGGTCAGAAAGACCCGCGATCAAAATGCGCTCACTGAGATAGCGACGGCTCGTGCCTCTGCTGATACGAATTCAGCATCGAGCAGGATCGAAATCGTTCGTGATCAGCCTGCGGTACTCAAACACCTGGCTATCATCATGGATGGCAACCACCGATGGGCGAAGGCCCGCCATCTGCCCGGGGCCGCTGGACATCGAGCGGGCGCTAAAAACGTTCGTCCTGTAGCCGAAGCCTGTGCAGATGCCGGTATCGAAGTGCTCACTCTGTTCGCTTTCAGCACAGAAAACTGGCAGCGCCCGACCCGCGAAGTCAATCTTCTGATGGATCTGATGCGGGGTTTACTCGACAACGATATCGACGAACTCAATGAGCGGGAAGTCCAGCTGCGGGTGATCGGCGATCGGGATCGTTTTGCACCCGATCTGCAGCGTAAGATGGATGAAGCCGAAGCGCTTACGGCGGACAATACCCGGATGCGGCTCAATATTGCCGCGAACTATGGGGGCCGTTGGGACATTGCCGAGGCTGCCCGGGCGTTAGCCTGTGATGTCCGTGATGGGAACATCAATGCAGCAGAAATCGATGAAACTATCTTCAGCAGTTATTTATCGCTGGGTGATCTGCCACAGCCTGATCTATGCATCCGCACGGGCGGTGATTCCCGCATCAGCAATTTCCTGCTCTGGGATATTGCCTACACTGAACTGTATTTTACTGACCTGTTCTGGCCGGAGTTCAAAGCTGACCAGGTCATGGCAGCCTTGAACTGGTATCTCGACCGGCAGCGTCGCTTTGGCCGCCGCGAAACCTGATGCTGAAATCCCGGATCATCACCGCGCTGATCCTAGCACCCAGTATTATTGCCGCCATCTACCTGCTGCCATTGAGCTGGTTCGCTGGCTTGTTCTTCCTTCTCGCAGCACTTGCTGCTAACGAATTTGCGCAGCTGGCTGGCCTCAGCCGGCTCTGGCAGCGTGCTGTTTATGTCGCCGTTCTCGGCCTGCTGGCATCAGCCAGCTGGATTAACAGTGATCTGATGCTGCCTGGTCTCATGCTCGGCGGTCTGCTCTGGCTTGCCGCTCCGATTCTGGTTGTCACTTTTCCTCGTGGTCGACCGCTGGTCGCCCTCGGTTGGCCGGTTGCGTTGGCAGGCATGGTGGTGTGCTGGTCGGCATGGCTTGCGCTGGTGCTGATCCGGTCTGCGCCAGACGGTGCCACCTGGCTGTTGTGGTCAATGTTGCTGGTCTGGGGGGCTGATATTGGTGCCTATTTTGCCGGGCGTCGTTTTGGCCGCAGAAAACTGGCACCCGAGGTCAGTCCTGGGAAGACCTGGGAAGGCGTCTGGGGCGGAGCGCTGGCTGCATTGGCTTTATGTTTCGGCCTGCTGCTGATCATGCAGCACTTCGAACCTTTCTGGTTGGTCCTGATCGGGTTGCTGATCGCGCTATCGGTGTTCGGAGACCTTTTCGAGAGTGTGCTCAAGCGGGTCCGTGGTGTTAAAGATTCCGGAAAGTTGCTGCCCGGGCACGGCGGAGTGCTGGATCGCATTGACTCTCTGCTGGCCGTGCTGCCCTGGCTGGCGCTGATCCTCTGGCAGATCGGCGTAGCGGAGCCTGCCAAACTGCTCTGATCCGAAGTCGGCTCGCTGCCGCGTGTGGAACCGTCATCTCCGGATACTGTCTGAAAATAATGTTCAGCTGGCATTCAGGCGAGGTATCGCAGGTTGTGACTGTTGTCGGCGGCTAATTTCGCTATCATTCGCGACCGTCAGGCAGCGACCTCTGCCAGCCATAGTAAGCAACAAAACTGATGGAATTTCTGCAGTATCCGCTCGCGCTCATTGTCACACTCGGTGTTCTGATCACCTTTCATGAGTTTGGCCATTTTATTGTGGCTCGCTGGTCAGGTGTCCGGGTGGTTCGCTTTTCCATCGGCTTCGGCAAACCGCTGATTTCGCACGTTGACCGGTATGGCACTGAATTTGTTCTGGCGGCGATTCCGCTCGGAGGCTATGTGCGTATGCTCGGGGAGCAGGAGCCTGGCGAAGTGGTTCCTGCCGTCGCGCCCCGCGCCAGCGATATCTCTCATGAACAACTCTCTGTCTGGTGGCGCATGGCCATTGCTGCCGCTGGCCCGATCGCCAACTTCCTGCTCGCGATACTGGTTTACTGGCTGCTGTTTGTAGTTGGATCGGTTAATTACTCCCCGGTGCTTGGCGCTATGCCAGACGACGCTCCACTGGCGCGCGCCGGTTTGTCCGCCAATCTCCAGATAGTCGGTATCGACGGCAAAGCCACATCGAGCTGGCAGCAGGTGAACACCGCGCTGGCGGGCAGACTGGGAGACAGTGGAGAAATCGACTTCGAAACCCGAATACTCGGCAGCGCGACAACCCGGAGCTGGGCAGTGCCGATTGTCAGCTGGCATCAGGGCGCTGCTGACCCGGATCTGTTCGGGTCGCTGGGTATCGTACCCCGGGTACCTGCCGTGGTTGCCGAAATTATTGCGGACGGTCCGGCTGACCGTGAGGGCAATCTACGCCAGTGGGACCTGATCACTGAGGTTGACGGCACGCCGATTGATGATTGGTTCGACTGGGTAACTGCTGTACAGCAGGCACCGGAACAGACTCTGCAGGTCACGGTGATCCGCGATGGTCGCACCCTGGATCTGCCAGTAACTCCGGGGCGCCGCGCGCTGGAGGACGGCGGTGAGATTGGCTTTGTCGGTATTGCAGCGATGTCCAACGAGGTGAGTTTCGGTGTGCTCGAAGCGTTACCCCGCAGTCTCAGCGAAACCTGGGACAAGACGGCGCTGACTCTCGGTTTCTTAAAAAAGATGCTCGTTGGCGACGTCTCCGTCAAAAACCTCTCCAGTCCGATCATGATCGCCAAAGTTGCCGGGGACAGCGCCAGGGCCAGCTGGCAGTTATACCTGGGTTTGCTGGCACTACTGAGTATCTCACTGGGTGTGCTGAACCTGCTGCCCATTCCGATCCTCGATGGCGGGCATCTGGTTTACTGCGCCGCCGAGGTGATCACCGGCCGACCGGTGTCAGAGCGCATACAGATCATCGGCGCTCAGGTTGGTCTGGTGATGGTGACCAGCATGGTTCTTCTCGCCGTTTACAACGATATCATGCGGCTCATATGAGCCACGTGGCCCATCAATACCCTCGAGATAACAGATTTAGGATGATGGTTTGAAAAACTCTGAGCGACCTGCCGTTATGGCAGCCGTACGACGCCTGCTGCTGGTGATAATGCTGTCGGCGCTCAGCCAGATAGCCCAGGCAGCGTCGTTTGTCGTCACAGATATCCGTCTGCAGGGGCTGCAGCGGGTATCGGCGGGAACGGTGTTCAATCTGCTGACAATAGACATCGGCGATCGGGTTGACGACTACGGTGTGCGGCAGCTGGTCCGGGAGCTGTTTCGTTCCGGCTATTTCAACGATATCCGAATGGCGCGGGATGAAGGCGTTCTCATTGTCACGCTTGAGGAACGACCGGCGATCGAAAGTATTGATATCGAAGGCAACAAAGCCATCCCAACTGAAGCGCTGCTGGAGGGTCTGGGTCAGCAGGGACTGCAGCAAGGCGAAATTTTCAAACAGGCCACGTTGGATCGGGTTGGCCTTGAACTTGAACGTCAATACGTGGCTCAGGGTCGCTATGGTGCTTCGATTGAAACCAACGTTGAAGAACTGCCTCGAAACCGCGTGGCCATTTCGATCATCGTTGAAGAGGGCAAGACCTCGGGTATCCGGCACATCAACATTGTCGGGGTGGATGTCTTTAAAGAAGACGAACTGCTTGATCAACTGGAGTTACAGCACCCCAGCCTGCTGTCCTTTTACAAAAACGACGACAAATACTCTCGCGAAAAGCTCTCAGGGGACTTAGAGAAGCTTGAGGCATTCTATAAAGACCGCGGGTACGTTGAATTTGAAATCGTCTCGACCCAGGTCAGCATCACGCCGGCAAGGGATCAGGTATACATCACGGTCAACGTGGTCGAAGGCGAAAAATATACCGTTGCAGAGGTCAGCCTGGTGGGTGAACTGCGCGATGTGCGCTCCGAGGATATGCAACGGCTGTTTCTGGTCTCTGAAGGGCAGGTGTTTTCCCAGGCGCGGGTGACGGCCACCGAGGAAAGACTGACGCAGGCTTTAGGTAACTCAGGTTACACCTTTGCGACCGCAACCGGCGTACCGCGGGTTGGCGAAGATGGCAACGTCGATATCGAGTTCATCGTGGACGCCGGTAAGCGCGCTTATGTCCGGCGTATCTCATTCAGCGGCAATGCGGTGACCCAGGACGAAGTGATGCGGCGCGAGATGCGGCAGATGGAGGGCGGCTGGGCGTCAACGGCGCAGATTAATTTGTCCAAGGTGCGTCTGGAGCGGCTGGGCTATTTCAAGAATGTTGAAATGGACATGCCTGAAGTTGCTGGCAGCGACGATCTGGTGGATGTTAATTTCAATCTGGCAGAGCAGCCTTCCGGCAGTATCTCTGCAACGCTGGGATTTGCTCAGGGTACGGGTCTGATTCTCGGCGCCAACTATCAGGAAGGCAATGTGTTGGGCACCGGCAACAGCCTGAACATTGGAGTCTCCTATTCGGAGTATCAGAAAGCGGCAAACTTCAGCTACTTCAATCCCTACTTCACCCTGGATGGGATCAGTCGAGGCTACAACCTGTTTTTCCGCAAACTCGACTATGACGAACGCAATATTGCACGATTCAGCACCGACACCATCGGCGGTGGCGTTACCTACGGGTTTCCGATCGGCGAAACACAGCGGGTAAATTTCGGCGGCAACATCGAGTATACGGATATCACCGAGGGCCGTTACCCGGCTCAGGAAATATCGGCCTATCTTGATGACAACGGCAACACGTCGCTCAACTATAAACTGGATCTGTCCTGGCGCAGTTCGACGTTGAATCGAGGCGTTTTCCCGACCCGGGGTCGATCACAGTCGATGGCGCTCGAGATTGCGGTTCCCGGAAGCGACAATACCTTCTACAAAGCTGTCTACGACGCTCAGATGTATATCCCGATCACCCGTAGCTGGACGCTGCGATTGCGCACCGAACTCGGCTACGGCGACGGTTATGGGGACACTGACCAACTGCCGTTTTATGAGCACTTCTTTTCCGGTGGTTTTGGCTCAGTCCGGGGTTTTGAAAGCAGCACCCTTGGGCCACGAACGACGCCACCAGTAGAAGATATTAATGGCTTTCCAATACCTCCCGGTACCTTCGATCCTGACGGTGACCCTTATGGCGGTAACCTTCTGGTGGAAGCGAGTGCTGAGGTGATCTTCCCGTTGCCTTTTGTTGAAGATCAGCGTCAGTTCAGACCGGTGATCTTTTTCGACGCCGGGAACGTGTTCCAGACAGACTGCTATGATTTCAGTTCCAACTGTTTCGATCTGGAAACTAGCGAGATCAAGTATTCGGTTGGCGTCGGCTTTACCTGGCTGGCACCACTCGGACCAATGACGTTCAGTTACGCCAAGGTGCTGAACGTTGACGACGTTGATGAAGATGAGGCGTTTCAGTTTGAACTGGGCAGAACATTCTGATGTAGAATGCGCCCGCTCATATCACGATATGACCGCCGGCGAGGGGAGATTTCGCTTGGCATGATCCGCACCCAGGCGGCTTGTCCATCTGGTTGCTGAACACACTGACTGTAAACAGCATGAGTTCTGGCTCGCTGTGGTTGAGCCGCGTTGAAGAACACAGGCCGGCTGGTGATGAGCTTGGAAGTTGACTGAAAAGAGACCGCGCGATGCGCGGGACTGGAACTCATATAACGCTCGCAGCTGTATAGCGGGCAATCAAGAAGGAGATTTGCGTGATTAAGAAGTTGGCCCTCCATTCCCTCTGGATTCTGCTGCTGGCAGCTGGGAGCGCAGCTGCAGAGCTGAAAGTTGCCGTACTGGATACCCAGCGTGCGCTCGTGGAAAGCGAAGAAGCCAAGGAGCTACTGGCTCAGGCTGCTGAGGAACTGCAGGCTGAAGAGGCCTCGGTGAAGACGCTTGGGGAATCCATCATGGCAATTCAGGAGAAGCTGCAGACTGATGGTGAAGTCATGAGCCCGACGGAACAGCGCAAGCTGCAGAAGGAAATCGAAGACAAGCAGATCGACTACCAGTTTCAGGTCAACAAACTTCAGAAAGAAGTCAATGATCGTCGCCAGGAACTGCTCCAGCAGATGGTGCCCAAAATTGACACGGTGCTGAAGGATCTGATCGAAGTCGAAGGTTACGATCTGATCATGGAGCGCAGCCAGCTGCGATACGTAAATTCAAAACATGACATCACCCGCAAAGTAACTGAGAAACTCAACGAGCGGCAATAAGACCGTTCTTCACCTGAGCAGAAACTGGATCGAATGACTCGAAGGTTTTCGCTCGGTGAACTTGCCAACCAGCTTCAGGCGGAGCTGGTCGGTTCCCCGTCGCGTCAGATTGCTGGTGTTGGCAGTCTGCAATCAGCGTCGGTCGATCAGATAGCCCACCTGTCTAATCCGTCATATCGCCAGCAACTGGCCTCCTGTCAGGCGGGTGCAGTCATTCTGAGCCCCGACGATCGGAATCTGTGGAGTGGCGATGCACTGATTGTTGACGATCCCTATCTTTCGTTTGCTCGCTTGTCTCAGTTGTTTGTCCAAGAAACCCGACTGCCTGCAGGTATTGATCGCTCAGCCAGGGTGTCGGAAAGCGCAAAGCTGGGCGCTGATGTCGCTTTAGGACCTGGTGTTGTCATAGGTGACCGCACTGTGCTCGGTGACGGCGCATGTATTCACCCGAACTGTGTTGTTGGTGACGACTGCGTTCTGGGTGAGCGCGTAGAACTTCGTGCCGGTGTTGTGCTCTACAGCAGGGTCCAGATCGGCCATGACACCATCGTTCATGCCAACACCGTGCTGGGTGCGGACGGGTTTGGTTTTACTCCCGATGAAAGTGGCCAGCTCCAGTCGATTGCCCAGCTTGGTGGCGTACGCATCGGCAATCACGTCAGGGTCGGTGCTGGGACAACAATTGATCGAGGTACCATCGATGACACCGTGATCGATGACGGCGTTAAGATCGATAACCAGGTTCAGATCGGCCACAACTGTCATATTGGTGCTCATAGCGTGATCTGTGGATGCGTAGGTATCGTAGGGAGTTCGCGGATAGGCCGATATTGTGTGCTGGCTGGTGGTGTCGGGATCGGTGGGTCTTCGCCGATTACGATCTGCGATGGCGTGACGATCAGCGGCATGACCCATGTTTCCGGGTCAATTGAAGAGCCTGGAATTTACTCCGGCGGGGTGCTACACAGTAAAACCAGGCATTGGAAAAGAAATGCACTGCGTCTGCAGAACCTCGATGCGCTATTTCGGCGGGTAGCTCGATTGGAGAAACGCAATTAGCGCGGGATCTTGAGAGCCCACACAGCATATAACCTGAAAACCAACGACCAAGGTAAACATCGTGAAAGACATTAACGAACTCTTCGAGTTCCTTCCCCACCGCTACCCGTTTCTGCTGGTTGACCGGGTTACGGATTTGACTCCCGGCGAGTTTATTCGGGGATACAAGAACGTCACGATCAACGAGAATTTTTTTAATGGCCATTTCCCCGGTCACCCCATCATGCCCGGTGTTCTGCAGATTGAGGCGATGGCGCAGCTGTCTGGTGTGCTGGCTTTCGAGAGCAAAGGGCTGAAGCCCGCTGACGGTTCTACCTACTATCTTGGTGGTATGGACAAAACCCGTTTCAAGCGTCCCGTTGTGCCTGGCGATCAATTAGTGATGGAAAGCAGAATCCTGGCTGATCGCCGCGGACTGATGAAATTCGACTGCCAGGCATACGTTGACGGACAGATGACCTGCACTTCTCAGATCCTGTGCATGGAGCAGAAGCTCAGTTGATTGATCCACGAGCGATCATTGATCCGAGCGCATGTCTCGGTGTCAACGTTGAGATTGGTCCGTGGACCATAATCGGCGCGGATGTAGAAATTGGTGACAACTGCCGGATTGCCTCACATGTGATTGTGAAAGGACCAACGCGGATCGGCGCGCGCAACAGGATCTATCAGTTTTCCAGCATTGGTGAAGACACTCCGGCGATGAGCTACCAGGGCGAGCCAACGCGGCTGGAGATTGGCGAAGATAACGTCTTCCGCGAAGGGGTGACAATACATCGGGGCACAGCCCAGGATCGTGGTGAGACCCGAATTGGCAATCACTGTCTGTTGATGGCATACGTGCACGTAGGGCATGACTGTGTGCTTGGCGATCACGTGATCATGGCCAATAACTCCGCAGTATCCGGCCATTGTGTCGTTGGTGACCACGCCAATTTCGGTGGCTATGCGGGTGTCCCTCAGCACCGTAACGTAGGCGCTTACTCCCATATCGCGGGTATGAGTCTGGTTCTCAAGGACATCCCTGCGTATATGACCGTCATGGGCAATCCGGCGTCGGCAATAGGCCTGAATGTGGAAGGGATGCGGCGTCGCGGCTATCCCCAGGAGCTTATTAACGCGCTGCGGGACGCGTACAGGGTCGTCTATCGGCAGGGCCGAACTGTGGAAGAAGCCTGTCTTGAGCTCGAAACTAAAGCCACGGTGGTGCCGGAGGTGGCACTGTTCGTTGAATCCATCCGCGCTTCGAGGTGGGGGATTGTGCGCACCCGTCGTGATAGTGAAACGCCTGACCGTTAGTCCGGGGCCTTGAGCCATGTTGATTGGTATCCTCGCGGGTGAAGCTTCCGGAGACCGGCTCGGCGCTGGACTGATGCGCCAGCTGCGCCGAGACCTGCCGTCGGCAGAGTTCGTAGGCGTTGGTGGTGAACTGATGCTTGCTGAAGGGCTTCAGCCGGTGGCGCCCATGGACGTATTTGCGATGAATGGCTTTGCCGAACCGGTCCGGCTTTTGCCGAGGTTGGTCAGGGTCTTAAGGCGTCTGTTATCTTGTTACAAACAGGATAAGCCGGTAGCGTTTATCGGGGTCGACTTCAATGTCTTCAATCTTCTTTTAGAGCGCATACTCCGTCGGCGTGGCATCCCCACCGCCCATTATGTCAGTCCGTCTGTTTATGCCTGGCGAGCGGGTCGAGTGCGGCGCATCAGTCGATCGGCTGAGCTGCTGCTGTGTTTGTACCCGTTTGAGCTGCCTTTCTATCACCAGGAACCGATATCCGTAGTGTTTGTCGGGCATCCGCTGGCGGACGAGATCGACCCGCTTGCGGGATCTCCAAAGCAGCGAGCGGCTGCCGCCAGATCGCTGGGTATAGATTCCTCGGCGCGTTGTATCGCGGTGTTGCCCGGCAGCCGGATGTCGGAAGTCAAACTGATGTTGACCGGGTTTCTAGAAGCCTGCGAACTTCTGCAGAATCAGCATTCTGACAGTGTGTTCGTTGTGCCCTGTGTCAGCGGGGCAATTGAAAAGTACGTTATTGCGGTGGTTTCAAGACACCCCGATCTGCAGCTGGTGACTTATCGCGGGGATGCTCGCCGGGCTCTGACCGCCTGCGATGGGGCCATCGTCAAATCTGGTACAGGCACACTTGAAGCCATGCTGCTGCGGCGGCCGATGGTGGTGAGCTATCGGCTGGGGGAGCTGAGTTATCAGATTGTCCGGCGCATGCTGAAGTCGCCATTCGTGGCACTTCCCAACATCCTCGCCGGTAGGGCGCTGGTACCCGAACTGCTGCAGCATGAGGCAACGCCAGAAGCTCTTGCGGCGCGATTGGCGCAGGAGTTGGAAAATGCAGCAGACGATGAGGAGTACTTTGGTGAGTTTTCTCGGCTTCATGAGAGTTTGAGGCTGGACGCGGACGCCCGCGCGGCTCAAGCTGTGCTTGCCTGGATCGAACAGCATCGCGCGCTGGACTGATCAGGTGATTCCAAATGCAGCCGCGGGACCAGGCTTGGTTCCAGGGAGTAGTTCGGGTGAAAGTCTTCAGTGATCTGATGTTCCCGCTGATCACCGCTGGTGTGGACGAAGTGGGTCGCGGACCACTTGCTGGACCTGTCTATGCTGCTGCAGTGGTGATTGCACCTGATCGGATACCCACAGGGCTGACTGACTCGAAAAAACTCTCAGCCCGGCAGCGCCAGAGTTTAGCTGTGCAGATCCGGTCGGTGGCAACAGCCTGGGCGGTAGCCTCTGCCTCCGTCATTGAGATTGATGAGCTGAATATTTTGCGCGCCAGCCACCTGGCAATGCAGCGGGCAGTCGCAGGACTGGGGCTGGAGCCGGATCTGCTCCTGATTGACGGCAATCTGTTGCCGGTGTTTTCGCTTCCCGCGCTGGCGATAATTAAAGGAGACCGCCGCATCGCGTCAATCAGCGCGGCGTCGGTACTAGCAAAAGTTGCACGCGATGCGGAAATGGAGAAACTTGCGCAGACATATCCAGGTTATGGCTTTGAACGGCACATGGGTTATCCAACCCCTGCCCACAAAGCCGCTTTGCAGCAGTTGGGCCCGACCCCGGAACACCGGCGATCATTTGCGCCGGTCCGACAACAGATCGAATTACAGACCAAGCAAATGAACAGACGAGCGCGATAGTTTTGAACCCGGGTTTTGTACATCTGAGAGTGCATAGCGAATACTCTGTCGCTGACAGCATCATCAAGATCAAGTCGCTGGCGAAGGCAACAGCCGAGCGCCATATGGCAGCGGTCGCGCTGACCGATCGCAGCAGCCTGTTTGGTCTGATCAAGTTTTATCAGGCTGCGGTGAACGCTGGTGTCAAACCTCTGATCGGCGTCGATCTGATCTACCAACCGGAGCACGAGGGTGCTGATGGCTTAGAGAGCTACCGAATTGCGCTGCTGGCGATGAATAACGTTGGTTATAAAAATCTCCTGTCGCTGGTGTCTCGCGCGTTTGTCGGGGATGTGGCCCAGAGTGGTGAGCGTGGCATGGTGCGCGAACAGGACGTTTTCAGTCATGCCGAGGGTCTGCTGGTACTTTCCGGTGCGGGTGCTGGCGAAATTGGTGTGGCGCTTGCCCGGGGCGACGAGCAACGTGCAGACACGGTCGCGGCCCGATGGGCGGAAGTTTTCCCTGAGCGTTTCTATGTTGAGCTGATCCGGACTGGACGTGCCGGAGAGGACCAGTATGTGGTTGATGCAGTCGAGCTGGCACAGCGCCTGGCACTGCCGGTCGTGGCCACGAATGATGTCTGTTTTCTGGAAGCCGAAGACTTCGAAGCGCATGAGACCCGGGTGTGTATCTACGAAAGCCGGACCCTGGACGACCCCAGACGGGAACGTCGCTACAGTGCTGATCAATACCTGCGATCGCCAAGAGAAATGGCTGAGCTGTTTGCGGATATTCCCGAAGCGCTCAGCAACACGGTTGAGATTGCCCGGCGCTGCAATGTTCATATTGAATTGGGCACCTATTATCTGCCCAATTACCCGGTTCCCGAGGGCACCACGCTGGAAGGATTCCTTGAGACCTGTGCCAATGAAGGGCTGCAGGACCGCCTGAGAGTATTGCGGGAAGAAGGCGTTGTCGCCGCAGCGGCCGAGGTTTATCAGCAGCGTCTCGATTACGAGCTGTCGGTGATCAATCAGATGGGTTTCCCCGGTTACTTCCTGATCGTGATGGAATTTATAGCCTGGGCCAAAGGCAACAAAATTCCTGTAGGTCCCGGGCGGGGCTCCGGCGCCGGCAGCTTGGTGGCCTATGCCCTCGGCATCACCGATCTGGACCCACTGCACTACGATCTTCTGTTCGAGCGTTTCCTCAATCCGGAGCGTGTCTCCATGCCCGACTTCGACGTCGACTTCTGTATGGAAGGTCGGGATCGGGTGATTAATCACGTCAGCGAACGCTACGGCTCCGAAGCGGTGAGCCAGATCATCACCTTCGGGACGATGGCAGCCAGGGCGGTGGTCAAAGACGTGGCGCGGGTGCAGGGCAAACCCTATGGTCTGGCGGATAAACTCTCAAAGCTGATTCCGTTTGAAGTGGGCATGACCCTCAGTAAAGCGGTTGCTGAAACCGCCGAGCTTCGTGACTTTATCGAGGCGAACGAAGAAGTTGGCGAGATCATGGATATGGCCTATGCCCTGGAAGGCATTGTTCGTGGCCTGGGCCGTCATGCCGGTGGTGTAGTAATTGCGCCGTCAGCGTTGACCGATTTTGTCCCGCTGTATGCTGATGATCAGAGTGGCGGGCTGGTTTCGCAGTTCGACAAAGATGATGTTGAAAGCGCCGGTCTGGTCAAGTTCGACTTTCTCGGTCTGAAGACACTCACGATCATCGACTGGGCGGTTAGGGCTATCAATGAGTCGCAGCCGCAAGACACGAAACCGATCGATATCAACAAGATACCGCTCGACGATCCCGATACTTTTGAGCTGCTCAAGAGTGCTGAGACCACCGGTGTGTTTCAGCTGGAATCCCGCGGCATGCGCGATCTGATTCGCGGCCTCAAACCTGACAACATCAATGACATTATCGCTCTGGTGGCATTGTTCCGGCCGGGACCGCTGCAGTCCGGTGCCGATGCCGACTACATCAGCCGGAAACATGGTCGGGAACCGGTCGCCATTCCGCACCCAAGCACGGAACCGGCGCTGCGTGGCACCTACGGGGTGATGCTCTACCAGGAGCAGGTCATGCAGATCGCTCAGGATATGGCGGGCTTCACGCTTGGCCAGGCTGACCTGTTGCGGCGGGCGATGGGCAAGAAGAAGCCGGAGGAGATGGCCAAGGTCCGTGAACAGTTCCGGGAAGGTTGTGCCGGGCGACAGATAGACACAAAAATCTCTGAAGCCATCTTCGATGACATGGAGAAGTTTTCCGGTTACGCATTCAATAAATCTCACAGCGCCACCTATGCGGTGGTGTCTTTTCAGACTGCGTGGCTGAAACGTCATCACCCGGCAGAATTCATGGCTGCCAACCTGTCTGCCGATATGCAGAACAACGACAAGGTGGTGACTCTTGTCGACGAAGTGCGGCGTATGGGTTTGGATCTGCATTCTCCCAGTGTGAACCTCAGCCAGTTCCGCTTCCGGGCGCTTGATGGTGGAGTCGTCTACGGGTTGGGAGCCGTTCGCGGTGTCGGCGAAGGACCTGTAGCGGCGATTGTAGAGAGCCGGGAGTCCGAAGGCCCGTACCGCAGTCTGGCAGATCTGTGTCGGCGCATAGACTCGCGCAAGCTCAATCGGCGGGTCCTCGAGGCACTGATTCGATCCGGCGCGCTTGATGAGTTTGCACTCGAAGGTGAAACCACCGATCAGGTACGCTCAAGGTTGCTGGTGGTCGTGCCCGAAGCAATTCAATGGGCAGAACAGCTGCTGCACAATGAACATGCCGGGATGGCTGACATCTTCGGCGCTACGATCGAAGAGCCTGACCTGTCCAGAACCGTCACAGCGATGAGCAAAAGAGAGCGTCTGGAAGGTGAGAAAGAGACCCTGGGACTTTATCTGACCGGTCATCCGATTGAAGACTATCTCGATGAGCTTGGTCACTTCTGTCGCCAGCGGGTGGCGAATCTGCGTACCGACAGTAAAAACCAGCTGGTCGCGGGACTGATCTACTCGATTCGCACGATGCGCAGTCGGCGCGGTGGTTCGATGGCATTTGTGGTCATTGACGATCGCAGTGGCCGCATCGAGGCAGCGCTGTTCCCAGACGTTTACGAACGCCTGAAAGACAAGGTCGTGAAAGATGCCATTGTCGTTTTCGAAGGCGAAGTGCAGGACGATGAGTTTTCCGGCACCCAGAAGCTGCGTGTTGAAAACGCGTTCACGATGGCAGAAGCCCGGCGCAAATATGCTCGTGGTCTGCATATCAATCTGCGCGGGGAAGGCAAGGTCGACAACCTGCCCGGGCGCCTTAAGTCGTGTCTCGAGCCACACCGGGCTCGTGACGCCGGCTGTGCCGTTACCCTGCTGTGTGAAGTTGATGATGAGCACAAACAGCTTGCCGCTGGTTCGGTGGTTCTGGGCGCGTCCTGGCGGGTGAATCCATGTGACGAGTTGCTGATGCGTCTCAAACGGGAATTCGGCACGGAACGGGTTTTGCTCGACTACTCTGCGACCTGAGTGCCGGTTATGCGCTGTGAACAGGTGTGCCAGCAGTCTCTGGCTGAAGCAGACGCGCGTTTTGGCAAAGACACTGCGCTGGTAGTGGGTTTAAGCGGCGGCGTGGATTCCTGTGTGCTGTTGTTGCTTTGCCATCGTTATGCGCCAGGGCGTACCCGGGCATTGCATGTCAACCACGGCTATTCGTCGGCGTCAGCGGACTGGCAGCGTCACTGCGAACAGCTCTGCAGCCAGCTTGGTGTGCCTTTGCAGGTGTGTGCGCTGGAAGCCGGAGGCGCAAGGCTCCGGGAGGCAGCCGCACGGGCAGGGCGCTATCGAATCTTTGCCGAACAGCTGGCTGCTGATGAGATCCTGCTGCTGGCTCATCATCGTGATGATCACGCAGAAACACTGCTGTTACACCTTCTGCAGGGACGTGGCACTTACGCAATGCCAAAGTCCCGAGTGCTGGGACGGACACATCTGTGGCGGCCGCTGCTTGAGCTGGATCGGAGTGTGCTGGTCGACTACGCCCGCGATCATGATCTGAGCTGGCTCGACGATGACAGCAATGAGGATTTACGTCATGACCGCAATTTTCTGCGCCACCAGATACTGCCGCAGCTGGCGCAACGTTTTGCTCCATTGCCATTACGCCTGACTCAGGCGGCTCAGCACCTTGCTTCTCTGGAGCAGCTGCTGACCGACCAGCTCCGGTTGGACCGGGCTGAGCTGGAACTCACCAGCATTGCCAGTTTGGCGCCGGCACAGCAGCTCACCATTGTCCGGCTGTGGCTGGGTGCTCGCGGGATCGCCCAGCCTGCTGGTAAAGCGCTGGAAAATTTCCTCGCGCAACTGCAGCAGCCGGAAGATCGACAACCGCAGCTGACAGTAACAGGGGGCAGCCTGCGCCGATATCGACGCAGGGTCTGGTTTGTGCCTGATCTGCAGCCGGACACCCGCAGTCGTCCTATCCACGGCGTCGGCCAGGTGATTGTGCCCCAGGGTCGACTGCTCGTAGATGCTGACCCTGAAGGTGTGTATCCGGCGGGGCAGCTGACGCTACGATTC
>Ga0316194_10001447_pt1 | contig 16404 bp, 13 predicted proteins | sample CroRivsedime1_MG_FD_204936 | JGI IMG/M metagenome (GOLD analysis project Ga0316194, IMG submission 204936) | Coastal sediment microbial communities from Maine, United States - Cross River sediment 1 | ecosystem: Environmental > Aquatic > Marine > Coastal > Sediment | place: USA: Maine...
AAATCGTCGGCGGCGACCTGGCTGATACAGACCGACTTGTTGAACAGTTGGACGGCTGTGGAGCGGCGTATTATCTGGCGCACTCGATGCTGGCTCGGGACCCGGATTCGCCGGGCGGCGACCGGGAGCTTGCGGGCTCATTTGCGGATGCCGTCGCGCGCGCCGGGTGCGAACGGGTCCTCTATCTTGGCGGGCTGGCGGAGGCCCAGAAAGACGCAAGGGCACGGTTGGCCTCTCGGCTCGCAGTAGAACATGCGCTCAGGTCGGGCCCAACACCGGTCACGGTTCTTCGGGCGGGCACGATCATCGGTTCTGGCTCCGCATCGTTCGAAATTCTGCGCTACCTTGTCGAACGGCAACCGGTGATGGTGGCGCCGCGTTGGGTGGATCGTGCCTGCCAACCCATCTCCGTGCGAAACGTCCTTCGCTACCTCGTCGCTGCGATGGAGCTGCCGGCGGCCGCAAATCGTTCCTTCAATATCGGCGGGCTCGAGGTCATCCCCTACCGTGAGGTGATCCGCCACATGGCCGAGGCTCTGGGTCTAGGTCGTCGACCTGTGCTGCCAATTCCGATGGTGACCGCTCGCTTGGGAGCCCTCTGGATCCATCTGGTGACGCCGGTGAACCATCGAATTGCGCTGCCTCTCGGCGACGGTCTTCAATTGGGAGCCATCTGTCGGGATGACGATGCTGCTCAGCTGATGCCGCAGCGGCTCCTCGGTGTTCGCGAGTCGATCGATGCAGCCCTCGGCAAGGTGGCAGTGGGCAAGGTTGAGACCTCCTGGACCGACGCGGGCCCTATCGCCGGCGACCCCGACTGGGCTGGAGGGCCTACCTTTGTGCATCGGGAGGAAACACAGGTGGAGGCATCGGCGGAGGAGGTGTTCCGAAGCGTCTGCCGAATTGGTGGTCGCCATGGGTGGTACGCGGCAGATTTTCTGTGGCGGCTTCGAGGGCTGATGGATCGTCTCATCGGCGGGCCCGGTTTGGATCGCGGTCGTAGGAACGCGGAAGAGATCCGGCACGGAGACGCTCTGGACTTCTGGCGGGTCACGGATATCGAGCAAAACCGCTCCCTCACACTGCGGGCCGAGATGAAAGTGCCCGGTGAGGCCGTCCTCGAGTTTCGGGTTCTACAGATTGAAAACATCCCTGGGATGACCTGGCTCGCGCAGATCGCCCGATTCAAACCCAGAGGTCTGGGCGGAATCCTCTACTGGTACTCCGTCCTACCCTTCCACGGAGTTGTTTTTCGGGGGATGGTCGGCGGCATTCGACGTGCCGCGGAAACACACGCCGCGGGGGCACGGCCCGACCTCCGCGATTCGAGTTGAGGTCGCCAGCAGATTACCTTCCTTGCATCAGTCCCTTCGGACACAAGACAGAAAAACCCCCTCCGAGGGGAGGGGTTTGGTTATTCGCCTTTTATGCGGCGAGTAGCTGGCTTACCAGCCGCCGCGGTCGCCGCCGCCACCGCCACCGCCTCCACCGCTTCGCCGGTCCTGGGCCACATCGACCCGGATCGGACGGCCGTCGAGCTGAAAGCCGTTCATCGCCGACATGGCCTTGTCGGCAGCCTCGTCATTTGTGAAGGTCACGAAACCGAAGCCGCGCGAACGGCCGGAGTCGCGGTCCGTGATCACCTTGGCCTCGGTGATCTCGCCGAACTGCGCGAACGCTTCGTGCAGCCCCTCGTCAGTTGTATCCCAACTCAGACTCCCTACGAACAGTTTCTTACTCATCGCTCCCGTTTTCCTTCCGGGGTGCTTTCCGCTCGGACGCCCCCCTGTCTCTCGGTCCCGGCGAATCGTTCATTCACCCTTTTGCCGGCGGCCCCAACGGCAGCCTCACAGGCGCCCTAATATACATGGAAATACCCCGTATCTGATGTGTCCAGCCGAAGAAAGTGATCAGTCATCAGTTATCAGTAATCAGTCCCACCCGCCCAAACCCTCGGACTCTCTGACTGATCACTGATCACTGATCACTGGTCACTGGCCACTGGTTACTGGCCGGCGGGCGGATAGCCGCAAGCGAGGGTGAGTTCGGTGACGAAATCGAGTCTCTCCCGCAGGGTCTCCGGTTCTTCATCGAGTCGCGGCATCCGCGGCGACCACCTGACATCGACCCTTTCAGGGCGCACGCGAACACTTTCGAAGTTCTCGCTCGCGGTGATCACGTGCATCGCGTCACGAACAGCTTCGGTGCCGAAGACCGAACGTAGACTTTCCTCTTCATCCGCGGCAAATCGAAAGTGCTCGTCCAGCTCACGGTCACCGATTTCGAAATCTTTGAGAAGGCCAAATTTAGCCAAAATTCGTGTTCCGGGCTTCGCCACCTCAGCGGACCACTGGTGGGGTGATGTGACCGCGAAGCGGAGATTTGCGCCGCCCCGATCGTATTGGGAGGGATACTGAATCTGGTAGCGGCACGAGTAGCCGCGGTAGAGCCCGTCAACGGCGCTGCCGAGGACTCCCGCGGGCTTCGAGGTGCCGAGCTCGAAAGCGGCCCCCAGTTTCTCGGCCCTCTGCCGGCCCTTGTTCAGGAGCATGTACAGGACCACCGCCAGCCCGCCGATCAAGATGGCGACGACGAGGGCGAGTTTGGCGATTTCGGCGTCCATGACTGTGGACAAGTGTACAGCTCAGATTACAATGCACGGCTATGAATGATCTCGAGAAGCTGCGTAGCAAGCTGGACAAAGTCGACCGACGCCTGCTCGAGGCGCTTGGCGAGCGCCTGCAGACTGTGGCGGAGATTGCCCGGGTCAAAGCACAGGGGCTCTCGTTTCTCCGTGACCATGACCGGGAGTCCGAGCTTTTGGCGCGGATCGATGGTTGGGCCCGCGAGCTCGGTTTGGATGAGTTCCGCACCCACGAGATCTACCGAGAAATTATCGCGATGTCGCTCAAGGCGCAGGAGGAGGCACTGCTCAAAAGAGAGCAGGTCGAGCGTTCCGCGCGCGGCGCCCTCCGGGTAGCGTTTCAGGGCATCGAGGGTTCTTACAGCCAGCTTGCCGCCCGCAAGTATTTCGCGGTGCGGTCCGACGGTATGGAGTTCGTCGGCACAGATACCTTTGCCGAGGCGCTGGCGATGGCCGAGAGCGGTGAGGTCGGCTACGCCTTCCTTCCGGTCGAGAACACCACCGCCGGTTCGATCAACCAGACCTATGATCTGCTTCGCCAGACTGCGCTTGCGATCGTCGGTGAAGAGGTATTGCATGTGCGCCACCACCTGCTCGGTCTCGTCGGTGCGAAAGAAAAAGACCTGCGCCGCGTGCTCTCGCACCCGCAGGCCTTGATCCAGTGCTCGCAATTCCTGGCTTCGCTCGAAAATGTCGAGCTGGTGGCCTTTGTCGACACCGCGGCAGCAGCCGAAGAAGTAAGTGCTTCCGGCGACCCCCGTCAGGCCGCCATTGCCAGCGCCGAGGCGGGCGAGATATACGGCCTGACGGTCCTTCGCGAAGCCATCGCCGATCAGGAGGAGAACTGGACCCGTTTCGTCGTGATTTCGGGCCTCGAGATCGAGCTCGACCCGCGGATCCCCGCCAAAACCTCACTGGTATTCACGACCCCACACCGCGAGGGTGCGCTTGCCCACTGCCTCAATCTGCTGGCAAAGCACGGCGTCAATCTGACCAAGCTCGAATCCCGTCCGGTGCCGAGCCGGCCGTGGGAGTACCTCTTCTACGCCGATATCGAAGGATCGGTGGTGTCTGGCGATGCGGCCCTGGCCATCGCCGAGCTGCGCCGCGAGTGTCCCTACCTGCGGGTGCTCGGCAGCTATCCGGCGCGTACGACCACGGCCGGTGCCGTCGACAGGTACTCGGAGGATCCCGGTTGATGCGGAAAGCCTGTGAGATATGCGGGTAAGTCAACTCGTCATCTACCCGGTCAAGTCGTGTCGCGGACTCGAGGTCGACCGGGCAACGGTTGCCACCACGGGTTTCGAGCTCGACCGGCGGTGGATGTTGATCGGCGACGACGGGAGGTTCCTCAGCCAGCGTGAGCACCATCGGTTGGCCCTGGTTCGGGTGCGATTGGGGGAAGACCGGCTCCGCCTCGAGGCGCCGGGTTTGCCGTCTCTCGAGGTGGCGTTTGAAAAAGGAGTCGGGCCAAGCAGCCGGGTTCAGGTTTGGGACGACGAGTGCGCTGCGGTTTCTGAGGGAGAAGATGCGGCGAGGTGGTTCTCCAAGCACCTCGGTTGTTCGGCGCGGTTGGTCCGCATGGCAAGTGACCGTGCGCGCCCGCTGGGGTCTTCGACGGCCCAGCCTGGGGACCATGTTTCGTTCGCCGATGGCTTTCCCTTTCTCCTCCTTTCTGAGGCCTCCCTCGATGGACTCAACCGCCGGCTCTCGCTGCCCGTTCCGATGGACAGGTTCCGGCCCAATATCGTGATGAACGGCTGCGAGCCCCACGCCGAGGATGGATGGCACCTGGTCCGTATCGGCGAGGTGCCATTCAGGGTCGCGAAGCCGTGCGCCCGGTGCGTCATTACCACTGTCGATCAGACCACCGGCGAGCGTGGGCGCGAACCGCTGCGCACGCTCTCGACCTACCGCACCGTCGACGGACAGGTCCTTTTCGGCCAGAATCTGGTGCACGAGGGTCGTGGCGTTGTTCGTGTTGGCGATCCGGTTGAAGTGCTAGATAGAACCCGGAATGCATAATCAATCTGCGACAGCTGTTAGAATGAGCGGATGCAAGGGCGGACGATGACATCGGCGTCCTCGAGGGTGAGCCGTGTGGGATGGGTGGGTCTGTTCTGCAACCTCGTGCTGGCCGCTGCCAAGGCGGCCGCCGGCATTTTCGGTCACAGCCAGGCAGTGCTCGCCGACGCCCTCCACAGTCTCACTGACTCCGTCACCGATATCGCCGTGATTCTCGGGGTCCGCTACTGGACGGCACCGGCCGACGAGGATCACCCGCACGGCCACGGGCGCATCGAAACGCTGGTGACGGTGGTGATTGGCCTGGCCATCGGTGGAGTTGCGATCGGCATGGGTACGCAGGCAATCCGGGGCTTGCGTGACGGCCCGGATACCACTCCCACTGGAATTGCGTTGGTTGTGGCGTTGGTGTCCATAGTGGGCAAGGAACTGCTCTATCGGTGGACTGCGAGGGTGGGGCGTGAGGTGCGGTCGCCAGCACTGGAGGCGAATGCCTGGCATCACCGTTCGGACGCCATCTCCTCGATTCCCGTGGCGCTGGCCGTTGCGGTGACCTTGGTCGATCCTGAATGGGCGGTCGTCGACCGGGTTGGCGCGTTGGTGGTGTGCCTGTTGATTCTCCAGGCATCGTGGCGCATCCTTCGACCCTCGATCGATCAGTTGATCGACGCCGGAGCGCCCGCTACCGATCGCAGGCGTATTGAGGAGCTCGCATTGCAGGTCGATGGCGTGGAAGCCGCGCACGCGGTGCGCACCCGATACGTTGGTGCAGATCTGGCGGTTGATTTGCACGTTGAGGTCGACGGCGGGCTCAGCGTCGCCGAGGGCCATATCATCGCGGTCGCCGTCCGTCGCAAGCTGCTCGAGGAAGGACCGAACGTCAACGACGCACTCGTCCAGATCGAACCCCTCCGGCTGCCGACTCGCAGCTGATGTAAATTGGCCGCGTGAACTCTTCAAGAATGGCCTTGTCGTTGAACTCGTCCGCTGGTGATTTTTCGAAACCGGCGCTCGTCATCTGGCTGATGATCGTGGTGCTGACTGTCGGCTACGGTATCGGCGGATATGGCCTGATTGAGCCCGACGAGGGCCGCAACGCCGAGGTCGCGCGCGAAATGGCCGCCACCAACAACTATGTTCTCCCCCATCTCAACGGCCTCCCGTACCTCGACAAACCGGTGCTCTTCTTCGCCGCGGTAGCTGCGGCCATCGAGGTCTTCGGGGTCAACGAGTTCGCGGCGCGGTTGGCGTCACTGCTGCTCGGTCTGGCGACGGCGGCTCTCACCGGATGGTTCGCCTTTCGATTCTGGGGCCGCGACGCAGCCGTGGTGGCCGCGACCGCGACAGCGACTGCGCCTCTTGCGCTGGGCTTGTCGCGGATCGTGATCATGGACACGATGCTGAGCTTCTTCGTCGTGACCGCACTGGTCTGTTTTTTCTTCGCGGTCGAAAACCGGAATTCGACGCCCTCGGAAGCGCCGATTCGTCGACCGTGGTACGTGTGGACTCTGATCGCGTGGGCGGCGATGGGCCTGGGTGTCTTGACCAAAGGGCCGGTGGCATTCGCCGTGCCGCTGCTGGTGGCCGCACCTTACGCAATCCGCCGCCGCGCCTCACTCGCGGTGTGGCACCCCCTCGGTCCGGTGCTGATGTTCGCCGTTGCCCTGCCGTGGGTGTGGGCAGTGTCGCGCGAGATCCCGAACTTTCTCCACTACGTCGTGGTCACCGAGACCTGGGCACGGATGACGACAGACGAGCTTCGCCGCACTGAGCCCGTTTGGTTTTTCCTTCCCGTCCTGTTGGCGGGCACCTTTCCATGGTCGATCGTGGCCCTGTCGAACTTCAGAGCGAAGAACATTCCAGAGAAATCGGCTGATCGTAGACTCCGCCTATACCTGCTGCTGTGGCTTGTTGTGCCTCTCATTTTCTTCTCGCTTTCGCGCGGCAAGCAGGAGCAGTATATGTTGCCGCTGGTGCCGGCGGTGGCGTTGCTGGTTGCGAGCCGATGGACGGGTCGGCCGAAGGGTGTCCGGGTCGCAGGCGCCATCTGGGGAATTCTGGGGTTGGCGATGTTGATCGTTGCCGCCCTCGGCGTGCCGGGCCTCGAGACCGACAGGGTGCCGGCGGAGGTCGCGGTTCAGACTGCGACCGGGTTTGGGGTCGCGGCGCTGGTCGGGGCCGCCTTCGCTTGGTTTGGCGCCTCGCGTCGGCGGCAGCTTGCGATGGTCGGTCTGGCGCTGCCGCTGATGGCGTTTCCGGTGGTCAGCGCTGGGGTGTTGGAGTCGGTGGCGGCCGATCGTTCGGCGCGGGGGCTGGCGGCGGAAATTGAAGGCCATTTGACCCCGGACACGAAGCTCTTATGGATCGAGTCCTACGCCTCTGGGGTCTCGTTCTACCTCGAGCGAACCATCCCGGTGGCGACGACAGATGGCGATGAGCTCCGAAGCAACTACATCCTCCGCAATGCGGAGATATTCCTCGACGATGAAGGCCTCCTGCGTCCGTTGGCGTCGGCCGAACGCTCGGTGTTGGACTGCGACGGCCAACAGATCTTTCTGCTCAGCGCCAAGAGCAGGGATCTCGGCGATGCCATCGAGGCTTCCGGGGTGCCGCCGTTGATGGGAAACCGGCGCTGGCTGGCTTTTGGTCCCGGCTGCGTCCCCGCAGATACAGTCGCGAGCGAGGCACCAGACAACGACGAGGAGGTCGTGAACTGATGGCTGGATTGAAGGAGTTCGCAAGCGTAGCTCGCGCGCCCTTCCTGTTGCTACCGCCGACTCTGGTGGCCGCCGGCGCCGCGGCTGCAGCCTGGGACGGAGCCTTTTCCTGGGCGAGAACCTTGCTCGCCCTGATCGGCCTGGTTGCGCTCCACATGGCGGTCAACATTCTTAACGAGTGGAGCGACATGCGGACCGGGATCGATCTGGAGACCGAACGAACCCCCTTCTCCGGGGGCAGCGGCACACTGCCGGCGGGCGCCATGGGCTCGAAGACCGCGCTGGTCTTTGGTCTCGTCTGTTCCGGCGTCGGCCTCGTCATCGGGCTGTGGTTCCTGTCGAAGGTGGGCTGGATTCTGGTGCCAATCATGGTTGCCGGCGGGGTGTCGGTTCTGGCCTACACGGATGTGCTGGCGCGGATCGGTGTCGGGGAGGTTGCGGCCGGCTTTGGACTCGGTACCGGCCCGGTGATCGGTGCTGCGTTGGTGCAGGGTGGTGGTTGGAGCGACGCCGCTGTGGCGGCCTCGATTCCGGCATTCTTCATGACCTTCAATCTTCTTCTTCTGAACGAGTTTCCCGACGAGGAGGCGGACCGGGGGGGTGGACGACGCAATCTCGTCATCCTGTTGGGGCGGAAAACAGCGGCGTGGATATATGTCGTCGTGGGCCTCGCGACACCGGCTGCACTCATCGCTGCGGTCATTCTCGGCGTACTGCCCGCCGTGTGCCTGGTTGCGGCCTTGCCGTCGCTTCTGCTCGTGAAGCCGGTGCAGTGGGCGGCCGGCGATCCTTCAAAACCGGTGCCGATCCCTGCTCTCGGAGCCAACGTGGTGTGGAATCTGGCGACCAATACCCTGGTCGCGGTGATGTTGATTGTTGCGATGTACCTGCGGAGTTAAGAGTTAAGAGTTAAGGGTTAAGCCCGCCCGCCTCCCCTGTACTCTTAACTCTTCACCCTTAACTTGCGCCGTTCACGCGCTGCGGGCTCCGTACCGCACCACTCGATTTCGGCCTTTGTTCTTGGCCCTGTAGAGGGCTCGATCGGCGGCGCGAAGCACAGCACTGCTGTCGCTGGTGCGGGCGGACGGGCCGGCGAAACCGATACTCACCGAGACGCTGATCAACCTCGGTGGCCGGGATGGCTTGCGCGGCGGGTCGGGTTTTTTGCGGGGGCGGTCGGTAGAACGGATCGCGAACCGGCGATCGGCGACGGCCGTGCGGACCGATTCGAGGGCCTCGCTCGCTCCGGTTGGCGTGGTCCCGGGAAAGAGGATCGCAAACTCTTCACCGCCGTAGCGGTAGGCCCTACCGGCGCCACCGACCTTCTGCAATTCCGCGGCAACCATGCGCAGGGCCTGGTCGCCCGCGGCATGTCCATGGCGATCGTTGAATTTTTTGAAATGATCGACGTCGACCATTGCGATCGCATAGTCGCCGTCGAGCGTTCGCAGGGCTTCCTCGAGGGCGCGCCGCCCGGGAAGGCCAGTGAGTTCGTCGTGATATGCGAGCCGGTAGGAATCTTCCACCAGGCCGATCAGAAGCACGAGCTGCGCCGCCGCGAGGGCGAGGGTGGCGGCGTGGGGACCCGTCGGGGCGAGCAGCGCAAGAGCCGAGGCCGCCGTTACCCACAGCAACGATCCTTCGAAGGTGCTGTGGCGAGCGGCGTAGGCGAGGGCGACGAAAACACCTGCGATGAGAAAAACCAAACGGCCGAGGTCAGGTGAGGTCAAGAGTTCGCTGATGTTGGCGATCACTCCGCTGTCGCCTATCGACGGTTGTGCTCTGCCGATCTCGGCGACCAGCCAGCTCTGCACGATAACCACTCCGAGGAGAATGAGGATCAGGGGACGGTTGATCGGGCGCTCAGGCAGTAGAGAGAGAATGGCCAGGGTGACGGGCAACAGAATGGCGAGGGCGGCAAGCCCGACCTCCGACGGCGCGTCAGCCAGGGGCCCGCGGACCAGAAAGTTGGCGAGCGCGAGAGCCACGGCGGCGACTACCAGACGACCCCGGCGGAATCTCCAGCCGAGAACCAGCAGCAAAACCGCCAGGACCTCGGCGAGGACGTCGGTGATTGGGCGGTGTGCTGCGGCCAGGGGGGAAAGACCGACCAGCCAGGCCGCCAGCACCGGCAGCCCACCGGCGGCCAATGTGATCGTGCCGGCTCCCTTCATCTTCTAATTGTAGATGGAGCGAAGACCCACAGTGCTTTCGTTGCTCTGCAGCCGGCACGTAGACCACTCGTTCCCGTTCCCGTCCCCGTTTCCGTTCCCGATGGCATGGCCACTATCTACGTTCGCCGATGCGCTCACCAAATTGGAAAATCCCGATCGCCGGAATTCACCGGGCCGGATTCGAGTATCAATTCGGGTACGGGTACGGGAACCAACCGGTATAGCGACAAAGAACTGCGGGTGGTGGAGCTCGCCCTCAGCGCCGCCAACGTACCGCGGGGATGAGCTTGTCGTCTTTGCGGATCGACCACACCATGTTCTCGTCATCCGGGAAGTCGAGCTCGTAGGTGATCACATCGTTGACGGTGTTGATCTCGATTCGCGACCGGCTGAGCAACTTGTACGATGCCCACTCTTCACCCTGGATACTGATGAATGTCTCGGAGAAGCTGTAGGTGACGGTGTTGGCGAAATCCATTTCGACCTTGTGCCAGTCACCTTGGATCCTGACATTGTTGTTGGAGAGGACGGCAACGCGATCGCGGTTGGACCACAACCACGACCCGGCGACCGCCAGTACGACAATCACGATCAGTCGGGTCAAAAAAGTCTTCATCTACTCTCCCTGGACAGTCGAGGGCACCGCAACCTTGTTATACACAATGAGCCCGATCGCGGTTGTGACGGCAAGCACCGCAAAGAGCACCCACATGGGACCGGGACGGTTCACCCCGTGTGGCCCGAAGTGCTGGTAGGCGACTCCCGAGAGAAGACCGCCGAAAAGGTTTCCGAGGGCGACGCACCAGTAAAAATACCCCATATACATGCCGACCTTTTCGGGTGGGGCGATGCGCCCCGCGTACTCCTTGGAACGCGGGCTTGCCAGCATCTCGCCGACCGAAAAGACAAAGATGGCCGTGACCACGACCCAGCCGGTGGCTCCGGCGAGGTATATGAGGAAGCTGACGACGGTCACTGCCACGCCGAGGATGATGCTGGTGAGGGGAGACCGCTTGCGTACCAGATACGCGATCAGAAGCTGGAAACAGATGATGCCGAAGGCATTGAGGTTGATGATGTACTCGGGTTTGATCTGGCCGTTTTCGAGCAGCGCCCTGCTCCAGCCCGTGATGTCGGCGCCGAACGCACCGGCGACGCTGGTCAGAGCAACCATCAGGTCCGACGTGTCGACGTAGTCCCGGATGTATTCGGGCAGGGTCATGAAGATCTGGTTGAAGGATGTCCAGAAACCAGCCATCAGGAGCAGGAACACCAGATAACGGCCTTCGCCGACCCGCATCGGCTGCAACGGCCACGGCGCGGTCTGGTTCTTGTGAGCTGCGCGAAGCACGAAGTCGAGAAGCAGGTTGAAAACCAGCCACGCCCCGGACACCACGGCCACGAGGGAGAAGCTCCACCACTTGGAACCCATCACCAGCATAACCAGCAGGCCCGAAATGAGCAGGAAGAACCGGACGTTTCCGACGACCTCTGTCATGCCGGAGAAAACGTCGCGGAGACTTCTCTTACTCTCGGCTTCGGCGTCACGTGGCGGCTCGCGGTAGAAGGCGAGGCAGGTCAGACCCATGACGAGGATCCAACCCGCCGAAGCCCAGAATACGTATTTCCAATCCCAGCCCCGCACGACACCGGCGACGATCGGTCCGAGGAAACCCCCGACGTTCACCACCATATAGAAAATGCCGAAGCCCATCGAACCGTTCTCCTCGGTGGTCGTCTTGACTATTGTCGAGATCACCACCGGTTTGAACATTCCGTGGCCGACGGCGACCAGGAAGTACACACCGAGAAAGCCTCCAAATGTGCGAGGGGCCGCAAGCAGGATGTAGGCGGGCGCCATGACGACCACCGACGACAGGAACATCCGCTTGTAGCCAAATCGATCGGCCAACGCGCCAAAGACGGCAGGGAAGAGATATAGGAAGAATGTTGCCAGACCCTGGATCACGCCACGGTCCTCGGAGGTGAAACCGAGACCGCCGGAAGCGACGCTGTTGGTGAGGTACAGCGTGGAGACGGCGTAAAAGCCGTACCACCCCATGCGCTCGAAGTTCTCCATCAGATTGACTATCCAGAAGGACTGCGGGAACTGTCGCCAGATGGGTTTCTTCTCGGTCACTCTTGGATCTCCTTGGTCTTCTGCGGCTCTTCACGGTACGGGCACGTTCTGACGCTGTCAATCAGGCGGCAGACTGAAAAGGCCCCCGGGGGTGTAACCTCTCTGGCGGAATCGACGTAGGATTGACGAGATGACCCGGACAAGACAATGGTGACCTTTCTCTCCCTCTTCCTATGGTTGATGACCGATGTTCATCCGGTGAAAGTTGCGGTCGATCCAGGGGTCGCGTCGGTCGAGATATTCCTCGACGGCGAGAGCATCGGTGTCGCTCATGAGCCGGACTGGGAGGTCGAGTGCGACTTCGGTAGAAGATTACGTCCCCACGAACTGGTCGCAGTGGCAAGAGACGAGGCGGGCCGGGAACTCGGGCGCGCCGTCCAGCTCGTCAATCTGCCGCGTGCCGACGCCGAGGTCGAGATTGTGTTCAAAGGCGAATCTCCTGAAGCGCCGACAATGCTGCACGTGGTCACCGAGAGCGCTGAGCGACTCGAACCCCTCGCCATCTTCGTCACCTTTGACGGCCTCATGTTGCGCGAGGAAGGCAATGGACGGTTCCCGCTGCCGATCTACGATCCCCGTCAAACCCACATCGTCAGCGCCGAGGGACATTTCCCGGAGGGAGTTACCGCTCGGAGGGACATTACTTTCGGCGGTGCCTACGGAGGCGAGGTGGCCACCGAACTGACCGCGGTGCCGGTGATTCTCGACAAAAACCGAAATCTGGAGGCCGAAGAGTTCCCGGGGTTGCTCAGCGCTCGCGGTATGGCCGTGAACGTGGCCGCGGTAGAACGGCCGGGCGCCCGGGTATATATGGTGAGGGATCATGGGGCGTGGCCGTCGATGCGCAGCACAGGGCTCGCGATCGACCGGCGAGACCGGGAGCTGAGAAAAGACACGATGGTAGGACCCTCGCGGGTCCTGCGGGAGGTTCGGGTCGGCGAGGAGATACCACCGCAAAAGGACAGGTTTTATCTGGTCGTTCCCAATCCCACCAATTCGCGGGGCCTCGCTTTGTTCCCCGTCCTTCAGCCAGCCGAGATCAAAAGATGGGGGATGCCCTGGCTGGCGACCCACGCCGTCAGCGGACGAGCCGCGGTGCAAGGCCAACGGCTTGCCGAGGCAGTGGCGCTGGCGGGGCTACGCGCCGCGGCGGACGGTTGCCCGAGAGCCGTGGTGCTGGTCATCGGTGACGAGGTTGTGGACAACAGCGGATTTCGTCCGCCGGCGGTACGGGAGTACTTGCGGGTCCTCCGCGTGCCGCTGGAAGTTTGGTCAACACAACGAGACGGACCGCCGGGCCCCTGGGGGGTGACAGAGAACGCGAAAGGACTAGGCGCCATCGCAAATGCTTCGCGCCGCCTCCTCACGGGCCTCGGAAAGCAGTGGATCGTATGGGTCGAGGGGCGCCATCTACCGCACGATATCGAGCTGGCTGAGAATGACAGAGGCATTCGCCTGGCGGAATAGCTCCCCACCATCCGCCCGATTCTAGATGCTAGATCCTGGTTGCTGGATCCGCCCGCCCACCCCTTGCCGTCTTTGGCGCGGAGCTTATGGATTTGGTGCATCCAGCATCCAGCATCCAGCATCGAGAGCCTCTGCCCCGTCACCTCAACAACGCGGTGATGATCTCCCTCAGCTCCTCTTCGAAGTCGATGCGGAGCGCGGCGAGATCTTCCTCCTCGAAAGCCTGAGCAACAGCCGAAGGCGGATTTACCGCCCACGACAAGCCGCCCACCACCACCTCGAGCTGAATCAGGAAACGAAGAGCACGGTGGACGGAGAAGTTTTCAATTCTCCTGGCAAAGGCTGACGCCAGAGTCGAAATCTGCCCGTATTGCCGGCGCATGAAAGCAACCGTCGTCTCGAGATCGATGTTGTGGCCAATCGTCGAGTGGAGGAGGCCGTGGAGGTAGATCAGGGTCGGCCGCGCGGCGAGAGTCGAAGCGATGACGCGAGCTGAGGCTGCGGGATCGACGGTGCCCGCGCCGTGATCGGCCAGCGCCTGGAGCTCTGCAAACCAAGCGTTGAGGCAATCCTCATACAGAGACAGAAAGAGGGCCTCCTTGGTGCGGAAATAAAGATAAAGAGTCCCCTTGGCGACGCCGGCCCGGTCAGCGATCCGATCCATTGTGATGTCGGAGTACGACCATCCCTCGAGAAGCTCGGCTGCGGCAGCCAAGATCTGTTGCCCGCGAGCCTCCTTCGCGCTGGGGCTGGTGGCGCGGCGTTCAACCATGGTTCTGCCCGAGTTGATTGACCATAAGTCATTTATATATGACTAAAGGTCATTTATCAATTGAGAGATCGTATCCGAAAGGCCGCATCGTCAACGGAGGGGAGACGGGTTAGACTATGAATGACGGTTCATTCATTTGGAGGCCGCATGCCGGAAAGCGAAAAGAGTCGCGAGCTGACGTCGCGTGAGCAGAAGCGGAATCGGATCCTGCGCGCCGCGATCGAGGTCTTTGCCTCGAAGGGTTACTTTGTCGCGAGGATGACAGATGTTGCAGCGGCGGCTGAGGTGGCGGACGGCACTTTGTATCTTTACTTCGAGGGCAAAGAGCATCTGTTGATGTCGATCTTCGATGACGTCCTTGGTCGGTTCATCGAACGACTCGACACGGAAATCGTGGCCTTAGAAGACCCCATCCTGAAGCTGAGCGTCATGATCCGCCTGCACCTGGAAACCCTCGGCCGCGACCACGCTTTAGCCAACGTTTTACAGATTGAAACCCGTCATTCGCGTCGATTTATGAGCCTCTTCACCCGTGGTAAACTCGGCGAGTATTTGAATCGGGTGCGCGACATTATTGTGGAGGGCCAGGAGTTGGGTGTGTTCCGAGGAGACATCAGTCCCGGACTCGCAACCAATCTGGTTTTCGGAGCTGTCGATGAACTCGTCACGAGCTGGCTTTTGGCCGACCAACCCGGTGATTTGTTGCGCCACCACCGGCCGCTCGTTCACATGCTCACAGAAGGCATCGCGCCTTGTAGCAATCACGGGGGGAAGCAACCATGACCGAGAAAAACGTCCTCGATCTGTACCGCCACGAATTTGAGAGTTCAAAAGAAGAGCACTACTTCCACTACACCCTTGACGGTTTCACTACTCTGAGTACTGCGGAGTTTTTCAGCCGCACCGCCGGGCTCGCGGTCGGACTGGAGAAGCTCGGTGTCGGTCGCGGCGACCGCGTCATGCTGTTGACTGACAACCGACCGGAGTGGCACATGGTCGACCTCGCGACCATCGATCTCGGGGCCGCCGACGTGCCGGTCTACGGAACCCTGACGCCTTCTCAAATCTCGTACCAGATAAAGGACTCGGGCTCCAAGGTTGCGGTTGCCGAAAACGCCGACCAGATGGCGAAGTTCCTTCAGATCCGTGATGAGTGCCCCGATCTCACGCATTTGATCCAGATCGAGGGCCCTTGTGCCGCCGGCGTTCTGCCGCTCACGGAGGTCATTGATTCGGGCCAGTCGAGCGACGCGGAAGACCTCTTTTGGCAGCGCGCGGGGAAGATCGCCGCCGAAGATGTCTTGACCCTGATCTACACATCGGGCACCACCGGCAAGCCGAAGGGCGTTACTCTCACCCACGATAATCTCGTCCAGAATGTCCTCCCGACGGCGGAGCGGGCGGACGTCGGCAGGGACGATTTCTGTCTCGAGTTCCTGCCTCTCTGCCACGTCTTCGAGCGGATGATCGGCTACCTCTACATGTACCGGGGTGTCACCAAGGCTTACTGCTCGGTCTACCACGTCGGCGATCTGGTGGCGACCATCAAGCCCACCGTCTTCGCGAGCGTGCCGCGGATCTACGAAAAGGTCTATGACAAGGTCATGGACAAGGTGAACAACGCACCGCCCATCCGCCGCGCCCTCTTCAACTGGGCGCTCGGGGTCGGGCGCAAGACGTACCCGCGACAGCTCGCAGGCGAGAAAACGAAAGGATTCTCTTACGGGCTGGCAGACAAGATCGTGCTGTCCAAGGTGCGAGAGGCCCTCGGCGGGCGGTTGCGCTTCTGCATCTCCGGTGGCGCACCTCTGCCGCTCTTCACCAACGAGTTCTTCCACTCAATTGGCATCACGATCCTCGAGGGCTACGGCCTCACCGAAACCTCGCCGGTGATCTCATGCAATGGTCTGCCGGCGGGCACGAGCCGCCTCGGCACCGTGGGACGCCCGCTCTCAAACGTCGAGGCGAAGATCGCCGAGGACGGCGAGCTCTGCGTCAAAGGGCCGTCGGTCATGAAGGGTTACTGGAACCTCCCCGACAAGACGGCCGAGGTCTTTGACGCCGACGGCTTCTTCCTCACCGGGGACATCGCCGAGATCGACGGGGACGGTTTCATCCGAATCACCGACCGCAAGAAGGACTTGATTGTCACTGCCGGCGGAAAGAACATCGCGCCGCAACCGATCGAGGCCGAGCTCAAGCGATCGGGACTGGTCGACAACGCGGTCATCATTGGTGACCGACGGCCCTATCTGGTGGTGTTGCTTTCACCCAACACCGAGGCGCTCGAGGCGTGGGCCGAGACCGAAGGTATCTCCTATTCGTCGACTGAGGAGATCACGCGTCACCCGAAGCTGGCTGAAGCATTCGCCACTGTCGTCGAAACCACCAACGAGAATCTCGCGAGCTACGAGAAGATCAAAAAGCACAGCGTTCTGCCCCTCATGTTGTCAATCGAGGATGGG
>Ga0316194_10001449_pt1 | contig 16391 bp, 15 predicted proteins | sample CroRivsedime1_MG_FD_204936 | JGI IMG/M metagenome (GOLD analysis project Ga0316194, IMG submission 204936) | Coastal sediment microbial communities from Maine, United States - Cross River sediment 1 | ecosystem: Environmental > Aquatic > Marine > Coastal > Sediment | place: USA: Maine...
GCGATCAGAAGCCCGGCAATGATAAAGGCGCCGGGTGGCAGCGCCGCGATCACCAGTCCGCCCTCGACCAGCGAGAGGTGCCAGCTGCCGGCACCCGGGCCGAACAGAGTCTCCATCCTGTCGAACAGCCCGCCGGTCGCGATCAGTTCCCGCGCCGCGCCCAGCGCCAGCAGCGCCAGCGCGAAGCCGGCGGCGGTACCGGCGGCGTCCGCGAGTGCCTGACCAACGCGCTGCCGGCTGGCGAAGGCTTCCACCCGTCCGAGGATCATGCAGTTGGTGACGATGATCTGGATGAACAGGGCGATCTTCAGGTACGCCTCGAAGGCGAATGCCTGCATGAGCAACATGGCGATGGTGGTGAAGGTGGCGATCACCAGCACGAAGCAGGGCAGCCGGGCGAAGGCCGGTATCTGATGGCGGATGAGGGCAATGGTGCCGTTCGCACCGATCAGGACCAGCGTGCTGGCCAGCGCCAGGCCCAGTGCGTTGACGACGCTGTTCGAGACGGCCAGCAGCGGGCAGAGGCCGAGCAACTGGGCCCAGACCGGGTTGTTTCTGAGCGCGCTGTCAGTGAAGAGGCTCATTTGTCGCAGGCCACTGTCTGGGGCTGGCCCAGCTGACCGAGCGGATCCTGGACTACGGCGAGCAGATGTTCCCGGATCGCCTCGCTGGTGATGGTTGCCCCGGTGATCGCATCAATTCCATCGATGTCCGCGGCGCTCTGGTCGCTGAAGGCCGAGAGCCAAGCCGGATCGGTGAGAAAGTCGGCGATGCCCGGCGTTTCCTGATGACCGAGCACGGTCAGCCGGATGAGTGCAGGCGGCGCTGGCTTCATCTGAGCAGGCTGCGAGTCGTGCGCAGTGCGCACCGTGTAGAGCAGCTGAATGTCGCCCCCGTAGCCTGAAACATCCGAACGACCAAGCAGGTGTCCCGAGCAGAGCGACCAGGCGCCTGGTACTCGATCCACCGCTGGCGGATAGGCAGGGGTTTCGACATCGGCGGGTAACAGATTGGCGATGGCCGCCCGGAGCACGGCCGCCTCGTTGTAGCGGATTCTGTCCTCCGTCAGCCAGTCGGTACCGGCGAGCACTGCGCCGCAAACCAGGGCGATGGCGACGACCTTGGCGATGGCAAGGAGGTCAGGCACGGGTGGATTCCGCAGTGGGCAGGCGGCGGTCGAGGTAGGGGGTCAGCGCATTGCCGAGCAGCACCGCGAAGGCGATGCCGTCCGGATAGTTTCCCCAGGCACGAATGCCGTAAACAAGCAGGCCAACGATCAGCCCGAAAACCCACTGACCGCGATGGCTCGCCGGGTGGCTGACCGGATCGGTCAACACAAAGGTGGCAGCCAGCAGCGTGCCACCGGCAAACAGGTGATAGGCGGGTGAGCCGAGCGAGGCCGAGCTGCCATTGTCGTAGCCGGCGAGTGCCGCCAGGATGAGCGCGATCAGCATGCCTGCCGCCGGTCGCCAGGCGGCGTAGCCGCGGATGAAGAGCACGGCGCCGCCGATGCCGAATGCCAGCGCCACCCACTCGTAGCCCGCACCGGCGAGCTGTCCGAAGCCGCTGGCCTCGGTCCAGATGCCGTCGACCGTGGCGGCGCCCCGGTATTTGAAGGTGGTCAGCACGGTGGCGCCGCTGAGAGCATCCGTGCTCGCGGACGAACCTGCCGGCCAGTTCGCCGTGCTGATGGGCAGGCTGATCAGCGCGATGGCGTAACCCACCATGGCCGGATTGAATACGTTGTTGCCGAGCCCGCCGTAGGCGTGCTTGCCGAGCGCCAGTGCGGTGAGGGTCGCCAACGCCACCGCGGATACCGTGCCCGGCGGCAGGGCGGCGGCGACGATCAGACCGGTGACCAGCGCGCTGGCATCGCTCACCGTCGGCTGCGGCCTCATCGTTGCCTTACCCTGCAGCCCTTCTGGATTTCGCAGGCGCAGGCAGAGCCGGTCCGTAGCGAGCGCCACGACGCCGGCGGTCAGAACGTTCAGCAGAACGCCGATCGGATCGATCAGAACAGCCTGCAGGGCCAGTCCGGGGATCAGACAGCCGGCCACGACCAGCATGATGCGTCGCGCATCGGCGTTCTGCTCAGGCATCGCTCGGCCCTCCGGCGGCCTGATCCGCTTTCAGCGCCGCCAGCCGGGCGCGCCGGCGATCGTTCCTGCCTGCAGCCTCCCTGGCCAGTCGGGCATCCCGCTCTGCCACGTGTCCCCGGGCAATCTCCCGGGCGGCTTCTGCGCGGCGCTGGTCAGCCAGACGCGCCCGGGCCCCGGCGAAGGTTCCGACCAGGTCAATATCGGCCGGACAGGGGGGGTTGCACAGGCCGCACTCGATGCAGTCGTCCAGACCGGCGGCGACCGCGTCGTCGAGGTCCGCCTGGCGACTCACCCACCAGAGTCTCTCCACCGGCAAACCTTCCGGGCAGACCGGGTCACAGCGCCCGCAGCGGATGCAGGCAGACTCGGATTCGGTCTCGAGTCGGGGAGGCGGCTGATCACCGTCGAGCACCAGCAGATCGATGCAGTCCACAGGGCAGGGCGGCAGACAGAGCTCGCAGCCGGTGCAGCGTTCTTCGATCACCGTGTGCATGAATTTTGGCGCACCGACGATGGCATCCACCGGACAGGCATCCACGCACAGGAAGCAGCCGATGCAGCGGGCTTCGTCGATCACGGCCCGGACGGGGCGCGGGGTTGGAATGGTCTCACCGGCTGATCGCCCGAGCAGGCTGGCCAGCTGCCGCTGGGTATCCGCGCCGCCCGGCGGGCAGAGGTCGATGCTGGCGCCGCCCGCCACCGCTTCAGCGTAGGGCCGGCAGCCCGGATAGCCGCACTGTGCGCACTGTGTCTGTGGAAGCAGGGCATCGATGGCGTCCACCAGCGGCGTCGTGGCTGGCGGATAGCGCCGGCGGGCCCAGGCGAGGCTGCCGGCGACCAGTAGTGCCAGTACGCTGAGCGCGAGGATCTCTGCCACTGCGCGCGACCTCAGCCGGTGAAGCCGGCGAAGCCCATGAAGGCCAGGGACAGTATGCCCGCCGTGATGAGCGTGATCGGCGCCCCGGCGAACGCCTCGGGTATCCGGGCATGATCCAGCCGTTCCCGGATGGCCGCGAACAGCACCATCACCAGGGTGAAGCCGAGGGCGGCACCAATGGCGAAGACGATGGTCTCGGCGAAGGTCAGCGATTTCTGCAGGGCCAGCAGGGTCACGCCGAGCACGGCGCAGTTCGAAGTGATGAGCGGCAGGTAAATGCCGAGCACCTGGTGCAGGAGTGGGCTGGTGCTCGCCAGGTAAAGCTCCGTGAGCTGGACCGTGCCCGCGATCACCACGATGAAGGCGATGATGCGCAGGTATTCCAGATCGAGCGGCACCAGAACGAACTGATAGAGGACCCAGCTCAGCGCCGCCGCCAGTGTCAGCACGAAGGTGGTGGCCAGCCCCATGGCGGCCGCCGTGTCGTACTGGCCGGAAGCGCCGATGAACGGGCAGAGCCCGAGAAACTGAGCCAGAACGAAGTTGTTGACCAGCAGCGCGCCGACCAGGATGAAAGCCAGCTCAGCCACCTGAACCCACCCTAGCGCACGATCATGCCCGGCTCGGCACCGCTGTCGGGTCGGATGAGGAAGATGTCGGATCCGCCCGGACCGGCGGCCAGCACCATGCCCTCTGAGATGCCGAAGCGCATTTTCCGGGGGGCCAGGTTGGCAACCACCACCGTCAGCTGACCGACCAGGGCGTCGGCTTCGTAAGCCGCTTTGATGCCGGAGAACACCGTGCGCTGAGAATCGCCCAGATCCAGGGTCAGTTCGAGCAGCTTCTCGGCGCCTTCCACCGCTCGGGCCGCAGTGATTTTCGCGACCCGGAGCTCCACCTTGGCGAAGTCATCGATGCTGATGTGCTCGGCGTTTTCGGCCGCGTCTTTTTTCGCCTCATCTTTTTTCGCCGCGGCGCTGCTGCCGCTGGCCGAGGCCTCTTTTGCGGCCGCGTCAGGCACCCGGGATGCGTCGATCAGCTTGTCCAGGGTCTTTCGCTCCAGTCGGGCGAACAGGGGCTTGAACCTGTCGATCCTGTGCTCGGCCAGAGGTGCATCCAGATCGGCCCAGGTGAGCGGCGCAACGTTGAGGAACTTCTCCGACTCTGCTGCCATCTTCGGCAGGATGGGCTTCAGGTAGATGATGAGCGCACGGAACAGATTCAGGCCCATGCTGCACACGGCCTGCACCTTGTCGCGCTGGCCCTCTTCCTTGATCAGCTGCCAGGGTGCGTTGTTGGCGATGTACTGATTGGCCAGGTCAGCAAGACGGGTGATCTCCCGCACCGCCTTACTCACGTCGTCGTTCTCGTAGTGCGCGGCGATGGTCTCGGCAGCGGCCGTACACTCCTGCCAGAGCGCCTCGTCGTCCAGGCTGCCCGCCAGCATCCCGTCGAACTGCTTGTTGATGAAGCCTGCGCAGCGGCTGGCGATGTTCACCACCTTGCCGACCAGATCGGAGTTCACCCGCTGGACGAAGTCGTCCAGGTTGATGTCCATGTCATCCACGGTGCCGGAAAGCTTGGTGGCGTAGTAGTAGCGCAGATACTCGGGCTCCATGTGCTCGAGATAGGTGGCCGCGTTGATGAAGGTGCCCCGGGATTTGGACATCCGGGTGCCGTCCACGGTGATGAAGCCGTGGGTATGGATCCGGGTCGGCGTGCGGAAACCGGCGCCGTCGAGCACGCTCGGCCAGAACAGCGCGTGGAAGTTGATGATGTCCTTGCCGATGAAGTGATGCACCTCCGTGCTGGCCCCGGCATTCCAGAACTCATCGAAGGAGACTTCGTTGTGCTGGTCCGCGTAGTTCCTGAAGCTGGCCATGTAGCCGATCGGGGCGTCCATCCAGACATAGAAGTACTTGTCCGTGGTGCCGGGAATCAGGAACCCGAAGTAGGGCGCATCCCGGGAAATATCCCAGGGCTTTAGGCCGGCTTCGAGCCACTCGTTCAGCTTGTTGGCCACCTCTGGCTGGACGGTGCCGCTGGCGAGCCAGCCCTTCAGGAATTCCTGGTACTGGGGCAGATCGAAGAAGTAGTGCTCGGAGGCGCGTATTTCGGGGGTCGCCCCGGACAGGGTGGAGCGTGGATTCTTCAGCTCCATGGCGTCGTAAGTGGCGCTGCATACGTCACAGTTGTCGCCAGGCTGGTCGGCGGTTCCGCAGTTGGGGCACTCCCCACGCACGAAGCGGTCGGCCAGGAACAGGTTCCGCTCCGGGTCGAAGAGCTGGGAAACCTCGTCCGTGAAGATCAGGCCCTTATCCTTCAGCCGGGTGAAGATCAGTTCGGAGATCTCCCGGTTCTCATCCGAATGGGTGGAGTAGTAGTTGTCGTGACTGACCAGGAAGCCTTCGAAGTCCCGGGCGTGTTCCTGGCGGATGGTTTCGATCAGTTGCTCCGGCGCCATGCCCCGTTCTTCCGCCATCAGCATCGTGGCGGTGCCGTGGGTATCGTCGGCGCAGACGTAGATCACCTGATGGCCACGCATGCGCTGGAACCGCACCCAGATGTCTGTCTGGATATGTTCCAGAAGATGACCGAGGTGGATGGCGCCATTGATGTAAGGCAGCGCGCTGGTAACCAGAATGCGTCGGGACATGGTTGTTGCCGAAGGTGCTTGGTGGGTTGCCTGAAAAAGCGCGACTATACCGGCAACTCACCTATAATGCGCGGCCACCGCGGACACTGGAACCGCTGCCAGGAAGTGAGGAAAGCGTCGAAAGATCATGGCTGTTGAGACATTCAAAGATCCCTGCCTGAACCTCCCCTGGGGGGAGCTTGGTGCCCGCGTGCTCACGAGCGGCAACCAGGTGGCGGTCACCCTCGGCTATCCCGCCGCCGGTGCCCGCGATGACTATGCCCGGGCGCTGGCCGAGCATCTCGGCGTCGATGCCGTGGATCTGGATCTGCGCTTCAGCCCGCCCTCCGGGCGAGGCTTTCCTCAGGTGAAGCACATCATTGCCGTCGCTTCCGCCAAAGGCGGCGTCGGCAAATCCACCACCGCAGTGAATCTGGCGCTGGCCCTGGCCGCCGAAGGGGCCAAAGTGGGGCTCCTCGATGCGGATATTTATGGACCCAGCCAGGGCATGATGCTCGGTGTGCCCGAAGGCCGGCGGCCGCAGAGCTCCGATGGCAAGACCTTTCAGCCGATCAAGGCGCACGGCATCCAGGCCATGTCCATGAGCTTCCTGATCACGGAGTCGACGCCCATGGTCTGGCGTGGGCCCATGGTCTCCGGCGCGCTGCAGCAGCTGCTCGGGCAGACCACCTGGCAGGATCTGGACTACCTGATTGTCGACATGCCGCCGGGCACCGGCGATATCCAGCTGACGCTGTCGCAGCGGGTCCCGGTCTCGGGTGCTGTGATCGTCACCACCCCACAGGACATTGCGCTGCTGGATGCCCGCAAGGGGATCGAGATGTTCCGTAAGGTGGACATCGACGTGCTCGGGGTAGTGGAGAACATGAGCACATTCGTCTGCCCGGAGTGCGGCGCGGCCAGCCCGTTGTTCGGCAGCGGTGGCGGCGAACGGATTGCCGAAGAATGCGGTGCGCCGCTGCTCGGTGCTCTGCCGCTTGCGATGGAGATCCGCGAGCAGGCGGACGGCGGCACGCCGACGGTTGCTGCCGATCCCGATGGCCCGATCGCCTCAATTTACCGGCAGGCGGCGCGACATATGGCCGCACGCCTCTGGGCAGCCAGCCGGGGTGGTCAGAGTGCCGGAGACATTCAGATCACCATGACGGACGACTGAGTGTCGGGCGCACGCCAAGCAGACTACGACTGGAGACTTGAGAACCGATGAGCATTAAATCCGACCGCTGGATCAGAGAGATGGCGGGCAAAGGCATGATCGAGCCCTTCGAAGCGGGGCAGGTACGCTATGCGGGCGAGGAGAAGCTGATTTCGTACGGCACCTCGAGCTACGGCTATGACGTGCGCTGTGCTTCGGATTTCAAGGTGTTCACCAATATCTACTCGGCCACTGTCGACCCCAAGGCGTTCGATGAGCGCAGCTTCGTGGACGTCTCCGGCGACGTCTGCATCATCCCGCCCAACTCCTTTGCCCTGGCCAGCACGGTCGAGTATTTCCGCATACCGAGCGATGTGCTGACCGTCTGCCTCGGTAAATCCACCTACGCCCGCTGCGGCATCATCGTCAACGTGACGCCGCTCGAACCGGAATGGGAAGGGCACGTCACCCTCGAGTTTTCCAACACCACCAACCTGCCGGCGAAGATCTATGCCAACGAAGGGGTGGCGCAGATGCTGTTCTTCCAGTCAGACGAGCAGTGTGAGGTGACCTACAAGGATCGCGGCGGGAAATATCAGGGCCAGACCGGCGTTACCCTGCCCAGGCCGTGATCGACACCGTTGATCGCTCGCCGCCCGAAAGGCGGTGTCAGCCGATCAGGATCTGACCTGGTGCGGCATCCGCACCTGGCGCCACCATCCGGCCGATGATCATGGCGGTTTCGCCATTCTCGGTCAGACTGGCGACTGCCGCCTCCGCGTCGGCCTCGGCAACGGCGACCACGAAGCCGAGCCCTAAGTTGAACGTGCGCTGCATCTCGGCTTCCGCCACGTTGCCCGCCTGCTGCAGCCAGGAGAACACGTCTGGTCGTTGCCAGCTGTCCAGGTCGACCAGCGCCTTCAGGTCGCTGCCTTCGAACATGCGCGGCAGGTTTTCCGTCAGGCCGCCGCCGGTGATGTGGCTCATGCCCTTAAGGGTGATCGCCGCCTGGAGGGCGAGAATGGGTTTCGCGTAGATCCGGGTCGGCGCCATCAGCTCATCGAGCAGCGAGGCGGAAACCCGGGTGCCGGAGGTTTCCAGAATCTTCCGGATCAGCGAGTAGCCGTTGGAGTGCGGCCCGCTCGAGCTGAGCCCGATCAGAACGTCTCCGGCTGCCAGATCCTGGCCGGTGACGATGGCGGCCTTCTCCACCACGCCGATGCAGAATCCGGCGAGATCGTAGTCACCACCCGGATAGAAACCGGGCATCTCGGCGGTCTCGCCGCCGACCAGCGCGCAACCCGCGAGCTCGCAGCCTCTGGCAATGCCCCTGATCACGCGCTCGGCCACGTCCACCTCGAGCTTGCCGGTGGCGTAGTAGTCGAGAAACAGAAATGGCTCCGCGCCGGTGACCAGCACATCGTTGGCGCACATGGCGACCAGATCCTGGCCGACGCCGTCATGGCGATCGTGGTCGATGGCCAGCTTCAGCTTGGTGCCGACGCCGTCCGTGCCGGTGACCAGCACGGGTTGCCGGTAGTTGCTCGGCAGCTCGGCCAGCGCCGCGAATCCGCCCAGTCCTGACAGCAGTTCGGGCCGGTGGGTGGCTTTGGCCGCAGGGCCGATGCGCTTCACCAGCTCGTTGCCGGCATCGATGTCTACACCGGCGTCCCGGTAGGTGAGTCCGGCCGCCTGACCTGAAGAGTTGCCGGAAGAGTCTGCGTCGCTCAACGCTGGAAGTCCTATGCCTTCTTGGGAGGGATTCTGAAGGCCGCAGAGTGTACCAGACCTGCATTTGCGAATTCGGTAAACTTGCCGCCCTCGACTGGTCTGGAGTCCCTGGCTTGCGCCCATTTCTCATCACGCTGCTGCTGCCCGGCATCCTGTTCCTGCCGCCGACGCTGTCTGCGGCCGAAGTGGTGCCGTGGCTCTATGAAGTGGCGGTGCCGGTTGATAACCAGTCCGATGCAGAACGAAGCCGAGCCTCCGGCTTGGGTCTGCTGAAACTGCTGACCCGACTCACCGGCCTGACCTCGGTGCCGCGCACGCCCGAAGTGGTAGCAGCGCTCGATCAGTCGGACCGCTACTACAACGAGTTCCGCTTCGCCCGGGTGGAAGAGCCGAGATCAGCAGCGGGCTCTGAATCGGCCGCGGAGCCGGGCTTGCCGACGGCCAGCTCGATACGGCTGGAACTCGTGATCCAGTTCGACCCGGAGCCGGTCCAGGCGCTGATCCGATCCGCCGGCCTGCCGATCTGGCGAGCCCAGCGGGAGCAGGTGCTGGTCTGGGTCGTGGTCGCCGACGACGCTGGCCGGCAGATCGTTGGTGCGGCCAGCGACTTGCCCCTGGTGCAGGGGCTGAACCAGCGGGCCAGGGACCGGGGCTTGCCGCTGACGCTGCCGCTGCTGGACCTGGAAGACCAGCTCAACGTGGACCCGGCTGCGGTCTGGGGCCGTCTGTCTCAGGTCATCGACCCGGCCTCACGACGGTATGGGGCCGACGTGCTCCTGCTCGGGCGAATCTCGCCGGACGGTGCCGGCAGTTGGCTGAGCGACTGGGAATTCTGGGTGGACGGTGTGGTGGTGCCTTTCAATATTGAGAACGTCGATCTGAAGGCGCATGGCATCGACGCGGTTGATGTGCTGGCCAACGAGCTGTCCGCGCGCCGGGCGGTGCACGGGCGGCAGGCCGGCCAGATCCAGCTGGCGGTGAGTGGCGTGCGCACGCCGGCGGACTACGGTGCTTTGCTCAGCTACATGAAAAGTCTGGAGTTCGTCCAGAACGTGGGGGTTACCGGCATGCGCGACGGCCGGATCTGGATGCTCGTAGACACACCGGCAGAACCAGCTCGACTGCTGGCCACCTTCGAGCGGGACGGACAGCTCTACGATGATCAGCTTGCCCTGCTGGACAACGCGGATCTCAGGCTGGTCTGGCGCGGCGGAGATTGACAGCGCTTTGTCTCAGTTGCCCAACGTCATCACCGTACTGCGGATTCTGCTGGTCGTACCGACGGCCTGGTTGCTGTTGGAGACTCGCTATGTGGAAGCGCTCGGGCTGATGGCCGTGGCCGGGGCGAGTGATGCGCTCGATGGCTGGATGGCGCGTCGTTTCGGCTGGATGAGCCAGTTCGGCGCCGCCATGGACCCGGTCGCGGACAAGCTGCTGGTTGCGGTCACCTTCATTGTTTTCACGCTGCAGGGCTTTATTCCCATCTGGGTGGCCGCCATCGTGCTCGGCCGGGACGCCGTAATCCTGGCCGGTGCCGGCGCTTACCGGCTCTTCTTCGAGCCGATCGAGTTTGCGCCTTCCTTCATCAGCAAGGCGAATACGGCGACCCAGATCGTCATGTTGCTGATGCTGATGTTCGGGCTCTGCGGCTTCGGGCGGATTTCTGACTTGGCAGTCCTGATCGTGGATCCCTGGTGCTTCTACCTGCTCGCCGTGCTCGGCGTGGGCTCCGGTGCCGATTATGTCCGCACCTGGGGCAGGAAGGCCTGGCGCCACGGCCGGAATCGTGCCTCCGGCGGTTCGCGCGGTGTCTGAACCGAAGGCCGAAGCAGGACGTCAGCTGACCCTCCGACTGGACGCCCAGGTTCTGCTCGGATTCGACAACTTTCACACGGGGGCGAACGCGGAACTGGTCCATCAACTGAACGCCCTGGCTGTGGAGGCCGAGTCGCTGGGCGCCTGGGTCTGTGGCGAAGCTGGCGTTGGCAAGAGCCATCTGCTGCAGGCGACCTGCCAGGCAGCCGAACAGGCCGGTCGCCGCTCGATTTACGTGCCGCTCAAAGCGCTCGCCGCCGACGCTGCGGCCGTGGAGTCACTGGCGGCTGATCTGATCGCCCTGGATGATGTGGAGGTCTGGCTGGGTCGCGCGCCCCTCGAAGCGGTGCTGATGGGGCTTTACCAGCAGCAGCTGCAGAGTGGCGGGCAGATCGTGATCGCCAGCGCTCGAACCGCCCAGCAGTCGGCCTTCGAGCTCGCCGACCTGGCATCCCGCGCCCGGGCGTTGCCCGGCTATCGGGTGCTGGCGGCGGATGATGAGGGATTGCGGGAGATCCTCTTTGCGGCCGCTCAGCGGCGGGGTCTCACCCTCACTGACGCGGTGCTCGACTACTGGCTGCACCGGGCCGTGCGCTCGCTGCCTGAGTTGCTGGCTCAGCTTCAGACGCTGGATGATCAGGCGCTGGTTGAGCAGCGGGCGATTACCATCCCGCTGATCAAGGAGGTGCTGGGTCTGTGAGTGAGAGGAGTACGGAAGGTCCGGTGAAACGGCTGCTGGTGACGGGTGGCGGCACCGCCGGTCACGTGGTCCCGGCACTGCCCATCATGCAGGCCTTCATCGACGAAGGCACCCGGGTGGATTTCATCGGTAGCGGCAGTGACTTCGAGCGGACGCTGATTGCCGATCTGGATGCCACCTATCACGGGATTGCCGCCGGCAAGCTGCGCCGCTACTTCTCGTTCGAAAACCTGCTCGATGCCTTCAAGGTCGTTATCGGCATGCTGCAGGCCCTGCTGCTCATCGGCCGGTTGCGACCGACGGTGGTTTTCTCCAAAGGCGGTTTCGTCAGCTTCCCGGTGGCCTTTGCCGCCTGGTGCTGGCGGGTGCCCGTGGTGGCGCATGAGTCGGACCTGACGCCGGGCCTCGCCAACCGACTGGCCATGCCGTTCGTCAGGAGCCTGTGCACCAACTTCCCGGCCACCAGGCCGCAGCGGTTTGCCGGAGATCTGGTGTACACAGGCACGCCGGTGCGGACCGAGCTGCTGAACGGCGATGCCGCGGCCGGGCGCCAGCTGGTCGAGGCACAGGCGGGTCAACCCGTCATTGTGGTCACCGGTGGCAGCCTGGGCGCGGATCGGATCAACGCCGTGGTGCGGGAAGCGGCGGCCGGCCTCTGCAGTCGGGCCGTGGTCGTGCACGTCTGCGGGCCGGGCAAGGTGGTGCCGCTGGCGCAGCCGGGCTACCACCCCTTCGAGTACGTGCGGGCCGAGTGGGGCGACCTGCTCGCGGCAGCGACGATGGTGGTATCCAGAGCCGGTGCGAATACGCTCTACGAGCTTCTGTGTCTGAGAAAACCGAACCTGCTCATCCCGCTCAGCCGCAAAGCCAGCCGCGGCGATCAGATCGAAAACGCCGCCTGGGCGGAAGCCGAAGGCTACAGCCACGTGCTGGCTGAAGAAGCACTTTCGCCGGAGCGCCTGCTCGCGACCGTAGACGAAATACTTGCAGAAACCGAGGCGGAATCTGGCAAAATCGCCGGCTTTCAGCCGCCCGACTCGGTCGGGCTCATCGTCGCCACCATCAAGCGGGCCGCCAAGAAGCCCTGAAGGCGACGAAAGTAAAAGGACACGCATGTACAAGATCAAGACTTACAACCAGATTGCCGTCCGCGGTCTGGAGCGATTCCCCCGTGATGGCTACGAGGTTGGCTCGGAGATCAGTGATCCGCACGCCATGCTGCTTCGCAGTCACAAGCTGGACAACGCTGAGCTGACGCCGAGCCTCAGAGCCATCGCTCGGGCCGGTGCGGGCGTCAACAACGTGCCTGTGGAAACCTGCACGGAGCAGGGTATCGTGGTGTTCAACACCCCTGGCGCAAACGCCAACTCGGTGAAGGAACTGGTGCTCGCCGCGCTGCTGATCGCCTCCCGCGATATCGTCGGCGGCATCCAGTACGTGCAGTCGCTCGGCGGGATTGACGACGAAGCGGAACTCAACAGGCTGGTGGAAGCGGAAAAGAAGCGCTTCAAGGGTCGGGAGCTTTATGGCAAGTCTCTGGGTGTGGTCGGGCTGGGCGCCATTGGGTCCCTGGTGGCGCGCGCAGCGCTCGATCTCGGCATGGACGTGCTGGGTTACGACCCGGCCATATCCGTGGACGCGGCCTGGCGCCTGCCTTCGGAAGTGCAGCGCATGGAAAACCTGCCGAGCCTGTTTGCCCGGGCCGATTTCGTCACGCTGCACGTGCCGCTGCTGGAGGAGACCCGTGGGCTGATCAATGATGAAAGCCTGCGCTCGTTCCGACCGGGCAGCGTGCTGGTGAACTTCGCCCGTCAGCCCATCGTCGACACCACGGCGCTTCGCGAGGCGCTGGACAGTGGCCAGGTCGGCCTCTACGTCGCCGATTTTCCGGTGCCAGGTCTTGCCGATCATCCCAAGGTGCGTCTGACCCCGCATCTCGGTGCGAGCACGGAAGAGGCGGAAGAGAATTGCGCGATCATGGCCGCCAATCAGCTCATCAATTTCCTGCAGACGGGTAATATCCACAACTCGGTGAACTTCCCGGCTGTAAACCTCGAGCCTGCTGGTGGTTTCCGGCTGGCCGTGACCAACCGGAATGTGCCGGGTATGCTCGGCCAGATGACGAGCGTGCTGGCGGAGCAGGAAATCAACGTCGTGGACATGCTCAACAAGAGCCGCGGCGACGTGGCCTACAACCTGATCGACGTGGCTGACGAGCCCGATCAGTCCCTGATCGACAGCATCTGCGCCATCGACAGCGTCCTGAACGTCCGCGAGTTCCAGATGGACTGACGCCACTCAGGCGGGTTGTCAGGACTCGGCACCGAAGCGATAACCCCGCCGCGCCTGGCGATTACGGAAGCGCGTGCTGGTAACCAGTTCGAGCAGGCGTGCTTCCAGCGGCTCGAATTGCCCGGTCAGCGTCGCGCTGACCAGGCTCGCAGCCAGATGGCTGCTGACCGTACCCATGGAACCGTGGCCGACGCTGACGAGTCGATGGCTGTCCTCATTGCCTTCGAGGCTGACAAGCGGTCCAACGACCGGGTTCCGGTCTGAGGACACACAGCGCACCGCTTTGGTGTATTCAGTGCTGCTGCCGTTCGGGTCGTAAGCGTCGCCGAGCAGGCGCTGCACATGCTTCAGGTTCGCTGCGCTGGCTTCGCCCGCAGGCCAGGGCTCGTATTCGTAGGTGGCACCCACACCGACAGTCGCCGCATCCATGGGCGCCAGGTAGCCGCGTCCTGTGACGGCTACGTTGAGATTGCTGAGCGCGCCGTCGCCGCGCGGTATCAGGTCCAGCTGGCCGGTGACGGTGCCGAGCTCGAGGAAGGCAGCGCCTGTAAAGCCACGGGCGGCCATGCCGCAGGCCAGCACAGTCGGCTGCTCCGGCCAGTCCCGGAGCCGGGTTCCTGTCTGTAATTCGATTCGCGGATGATCGAGCAGCGTCCGGGTGAAGCGGGGCGTATCCACCACGCAGGCATCCGGGAACCACAGCGCCGGACCATCGAGCACCAGCCGCCGATCACCGGCGATCTCCCGAGCCGTCTGCGCATCGACCAGCTCGACGCCCAGGCCCGTTGGCCCGTAACGCTCGGCAACCAGCGCCAGTCGCTCGGCCGGAAAGTTGGCGGAAGGGATCTGCAGCGCACCAGTCCGACGCAGGCCGGTCTCGGCCCCGTAATCCAGCGACCGGGTAGCGGCAACCGCGTGCGCATAGGCAATGGCTTTGAGCGCCGCCGGGGCGCTGCCGTCATGGTGCAGGCGGGGATGCATGACGGTAGCCGGTATGCTGCTCGCACCCGTGGCCGGCTCCCGTTCAGCCTCCAGTACCTGCACCGTGACGCCCTGTTCCGCCAGGTTCCTGGCAACGGCGGCGCCAGCGATTCCGGCACCGACCACGCACACCCGTTCCGGGCGGCCGTGCGCCGCCAGCCCTGTTCCGGTAAATGTGCCGGCCAGGCTTTCCCGCTTATGTGGTCGCTGATCCACTCGACGCATGTCGAAACCGGCTGCGGTGAGACCGCGCCGAACGCGCCCGGCCGAGGTGAAGGTGGTGACCCGGCTGCCGCGGGTGGCGGTGCCGGCGATAGCGGTGAGCAGCTCAGCCGACCACATGTCCGGATTCCGGTCAGGCGCAAACCCATCCAGGAGCCAGAGATCCATGGCCTGCCGTTGTCGGCCGAGGTGCTTGAGCCCTTCTGCCGCAGATCCCCAGTAAAGGCTCAGTTGGATGCTGCCGCCGGCCAGGCTGCGACGATGCCACCCGGGCAGGAGCGGCGGGTAGAGATGGGAGAGTTCGGCGTAGACCGGCTCGGTCGCCCGGCGGGCGGCAACGAGCTGTCGGAAGTCAGCAGGCGCAATGGGCGCAACCTCGAAGCTCACGAAGTGCAGGGGCACCCCGCGGGCCAGGCAGTGCCGGCTGAGCACGGCGAAGTTGAGTCCGGTTCCGAAGCCGAGCTCGCCCACCACGATAGGCCTGCCCTGATCGAGCAGCCTCTCGAAGTCGGCGGGCCCCAGGAAGACCCGCTCTACCTCACCGACCCCGTCAGCGTCGTGGTAGATGTCCTGAAAGGTGGCGGAGTAGGGCTGACCCTTCCGCCAGCTGAGCTCGGCCGGTTCGATCAACTTGAGTCTTTGCCTGGGTTGCCCTCAACCGTGGCAACGGGGCGCTGATCGTCCCGGATCCACTCGCTCCAGGAGCCGGGATAGAGCATGGGTTCCGGCAGGCCGGCGATACGCATGGCCAGTATGTTGTGCGCGGCTGTGACGCCTGAGCCGCAGTAGCACACCACGTCGTCACCCGCGGGAAACCGTTTCGCCAGCTCGGTAGCCGAGCAAAAAGTGCCGTCTTTTTTGAGGTTGTCCTGGAACGGTCGGCAGATGGCGCCCGGGATGTGACCGGCCACCGGATCGATCGGCTCTTCGAGACCATCAAATCTTGCCTGAGCCCTGGCATCGATGAGCTGGTACGCAGACAGACCCGCGCTCAGGTCGGCCACATCCAGGCTTCGGGTCAACGCCGGCCGTTGCGAGAAATTCCCGGTGGCGGGTCGGATGACCTCCGTGCTGAGCGGCGCCGGCCAGGCGCTCAAGCCGCCGTTGAGCACGGCCACGGCCTCATGACCGAGCCAGCGCAGGCACCACCACGCCCGGGCCGCGTAGGCACCGCCCGCATCGTCATAGACCACCACCTGATCCTCGTCATTGATCCCGAGGGCGCGCAGTCGTTTGAGCAGCGATTCGGGCTCCGGCAGGGGGTGTCGTCCACCGTCGCCGGGGCTGGCGGCCAGATCGTCGTCCAGGCTCAGGAACAGGGCGCCGGCAATGTGACCGCCCTCATAAGCCCGACGGCCAGCGTCGGGATCGCCCAGAGTGGAGCGACAGTCCAGAAATTTGACAGAATTCTTCGAGGCGGTCTTGGCGTTTATGATGGTGGTATGCACTTCTGGGCCCGATTTGACTTGAGTTCAAGGGAATTCGGCCGATTCAGGGAGGATGTGCGGCTGGAAAGCGCAGTATCTGTCCCGGTCAGCCGGGTGGACGGCGGTTATACTGTCATAATTATTTGAACAAGGTAGTCTTTTGCGGGGTCAAACGTCAGAATGCCGCGCAAGCTCACCTTAACCCTTCCCGGACACGACTTTTGCGCGGTTCGGGAGCGCACCGCCGACCCAGGTCGGCATTAGGAGACAAGATCAGGTGAACGCCATTCTGGATTGGCTGGCCCACGGGCTCTGGAACCTATCGCCGTTGGCGCTCGTCGCCATCACGTTGGTGCTGACCCATATCACCATCGTAGGCGTTACCGTCTATCTGCACCGCTATTCGGCGCACCGTTCGCTCGAGCTGCACCCGGTGCTGAAACATTTCTTCCGGTT
>Ga0316194_10001451_pt1 | contig 16365 bp, 13 predicted proteins | sample CroRivsedime1_MG_FD_204936 | JGI IMG/M metagenome (GOLD analysis project Ga0316194, IMG submission 204936) | Coastal sediment microbial communities from Maine, United States - Cross River sediment 1 | ecosystem: Environmental > Aquatic > Marine > Coastal > Sediment | place: USA: Maine...
CCAGCGTTCGCAAAGCTGTTGCACAAACTTGTCTCTTTGTTTAGTTAAGTTAAACTTCGAAGACGGCGCAGTCGCTTCCGACAATCTTACAAAAGATCGAATTTTTCACTCCCTGGGGGAAATCTTTTCCGAAGAGATCCGGAGCTGGGATACCCTGCATCGATATGAACAACAAACTTATGTTATTCTCATGCCGCAAACTTTTCTTGATGAAGCTGAAAATTTTTGTGATCGATTGAAAGACATTTCAGAGAAAAATTACCCCGAGATCGATGGTGTGCGATTAAAATTAGCCTTTGGCCTGGCTGAGCTTACCCCCGGGAAAGAGGAAACCGGTGCCGAGCTGCTCGCCAAAGCGACATCAGCACTGCAACATATAAGCTCCCAGCCCGGAGAAGCCGGTTGTAGCGAAGCGTAAATCCCGCTTTCGGGGAATTGAAGATTGACGATTGAAGATTGAAGATTTGTGGTATCGCTCGCGCAGCGCAGGCGCTTGCGCCGCGTGTCGCTCTGTCTTTTCAAACTAAATCGATAGCATTCCTAAAATATTTAATCTGGCTATGGCATAAAAGATGTGCAAACATGATGTGATTTCAATAAATAGGTACTAAAAGAGATTAAAAAATGGTAACTGTAATCAAGGCGGATCGATAAAATGACATCTTTCCGAGATAAAGAAACACCCCCCGGGACAACTTCTGTTCTTGACTCTTAATAGTGTTTGCAATCATTATATCAGATAGTCGCAGGCCATTGCGTATAAAATATGCCAACGCATGGCATTAAATCCCGAGCTGTGCCCGAGGCGAACCTTGTCTCCATTGAAAAGAAGTAATTCACCTGAATTGCTTAGTTTTAAGCGTTTAACGAAAAGCTTGTCATTTTTGGGTAATTTCATCTGAATATACACACCGGTCTAACTCATCTATATTCGAAGGCCTCGGAGGAAAGCTATGAGGGTTTTTAAGTGGATTGTATCGATTCTTTTAGGCTTAATCATGGTGGTTTTTTTGGGAGTTTACGGATATCTCCGATCCACCCTTCCTGATTACGACGAAGAGATGACCATCCCCGGGCTGAACGATGAAATTGAGATCATCCGCGACTCCTATGGGATGCCACACATATACGCACAGACAGATCAAGATGCTCGTTTTGCCCTGGGCTATTGTATGGCCCAGGACAGGCTTTTCCAAATGGACATATTGAGACGGGCCGCCAGAGGAAGACTGGCTGAAATCCTCGGCCAAGATCTCGTTCCATTGGACAAGTTTTTCAGAACCATTACCGCCGGAAAATCTGTTGAAAATATTGCTGCACATTATCCCCTCGAAACAGTTGCCGCTTCGCAAGCCTACGCAAAAGGAGTCAACTATTTTATTGATCATCACAAAGGTGCCCTCCCCATAGAGTTTACCCTCCTGGGGTATACACCTGAACCATGGCAACCCTCTGATATGACAGCGGTTAACTATTACATGGCGTGGGATCTCAACACTGCTTTTTTTGTTGAGATGCTTTATGCTGCGGTTATCGATAAGGTTGGAGAAAAAATGGCCCGGGATATCTTTCCCGATTATGCGGAAGGCTACCCGGTTATTGTTTCGGAAGGTATTGCGTCGCTCGATCTTCTTAAGACGTTGAATCTGGCCAGAGAAGTTCTCGGTACCAAGGGTGGCGGTGCCAGTAACAGCTGGGTTGTTTCAGCAAAAAAATCGGCCAGCGGAATGCCTATTCTTGCCAATGACCCTCACCTCGGTCACAGTGCTCCGGGAATCTGGTATGAAGCCCATTTAGTAGCCCCTTCGATGAATGTCTCCGGATCGATCCTTCCCGGAATACCCTTCATTATTATCGGGGCTAATGAGCATGTGGCCTGGGGGTGGACCAATGTTATGGCGGATGATGCGGATTTCTACATCGAAAAAATTAATCCCGACAACCCCAACCAATATGAGTACCTGGGGCGCTGGGAAGATATGACCATCAAAGATGAAATCATAAAAATCAAGGGTGCTGAGGATGTAAAACACCCAGTAAAGTTAACCCGGCATGGACCGATAATTGATGATCTGAACAAGCTTAAAGAATCCAAAGGCACTTCGCTTTCCATGCGCTGGACAGCGTACGAGATGCTCCAGACGAATCCTTTTCTTGACCTCAACACTGCCGGGAGCATTGATGATATTGAAAAGGCTGTCGCACATTTCAAATGCCCCGGCCAAAACTGGGTTTATGCCGATAATCAAGGAAACATCGGCTATTGGGCGGCCGTAGGAATTCCCATTCGGGATGGTTTTAGCGGGGAAATTCCCGTTCCCGGCTGGGACGGACAGCATGAATGGAAGGATTATGTTCCCACGGTCGAACAGCCTCATATGAGAAATCCCACCCGGGGGTGGATCGCCACTGCCAACAACAAACTTGTCGACGGTGATTATCCTTACCCTATATCTCACTATTATGTTATGCCGGACCGATTTACCAGGATTCAGGAGATGCTTACCGCAAAGGAAAAGCTGAACGTGAAAGACTTCGAAAAAATGCAGGCTGACTTTTATATGCTCCTGGCCGAAGAATGGATTCCCATTATGCTAAAATCCCTTTCTGATGAAAAACTGTCAGAAATGGAAAAAAAGGCGCTTTCAACCCTCAAACGTTGGGACTTTGTGGCAAGTGCCGACGACACAGCGCCCACTATTTTTCATGCTGTCATAAACGAAATGGTAAAAAACACATTTAAAAATAGACTGGGTGATGAGCTTTATCCACTTTACATCGGAAAGAGTTTTGTAGTGTTTAACTCAATGCGAAATCTGATGTCCAGGGGCCAATCCCTGTGGTTCGACGACCCCGATACACCGCAAGCCGAAGGTATCCGAGATATCATCGTAAAAAGCTTTAGACAAGCAGTTATCTACCTTGCCGGTCAAATGGGTGACAAGGTGGATGACTGGCAATGGGGCAAGCTTCACACTCTGACCATATACCATCCCTTAGGAAAGTCATCATCATTCATGGGATACTTTATGAATATCGGGCCGTTTCCCATGGGAGGGAGCTTCGCGACAGTCAATCCCCAGCCATACCGCTTGTCAAACCCTTGGGAGGGGTATCACGGCGCATCGTTGCGCTATATTATCGACTTTTCCAATATGAAAAATTCTCTCAGGGTTATACCCGCAGGAATATCGGGGAATTTTATGAGCCCTCACTACGACGATCAGACGGAGCTGTGGCGCACCGGAAAATACCGGCCATTTGTACTGGACAGAAAAAGTGTCGAAAAAGACGCACGGCACACACTTATCATGATACCAGATTGACGACAAGGCATGGGGTATAGGCGCAGAGCTGAGGCCATAAAGGGCAGAGGCTATTGAGTTTGGAATGGGGAATGCGGAAGGCGGAATGTGTGAACATGGAGCAAAGAGCTTAGCGCATGGAGAATAGCAAGGTGGCGTTTGAATTGGGAATGTGGATTTAGGAATACCATAAAACCTGGAAATTTCAGGCATTGATTGCACCTTTTTAAAGAATTTTTTATCGAGAATTTTTGCCAGATCGAATAGATCTCCCTGCCCAACAGCCCGATTGTATTGCGTGACGCGAGGCTTCGTGCGCGGCATTTGCAACTTAACCATGAGAAGGCGCTTTAAATGCCAGTTGATGGATCTTTACTCAAGGATAAGCACATCCTGGTCGTGAATGACGAAAATGATAGTATTGAAACCATCATGGATATTTTGAAGGAGCGATTTGCTACCTCCCCAAACTCGCTGCGCTTGACGAATGGTAACATTCTTCGTTCAATAATAGAATATTGGTTCCAGGTTAGTACCCTTAAAAGTTATTTTTTTGCCGATTAAAGTATCATTCGTGGTTGTCCTCCTTTAATCCGTTTCGAACTAAAATGTAGACCAAAATTCAAATCATTCATACCCAGAATTATTCGGGTATAATCCCTGGATAAAACCAGTGTTGTGTTAGGTATAGGGGACAGTCTGGGAAGGGAGCCGGAAGCCGGAGGACCTCGAGGCTGGATGATTAAGTGGATGGGTTGAATCGTGTGATCAAACTTTTAAATCGAAATTTTGTTTACGGATTCGGTAACCTTTAAGACCATTTCACTCACGTCTTCACTTGTAAATTTTAAATAGTCCATGGTCCCTTCTTCAAGTTCATATAGGGGATCATCACTATCATATCCAATACCACTCAATATGGCGATGTAATCCGCCATGTGAAGAATATAGGACAGTTCGTCACCGTCCGAGTTTCCAGGTTGGTGATGGTACTTGATTGCAAAATTTAGTGATTCGGGAAAGTTCCATTTTTTGCAGACTTCTGATGCAATTTCCGCATGGTTGAATCCGAAATATTGACTTTCTGCATCGAGAAAGGTTTTTTCTTCTTTTTCCATAACGGATTCAATTTCCTCTTTTTTGCCATCAATGTAGCTGTCAAGAATTATTTTCCCGACATCATGGATTAAACCGGCCATATGAGCTTCTTTGACCAGATCCGGGTTTTTTGAATTTGAGATAATTTTCGATCCGAATGCGACGGCAAGCGAGTGTTTCCACAAATCTTTAGAATCATATCCGTAACCCGCGAGTTTTCCGTCCAATATTCCTTCGGCACCCGCCAGCACAACGACTTCCCCTAAAATTTCATGACCCAGTAGCACCGATGCACGCGATATCGAAGAAATCTTGCCACTCATACCGTAATATGAAGAATTTGCAACCTTGAGCACCTTCGTGGCAATACTCGGATCGGTTTCAATAATTTCGGCAATTTTCTTTGCATCAGCATTCGAATCTGCAATTAATTCCTGGGCTTTCATCACAACCTGGGACATCGGAGGCAGTTCTTTGACACTTTTTAAAATCTTAGCCTTTAAATCCTTATCATCGGTTTCATTTCCCGTTTGAGGAATTGGAGCCAAACCCGCATCAATTGGCCCAGATCCGCTGGATTTTTCATTGATTATTTGTTCGGTTCGAAGATCGAGCCGGAATTTTTCACCACAGTTTTTACAGGGGAAAGTGATAATTTTGCCTTTAGGCAGTCGATCTTCCTGGATTTTGAACGTTTTTGTGCAATTCGAACATTCTATAATCATTTGGCACCTTAGTTAAGAGAAATGGAAATTCAATAAACTTATTGTGATATCGGACAAAAATGAAAGAAGTTAAGGTGAATGATAAAAAATGCGAACTGAATATTTACCGGTGAGATCACCAAGTACGGATGGGTTGAGCCCAGACAAAGCCGTTTAAATCCGGCATGGACAAAGGGGAAGGTTTACAAACTGAACATCGAATAATGAATCCTTTTTCCAAATTGATGGAGCGCAGCGATTCCACAAATCCAAAATCCGCAATCTAAAATCCCAAATTATGTCTAATGACACCCTATGAGTAAAAAGGGGATGACTCGGTAAAAGCGGATTCGGCCACTATTTCTGAAATATTATATCTCAATTTTATATCGGGCGATTTTGTTTATTAACCCCTGGCGGGTCAAGCCTAATATACGTGCCGCCTTGGAGCGGTTGCCGTCTGTATCGCGCAACGCCCTGGTAACCATTTGCACTTCCATCCGTTCCGTGACGGCACGCAGGGTCATTCCATTGACCTGGGTGGCGGCATCCAGTCCGACGGTACCGGTAATTTTCTCCGAAAGATATCGCACCTGAATCTCGCGATCTCCCCCGGCCAGGGTTAACGCCCGCTCAATCTCATTTTCCAACTCTCTGACATTACCCGGCCAGTCGAATTGCACTAAAAGATCCAGCGCCCAGGGTGTCAATCGTGCAACCGGCTGGTTTAACTTCTCTGCAAATTTTTCCAGAAAATGCGCTGCCAAAAGAGGAATATCCTCTTTTCTTTCTCTCAAGGGTGGCAGCGTAATCGGAAAAACCTGGACACGATAATAAAGATCGTCCCGGAAATTCTCCTTTTTAACTTCCTCCAGCAAATCACGATTGGAGGAAGTGATGAGTCTAAAATTTACCTGTCGATAATGACTGCCGCCCACGGGCCTCACCTGCCCTTCCTGCAGGACCCGCAGCAGTTTGGTCTGCATGGCATGGGGCATATCAACAATCTCATCCAGAAAGACCGTCCCGCCGTCGGCCAGTTCAAAAAGCCCTTTTTTGTCGGCTATCGCCCCGGTAAACGCACCCTTGACATGGCCAAAAAGTTCGCTCTCCAAAAGGTTCTCAGACAGCGCACCGCAGTTTTCGGCAATAAAGGGTTTGTCTTTCAAAGCGCTGTTGTAGTGAATAACTTTGGCGAGAAGCTCTTTTCCGGTTCCGGTCTCTCCCTGTATCAACACCGAAGTCGGTGTCCCGATGACCTTATTCAGAAGTTCAAAGACCCCCCGCATGGGAGCGCTCGACCCGATTATTCCCTGAAGGTTAAACCGGTTTTGAACTTCGGATTTGAGCCTGACATTTTCTTTTTCGAGGGAAGTCGCATATTGTATGATTTCGCCATAAAGTTTTGCATTTTCAATGGCAATGGCGATGGTACCGGATAAAATTTCCAGCAATCGTGCCTCTTTCGGGGTAAATACTCCTTCCAGCTTATTTAACGCATATATTACCCCGATGCACCCTTTACGCGTTTTCAAAGGAACACAAATCATAGAGCGGGTGTTAAAATCATGCTGGATGTCGAGTTTATCGGAAAATCTTTCATCGCGGGAAACATCCGGAATTATCACCGAGTGGTTTTCCCGCAATACCCAGCCGGCCACACCATAGTCATCCGAAAATCGCATCTGACCCATCTCTTTTTGTGCGATGCCGCACTGTTCTTCCACAGTCCGGATAAAATAAAATTCCTTGTTCGCGGCATCATGCAGAGCAATAGAGGCGCCTTCGATGGCGAACACTTCCTTTATTTTGAGCAGGACATTCTGGAGCATCTTTGCCAGATCATGAATGGAATGGATGGATATTGATACCTGGTACAGCAGATCGAGATCCGCGTTGGTCAGCAAAATCTCTTGATTGGATGTTGCCATCGGCTTCTCCTCTTATGAAACTACATAAAATCCGATGCCGTTTTAAGAAATATCTCACCGCAGAGATCGCTGAGCACGCAGAGATTGTTTGATTATTTTTCTCGGCGTTCTCTGCGATCTCCGCGGTGAACTCTTATGTTTCTTTTTCGTTAGACTGGCCGCTTTTCAGGCCAGCGGCTGGGTTGACAAGGAATTAAATGGCATAGTTTGAATTTATATGTTGTGCAGGCAAAAACTGTCAATCAAACTTACACTTATAATTAGGAAATATCAAGTAACTTGACGGGGTTAAATAGAATTCATCGTTCCCGCGGAGTGACCGCACAATCTGCTGATATAAAAATTGCATATGATTTAAAAACATTACAGGGATATGCCCGAATAGCTTGGCTGCATTTAGCATTCTGGCACCAAATATGCAGCTTGGATGAATAACGATATTTGAAAAGCCAAATCATACCGGGCCGAACATCCGAATCGAGCCATGGGGAACCGGTAAACCTGATCAGGTATTAAATTAGTGAGCGTTTCAGAACGTGTGGCTGAGGAGTCTGAAGGACATTGTTTCAACTCATAGCAATTAAGCGCAATCATATTAAAACGAGGAGGTCATTATGAGAACAAAAACAACCATCGTAATTTTGGGAATTGTGTTGACTGCAATACTCTGTTCAATGCCGGCCCTGGGTATCGATGCAGAGACCGCGGAAACGAAGGCGAGGCTCGAAGCCCTGGTGGAAGAGTATATTGCCTGCTGCGAAGCGAAGTCCGCCCTACGCAGCTCAAGAAGCGAAAAAATCCGTCACTCTGCCGTGCGCGCTTGCATGAAAGCCGCTTACTGCCGGCATTCTAAAGAGGAGCTGGTTGAATTAATGCTTGAAAAAAATGTTGAGCCTAAAGCTTACAAGGTCCGTCACTTCCTGAATGATAGATTTAATGTCACCCTTCAGGCAAAAAAATAAACCTCAATTGAACCCCAACGTTGCGACATTGGGGTGAAGCCTCTTTGGGCTTTGATGGGTCGAGCCCTGCACCTGATTCCTTGAGCTGCATTCACAAGCTCAATGCAATCGGCCAATGAAGTCCCGCCTGCACCTCCGCTTCATCAAGGCAAAACCCAATCAGGACAAGCGCGGATTGACGATTGACGATTGACGAATTATGGATGTCGCTTCGCTCCGTCAATTTAATTTCTATTAAGGTATAGTTCCCCGCAGCTTGTGGCGATAAAATTTCTCTTGCATCAGATGATACCCCGCGACTTACCGCCAGGGGTTTTTTGATGGTTTTTTAAAATTGATCCGCCGGCTTCCGGCTCGTAAAGCCTACAGCTCGGAGAGAGGCGAACCTTAAATATTCAATCATTTGAACTGCCCCTGTTTGAAACACAATTTCAGCAGCCGCAGCCGGACAAGACCCTACACCTGTTACCGTCTCCCTCAAACTCATCAGCCCGCCCGCCGAAGTCGTCAAATCTGATTTTTTTGCAGCTGTTTATTGATACTTTAAAAGATTTGACTATTGGACAAATCTTTCCTATCCTTCTTATTTAATCTTTGTCATATTATCAGAGCAAAATATTTTAGCCGAATTTCAAAAGGGTGTAATTTTGATTGAGAAAATGAGCAAAAATAGAAATATTTATAACGAGCAATAGAACTTTGCGATGAACTCAGATCAAGACAAACCCCGGCTGCCGGCAAGACGTTTCCCCTCTGATGCTCAAATCCGACCGGAGACAGATGTCAAGGCGTCAATCGGTCTTTTACCCGCAACGGGTACCATCGAAGCAGATGAAAGAATACCCATCGCCCGGGAAGAAGACTATGACCCCATGGCCATTGAACTGGCCCTGAATCCCCCTGCATCCACCTCTGCGGACAAACTCCGTTTGCTCATCCTCGCTGTTGTTGCCGCGCTTCTGGTTATCGTTTTTTTTCCTTTTTATCGATTTTTCAAACCGGCTCCTCGGGACCTCGGTCCCATGAGTATCGGCGGCCCCATCATGGAAGAAGCGGCAAGTCCCGCCATGGTCCGGAACAAGCCCTGGCTTGCGGTATTAAGCAGAATCGACCGTCTTTATTTCCAGGAAGGCAAATTATCCGAGGCCATAAAGGTAGCGGAATCAGCGCTCGGGAAGATTCCGCAAAAAGACCGGGAAATATGGCAAAAAGTATATTACCGCTACTGGGAGCTGCTGTCCGGCGCCGGTCGTATCCATGTGTTAAAACTTTCGGCGCGGGCTTATTTGACCGCTTTTCCGGAAGATCCTTTTGCCAATTATTATTATGCCCGCGCCTTTCTGACTGCCGCCGAACGCCTCCGCGCCTACCCGCCGGAAACGAAAAAGGCCTATCGGATGGAGGCTGAAACCGTTGCTCAGCAAATTGACCGCGCCGGCACCGCACTGGATGCTCAGAGACAACACCCCGATGCCGGGAAAGATAAACAGGCCGCTTTAACCGATCTCTACCGAAAGTTGCGCCTGGAACAGGCCAGAATGTATGTTCTGATCTGGAAACTCGGCGGCTACGAAGAAGACGAACACCCGGATGTCGTGTACAGAGACAAAGCCTTGGATATCTGCGAAAGTGAAGAACTTGTCGATATGAAAGAGGCAAAGGCAGTGAGAGCGGCCATCTACACCCACATACTCGATCGCTGGCACTGGATTGAAGGCCGTCAGATCATCCAAAATCATAAGCACAAGCGCAAAGATCTGCAGAAAAAACTCGAATCCCTCATCCAGGAAATCGAAAAGATCAAAAAATTATGAGTGATACGTCGCCAAAGTTATCAGCCGGTCAAAACCACCGACAAATCATAGGTGAGCGGCCTGCGGGCGTAGCCGGCATCAGAGATCCGAAATGGATTGCCGTTGCCTTGTGTTATATTGCGGCAATCGCGCTGATGGGTCAAGACCCCTGGTATGGAGACAAATACTTTACCTATAACCAGGGTATTTTTGTCGGTATTCTTGCGATTTTCCTTGTGGCCGGGTTTTGCTGGGAAATTTATCTGCTGGGCCGGCCCGTGGGTATCAATCTCATTCTGCATGGTCTCCTGATTGTCCCTGTCACCTTGCTTATCGGTCGGATTGCGGGTTTGCCTCCAGCCCCGGAATCATCTTACGGCCTGCTGGGCCAGCTCAAAGATTATGTGATCAGTCTGAAGGACACCGCCGGCTTTGGCAGTATTTTCCCGGTCTGGATTCAAGACATCTTCCGCAATCCGGGAATTTTGCTGCTGATCTTTTTTACCTCCATCGCCTTCACCCAGAAAAAAGCCGGCCGGCGATTCGCGCTGGTGACGGTGGCGTTTCTCATCCCTGGGCTGCAAACCCTATCGCATGATCCGAGACCTTCTCTTTTATTCGGCCTGGGATTAATCGCCATGCTGGCCGGAATCGCCCTGCAATTCAGTAAGTACAGCAATATTATCGGGCAGCAGAATGTACTCAGCAGACTGCACACCGTCGACGATCGCCTGGAGTTTAAATGCAGCCTGAGAATCGCCAAACGCGCGCTGGTGGACGGCTTTATCACCGAAGATGGTGTCCTCGCCATTGTTCAGCGCGAATACGGCAAACAATATGAATTGAATGCGTCGACGGCCGGCGGGATAGCACAGGCAATTTCCCACCGCTTGGTGCGGGAGCACTTGATCCTGGAGCTCCACGGTGATGAAAGGGGCTTTTTCCTGGCACCCTATCCCGCGATTTTTAAAATTGAATCGCTCTTTGATGAAATCGCCGTATGGATTAGAAAAATCATCATAACCGGTATCGCATTTATCTGGCTGATCTCCCCCATTGACCTATTCCCGGACAGCATACCTATCCTGGGTGCCATCGACGACGCCTTGATAACCCTGGTCGGTGCCGCCCAGTGGTTGGATCTCCTGAAACGGCGCAAGCTACCGGGACCAAAGGGACCCTAATTTGGAGCTGTAATGAAAGGTATTAACTATGTTGGCTATTACCCGGGGGTTGTGGGCAAAATAATTGAATCCCACGCCGTCTATTATTATGTAAACTGGGGGTTTGATGTCACCTTTGAAACCCAGGTGGGCCGCGAGCTTTCCGAATTTGTCAGCAAATTCGATAAAAATCGGGACGGTTTGTGGGTGGCAACCCAAAAAAAGGAATTTGCCGGTGCACTTGCCATTGACGGCCGCCATGCGTTTATTGAAGGGGTGCGCCTGCGGTGGTTTATTGTTGAGCCGAAATTTCAAAAGGGCGGCATTGGAAAAGAATTGATCAGGCAGGCCGTTGAATTCTGCAGGCAAAAACGATTTCCCAAAGTATACCTGTGGACGTTCAAAGGACTTGAAAGTGCTCGCAGGGTTTACGAAGCCGCGAATTTCCACTTGTGTCAGGAAAACGATGTTTTCCAATGGGGTCAGAATATTAGGGAGCAGAAGTATGAATTGGCGTTGGCGGCGAGCGCATTGAATGATCGCTGATAATGAATTAAGCGTCGATCTTTACTGACCTAGACTTCATCTTGCATTTTATCTAAAAGTGCATAGCTTAGTAGTATTTAATTTAGGCGTTCACAGGAACGGCTAACATCTAAAAGGACCTGGTAGAAAGGAGGAGCAAATATGAAAGAAAAACGCAATGTCCATCTAAAGGTTCAGGAACTCTGTGATTGTTATGCCACGAACGACCCGCTCAAAGAGATGTCCACCGTTAAAAGTGAGGGCGATAAAGATGAAGCCGCCTTAAAGTGGCTGGCCTTATCCGCGCTGCATGGTGTCAACAGCAATGCTGAAAAAATCACCATTACCCGCTCCAAAGACGGTGAAATCAATGTGACGGCAAAATATCGCGAATCAGAACTGCCGTCCCCGGGTTCGGACATCGGTGCTAAAATTATTGAGGCTGTGCGGGAAATTACCCATATCGAAGGCGACAAGGGCGAGACACCTCTGGCGCTGGGCATCCGCAATGACAGCATTGAAATCCAGGTAAAGATGAATTCCGAAGAAGACAAAGAAAAAGTCACCCTTAAATTTCCCGCATAAGAAAAGATAGGAGGCCGCGATCATGGCAAAGTTAACAAAGAAAAAACTTTACGAAACAACTTTGAATAACCTTGCGCCGCCGTACCTGGACTATGAATATTTTAAAGATTGCACTCAGCTTCCCTTCCGCTATGAATCAAACATATTTGATATTGTCAATGCCTGGTGGTTGATCGAAGCGGCCACCCTCGTGTACGCGGACAAAGAGTTTGCCTCTGAAAAATTCAAACAAAATGCCGGCTTTCAGACAGTTGAATATTTCGAGGGCAAAGCGACCCAATGTTACGTTGCCAGCACCGAAAAATTTGCCGTTGTGGCCTTCAGAGGATCCGAAGCCAAACTCAGACAAGGCGATTCGGACATCGGCTATATATTCGCAGACTGGATGGCTAATTTCGACTTCGCACCGGAACCGTGGGAACAGGGAGGAAAGGTGCACAGAGGGTTTATGGGCGCCCTGGATGAAGTCTGGCATGACCTTGAAGATCATGTTTCGAATCTGCAGAAAAACAATCGCAAGATCTGGATGACCGGTCACAGTTTGGGCGCCGCTCTGGCAACCCTGGCAGCCGACCGATACGGTAATGTGCAGGGGTTGTACACATACGGCTCCCCCCGTGTTGGTGACCGCAACTTCAAAGAAGATTTTAATGTCAATGCCTACCGTTTCGTCAACAACAGTGACATTGTAACCAAAGTTCCCCCCGCCAGCATGTATCTTCATGTCGGCGAGCTGAAGTATATCGACAGTGATGGGACCATCCATGACAATACCAACCGCTGGGAGAGATGGACCGACGAAATTCAGGGCCAATTTAAAAATATATTCAATGCAATAGGCCAGACCCGAAAAGGATTCACCGAAGTGCTGCTGGAACCCATCGTAGATCATGTCCCGACGCGTTATGCAATCCATATCTGGAATAATATTGCCCAGGTGGGTGAATGATACCCAACCCGGAATGGCCGATAACCTTTTAGACAAAGTGAATTCGATGATTAAAATAACCACCGTCATCTTTTTGGTTTGTATTCTAACAGCATGTTCAGCTGAAAAGGACGATATCACTCAGCCGCCCGACTATCATAAATTTCTCACCAGCGTTAATCCTGAATTTATGATAAGCACCTCGGAAGCCCTGGCTTGGCATCAATACAAAGATCAATTTGGCCCAACCTATTCAGGCAATAAATCCTGGCATAAATTTCTCTCTTTTACGAAAAAGAAATTAAAAGCGTTTGGCGTCAAAGATCTTACCTTTAATAAATGGACTTATGACCGCTGGCATACCTCTGATTGGCCGGATGACAGCGACTGGTCGCTGAAATCCGACGGCCGGATGGTGAAGGTCGCCCATTACGGGGCCTATTCGGGGTCGACCGGCCCCGAGGGCATCACAGCCGAACTGTCATTGTTCAACCCCAAGGCTGAGATGTCGTCATATGCGGGCAAAATAGTGGTGGTTCCGGTTGCGCCGCATCCGAGACTACCTTTAAAAGAAGACTATAAGAAATGGTTCACCTTAAATGATTACGAATATCTGGCCGACCCGGATACTTTCCCACCCATGTTTACCAAGGTATCCACGAGCAACTCGGTCGCCTACGACGTCTGGTGGCAACTGCGCCAGACAATCCAAATCAATACCATCCTGGCCAAGAGTAAGGCCGCCGGCGGACTAGTGGTCTTTAACATGGGCTATGATCGCCTGGCGGGCCTGTACACCTTTCCGGTTCTCAAAATGTTCAATAACCCCACCCTGTATCTTGACCGCAAGGCCGGTGCTCAGGTTATGGAAGATGCCGAACAGGGTAAGACGGCCACACTGAAGCTGATCGCCAAGGTCGAGCCCACCGAAACCTACCAACTCATCAGCTACCTGCCCGGTAAAGATTACGGAACTCCCCGGGACGAGAAAATCATCCTCATCACCCACACGGACGGGCCATCCATTTCCCAGGACAACGGGGCATTCGGTTTGCTGGGGATTGTCTCTTATTTTTCCCATTTTCCCAAATCGGCGCGGCCCAGAACGTTGATGGTCTTCCTGGACAATCGGCATTACATGCCCGGAATGGAGCGCGGCAATGCCAAACAGGACTGGTTTACAAAACATCCCGCAGATAAGGAATCCATTGTAGCACTCATCGCCATGGAGCATCTCGGCCAGATGGAATTCAGAGAGGTCGGTGATGCGTTCGCGCCCACCGGAAAAATCGAGCCTTCAATTCTCTGGACGCGGAATAACCAGATCCTGATCGACAAAGCCATAACGGCGGTAAAAGACCATAAATGGTCCCGCGTAATGGTGCAGAGCGTCGAAAGACCCGGTATCCACAAGGGCCCCCAGGGCGTGTGGTACGGCATGGGTAAAATTGCCCTGGAATGGGATCTGCCGGCTTATGCCACCATGGGCATCCTAGGCGCCTACTGGTCGACCACCGGCCGCCTGGATGAATTTGATAAAAATCAATTTGTCACCCAGGTGGCTGCCATGTGCCAGCTGACCGGGGAGCTCATGCTGATGGACTTTGAATAGGCGCTCAGGGCGCTTTATCTGACACCATGTTGCAAGAAAAAGAAGGTTTCAGCCCGCCCTGGCCTCCGGCTCGTAGATCCTACGCCTCGGAGAGTGCGATATGACGAATTTTTACTGTTCACTGTTGGAGACCCAATAATGTCTTATCTTCCAGATTTATACTAAGTTAGGTCTGGGCCAGGGGTGTCGGGTGTCAGTAATAAAGAACTTCAAATAACAAATCACAAATACCAAATGGTTCGACAAGCTCACCACCACCCTGAGCCAGGTCGAAGGGCGAATCACAATGACTAAAATTCAAAATCCCAAACAATTGGCGTTTGATCTTATTTGAGATTTGGATATTGCAATTTGGAATTTATTTGTAATTTGGTGCTTGACGTTTGTTATTTCCGGTTTATCTGGGTTTAGTCCTTTAACATTGGAAAACGGATGTTCTGCGCCCTAACAGAAGGCAACAATGCCAATGCGGCAAATTGTTGATACCCACGCGCACATCTGTGATCCGGTGTTCGACGATGATCGCAGCGAAGTGCTTGCAAGAGCCGGAGATGCCGGTATCACAGCGATAATTGCCGTGGGTGAAGATCTTTCCGATGCCCGCAAAAATATTGATCTTGCCGCAGATCATCCGATGCTGCGCCCGGCGGCCGGGTTGTATCCGACGATTCTTGATGGTGCAAGGGCCGCAGAGATGCATGGGTTTATCCGCAAAGAACGTGCCGGACTTGCTGCTGTCGGCGAAGTCGGTTTAGATTTCTGGATAGTCAAAGAAGAATCCGACAAAGAACTTCAAAAAGAAATCTTCAAAGGTTTCATCAACCTGGCAAGAGAACTGGATCTGCCGCTTAACGTTCATTCCAGATCGGCCGGACGGCATGCCGTCGCCCTGCTGCTCGAATGCAATGCCGCCAAAGTCCAAATGCATGCTTTCGACGGTAAAGCCTCGGCGGCGCTGCCGGCCCTTGAGGCCGGTTATTTTTTTTCCATTCCACCCTCGGTGGTGCGCTCCCGGCAGAAGCAGAAGCTTGTGAAAAAACTTCCGCTTGCTCATTTGCTTGTCGAAAGCGACAGCCCGGTGTTGGGCCCCGATCCGAACCGGCGCAATGAGCCGGGCAACGTTTCAATCTCGATTAAGGCAATTTCAGAATTAAAAAATATCAGCACCCAGGAAGTCATGGAAGCAGTATTGGAAAATACCCAAACGCTTTACAGTAATATATTTAGGCGATTTTGATGTTAAGTTAGTGATATTGATCCCCAATTTTATGAAGTTTCACACGAGCGCCGCCGCTGGCCGCGAGCGTCCAGCCCTCTGCCGGGTTTTGGATCATCCGACTGTCGCTGCATTTCACATCTTCATTTTTTCTCTTCCAAGCCATCCGGCAATTATTTCCGCCGTAAAATTCATGCCGGTGTCGCTGACCATGGCAGGATTTTCATCGAAAAATTTCTTGACAAAGATTTAATAAGTGATATTCACTAACCACAACTAAATATATCGGAACTTCTACAATTTACTGGAATAACAGCATTTTTTGCGGCTATTTCTTTGATGAGCCGTATGGAATGATGGAATAGTGGAATGTTGGGCGTGAAAAGCGGAAAACGGACTATCCACAAGAAATGTTGAATCTGCTCTTTTTATGATGCTCTCCAGGCATCTAATTGCTGGTTTATTCCGCTAAAATACACCATCAAAAGAAGAAAACCAATGAAATAACATGTGATTTGATTACTGATTTCTTTAAACCCATCA
>Ga0316194_10001452_pt1 | contig 16354 bp, 11 predicted proteins | sample CroRivsedime1_MG_FD_204936 | JGI IMG/M metagenome (GOLD analysis project Ga0316194, IMG submission 204936) | Coastal sediment microbial communities from Maine, United States - Cross River sediment 1 | ecosystem: Environmental > Aquatic > Marine > Coastal > Sediment | place: USA: Maine...
TGAGACATTTGCAGTAGCAGACTACGGCTGCATGTCTCATGCCTTACATCTCCGGCAAACTCGACAATCGCTCAATTCAGATATAAATAAATGAGGGATTGGGGCGTTTTTATTGTAAAAATTATCCATGGAGCGATTCAACAAATAAAAACACCCCGATTCCTGAAATAAATTTTTAAAGTATCCATATGATCTTACCTTATCCGGGAGAAAAAAATGGTTAACCCTTTTTATATAACCACGCCAATATATTATGTGAATGCCAGGCCCCATCTTGGGCATGCTTATACAACGATTGTGGCCGATGTTGCCTGTAGATTTCATTCCATGCTCCAGGCAGAGAGGTTTTTTCTAACAGGTACAGATGAACATGGCGATAAGGTCGTTCGGGCTGCCAAGAAAGAGAATTTAAGTCCCAGGACTTACGTTGACAAAATAAGCGGGCTTTTCAGAGATCTTTGGCCCGAACTTAATATCAAATACAGTTATTTCATCCGTACGACGGATGTTTCCCATATGGTATTGGTAAAACAGATCATGCAACAGATCTATGATTCCGGGGATATCTATTTCAGTGAATACCAGGGGCTTTATTGCTTTGGGTGTGAGCGCTTTTATGCAGATCGAGAGTTGGTTGACGGCAAGTGCCCTGATCACGAAACAACGCCTGAACTCATAAAAGAATCCAACTACTTTTTCAAGATGAGCCGCTATCAAGACTGGTTGATTGATCATATTCATGACAATCCTGATTTCATAAGCCCGGAACGTTATAAAAATGAAGTTCTATCCTTTCTCAAACAGCCGCTTGAGGACCTCTGCATATCCAGACCTAAAACGCGCCTTAAGTGGGGAATTACACTGCCCTTTGATAAAGAATATGTTACCTATGTTTGGTTTGACGCGCTTTTAAACTACGTTTCAGCACTGGGGTATCCGGATGGAGATCGGTTTAAAACTTTCTGGCCGCATGCCCGGCACATCATCGCCAAAGATATATTAAAACCCCACGGCATTTACTGGCCGATCATGCTCAAGGCGGCAGGAATTCCCGTATACAAGCATTTGCATGTCCATGGGTACTGGAATGTCGATCAAAGCAAAATGTCCAAAAGCATCGGGAATGTAGTAGAGCCCCTTCAACTTAAAAATGTTTACGGCCTCGATGCGTTTCGATTTTTTCTGATGCGAGATATGACCTTCGGACTCGATTCCAATTTCAGTGAAGAAGCACTGATACAACGAATCAATTCTGATCTTGCGAATGATCTTGGGAATCTATTTAGCAGAGTTCTTGCGATGGTCCACAAATATTTTTCCGGAGTCGTTCCTGAAATTGATATTAAGGTGGAAGGTGAATTAGACCTCGGTTTGGAATCAGAGGCATTGGAAACCGTTGCCAAATTCGAAAAACACATGAAGAGTTTCGCCTTTAACAAAGCGATCATGGTCATTTGGGAATTTATCAGCCATATGAACAAATATATTGACCTTACGACCCCCTGGGTGCTTGCGAAGAAAAAATCCAGCCGAAAACAGCTTGAAGTCGTACTTTATAACCTCCTTGAATCACTTAGGATAATATCCGGCCTAATCTATCCAATAATGCCGGAAACTGCGGAAACCATGCAGAAACATCTCGGTATTGATTCAAAGAAGCAGCCTTTTAGTATTGATATCCTTAGAAAGTGGAAAACGCTGATGCCCGGAACGAGGGTTCCGAAATCAACTACGCTTTTCCCAAGGATCGACCTTAAAAAAGAACCTATGGCATCACCCGGGAAGAAGGATACAAAAGATATGACGCTTGACATTAAACCCGAGATAACTCTCGAAGAATTTAATAAAATAGATCTCAGGGTCGCCACCGTCATTCATGCCGAGGCGCTCCCTCGGGCAAAAAAATTGTTAAAGCTTGAAGTTGACATGGGGGAAAGACGGACCATCGTGGCCGGTATATCGGAGACCTATTCTCCGGAGGATCTGGAGGGGAAGCAGATTGTTGTCGTTGCGAACCTGAAACCGGCCAAGTTGATGGGGATCCTTTCTAACGGTATGTTGTTGGCTGCTGTTGAAAAAGATAGCGGTGCAGTCGCAACTCTGGACAAAAAAGTTAAACCAGGTACGTCTCTTAGCTAGTGTCCATCCATAAATCTATATTGGACAAAAATTAAGTTTTGCAACACAATATTGCTGAAAATTAAGGATGTGAAACTTGAGTTATAATTATAAGTAAATATGATGCCCCGAAGACTTAAGATGGATACGGCGACTCCTGAAAGGCAGGGTTGGCGGGAATATCAAGACGGCCTAAAACGGTCTGCAGCAAAAAAAAGACTCGTAAATGGTTTCCTTAAGTGTTCTGTTTTGGTTCTCCTTTTGTTTGTTGCGGTTTATGCGATAACCTGCGGTCTTGGCGGGAAATCATTTTCCCATTTAACAACAGATTCTATTTCACCATTCAATGAGAATCATTCATTCGACAAAAAGAAAGTCCGAACGCTGCTGAATCGCGTATCCTTTGTAAACCTAAAGGACAAAAGTTTCGATTTTGTTTCAAACGATCATAAATTTAATGTGAAGACCAGTCTTAACATTGGACTGCAGAATTATCTTCTATCAAAACTTAACACCTCTACCGCTCGATACATTGGAATTGTGGCCATGGATCCGGCTACCGGCAAAATTTTATCCATGGTGAGTTTTAATAAAACCGATCCGTCCAACAACCCGTGCCTTGATAACAGGTTCCCGGCAGCGAGCATTTTTAAGATTGTTACCGCATCTGCGGCGATTGAAAAATATGGTTTTAGTTCAAACCATGTATTTACTTACAACGGCATGAAACACACTTTATATAAGTCTCAGCTCAAAGAGCGAAAAAACCGGTACACCAATCGGATTACATTCAAGGATGCCTTTGCCCAGTCGGTGAATCCGGTGTTTGGGAAAATCGGCTCCCTTTATCTTGGCAAAGATACGCTTGAAGAATATGCGAAAGCATTTGGTTTCAACAAAAACATTGATTTTGAAATTATTGTTGATCCCAGTTGTGTCGCTTTATCTGATGAGCCCTACCAGTGGGCCGAGATCGCCTGTGGATTTAACAATAAAACAAGAATGTCTCCCATTCACGGGGCAATGATGGCTTCGGCAATTGTCAATCAGGGGCAATTGTTGGAACCCACCATCATTGACCGGATTGTGAACGAAAAGGGACGCATCATTTATAACGGCAAATTGGTTTCGATGAGCCAGGCAATGGCTCCAAATGCTTCCCAGACATTGAATCGTCTGATGGCAACTACCATAAAAAGCGGTACGGGCAGAAAAGCTTTCCGACGGTACCGGAAAGATAAAATCCTTTCAAGGCTTAATATCGGCGGTAAAACCGGCTCCATTGACAATAAAACCCACGATGCACGGTACGACTGGTTTGTGGGTTTTGCCGAAGAAAAGAAAGGGGATGAGAAAATCGCCTTGTCCGTTATTGTCGCCCACGAAAAATACATCGGGCTTCGCGCAAGTTATTACGCACGTATTGCGATGAAGAAGTATTTCAAGGATGCTTTTGCCAAAAACCAAAATCTTTCGGATAAAGGGAGATGAGTTGGTTTTTTAATCGACAATTCAACAAGGAGATTCATCATGCCGGGCTTTGAAATATTTGGCGACGAAGAACGCAAAGAAGTTCAAGATGTTCTTGATACGGGTGTGTTGTTCCGTTATGGTTTCGACGGCGTCCGAAAAGGGCACTGGAAGGCAAAAACATTTGAGTCTGAACTGGCAAACCGAATCGGTGCCGGGTATTGCCATCTCAGTTCCAGTGGTACCGCAGCGCTTTGTATTGCATTAGCGGCATGCGGAATCGGTGCAGGCGACGAAGTCATTGTACCGCCGTTTACGTTTATCGCAACCATTGAAGCGATTTTAGACGCCGGTGCAGTCCCTGTTTTTTCTGAGATTGATGAAACACTTTGCCTGGACCCTGAATCCATTGAATCCGTTATCACCTCTCGGACAAAGGCTGTATTGCCGGTTCATATGTGCGGGGCCATGGCACATATTGAAGAGATAAAAAGTTTTTGCGATCAAAAGGGGCTTGTATTGATAGAGGACGCCTGCCAGTCTCTGGGCGCTACGTTTAACGGAAAATCGCTGGGCACATTTGGCCAAATGGGTTGTTTCTCATTCGATCCTGTCAAAACGATTACATGCGGTGAGGGCGGTGCCGTTGTCACCGATGATAAAGAACTTTATACCTTTGCAGATGCATATGCTGATCACGGACATGACCACATCGGCAATGACCGAGGTCTCGAAGGCCATCCAATTTTGGGGACAAATTTCCGTATCAGTGAACTGAATGCAGCCGTTGGAGTGGCTCAGCTTAAAAAACTCGATTTTATCCTGGAAAAACAGAGGTTGCATAAAAAAGCCATAAAAGATGCCTTGGCCCAGTTTTCTGAGATCAGTTTTAGACATATCCCCGATCCGAAAGGAGACTCTGCGACATTTCTCTCTTTCTTTCTGCCGGATGAATCTCAAGCCCGAGAGACGGCAGCGTCTCTGGGTGACGCAGGTGTTGATTCCTGCTTTTACTGGTATGACAACAACTGGCATTATATCAGGCAATGGGATCATTTCAAACAACTCAAGTCTCCCGCCAGGCTGCCGATTACTTTAATTAAAGAGCTTCCGGAATATGATAAATTAAAGTTTCCCAAGTCGGACAGTATTATGGCCAGGAACATATCCATGCTGATAAAACTATCCTGGACTAAGGAGGAGTTATCCCAACGGATAGAAAAAATAACAGGTGTTTTTAAAAAATAGATAATAGAAGATAGGAAATAGGAAAGGGAAATAGGAAAGAGGAGATAGGAAAGAGAAAATAGGAAATAGGTGATAGGTAATGGGTGATGGGAGATCCTCCCTTATTTAGGCATTTCAAACTTTAGTTCACTTTAGGCACTTTTCTAATTCATTCGGGTTGGGTAATGAAAATTAATAGTCTATGATCTGAGGACAATCTTATGTTTCGAAATTTCAAAATGGTATCTTATGTCGTTTTTGGCCGGGGTTGTTTTAACCAGCTGGACGGTATCCTTGCCAAGAGACGACGATCAGACGATTCTTTTATGGTTTACATGGTGGATGATGTTTTTCAAAATAGCAGTTTAAAAAGCAGAGTCCCGGTAAAAAACAAGGATAAGCTCATATGGGTCAACGTTGATGATGAACCCAAGACAACATATGTTGATGCGTTGACACAGAAGATAAAAGACCTTTCTCATCGATTACCTGACGGGATTATCGGAATCGGTGGCGGCAGCGTTATGGATATTGCAAAAGCGGTATCTTTGATGCTCACAAATTCCGGCTCTTCTGCAGATTACCAGGGCTGGGATCTTGTAGAGAATAAAGCGATATACCACGTGGGTATTCCTACCTTATCCGGAACCGGGGCGGAAGTGTCCCGTACAACCGTACTTTCTGGTCCTGAAAAGAAACTCGGAATCAATTCCGACTTTACGGTATTCGACCAAATCCTTCTCGACCCTGAATTGATTGCAGGGGCGCCTATAGATCAACGATTCTATACAGGAATGGACTGTTATATACACTGTGTTGAATCTCTAAACGGCACCTATCTCAATGCATTCAGCCAAGCGTACGGTGAAAAAGCCCTTGAACTCTGCAGGGAGGTTTTTTTGGGCGATGGTCCGGACAGCGACGACAAGTTGATGATGGCTTCATATTGCGGCGGTATGAGCATTGCCTACTCACAGGTGGGGATATGCCACGCCCTTTCATACGGTCTTGGCTTTGTATTGGGAATTCATCACGGGATCGGCAACTGCATCGTCTTTGACTACCTTGAAGACTATTACTCCCAAGGGGTTCGCGAGTTTCGCGAAATGATGGAAAAACATGATATTCATCTCCCCCGAAATCTGGTGGCGGGTGTTGAAAACGATAAGCTGGAAAAAATGGTTGATGTTGCCCTTGTTTTAGAACCTCTTTGGGAAAATGCTCTGGGTGCCGACTGGAAACAAATAATGACACGGAACAAGATTAAAGAGTTGTATCAGAAAATGTAACCTAAACCGAGCGTTTAAAATAGTGACAGGGCTATAAAATAATAATAATTATAGATAAATATACATTCTAAAGTCGCTAATGGAGCTCAACTAATCGGCGGATGTATTTAAGCAAAAAATTGTCACCATTTGAAACCCTTCGGGCTTGCCGAGTTTACCGAATCTGCTGCGTTATGAGACATTTGCAGTAGCAGACTACGGCTGCACGTCTCATGCCTTGCATCTTCGGCAAACTCGACCATCGCTCAATTTAGGTGAAATGTTGTTTATTATGTAAAAAAGACGGGGAATCGGTTTTTTTAATAATTGTTTAGTGTTTGACGACCCAAAGATAATAGTATTACAGTTTATACTTCATACAAACACTAAAAACCAAATGCTGGGATTAGGAACTTTCATGCGATTGATAACAAAAATATATATTAAGTTAAAATGGTTATGCCACCGGACCCTGAGTTGCCTTCTTGCCGACGTCTATTTCGGAAAACACATGTTCAACGTGCCGAATCATTCCGTTGTATTTTTCCCGTGTCATGAGCACATCCTGAGTTGCGGAATAACCGGGATTGTTTCATTTAAGGATAAAAAAGAGGCGGATGATCATGCGGATCTCGCTGTTTTGAACGGCATGCTTGAGAAACTTGAAGTTCGTCGGTTCGAAAACTGCAAACAGAATGATTTGTGTTTTAAAGACCATTATCTGGGCGGAAAGGGGCATGTCGATTCTCTTTTGCAGGCTGTTCGCACGTTAAAACGTAATGGCGCTTTTTACGATTTATTTACAGATTCTAAAAGCCAAAATGAACTCGCAGGTTTTGCCCGCCGATTTTCAAGTGTCGTCGATTCAGAATCGAAATATTTGCTTGATTATATTGGGCATATCGATTCTGAAGAAGTGGATATCTTGATCCACCGCATCGATATTTTAAAAGATATTGCCTGGTGTCTTGCTTCTGAGATTATCGGTAATTTTAAAAAGATTGAAAATTTGCTGGGACACGACAACGAAGATCTCAACATCAATATCGTCAGTATCTTCAAGCAGATCAACTCTGTATTGAACAGTATTGACCGGCTTGAGGTTCGAGGGCGTGATTCGGCAGGGATCTCCATGATGTTTATTCTCGATGGCAGTGAATATGACCGTTTCAAAAAAGCCTTGGAAAAAATGAATCTTGTGGACCAATTAACAGAGCGGTTGGCCCAGGACGTTCTTGTTAACTCGGGTATAAACATCAATCAGACAACGGATGAAAATAAGCAAAGACATGTGACCCTTGCCCTGACGTATAAAGTCGCCGCAGAAGTGGGGCGTCTGGGAGATAATATTCGTTTTATACGCAAGCAAATTAAAAATGACAGGATTCTGCAGAGACTGGTTTCATTTTCCCATAAACATTTTACGATTTCCGCGCATACCCGATGGGCCTCTGTGGGCGCCATCAGTGAACCGAACTGTCACCCCGTCGACAATAAACTTTCGGGGGATAATATTCAGCAAAGCGGTATCATCCATGTGTGTCTGAACGGGGATATCGATAATTATCTTGAATTGAAAAAAGAATATGAAAGAAATGGTAGTTTTATACACCAGGATATTACTACAGATACCAAGATTATTCCGCTTCAAGTGGGAAAGTATATTCAACAGGGTTTTGATGTAGAGGAAGCTTTTCGTCTGGCTGTGAATGATTTCGAGGGGTCGCATGCCATATCCATGCATACCGACCTGGACCCCGGCAGACTTTTCCTGGCCCAAAAAGGGAGCGGGCAGGCCATCTTTGTTGGTATTTCAGAGGATCACTATGTTCCTTCTTCCGAGGTTTACGGTCTGGTTGAAGAAACGCCCTTTTTTGTCAAGATGGACGGGGAAAAAGAGGTGCAAGGAAAAAACGGTTTAACCCAGGGCCAGATTTTTATCTTAGACCAAAAATCCCCCGGGGGAATTGATGGTATTACAGCCATTTATTATGACCGAACGCCGGTTATCCTCAATGAAAAGGACATGAAGTATACTGAAATTACTTCAAGAGACATCGATCGCCAGGATTTTCCCCATTATTTTTTAAAAGAGATTTCAGAAGCGCCAATTTCTGTGGAAAAAACCCTTCAGAACCGCTGGAAAATCATGCATGATGATGTAAATCGATATGCGATAACCCTGGATGAAACCATATTCCCGGAAACACTGCAACAGGCGCTTCTTGACAAAAAGGTGCGACGCATCTTTTTTGTCGGCCAGGGGACTGCCGGGGTGGCTGCACTGGCATGTTCAGACATACTGAATTACTATATGGATGACCCATCCTTTTATATCGGCGCACTGAAAGCATCTGAGCTCAGCGGATTTAAACTGAGTGATAAAGAGAAAACAAACACGATGGCAGACGCCCTTATCATTGCCATAAGCCAGTCCGGAACAACTACAGATACAAATCGTGCCGTTGAAATGGTAAAAGAACGGGGCGCCTATTCCCTGGCCATCGTTAACCGAAGGGATTCCGATATTACCTTCAAGGTTGACGGCGTTATGTACACCAGCAGCGGCCGCGATATCGAGATGTCGGTGGCTTCCACAAAGGCATTCTATTCACAAGTCGTTGCCGGAACGATCTTGGGGCTTAAAATTGCCGGACTTAAGAAGCGAAGACAGAATGACTTTATCTCATCGGAAATAAAACAACTTCTCAAGCTGCCGGATCACATGAGAGCGATTCTATCCAAGCGAAGCCAGATCGGAAATTCTGCCAAAAGGCTTGCGACAACCCGGACATATTGGGCTGTAGTGGGCAGCGGTCCCAACAAAGCGGCGGCGGATGAAATCCGAATAAAACTGAGCGAACTGTGCTATAAAACGATTTCCTCGGATTTTATTGAAGATAAAAAGCATATCGATCTTTCTTCAGAACCCCTGATTATCGTTTGTGCGGCAGGCACAAGGGGAACCGTTATTGGTGATATCATAAAGGATACCGCAATATTTCAAGCTCATAAGGCAGTGCCGGTGGTCATTGCCGATGAGGGTGAAAACAGGTTTGAACCTTATGCAGAGGATGTCTTTCATGTCCCATTGATCAGTGAACATTTTTCACCCATTTTAAACACGCTGGTGGGCCATATCTGGGGATACTATGCAGCCGTGACCATTGATGAGGCTTCACGGTTCCTTTACGCCTTCAATAAAGATATTCGGGACATAGTGGATGATTATTCAAATAAGAATATGGACGTTTATGAACTTGTTTTGGGAAAACCTTTTCGGGAAAAAATCGCTGTGTTTTATAAAGAATTCAGAAAAAGAAAAGCTGCCAACGGTTTTCCTTCGGCCATGGGACTTGAGATGGCGTCAGATCTGACGCTTTTGCTTAAATATTTGTCGGGCCGGCTGCCCATTTCTGATTTTGAAATCGATTTCGGGAAAAAAGGTACTGCCCTGAACATGCTGAACAAACTGTTTGAGTGTTTGGGAGAATCGATTAACTGTATGTCTCGTCCTGTGGATGCCATCCGACACCAGGCCAAGACGGTCACCGTGGGAACAAGCCGCATCAGCGAAAAGCTGGAAGGCATATTGTTCGATACATTGGTTGAATACAACATTAGCACTCCCCAGCTTATTAACAGGAATATTATTGTACTTAAAAATCTACAGGAGATCGTTGCCGATATTCAAGGGGCCATCTTGTATAGAATCGACGGTTTGAATGTTCTCGGTGAACCGACAGAAGGGACAACCATTGAAATCATTAGAAAAGATGGTGTATTAAAACCGATTCCGTCCCGAGTCGAAACTGACAATTTGCTCAAGGGGAGCAAGAGAATTATTGTTAGTGAAGGGAATGTCTATATTGGCATTGGCCGAAAAGATAACCGCAGCATTATCGTTATCCCGATTATATCTACATCTCCTGATATGCCGAATCTAATTGAAAATATTCTGCTATTGAATATATCGTTTAAAGAAAATGTGCCGCTTGCCGTTAAAATAAAGGCCCTTGGCGGAAAATATGAACGGATTAAAAATATTGTCCAGGAAAGCAGTGTGAAGTGGGATGATCAGCACCTTGAACTTGTGGAGATGAAGGCACTTTTTGGGATATCAGCAGAAAAAATTGGTGATTTTATCGTATCTCGCGTCAATCACTCGACAACTTAACGAAGTCTTTAGTAGTGTCCATCCATAAATGGTCTTTTTACCCAATCTCTGCGTTATGCTCAAAAAATAATCCTCGGAATATTAAACATATGCCTGCGGTTATTTTTTTTCGCATGCCTTGATCTTGACCAAAAATCCTAATTTATGGATGGACACTAGTTAGCCATAAAAAACCGGGTCCTCCCCCGCGTGGCGGGATCTAAGATAGGCCCGGATTCTTTATGTTTCATAGGCGATATGGTATTTTCCGATTTAATCTGATGGTTTTCAGGTCGATCTGCGTATCATAGACAATAATTTCGACACCATGTTTTAAAACCTGTCTCAGTTCCCTTCCGTAAGCAGGGTCGATATGATCGGCGGGTTGAAAAATATTTGCGTCCATTCGTTGTATGACATAAAATATCACACAGCGAAACCCTTTGGAGACAAGGGAAGAAAGTTCAACCAGGTGTTTGAGCCCTCTCGATGTTACTGCGTCCGGAAAACATGCTACCCCTTCTTTTACCAGAGTACAGTTTTTAATTTCTACATAGCATCGATTTCCATCTTCACTGCTTAAAAGAATATCGAGCCGGGTATTATCGGAGGTTTTAACCTCTCGTGCAATGTTGTCGTATCCGTTAAGATCTGATACCAAACCAGCCTCAATGGATTCCGCGACCAGCCGGTTAGGGATCAAAGTGTTGATACCGACTATCGATGTGGGCATTTCAATGAGTTCCCACGTGTATTTCAGTTTTCGTTTGGGATTATCATGAAACGACAGATAAACCGGCCGCCCGGGCTCACAACATTCCCGCATGCTGCCCGAATTGGGGCAGTGGGCGGTGACCACTTCACCATCTGCTAATTTTACGTCTGCCATGAAGCGCTTGTAGCGTTTAACGAGGATTCCCGGTATGAGTTCTGGCCAGACCAGACCTTTTGATGGTGTTGAACCTTTGTTTTTTTTCATGGAAGACCACCTGTTTTTATTTATCGCTACAGACCGGCGAAGATCGAGGAAATAATCGCCCAAATTAGGTTAAACGTAACACGTTAGCCTTTTTAAAACTTTACCGCTTCAGGTACAATTAAATTTTTGCTAAAAGAACTTGAACCAAATTGAAGATTGAAGATTTATAGTATCGCCTTGTCCAGTTAAATCAACGTTTTTGATTTTATTTGACCGGATTTCGCTCTGTCTTTTCATTAATAAAATTGGAATAATTCCTTAAATATTCAATCGTCAATCATTTGTACCTGAAACGCATTTGAAATCGATTTGTTTCAAAGGACTAAACTATTACGGTTAAACATACCTTTTTACATTATTATAGCGTATAAGTGGATGTTTTGAAAAATGTGTCTCAAATCGTTATAAATATTGTTGAAAAGATCTATTTTCTCTGTTAGATAATTCTTTTTTACCTAACCTGGACAAGCCGGTTGTAGCGAAGTGGGAATCCCGATTATCGGGTAACCAAAAATATTTGCCACAAAGGCACTAAGACACAAAGGATATATTTATTATTCTTTCTTCGTGTCTTGGTGCCTTAGTGGCAAAATGGAAAAAGTTTTGTCAAAAAAAGCACAAAATTCAATTTTAAGTAAGTTGAGCAATTAACAATCATAAATATACAGGAGATGGAAAATGCCGGATAAAAAAGACTTTGTTATCAAAGACAAGAGGATGTTTGCAGAAGGGGATGAGGACCAACCGATCAAAGAAGAGGCGGAAAAGCCTTTGGATGAAGCAACAGCTGATGAATCCGAAAGTGCGGCGGCCCAAGAGGAAGAAAGTACAGACTATCAACTTCCTGAAATAAACTTTGCGACCTTTATTTTTTCTTTGAATCATTCCGTGTTGGTGCACCTGGGCGTCATGGATGACCCGTCCACCGGGAAAAAGGTAAAAAACCCACCGCTTGCCAAACAGACCATAGATATTCTGGGTATGCTTGAAGAAAAAACTCAAGGAAATTTAACGGAAGATGAAGAGAAAATGCTCAAAAACATTCTCTATGATCTGCGGATGATATATATTAAAGAGAAGGGCTAACCCGAATATTTCAGAAAAATTTCCACCCTACGGGCGTGTCCAAGACGTCCATTTGCCTCGTTATCAGGGACTTGCAAATGAACGCCTCGCATACGTGAAATGTCCGGGATAGCACCCATAGCGTATGAAAATATTTTCTCCCGCCAAAATAAACCTTTTTTTGCAAATTTTAGGGAAAAGGTCAGACGGTTATCATGATCTGATTACCCTGATGTGCTGTATCGGACTATACGATACGGTCTCACTAACCTTCGGTGTTAAGGATATCGCTGTTACATGTCACCATCCTGTTGTTCCGGAAGATGACACAAACCTTGCCTTTGGTGCAGCACATCTATTTTTTAAGACTCTCAACAAAAATGAAGGCGTAAAAATTATCATTCAGAAACAGATACCGGTTGCAGCCGGTCTTGGCGGAGGAAGCAGTAATGCCGCTGCTGTTTTTTTAGGGTTAAACCGCTATTACGGTTATCCGTTTTCCACAGAAGAGCTCATGTCCATGGGGCTTTCCATAGGCGCCGATGTCCCCTTTTTTATTTTCCAAAGACCGGCAATCGCTTCCGGTATCGGTGAGAAACTGGAGGCCTACCAAAATCTTAGAAACCTAAAGATATTATTGGTTTTCCCTGGGTTCAGTGTTTCAACAGCCGATGTTTATAAAAAACTGAATTTGGGATTGACAAAGTGTGAAAAAAAACTTAAAAGTTTCCTTTTGAATAAGCAACGTTTTGATCCAAGATGTCATTTATGCAATGACCTTGAGGCTGTTACGGCATCAGAGTATCCTGTTATAAAAACTATTAAGGAAGCGCTTTTAAACCACGGAGCACTGGGAGCTTTAATGACAGGAAGCGGGGCGACCATATTCGGCCTTTTTTCTGATTCAAATGCAGCCTCAGAAGCGAGTCATGCGCTTTTTCGTACCCATAAATGGAAAATGCATCTTACGGATATGATAACACAGGGTACGGGATACAAGATACAGGATACAGGATACAAGATTTAGGATTCAGGCTTTAGGGGTCAGGGGCCAGGGAGTTAAGATACTGGATGCAGGTATTATGCATTATGTATCCTGCATCTTCCATTCTGGGGCGTCGTCAAGTGGTAAGACACAGGATTTTGGTTCCTGCATTCGGAGGTTCGAATCCTCCCGCCCCAGCCACATTTTGTTTGTTTGGAAATTGTCCACATAACTTAATAATTAGGTTTCATTTTAAAGAACATGTAACGTGTCAAAAATACTGGATGGCAATTAAATGGATGATTTTGTAATATTTTCTGGAAATTCAAATCCGGAACTCGCCCAAAAAATATGTGATTATCTCGATGTTCCTCTTGGCGGAGAGAAGGTTAAAAGATTCAGTGACGGAGAGATTCAGATCGAAATCGATGAAAATGTGAGGTCTAGGGATGTTTTTGTCATCCAGTCTACCTGTTGCCCCGTGAACGAAAACCTGGTTGAGTTGCTGCTGATGATCGATGCGCTAAAACGGGCTTCGGCAGCCAGCATCACAGCGGTTATTCCTTATTACGGCTATGCTCGCCAGGACAAGAAGGTCGCCCCGCGTGTTCCCATCAGCGCAAAACTGGTGGCGGATATGCTGACGGTCGCCGGTACTACCCGGGTAATTACAATGGATCTTCATGCAGGGCAAATCCAGGGCTTTTTTGACATTCCGGTGGACAACCTTTTTGCTGCTGCGATTCTTGTCGATTTTATCAGGGACAATTTTAATAAAGACCTTGTAATCGTTTCTCCGGATGCAGGGGGTGTTGAAAGGGCCAGAGCCTTTGCAAAACGCCTTAATGCCGGCCTTGCCATCATTGACAAACGTCGGGAAGCGCCCAATAAGGCCAAGGCAATGGCCGTCATCGGCGATGTTACCGGAAAGACAGTGGTTATTCTTGACGATATGGTCGATACCGCCGGTACGTTGATTGAAGCTGCAGAAGCGATTATGAGAAATGGTGCCAAGGAGGTCCATGCCTCTTGTGCACATCCGGTTTTGTCAGGTCCGTCCATTACTAGGATTGAGACTTCACCGCTAAAAACGTTGGTTGTTACAGACACTATTCCGTTGAGACAAAATGCCAAAACCTGTAATAAAATAAAGGTGCTTACCATTTCCGAGCTGATTGGCGAAGCGATTATCCGCAGTTTTAGAGGTGATTCGGTGACCTCTCTCTTTGTATAAAGTTTTTTAGGAGGATGAATTTTGGAATTAATAGAACTAAAAACAAAAATAAGAACCACAACCGGTAATGGTCCTGCACGAAGACTCAGAATGTCAGGACAGATTCCTGCCGTGGTTTACGGCCCTAAAACAGAACCGGTTCTGCTTTCTGTGAACAAAAGTGATCTCGAACTGCTTTTTAAGAAAGGCGGAATAGGCCAGGTTGTTTTGAACCTTGTCATTCAAAAGAACGGCGAAACACTGACCATGCCTGCAATGATAAAGGAGCTTCAGACCCACCCGGTTTCCCGAAATTTCATACATATCGACTTCTATGAAATCGAAATGGATCAAAAGATCACAGCTAAAATTCCTATTGTCACAACAGGAATTGCAAAAGGTGTAGAGCTTGGCGGTGTTCTTCAGATCATAAGGCGTGAACTCGAAGTGGAATGTCTACCCTTAGAAGTGCCTGAGTCCATTGAGATTGATATTAGCGATCTTGATATCGGAGATTCCATCCATGTCGGGAAAATTTCTTTAGAAGGTGAAATTGAGATTTTAGAAGATGATAACTATACAGTGGTAACTATGCTCAGTCCAAAGCTTGAAGAAGAAGAACCGGAAGAGGAAGAGGAAGAGGAGATCGAAGGAGAAGAAGCTGAAAAAGAAGATGGAGAAACACCTGAAGCTGGTGGCGAAGAATAGTTTTTACAGGTATTATTTATGCCGCAAAGACGATTACGCTTGGTGGTTGGACTGGGGAATCCCGGCGAGACCTATTCCAAAACACGTCACAATGCCGGTTTTATGGTTGTGGATAAAGTTTCAGACGCTTTTTCAATTCCCCTTGAAAAACGAAAGTTTGATGCCCGATTTGGCATCGGATCGGTGAATGATGATAAGGTTATATTTGCAAAACCCATGGCTTATATGAACAGAAGCGGGCCCCAGGTTCAGAACATTGCAAGATATTTTAGGATATTATGCAAGGATATGGTGGTTGTTCATGACGACATAGATCTTGCTTTTGGAAGATTAAAAATAAAAGAGAAAGGAGGGGATGGGGGACACAAAGGTGTAAGATCAATCATAGATGCCTTTGGCGGAGGTGATTTTACGCGTCTTCGTATTGGTGTCGGGCGACCTGAGGTCGGTGGAAATGCTGCTGATTATGTTTTGGGAAAATTTACTTTAGAAGAAAAAAAGGTTTTAAGCCAGATCATTACCGCGGCCAAGGATGCTGTTGTTACTATCCTTTGTAAAGGTACAAAGGAAGGGATGAACAGATTCAATAATAGAAGAATTGTAATTTTAAGCTAAATATTTCAGATGGAGGAAAAATGGAATCTGTATTAAACAATTTACCGTTGTTTTGCACGCTGGTCGGCGCTGTTGGGGTACTTTTTGCGATTTTGCTGGCCGGAGTTGTCAAAAAAGCGCCTGCCGGAAATGAAAAAATGCAGGAAATTGCCGGTGCAATCAAAGAAGGCGCAATTGCATATCTGAACCGCCAGCTCAAAAGTATGGGTATTGCCGGTGTCATTATTTTTATTATCATCTTTGTCACTCTAGGGGCAAAAACCGCCATTGGATTTCTGATCGGTGCAACGGCATCATTTATTGCAGGGTATATCGGTATGCGGGTGTCGGTAATCGCCAATGTCAGAACAGCAGAGGCTGCAAGAAAAGGGCTTGGGGCCGGACTTTCTATGGCCTTTAAAGGCGGTGCTGTTACCGGTATGATAGTTGCCGGTCTGGCACTAACAGCCGTGGCCGGGTACTATACCGTAACCCATGACATTATTGCCCTGGTCGCCCTTGGTTTTGGCGGCAGCCTGATTTCGATTTTCGCACGGCTGGGCGGCGGCAT
>Ga0316194_10001453_pt1 | contig 16350 bp, 17 predicted proteins | sample CroRivsedime1_MG_FD_204936 | JGI IMG/M metagenome (GOLD analysis project Ga0316194, IMG submission 204936) | Coastal sediment microbial communities from Maine, United States - Cross River sediment 1 | ecosystem: Environmental > Aquatic > Marine > Coastal > Sediment | place: USA: Maine...
AGATTGTTTTAAATACCGTAACAAAGTGGGCATTGATGTCGCCATTGAAGCCCTAAAAGAATGCTGGCGATCCCGGCGGTGCGAGATCGATGAACTTGTTTACTATGCAAAGATATGCCGGGTACGCAATATCATGCAGCCCTATATGGAGGCTATCGTTTCATGAGTCCTTCGAAAACCAAAAATTATGCTGTATCAGTTCGCCAACGCTTGCTCAATTATGCCCGGACAAGTGGTCAGGATTTTATTTTTGTTCTGCGAACCTTTGCCATGGAGCGCTTGCTCTATCGTTCAAGTCGATCTCCATAAAGTCGAAGAATTTCACACCTTAAGTTTAGTTATGGCCAGTTGGATAAAGAGGGCATGATGAGATGAGACTGAATAAAAACAAGCATTCAAAAAAAATGTTGGTGGAACAAGGAGGAGGATTATGAACTTACATCGACCGAATGGAAACGATGCACTTCAAACAAGGAATCGCTCGCGCGATATTACACCTCAATCAGGTATCTGCAGCAGGTGTTTGGATGGTTGCAAAGGAAACTGCGACATGTTCCAAGCGACGTTTCGGGGACGAGAGCTTCTTTACCCCCAGCCATTTGGCAGCGTCACTGCCGGCGCCGACAAAGATTATCCGGTAGATTACTCTCATTTGAATATTATGGGGTATGCCCTGGGTGCCAAAGGGGTCGAACCTGATCCCGATCAAGCCACCTTTCCCAATGTCAATACTGAAACCTCATATGGTGTTACCAATAAGGTCAAGATGAAAGTGCCGATCTTCACAGGTGCCCTCGGAAGTACGGACATTGCACGTAAAAATTGGAAGCATTTTGCCATCGGCGCTGCCATCAGCGGCATCAGTTTGGTATGTGGTGAAAATGTCTGTGGAATTGATCCTGAATTGGAGCTCGACAACCATGGCAAGATAAAAAAATCACCGGAGATTGATCGGCGCGTGGAAGAATATCGCCGCTACCATGAAGGCTATGGTGATATCCTGGTCCAAATGAATGTGGAAGATACCCGCAATGGCGTTGCGGAATATGTCATCGAGAAGCTCGGGGTCGAGACCATCGAGCTAAAATGGGGCCAGGGCGCCAAATGTATCGGCGGAGAAATCAAGGTCAATTCTCTGGACCGGGCCATTGAATTGAAAAAACGCGGTTATATCGTCACACCGGATCCTGAAGACCCCGCACACCAGGCCGCTTTTAAAGCCGGCCCCTTAAAACAGTTCGAGAGACACTCGCGCCTCGGATTCGTAGACCAGGAAGGGTTCATGAACGAGGTGGAACGACTGCGCAAATTGGGGGCCAAACGGGTAACCTTGAAGACCGGCGCTTATCCGATGAGAGAACTGGCCATGGCCATCCGCTGGTCCTCGGATGCCAATATTGATCTGCTCACCATTGATGGAGCGCCGGGCGGCACGGGAATGAGCCCCTGGCGCATGATGACCGAATGGGGCATACCTTCCATCTACCTTCATTCCATGGCCTATGAATTGAGCGAGCGCCTGGCAAAAAGCGGCAAACGCGTCCCTGATCTGGCCTTTGCCGGAGGTTTTTCAGCCGAAGATCATGTCTTTAAGGCCCTTGCTTTAGGCGCGCCTTATTGCAAGGCCGTCTGCATGGGCCGGGCGTTGATGATTCCGGGCATGGTTGGCAAAAATACGGAAAAGTGGCTGCGTGACGAAGACGGGGGTCTGCCGCCCAACGTCGCAAAATTTGGCTTTACCAAAGAAGAAATCTTCATGAACTATGAAGTCTTGAAAGGAAAATACGGAACGGAAGTGGACTCCTTGCCGCTGGGTGCCATCGGGCTCTACAATGTGGTCGACAAAATCATGGTTGGACTTCAGCAACTGATGGCCGGATCTCGTAACTGGAAGGTGGAATTTATCAGCCGTGACGACTTGGTCTCCCTGACGGAAGAATGTGCCAAAATCACCGGCATCAATTACGTGATGGACGCCTATCGGACGGAAGCATTGGAGATAATTGACGCCTAAGATCTCAATAATAGATACTTTCAGTTCTAAGCCCAATTCTAGGAGGTATGATATGTCAGATAAGATTTTAAAGCCGATTTTCGCACGGGATCCGGGAGAAAAGGAATTTCATCAGGCCGCACAAGAAATGACAGAAACGGTCATGCCGGTATTGGAACGCCATCCGGAATATCGCCGCCTGGGTGTTCTGGAGCGAATCATGGAACCGGAACGCGTGATTTCATTTCGGGTACCCTGGGCAGATGACGAAGGATGGGTGCGCGTCAACCGCGGTTATCGCATCGAAATGAATTGCGCCATCGGTCCTTTCAAAGGCGGGTTGCGATTTCATCCTTCGGTGAATCTCAGCGTCCTTAAATTTTTGGCATTTGAACAGGTATTTAAAAACGCGCTGACCACGCTGCCCATGGGCGGCGCCCAGGGGGGCGGAGATTTTGAACCCAAGGGGAAATCAGATGACGAAGTCATGCGCTTCTGCCAGAGTTTTATGACTGAACTGAGCCGTCACATCGGCCAGGACACCGACATCCCGGATGGCGGTCTCGGCGTGGGCGCCAGGGAAATTGGCTATCTCTTCGGTATGTATAAAAAGCAGCGCAATGAATTCACCGGCGTCATGACCGGCAAAGGTCTAGAATGGGGGGGCAGCCATATCCGTCCGCAGGCAACCGGATACGGTGTCGGCTATTTTGCGGCTGAGATGCTGGCGGCCCGCAATGACACGTTGGCGGGCAAAACCTGCCTGATTTCCGGTTCCGGAAACGTCGCCCAGCACACGGCCGAAAAAATCATCGAGCTGGGCGGCAAGGTGCTGACCCTTTCCGACTCATCTGGCTACATCTATGACCCGGAGGGCATCGACAGTAAAAAGCTGGCTTTTGTCAAGCGGTTAAAAAACCTTAAACGCGGCAGAATCCAGGAGTATGTTGATAAATATTCTGAGACTGTTTACACCGAAGCCGATACCTCACTGGATTACAATTCCTTGTGGACCCACCGGGCCGATTGCGCTTTTCCCTGTGCGTTTGAAAACGAAATCGGTGAAAAAGATGCTTATAATCTGATCAACAATGGTATCAAAATGATCTGCGAGGGCGCCGATATGCCGTCATCCCCGCAAGCCGTCAAGATTTTTCTGGATAAAAAATTGTTGTTTGCTCCAGCCAAGGCCGCCAATGCCGGTGGTGTGGCGGTGTCTGGTTTGGAGATGGCGCAGAATCGAATGCTCCTCAACTGGTCTGCCGAGGAAGTCGATCAACGTCTGAGGTCGATCATGAAGAACATCCATCAGACGTGTCTGGATGTGGCCGCGGAATATGGTGAACCCGGTAACTATTTGGCCGGCGCCAATATTGCCGGATTTGTGCGCGTGGTCAATGCCATGCTGGACCAGGGATTGGTGTAACCACCGTTATCCAATCGTATATTCCCCCGCAAAGTCGCAAAGCAACGTCATAAAATAGATCAGAAAAATCTTGGCGGTTTTGCGTCTTTGCGAGAGACTTTTTCAGTCATGGAAATATAGAGCGGACAAACTGAATATCCTTGCGGTCTATCACTCGATGCATTTTACCCGAGAACTGTTTACTGAAATAGTTCTCCAGCGACCGGCTTATGGCCGCGATTTTATCAATATCTACCCCGGTTTCAATTCCCATCTGGGCCGACATGAATACCATGTCTTCAGTTGAAATATTACCGGAGGCCCCTTTTATAAAGGGACAGCCTCCCGTGCCGCCAAAAGCGGTATCAAAATGGGCGATACCAACCTGCATGGCGGCCAGGGCATTTGCCAGACCCTTACCTTCCGTGTCGTGCAGGTGCAGAAATACAGGTTTGTCTTCTGAAAGCTCAATGACCTTGGCCGAGATCTCCTGAATGGAAATCGGGTTTGCCATTCCGGTGGAGTCCGCCAGGGCGACTTCGTCAATACCGAGATCAAGCTGTTCCTTGATCATGTCGAAAACAACATTCGGATCGATGCGGCCTTCAAACCGGCAGCCAAATACGCATTGGAGTTCGCCGCGAATCACCAGACCACGCTTTTTGCCGGTTTTTATCATTTCTGCAATTCGTTTTCTGGCTTCCGGCAGCGATGCATTGGCATTTTTCCGACTGTGGGTATCGCTGGCGGAAATAGAAGCGGCCACATGCCGGAGGCCGGCATCGGCTGCACGTTCAAGGCCTTTGGTGTTCAGAACCAGAGCGCTGTAAAGAGCGTCTCTGCTCCAGTCCAGACCCCTGCAGACATCTTCGGCATCGGCCATCTGAGGGACCCTTTTGGGATTTACAAACGAGGTCACCTGGATGCGTTTTATGCCGGCATCGGCAACAATTCCGATCATTTCAAGCTTTTTGTCGGTCGGCACAAACCTCTTTTCACTCTGGAGGCCGTCACGCAGACCCTGTTCTTCAATTACAATATATGGCGGATAAGAATTCACAATGTCTCCCTTTTTCGTCTATCCCGGCGAATGAATCAAACTGTTTTCAGCCCAAATGGCATCGTTTTCGAGGTCCAAATTGGACGCATAAGAAACCTGTGGCTCTCCAACTTGAGATACCGATCCGGCCTCAACGAGCTTTCGACCCTTTGCTCTAGCCATGTGTGTCTAAAAAATCGTCCTTTCTGCCACCCAAAACATCGTTATTGGACCTATATTCGGCTTGTTTTCAATATAATTTCGCATAATTTCAAGTTCTTAGCTTGCCCCATTGCACCCATTGCACAAGCTTGGCCGACCCCATTGCACCATTCATAGTTTCTATTTACAAAGACCAGACGAAAACGCCACGGCCCTGGCTGTCACCTGAACTGCTTTGTTGGACTTTTCTTAGTTTTCATAAATCCAAGATTTTGTTGCCAACTCAACGATACCAATTAAAAAAACAATTACACCTACAATCCATAAAACCATCCGACCTTTTATAGGGATATCCAGGGAGCCGAATAGTAGCCAAAAAATAAGGACAAGTGAACCAACAATATTGATCAAAATGGCCCCGCCAAGGCCTAATCCACGAAAACGTTTTGCTTGACCAGCCAATTCGAACAATAGAGCCAAACCTATCCCAAATATTACTGCGCCTAAAATGCTTGGATAAAAGTTTGTATTTGTTTTGGGCAAGCCTAAAAAATCGATAACACCAATCGGGAATAGAAGCAATAATATCCCAAGCAATAAATTCACGATGCAATCGATAAGATGTTGGGCACCCCATGAGGTCTGATTGTACTGGCTGGAACAAAAGATCACCTGGCCGCCATTTTCAGCATACAGCACATTGATTTTATCCGATAGTCGATTGTCGTCCTGAGGCAGTTTTTTTATGGCCACATGAATTCCCAGTAATTTCCAGTCGTTTTGCTCCTGAATGTAGGTCAGCCGAAAGGTTGTCGCTTCGGGCTGCGTGGGATAGTGGCCGCTGAGCTTCAATATGCCGTCTTTATCGATACAAATCCCATTTTCCAGAAACGGGGTATGCGATCCCAACTGTTCCATCGCTTTGACTTTCGCAAACCCCTTGAAGGCCCCGTACAGCTTGGCAGGTGTAACCTGCAATTTAAGTGTATTGGAAATACTATCATAAAAATCGTAAAAATTCTGCTTGCGCACGGCCTGGGTAAAATCATCCATGGTACCGCCGGCTATTCTCCTTAGCTGGTTTTCCGACGGTAGTGTCTGATTTTTTAATTTCGTCAAGCTAATGATTTTGCCAGTCAGATCCCCGGCTATTATTTCAAAAACCCGTCATGTGTGGGACCACGTCAACAAGTTATCTTCGGGTCGCATGGAAAATAGCCCCATGGCAATAAAATCGTCTCTTCTTGGAACGACCAAGAAGGCCGCCTCCCCGGGGCTCCCATTAACAACCGCATTCCATCTCTCCAGTTTTCCCAGAACAATCATCGAAAACAATGCAAAGAGTACCGGTGTTGTTCGGGCGATGGCCAGATCCGACCACTGCCGTTGGGTTTCTAAACCCAGGTGTGCGCGCATTTCTTCAAATGTGGTCTCAACGTTCCACCTGAGCACAAACCAATTTAGGATTTGTTGCGCGCTCGCCGTAAGATCAGTTGCGAAAAAGGCTTCGGTGCGAAGTTCACCGGCCGGATCTCGTACTACTACCCATTTGATTGGCAGCGGGTTGTGCCCGGTGTATACCAGAGAGAAATACCGGAGAAAATTTCAAGATCGCGTTTTAAAAATGGCCAAAGTCGAGGATTACATAAAAATTTGGTTTGTAATTTTTTTTCGATTTTCTTGCTAATCATAAATTTAATAAAATTTTAGATAGTTAACTCGTATCTCAAATTCTTGCCCCAGCAAAAAAGCCAAGCCACCTTTAAAAGGCAACTCGGCTTTTTGTTTTAAGACAGTCTATATTTTTCTCGTTCAGAGTTCTCCTTGTGCTTTTGTGTAACTGAGGTTTTCAGTTGCTGCTAACTTTTATTGGGATTTTTTCATATATTCCTCGCGTACCGCTTTCAGTTCATCATCCGTTCGGCAGATTTCTTCTCCCTGTATGGATTCGAAGCATTTTGGAATGGCAAACCCGTATTTTTCATTGGGTGATGTTTGACCCCAGAGGCAGTCTCCTACGACCGACTGGTCCTCTGAACGCATGGTTTTCCAGCCTTCCGGTGTTTTCCAGGACAGGGGGCCCTTTTTCATGGCTTCAATCATTTTGTCCGCTTCGGTGGTACCGGCCCGCCTTTGGTTCAATTTCCAATTGCCTCGCAACCCGTCCAACCAACCAGTCAAAACTATAACCGGCTGCGTCCAATTTCGACTTGCGATCTAGATTTTCTTGAGCTGCTTTTAACACTGTTTCGACAAAGTCCCCTTCTCCTAATATGCGTTCATCCCCCTTCACCCGTTCAAACCCCCTGCGCATGGCTTTGACCGCCGACCACCCTCCGGCGCTACGTACCAGCCCACCGCCCAGTAACTCAGGCCTTTGACCATCCGCAAAACCCTTCTTTACATATTCGCGGTAACGCCGGCGGGCTGTCAAGTACTTGCTGTCATAAAATTTCAAAATGTAATCAACTTCTTGCCATTCTCGCTTATTTTTACCCATAATCGTTTTAGAAAAATATCCCGATCAGCGCTGTCAAAAAAAATCTTTCGCCGCTCGATACCTCTTGCAATAATGTGATGCAAGGCACCAGGAGCGTCTATGCGGACTTTGCTTGGCATATCATCTGGGTATCATGACTTTATTTCTTTGTAAACCAATATTGCAATGGACGTCCCCAAAATTTCCGTCCCCAAAATTTCCAAAATTTCCCCGTCCCCAAAATTTCCCAAGAGAGTTTGTTAAGGGATCGGTTAGCTAGCTGCTTCGGCGATTGCCTCGAAAGCAAGAATCAGCAAGATGTCTGTGTCGTCATCAACCGGTTCTGCCTGGGCGGACACTTTGGCGATGACAACCTCTCTGTGGGGGTCAATCCACAACCATTGCCCATGAATGCCGATACCGCAGAAAGCCCCAGACGCTTTGCCGGTCTGGTACCATTTGCTTCGGTAGCGACCTTTCGGAAACAGATCAAGCATATCGCCTTTTTTCCAGGGGCCACTGTCACCGTCGTGCCGGATGTCTTCCACCCACCAACCTGGTAGAATATCTTTGCCTCCCAGGCGCATCATTTCGCCAAAACGAGCCAAGTCACGGGGAAGCACACAAATTCCTCCCGCCGTGCGCGGCGACCCTTCACTATCGACGGTTACATATGCGCCGGCCTCGGCTCCCATCGGCTTCCAGACCAGGGTTGAAAACAAGCTGCTAAAATCCTGGCCCGAAACGCGTTCCACGATCCAGCCAAGAAAATCTGAATTTGGTGAAAGATAGTTAAAAATCTCCCCATGTGGTTCCGGCGCTCGTGAGAGGGTTGCCAACAAGCCATGCAAGGTGCCGGGATTTTTTCCAGGCAGGGCCGGATCCCATAACGTGGCGCGGCGATAACGACCGTAATCGCCTGACAGGTCAGTATATTCCTCAGAGAATGAACTACTGACCGTCATGTCGAGCACATGTCGAACCGTACAATCGCCGTAAGCCGAGTCTGCAACCTCCGGGACATATTTGATGACCGGACTATCCGGGTCGAGCATTCCCTGATCAACAAAAATTCCTGCCATTGCCCCGGTCAGAGACTTGCTTACCGAAAACAAAATATGAGGGGTTTTCCCATCATAACCCTGGCTATACCGTTCAGCGACAAGCCGCCCCCCTTGAAGCACGACCAACCCACGGGTGGCAGTTGTAGCGAGCACTTCCGCAAGCTGTCGTTCCCGCCCGTGTTGATCTTCAAAAACCAGCGATTCAAGAGATTGCAGTTCAGCTGCAAACTCCCACGCCTGTCCAGGACCTTCAATCCGCGAAACCGGAATGAGCTTGTCTACATTTTGAAACGACTGCGAGCTATACGGCGCTGTTCGCCAGTTTGCTAGCGTAACTGAGTTATCCATATCTTCCTCAATATAGAGCAGATAATATCACAAATAGGTTTCAGGTGTCGGGTGTCAGGAGGGCGAATCGCTAAATCCTGAAACCTGAACACTGACACCTGAAACCTTCAATTTCTGACAACTGGTTGACAAAAAAACCAGTTAAAGGTCTATGGTTCCAAAACATTACTTGGTCAGTTCTGTCCAGATGGCGGTGTAGTAATCGTTGGCCTCTTTGGAACACGCCGGCAGGAAAACACCGGCGCCTTTGAACTCGTCCGGAACAATAATCTCCGGTGCGGTTTTCATGTCTTCAGGCATGAACTTTTCAGAGCCGGTGATGCCGTTGGCATAACGTGCAAAGCTGGAAATCAGGGCTGCATTTTCAGGTTCCATGATAAAGTTCATGAACAGTTTGGCATTCTCGACGTTTTTAGCGGTTTTCAGCACAACGACACTATCCATCCATAACCCATAGCCCTCACGCGGGTAACCGAATTTGATCGAGGGTTTGGCCAGACGCGCCCGGAAGACAGCGCCATTCCAGTAGAAAGCGGCAGCAAAATCACCGCGCGGCATTTTTTCTACCAGGCCATAATCCATGGACACCCATTTCGGCTTGGCGGCCATCAATACATCCCGTGCCTTTTTCAGCGCCGCTTTATCGGTCGTGCAAGGCTCGCTGCCGACATACATCAATGCAAGCCCCAAAACATCGCCCATTTCAGGCGCAATGTTGATCTTGCCGGCAAGCTCCTCCGGCGGGTCCAAAACAATGGCGGCGGTGTTGATGTCGCCCTTATAAACATCTGTGTCAACGGCGATACCAACGCTTCCCCACTGCCACGGAACACTGTAGTGGCGACCCGGGTCCCACGATGGATTGCGCCATTCGGGGGCGACATTCTTGAAGTTTTCCATCTGATCCGGGCGAACCTCAAGAAGCAGGTCCTCATCGACGAAAATTTTTACATAGGTGGCGGAGGGTACAACCATATCGAAGCCGTGTCCGCCGGCTTTTACCTTTGCCAGTGCCGTCGAGTTTGAGTCATAGTCCGTGATCGTCATCTTGACGTCGTATTTTTCTTCAAACTTCTTGACGAGTTCAGGGTTGGTGTAGTTCCCCCAGTTGTAAATGTTCAAGTTACCGGCTGCCTGTGCAATGCCTGAAAAGGCCAGTACGGCCGCTGTTAGGACAGAAAAAACCATTTTCTTATTCATCTGAATACTCCTTTGTTAGAGTTAAGGTTCAACTACGTAATACCTCAAGCAATATCGGTGTTCATATTATTTGAGGTGATAAGAAAATGCTAAAAAACGAAATACATACCCCCTTTCTTTTTTTTTGGATTAAAGTTGGGAAGAGGACCCACCTAAAAATTATAAATCTTCTCTTCCTCGATGCTCAAACACTCTATTTGCCAAATTTTTTGTCGACCAAAAAAAACAGACCCACCACCAAAATCGAAAGGCTGACCAAAACAGTTGAGATGGCGTTGATTTCCGGTGAAACAATTCGACGAAGCTGGCCCAGCATATAGGTCGGCAGGGTTTCCTGGCCGGATGATTTAACGAATTCGGTTATCACGACATCGTCCAAGGAAATAACAAATGCCAGCATGGCACCGGCGATGATGCCCGGCCAAAGCAGCGGCAAGGTCACGCGCCGGAAGGTTTTCCAGGGGGTGGCGTACAGATCGGCTGCCGCGGTTTCCAGTATCAGGTTCATCCCTTCCAATCTTGCCCGGATAGGCAGGTAGGCAAACGGGATGCAAAAAGCAGTATGGGCCAAAACCAGATAAATCATTCCCTGGATACCCGTTGCCGCCTTAATCATTGCAAACAGGGTCAGCAGGGCCACGGCGGTGACGATTTCCGGCACCATCAACGGCTGGTTGATCATCACGTAGATTGCCGTCAAACCCGGAAAAGGCCGCGTGCGGGTTGTCCCCAGCGCGGCCATGGTTGCCAGGATGGTCGCATAGATCGAAGCCTGCAAAGCCAGAACAAGTGAACGAAGCGCCGCGTCCTGCACGGCTTCGTTATTCCAGGCCGAAACATACCATTGCAGGGAGAACCCCTCCCACATGGAAATATATTTGCCTGCGTTAAACGAGTAAACAACCAGCGTAATAATTGGCGCATACAGCATCACAAAACACAGGATGGCGATAAAGCCAAAGCCCGGCTGTTTTTTCAGGGAAAAAGGTTTCTGCTTATTCATCTTGAAAGTCATTGCAGACCATCCGAATTACGTTGGGTTGTGCGCACATAGATCAACAGGGCGATCATGACGATGCTCAGCAGGGTGATGGAAAGCGCAGCGCCCAGCGGCCAGTTGCGGCCGGCGCCAAACTGCAACTCAATCAGGTTGCCAAGCATCATTTTTTTGCCGCCGCCCAGCACCCGCGGGGTTACAAATGCCCCTAGTGACGGGATGAAAACGAGAATGGACCCGGCAATGATCCCCGGTTTAACCAGAGGGATAATCACCCGGCGAAGAACCTTATTTCGGGTAGCATAAAGATCATAGGCAGCCTCAACTAAGTTAAAGTCCAGCCGCTCCATGGATGCATATAACGGCAAAACCATCAGGGGTAGATAAACATACGTCATACCGACCATAATTGCAAAATCGGTGTAAAGCATCTGGATCGGTGCATCTATGACCCCAAATGTTTGCAGGCCAATGTTGATCAGGCCCTCGTTGCGGATCACTTCAAGGATCGCAAATGTGCGGATCAGCAGGTTTGTCCAAAACGGAATCGTGATTAAGAACAACCAAATATTGCGGGTTTTGCGTGGCCGTGTGGCGATGAAATAAGCGGTTGGAAAGCCGATCGCCAGCGTGGTCACCGTTGTGAAAAACGACAGCTTGATTGATCGCCAGAGGATAATCAGGTGGGCATCCGCCAATGCCAGCGTACCATCAAAAATGTCACGATGGAAAACCACATTGTACCAGGCATCGGTGGAAAACTTCCAAACCACACCGCCATATTCGCCGGAGCTGATAAACGAATACACCAGCACGATCAAGAGCGGCCCGGATGCCGCAGAGGCCAGAACCAGCAGGGCCGGCGTACTCAATAGCCAGCTCTTTTGAGTTTTCTTTCTTTGGGCATCCTCGACCAGATTAGACCCTGCCGCCTTGTTCTCCAAATCAGTCCCTCAACACTTGCACCGAATTAGGTTTGAAAGCAACACCGACCGATTGCCCAACCTTGAATGTTTCTGTATCTTCGCGTTGGTTCTGGCTGCGTGTCACGAACATCGTCTCATCCGCCAAGCGGATGTAATAATGGGTATCCGTGCCGAAATAAACAATGTTTTCGAGCACGCCTTGTAGATCGCCTTTGCCACCAGATTCTGCCATAAGTTGCGAATATTCGGGGCGAACCGCGGCAGTCACGCGGCCGCTTGGCACCATGCCGTCAGGCAGTTCAACACTGACTTCTTCTCCGGCAGAAAGCTTCAACCGGGCCTGTCGATCCCCAGTCGATAAAACTTCAGCCGAAAGAAAATTGGTGCTGCCGATAAAATCAGCCACAAAGCGTTCGATCGGATGATTGTATATCTGGCGGGGGGTGCCGATCTGAAGAATTCGGCCGGCGTCCATCACTGCGATACGGTCAGACATGGTCAGGGCTTCTTCCTGATCATGGGTGACAAAAATAAAGGTGATTCCCGTTTCATGCTGCAAACGCTTTAACTCGATCTGCATTTCCTTGCGCAGCTTGTAGTCAAGGGCTGCGAGGGGTTCATCAAGCAATAAAACCTGCGGTTGTGGGGCCAAGGCCCGGGCCAGCGCCACGCGCTGCTGTTGCCCGCCGGATATCTGGTCAGTGCGGCGGTTGCGAAGATCCTCCATTTTAACCAGCGCCAACATTTTGCCAACAGTTTCTTTAATTTGGCCTTTTGGCTTACCCAGCATCTCCAGTCCGAAGGAAATGTTTTGAGCGACGGTCATATGCGGAAACAGCGCATAACTTTGAAATACGGTATTGATCGAACGCTGATAGGGCGGCAGATGTGAGATGTCCTGGCCATGGAGCATGATCAGGCCTTCGGTTGGGTGGTCAAACCCGGCAATCAGTCGTAAAAGGGTTGTCTTACCGCACCCCGAAGGTCCCAATAAGGTGAAAAACTCGTTTTTCTCAATGGCGACAGAAACGTCATGAAGCGCCAAAACCTTGTCTTTGCCCACGCCAAAGACTTTGGTAACCCGCTCAGCATAGATGGCTGCTTCCAAGGATTTATCCGACTCTGCTGGTGCTATTTCCAACCTTTCATCCATTTAAGAATCCGGTTAACAGATTGACCACATTGATGCCGATTTTATCTACGGCATAACCGCCTTCCATTATGAAAAGGCTGGGGCAGTTGATTTTTTGAGCAATTTTGGATCCTATTTTGAGGAAGTGTTCACTTTTCAACTTGAATTTTGAAATGGGATCTTTCTCATAGGTGTCAACACCCAGGGAGATCACCAGCGCATCCGGTGAAAAACCATGGATTTGTTCGAGGCCCTGATCGAGACATTCCCGATAATCATCCCATCGTGTTCCCCACGGCAGCGGAAAATTGCAATTGTATCCTTCACCTGTTTGGGTGCCAATTTCATCCGCATAGCCGAGAAAATATGGAAACTCCTGTCTGGGATCGCCGTGGAGCGAAACGTAAAGGACATCGGCCCGGTCGTAGAAAATAGACTGGCTTCCGTTGCCATGGTGATAGTCCACATCCAATAGGGCCACCCGTTCTGCGCCCCTGTCCAGCAGGGCTTGAGTGGCGACGGCGGCATTGTTGAAGAAGCAGTATCCCCCGTAAATATCGGATGCTGCGTGGTGACCCGGGGGCCGGCAGGCTGAAAACACGCTTTTTTGGCCGCTTTGGATCAATTCGACACCTGTCAGGGCCACATTGACCGAGGCGTTAATAGCCGGCCATGTGCCGGCGGTAATGGGAGTGCCGGCATCAAAGGAATAGTAGCTCAATTTGCCGTCGATCTCCACGGGCGGCTTTTGTCGGAAGGTTCGAGTGGGCCAGCAGATCGGCATCGCGTCGGTATCACCGTGGCTCTGTTTCCAACTGGTGTGAGCCGTGCGCATAAATTCGATGAATTCAGGCGCGTGAACCCTGGCGATGGGATCGAGACCGAATTCCTGCGGCTCAACGACCTCGCCAAGTTTCACATCGACAATCCTTTGCATGATGTTGTCCATACGCTGCGGGCACTCGAAAGGGGAGACAAACCGGCCGTCAATCAGCTCGTACTTGCCGAAGTGCAGACGGTGATCATCTGAAAAGACGGTAATCATCTTTGTTTCCTTTGCATAAACGGGGTTGAGTCAATAAAATTAATACGAAGTTTGGACTGCAGCCCTGGGTTTTGGGCTGCATCATGAAATCGATGAATTTGATATTAGAAAAAAATACTATAGCGGACCTGCATCATTAAATCAATTCTAAAACCGAATCGACAAGCAGGTTAATCCGCCGTCCATTTTACGCACTTCGCTGGTTTCCAACTCAATGATTTCAAATCCAAGGACCTCAAGTTTTTGGCGGGTAAAGGGAAATCCAGTGGGGGTCAGAAGGTGCTCGTTAACCAGGAGCGTATTTGCCGCATAAGCTTCGGGCTTTGCCACCACAATTTTATCATATCCACTGAGTTGCTCAGGTTCGGCAAAATCAGGCGTAACGAGCAACGTGTTTTTGCCGACATAATTGACACTGGATTTAAAATGCAGCCCAGCCCCCACCTCAACTGTGGCCCAGGTGTTCCCGCAGCTTTCCAGGATACGGCCAAGTTGTCCGGCACCCTCTTTGTTGGTTCGTTCCGACAGACCGATAAAGAAATGGTTGTCCACCTGGAGAACATCTCCGCCGTCAACCGTGCCGGGAGCCAGGATGCGTTCAATTTTGCGAAACCCGGCCAAAACCGGGACCATGGATTTTTCTTCGCCTTGGCGGGTCTCAGCTCCCGGATGGGTGATGACGGCCACATCGGCTGTGACAACGGCTGTATCTTCAACGAAATAAGCATCCGGGTAATCGGGCAGCGGATCGAGAAGGGTAACGTTGAGTTCGCAGGCCTCTAAGGCTTCAAGGTAGGTCTCATGCTGTTTGAGCAGCAACTCATATTGGGGAGGTTTGGCGCTGACGGTGGTCGTAAGGCCCTGGGCAAAATTTTTTCCGGGCTTTCTGGCAATGGCCTGGGTGAACATGGGTCCTTATCCTTTTCCTGGTTATAGGGTCACGATGACTAAAGAATCATCGGCCGGGATGTCTGATTTTGGCAAAATACCTGATGCCTTATAACAAAATTTTCTGATTTTAGAAAGAAGGGAGAGGAGTAAAAATCCGGGTCCAGAGGACCAGGTTTTCTATAGCGAAATAAAAAAAAATTAAAGACAGGGGGCCTGAATCGGATTTCATCATTGGGGGGAGATAGGGACTTTGCCAAGGTGGGGTGTAATTCAAGGTGATAGTTACCAGACGCTGTAAATTGCTTGGCAACTCAACTTGAAAAGCGGCCTCAAAAACGGCGGCAAACAAATCGTATCAGCACTGTCCCACGGCGGTTTTATCAGGAAGGCAGACTTCTTTGGGCCAATCACGCAAAATTTGCAAAATTTCTCTGACGTAGGCACCTTCACATTCAGCACGGCAGGGGTGGAGGACCTCGCTATGCAGGCAAAAGCCGGGACATTGCTCGGATCCGGCCAGACATTCTGAAAATACCGGGCCGTCATGGAGATCTGTAAAAAGACTTGCGGGAATACCAATGGTTGATTGACAGGTCAAATGATTGAAGAGGAAGAGCCCCAACACAAAGTCACCGAAATTAGCCTGATATCCCACAAGATAGATGTTGTTGTCTCCCAGAAATTCATCCCGCGAAAACCAGGGCGTCATAGAGCAGGAACACGTTTTAAATATTTTCATGGGTTCACCAATAGAGTTTCAAGTTAGGGTGCTAAATTCAGTGCTTAAAATGCAATAATTATTCCAAAACCTGTTTTTATGCCGGTCACGAATATGGCAATGCCCTGGATAGCGGAAAGACAGGGGCTGAGGCGAAATAGCGGATAAAATCATTTACCGATTTGTGAAATTACAGGGAGGGGAGGGGATTCGTTGCTATCGGTTGACTGTCAAAAAAATGGCAAAATTATTCAAAAGAATTGATTCAAATCTGGCCTATTAAATAGTGCTGTCTTTTTTGTTCCGGAAACTTTTCGATAGCGTATCGCAGCATGGTGCGCGGCATTTTTTTATAGTGCACTTTCAAGAAACTTTCTTCGGTCTGGAGATGGCGTTTGCCGATTTCGCGCAGCATCCAGTCGGTGGCTTTATGAATCAGATCTTGCCGGTCATAAAGCAGCATTTTTGAAATCTTCAGAATATTCTTTGAACAGCTTTCTGAGAATCGGTACCCGGATACCGATGAATACATCGCCTTCGCCATATTCGCCCGGTCCGATTTTAAAAAATCTCTGACTGATGGCTGCATGCTTCTTGTTGCCAAGTTTTTTCAGCCGTTTCTGAATATCCTGTACGGTCATCGCAAATAAATTCAAAATCCGAGTATTGGAATGATGGAGCGCTGTATATGTTATTTATTCCTAATAGGTTATTCTAGAAATCAAAGCCTTGCTTTCTGGCCCATGATTCTTTACTATTCTTTGGCCATTGCGTTAATAAACGCATCGGCCTCTATAATGGAAGCTTCCATGTCTCTGATCAGGGAATTTACCTCGGCTTCGACGGAAACCAGTTCCGTCTGCAGCGAGGCGATAGCCCTGGCATTGAGATTGTGCTTCAGAAATAATACTTGATCATGGAACGCCGACAGCACCGGTTCCATTTTCTTTT
>Ga0316194_10001457_pt1 | contig 16319 bp, 14 predicted proteins | sample CroRivsedime1_MG_FD_204936 | JGI IMG/M metagenome (GOLD analysis project Ga0316194, IMG submission 204936) | Coastal sediment microbial communities from Maine, United States - Cross River sediment 1 | ecosystem: Environmental > Aquatic > Marine > Coastal > Sediment | place: USA: Maine...
GCACCGAGTGGAAGTCGGCGTACGGGCCGCTTCGAAGGACCTCGGTGCGGACCCCGATGCGGTCGAGCAGCTGCGAGGCGAGGAAGCGGGCCGAGACGACACCGATCGAGCCAGTGATCGCGAGAGGCTGGGCGACGATGGCGTTTGCATGCGCAGCGACGTAGTAGCCACCGCTCGCGGCGACCTCACCGAAATAGGCGACAAGCGGTTTCTTTTCCTTAACGCGAACCACCTCGCGGTGGATGAGATCGGAGGCTTCCGCCGAGCCACCCGGGGAATCGACCCACAGGAGCACACCGAGCGCGCGTCGATCACGGCGTGCGTGCCGAAGCGCGGCGACGATCGATGACCGTCGGCCCTGCGGTGCGCCCCCCTCGGAGATGGCGCCCTTCACGGGCACGACTGCGATGTAGGGTCGCCGCCGAACGGATCGGAAGAGCTTCGCTTGCTTGAAACGGAGATAGCGGCCTGCTTCGACGATGCCCTTCTTTTGATCGACGTCGAGGCGCTCGGCGAGCTCGTCCTCGTAGGCCAGCCCATCGGCCAAGCCCGCGTCGATGGCGTCCTGCGCGCGAAAGACGCCCGTCTCGAACAGAGCGCGGGACTCCTCCATCGATTTGCCGGTGCGTTCAGAAATCGCTTCGAGGAGGGCATGGGTGTGCCCGTCTAGAAGGGCCTGGAGTTGCTCGCGCTGAGGCTCGCTCATGGAGTCACGGGTGACGCGCTCCGCGGCGGTCTTGAACTCCTTGCGGGCGAACGGCTCGACCTCGACCCCGAGCTTGTCGAGCATCGGTTTCAAGTAGTGGGCCTGGGCCGAGAGTCCGAGCAGCGTGAGGCTCGACTGCGGCGCGAGGAAGATCCGGTCGGCAGCCGCCGCGACGTAGAGCTCGCGATGGCTGCCGCCGCGCGGGAGCATCACGATCGTCGACTTGCCCTCCCGGCGAAGTCTGAGGAGCTCCTCCCGAAGCCCGGCACAGACCGCCCAGCCGGCCTGGAGCGGGGGGAGCACGACCGCGACCCCTTCGACCCGCGAATCCCTGATCACATAATCAGCCAGCCGGCGAATGGCTCCGAGGGAGGACGTGCGGCGAAGCGACTCGGCATCGAGGATTCGTCGAAGCCAAGGGAGGGGCTGCCGGGCCTCGACCAGGCGCGGCTTCAAGCGCAGCACGACCCAGGGGGCCTTTGGCCGACTGAGCCATCGGGCGATCGCCCAAAGCGGGAGCAGCGGGAGGAAGAGCAGATTTCGTGTGGATCGATAGAGGGCGCGAAGCATCGTTTTTGCGTATAGAGACGGCCTGTTATGCTGGGAGTGGTGGGGTCGGAAATCTTTACCGGGGATGACCGCTCTGCTACGACCACTTAGCACTGCAGCAGGCGAAGGAGCACGGCTCGATACAATGGCAAGCCCCCAGATGGTGATGTACGAGGAGGAGTTTGCCCAGGTCCAGGCCGTGACGGATAGGCTGGTCCAGGATGCAAACGCCCGCGTCGTGTTCGTGGTCGACAAGAATGGCCAGCTCATCGCGGGCTCCGGCGACACGGCGGATATCGATACGACTTCCCTCGCCTCGCTCGCTGCGGGTAACATCGCGGCGACGGGAGGGATCGCACAGCTATTGCGAGAGCAGGAGTTCGCGACCCAGTACCACGAGGGGGTTCGGCAGAACGTTCACATCCAAGTGGTGAGCGGTCGCGTGATTCTTGTCGTTATCTTCGACAATCGGACAAGCTTGGGGCTGGTGCGACTGCGTGTGAAACGAGCCAACGAACAGTTGGTGCGGATCTTCGAGATGGTGATGGCGAAAGCACAGGACCCGTTCCAAGCTTCGCCGTTCGCTGAGATTACCGATGATGACATCGATAACTTATTCAATGATTGACTAAGAGGGGCCTGGGGGGATGTCTTTCATCAACTATCTGTCGCGTGAGATCAACTGCAAGATCGTTTACTACGGTCCTGGTCTCTGCGGCAAAACGACCAATCTGCAGTACATCTACAATCGTACCAATCCGGATGCGAAAGGTAAGATGATCTCGCTCGCCACCGAGACCGAGCGAACGCTGTTCTTCGACTTCCTGCCTCTCGAGATCGGTGAGATACGCGGCTTCAAAACCCGCTTCCATCTCTACACGGTTCCGGGTCAGGTGTTCTACGACGCGAGCCGGAAACTGATTCTGAAGGGCGTCGACGGCGTCGTCTTCGTGGCCGATTCCCAGATGCTCCGTGCCGAGGCGAACACCGAGTCGATGGACAACCTCCGGACGAACTTGGCGGAGCAAGGCTACAACCTCGACGCGCTCCCGTACGTCATCCAGTACAACAAGCGCGACATGCCAGCGGTGTCCCCGGTGGAAGAGCTTCGCGAGATGTTGAACACGGGCAATGTCCCCGACTTCAGCGCCGTAGCCACCACCGGCGAAGGCGTCTTCGAAACCCTGAAATCCGTAGCCAAACTAGTCCTCACCGAACTAAAGCGCGGCGCCGCCCGCTAAGGGGACAGGCGGCCCTCGAAAAACGCCCGTCTTCTCGGACGCTTACAAACCGAAACGCGCATTCTTTCCGAAGCGCAGGTTTGTCGCACCGCAAGAATGCGCGTTTCGGTTGGCAAGTGCTCGAGATGAGGCGGTTTTTGGGGGGGCTGCGTGTCCCCTAGAGGATTAGGTTCAGGATTTTGTTGGGGACCCAGATGGTTTTTCTGGGGGTCTTGTCTTGGAGCTGGGCGGCCAGGGTTTCGCGGGCTGCGCTGAGCGCCTGCTCCTCGCTAGCGTCTTTCGGCAGCGTGATGCGGCCCCGCACCTTCCCGTTGATCTGGACGGGCACTTCGACTTCGTCCTCTTCGCAAAGAGCCGGGTCGTACTCTGGCCAGGGTTCCCGCTGGATACTCGGCGCCCCCCCGAGCATCTCCCAGAGCTCTTCGCCCAGGTGAGGCGCAAAGGGGTGGACGAGCTTGGCTAGGACCTCTAGCGCCTCCGTCGGCACCTGCTCGAGCTTCATCAACTCGTTGCAGAGGACCATCATGGCGCTGATGGCCGTGTTGAACCGCATCGCCTCGATATCGTCCGTGACCTTGCGGATGGTCCGGTGCAGGAGTCGGGTGAGCGCGACGTCTGGCTTCGACGCGGCATCTGCCCGCGTCGTGACGGTATACGCCCGGTCGAGAAAGCGACGCACGCCACCGATCGAGCTCGTGCTCCAAGGCTTCGTTGCCTCGAGCGGCCCCATGAACATCTCGTAGACGCGCATCGAATCGGTCCCAAAGTCGCGCACGATGTCGTCGGGGTTCACGACGTTACCGCGGGACTTGCTCATCTTCTGCCCGCCCTCGCCAAGGATCATCCCCTGGTGGACCAACTTCTTGAACGGCTCCTTCGTCGGCACCACGCCCGCGTCGTAAAGCACCTTGTGCCAGAACCTCGCGTACAAGAGGTGCAAGACCGCATGCTCGGCGCCTCCGACGTAGAGGTCGACCGGCAACCAGCGCTCGGCAAGCTCCGGCGCACAGATCGCCTCCTCATTTCGAGGGTCGATGAAGCGAAGGTAGTACCAACACGACCCGGCCCACTGCGGCATCGTGTTCGTCTCGCGCGCGTACCATTGGCCCTCTTTGTGAAAGAAGCGCCAGTCCTGAGCCCGCGCGAGGACGCCCGCAGGATCCTCGCCCGGCTTGTAGTCCTCCAGCTCGGGCAGCCGCAGCGGGAGCTCGCTCTTGTCCACCGCGATCGGCTCATCGTGCCGAATCGTGTACGCGGCACCTTGGCGAGGATCCCCGTCCGTATCGACCGGAAAGTAGATCGGGATCGGCTCTCCCCAGTAGCGCTGACGCGAGAAGATCCAGTCGCGGAGCTTGTACTCGACCCGCGCCTTGCCCTTCCCTTGCTTCTCGAGGTCTTCAGTGATGCGAGTCTTGAACTCGGCGGTCGCGAGCCCGTCGTACGCACCGGAGTTCACGGCGACACCCGGCTCGGCCATTGCCGTCTTCAGGGGCTCTGCACTCGGCTTCCCGCTCTCGCTCACGACCTCGATGATCGGAATCCCGTGCGCCGTCGCGAACTCGAAGTCGCGCTCGTCGTGCGCCGGAACCGCCATGATGGCCCCGGTGCCGTAGCCCCAGAGCACGTAGTCGGCGATGTACACCGGCACCTCTGCACCGTTCACCGGATTGAGCGCCAGCCCGCCCGTGAAGACGCCCGTCTTGTCTTTGCTCGATTGGCGGTCGCGTTCGCTCTTGTTCCGCGCTTGCTCGACATACGCATCCACCGCGGCGCGCTGAGTCTCGGTCGTGATCGTCTCCACCAAGGGATGCTCCGGCGCCAACACCATGAACGTTGCACCGAAGAGAGTGTCGGGCCGCGTCGTGTACACCTCGATCGATGCATCATGGCCAACGACGTCGAACAACACCTCCGCGCCTTCCGAGCGCCCGATCCATTCCTGCTGCATGATCCGAGTGCTGTTCGGCCAGTCCACCTCCTCGAGGTCGGACAGAAGCCGGTCGGCGTACTCGGTGATCTTCAGAACCCACTGGCGAAGCGGAACCCGCTCTACGGTATGTCCGCCGCGCTCACTCAGGCCATCGATGACCTCTTCGTTGGCGAGCACGGTCCCGAGCGCCGCGCACCAGTTCACGGGCACCTCGTTCTGATATGCGAGACCGCGCTCGAACAGCGTGAGGAAGATCCATTGCGTCCACTTCACGTAGTCGGGCGAGGTCGTATCGATCTCCCGTGACCAGTCGTAGCTGAAGCCCAGCATCTTGAGCTGGCGCTTGAAGGTCTCGATGTTCGCGACCGTCGTATTGCGCGGGTGCGTACCCGTCAGAATCGCGTGCTGCTCTGCCGGAAGTCCGAACGCGTCCCAACCCATCGGATGGAGCACGTCGAAGCCCTTCGCGCGCTGGTACCGCGCCATGATGTCGGTCGCCGTGTAGCCCTCGGGGTGTCCCACGTGAAGTCCCGAGCCCGATGGGTACGGAAACATGTCGAGGATGTAGCTCTTCGGCCGCTCGGCACCGGCCGGCGTGCGAAAGGTGTCGTCCTCATCCCAATAGGCCTGCCACTTGGGCTCAATGGCTGCCGGATCGTAGCGCGTCATCGCGCCTGCCATAGCATGGGGCGGCGCACCCGGCGATCTATGGGCAGGTTCGGAGTTCCGAGATCCACTGGCTCAAGAGCGCCACACCGTCGGCGTCCACGAGGGAGGTCCCAAGCGACGGCATCCGCAACGGGTCTTTCGCCAAGAAGCGCTGAATGAGACCGGAGCCTTCAGGGTTGCCCGGATCGACGCGAGGCCGGCCCACCCATTCGAAGTACTTCATCGGTTCGCAGAGGCCCGTGTCCTCGAGGCGAGTTTCGTAGAGGAAGTCGAGCCCGCTATTGTCCGGCGCCCAGCCGCCCGGCTGGTGACAATGGGCACAGTTGACGTCGAGGTACGCCCGCGCCTGATCTTCGAGGGTCCCCTCCCCCATCTGCGGACTGGCCATTCGCGGCAGAGTCTCCGGATCGAGCTCTTCGACCCCATCGAACGCGAGCAAGTCGATCTCGTTCATGGCCGTGAGCTGGTTGGCTACGACACCGTCGTAGTCATGGCGACGGTTGAGCTGACTCGTCTTCGGGCCGAGCACGTCGCCGATGCCTGCGCCGTGGCAGGTGGTACAGGCGTCGTGACCGGGAAACGTGTACTCGACGACCGTCGCCTCGTCGCCTCGATAGAGTGTGTACTCGACCGACTTGCCCCCATCGAGCAGCAGAGCGTCCGTGCCCTCGTCGTTCCACTCATAGGTCGCGTACTCCCAGCTGACGGCGGTGCGGAGCATGAACCGCGTCTCGAGCGGCCGGCGGCTCTCTTCGCTGCCCCCCTCGAACTCGAAGCCGAACGACTTGATCAGGACGCTCCCTTCCGGGAAGCCCCAGGAACCATCCTCGTGGATGCTCACCTTCTCGGGGCTCGGCACGACCATGAAGCGCGGCTTGAACGCGCCGTCGGTCCAAAGCGCCGAGTTCACTTCGTACGGGATGAGGTCCGGACCGGGCTCGAGCGCCTTCACCCCGACGAAGCAACCCGTCTCCGACAAGCGCGCCGGCATCCCTTCGGAGAAGTCAGCCAAACAGGTCTGCACGTCTGGACGAGGCAACAGCGCTGGCCCGCTCGGACCCTCGCTGCCACATGCGATCGAGAGGAGTAGCGCGATGCACCCCCAGTAGCGCGCGCCTGCCATGCTCTCTCTGTACTCGAAAAGGCGAGCGCGCCCAAACGCCCGGCCACGCTTAATTTGCGCGGGAGTTGCGCTCGATCTGCCTCCAGCGAAGCGGCGAAGAAAGATGGGCCCAGTAACCGGGCGGGAAGTTCGGTAAATCCTCGATGCCGATTTCAGTGGGTGGCTGACGATCCTTCGGAAGAAACCGGGAGCCAAAGACGATATCCCACCAGATGATGTTGGCGCCGTAGTTCGTGTTCGCCTCCACGAGCCGCTTCGAATGATGCCAGCGATGGAGCTCCGCCATCGAGAAGAACCAGTTGAGCGGACCGAGTCGAATGTCGACGTTGCAATGCTGAAAGAGTCCGTGAATGGCGGTGAACAGCGTGTGAAGAGCAATGACACGCCCGTCCGCACCAAGCAGGATGAGGGGCGTCACCGCCAAGAACTGCTGCGCGAACAAGTCGATGGGATGAAAGCGCGCCGCGTTGAGCCAGTAGAGCCGCGGTGCGCTGTGGTGCGTCGCGTGGAAGCGCCAAAGGAACGCGTTCTCGTGCATCAAGCGATGAATCCAATACGTCCCGAACTCACCGATCACGAGCGCAAGAAGGAGCTGCGCCACCAACGGCCAGCCACTCGGCCACAGATTCACCCCGAGCATCTTGGAGAGTGAGGTCGCCGCCGCCGTGAATCCACCGACGAACAGGACGGTGTAGACCTCGGGGATCCAGAAGTTGACCAGCGTGTGCAGGAGGTCGGTCCGTAGATCGCCCTGCTGCTCGAGCCACGCTCGATGATACGGGTGGACGCGTTCGAGTATGAGGAGAGCAAGCACGACCGCCGCGGTGCAGCCCATCGCCGTGAGCACCGGGTCCCAGCCTCGCCCGATGCCGAACAGAGCCACCCCGATGGCGCCACCGAAAACGACGGGGAACGCCGCGTAGGTGAGTGCTCGGTCGAAGGGCGTCCGCGCACCCACGGTGGCGGTGTCGCCGTTCATCGTGTTTCCGCCCGAACCGGAAAGCGCTCGAAGTAGAAGTCGAAGCGTTCCCGAAGGGCGTTGGGGTCGACGCCGAAATCGGCCTCGAGGTCGTATACGATGCGCCCGTGCTTGCCGCGGGGGTTGTCGGCCATGTAGGCGTCGAGCGATGCCCTCGCGGCGTCGGTCATCGGTAAGCCCGCCACCTCGTAGATGCGCTCCACCATCGCCACATCGTCCTCCATGAACTCGTGAAAGAGCACGTCGATGCTGCGATCCGGCGATAGAAGCTCGCGGTCGCGCACACATGCGCGAAGGAGCCGCTCGACTCGGTCACTCCAGTACGCAGCAACGGCCGGCGGATCGACCCGAGTACGCCGTAGCCGGTCGCCGTATGTCAGCATGGTGATGGCGGACGCGACGACCGACACCGGATCTCGATGTGTGATCGCCACGGTCGCATCGGGAAACGTCTCGATCAACGGTCCCAGTTGCTCCAAGTGCTGAGGCGATTTCAAGATCCAGCGGTCCGGTCCGCGGAGCCATTGGAGCGCCTTCAGTACGTTTTTCAGGTAGTCGTAGTGCGGCCGCTGGTCATGCTCGTAGTAGTAGTCACGCCAGCGCGGCACCACGGCGAGCCATTCCGGGAGGTAGGTCGCGAAATCGAGGGCTCCGACTTCAATCTCCTCGTGCACGTGGTCTGGCGCCAGGTCGTGCATGTTTCGGAGCAAGGGCGCTACTTGGCCGAGCATCTGGTGCTCGCCTGCGCACTTCACGTAGCGCGGGTCCTTCTCTTTTGGCCCAGGCTCGACCGACGGGTCCGGAATCGGCTCGAGGCTCTCCCAGTACGGCAGTGAACGAAGGCGTTCATCGGCCGCGATGAGGTTCACCAGGTGCGTCGTTCCCGAGCGGGGCAACCCGGCGATGATGATCGGTTCGCGAATCTCGACGTCGAGGATCTCCGGGTGGCGCTCGAGCAGGTCATGGAAGCGAAGCCGGTTCGAAGCGTAACGCACCATGTCTCCAAAGAAGCGCACCTGCCCCATCGGCCCGAGCTCCTCGTCCTCGCCGACGGCCTTGCACCACACCGACAAGCGTCCGCGGAAATCATCCGGACCGAAGCTCGAGAGCCCCGTTTGCGCCTGCGCCTCGGCGAGCACCGCCTCCGGGCTGAAGTCCACCTCCACCCCCGCGAAACCGTCGAGCACCATCTTCTGCATCGGCGTGAGGACGGGTGCACCGAGATCATCGATGTGAATGTCGCTGGCGCGCTCGTTCATGCTTCGCCTTCCTTCGAGGCGGCCTCGAGCGTCGCGCGCAGGTCGCCGAGTTGCTTCCGGAGCCACTGGGTCAGCCAGAAGTTCTCACTATTCTCTTCGAGCATCTCGTGTGCGGACACCATCACCTCGAGCGCCGCCAAATTTGCTGGCGACGCGTGGAGCGCGGCCTCTGCGAGGTGAACCGCCTCGACGGGAGTGCCCGCCGTGAGCCTCTCCGCCGCCCGCGCTGCGACCACGTCGGCGCCACCAGCAAGCTCCACCAGGTCGGGGTGCACGGCGCTCGCGGGGACGTCGTAGAGCTCCGTGGTCGAGCTGTGGTGAAACCAGCCGGCATAGTTCTCCCAGATCGCCCGCACGCTCCACGAGACCTTCCCGTACCCCTCGCCCACCTCGAGCTCGGGAGGCAAGCGAATCTCGCGCATCAACGTATGGATGTCCTTGCCGTGATTCATCCCGCGAACGGTCTCGTCGTGTACGTACCGCACCGCATCTCGAAGCCGCGTGAGCTCTTCGCGAATCGTGTCCTCACCGATGATCGCTCCGTGGTGGCCCGGCAGCAGCATGGTCGGGCGAAGCGCGAGCACGCGTTCCAAGGACTCGATGAACCGAAGGGCTTCCCGGTACCGGTCCCCGCGAACCGTGACGAGGTTTGGAAAATGTCCGAATAGCGCGCCGAACAGGTTCCCTACGAAGCAGATGCGCTGTTCTGGCAGCCAAACGACCATCGAGTCGCTGGTTTCGCCGCCAGGTGTGGAGAGGAGCTCCATGCGAAGACCGCCGAGCTCGAGCTCGTATCGATCTTCGAACATCAGGTCCGGTCTCGGCCGTGACTGAGCGGGGATGCGACCGCCGACGTTCTCTTGGATATGCGTCCAGGCACGCGCGATCGCGTCGGCGAATGCGAAGCCGCTTCGAACCGCGCGAAACGAAGCGATGCGCGCGTCGTCCTCTTGGTGGGCGGGGTTGTTCGCTTGCGCCACGACCTTCGTGCCCTCCTCCCGAAAGAGATCGACGCCCCCAACGTGATCGACATGTCCCTGCGTCAGCAGGATGTAGCGGACCGGACCCGCACCCAGCGCGTCGAAGTTGCGCTTGTGGACGGGGGCCTCGAACCCCATCCCAGTGTTGATCACGACGCTGCCCTCGGGCGTCGTGACGAGGTAGGAATTCGAAAGCCCCTCGGACAGATGAATGAAGTCGTTGATCCGCGTCGCAGAGGTTTGCGACGCCGGTAGTATCTGGTGCCCGCCCGGCCTCGAGCGGTAGAGGGGGACCGAGGTCATCGCTGCCTTGTGCCGCAGTCGCAATCGGATTGCAACAGTGGTACGTAGCGCAACGACCATGCCCCCACCGTTGCGGCTCGGAATCCTGGGCGCTGCCCGCATCGCTCCCTTCGCGGTCATCCGCCACGCGCGGAAGCTCGAGACCGTCGAAGTCGTGGCAGTGGCCGAGGAGTATCAGTCGGCGGAGCACCTCGCGCGCTACGCCCGTAAACACGGAATCCCGCAGACGTACCGCGAGTTCAGTGAGCTGCTCGCGAACCCGAGCATCGAGGCCGTGTACATCCCCCTGCCGATCAGCATGCACGCCGACTGGTGTATCCGTGCGATCGAGGCCGGCAAGCACGTGCTTTGCGAAAAGCCCCTCGCCGCGAACGCGAAGGACGCAGAGCGCGTGTTGGACGCTTCGCGTGGTACCGGGCTCGTGGTCGCCGAAGCCATGCACTTTCGCTATCACCCGCTCGTCGACCGCGTTCGCGATATCTTGCGCAGTGGCGAGATCGGACCCATCGAGCGCATCGACGCGAGCTTCTCGGCATACTGGCCGTTCACCGACTTTCGATTCGACTACGCGATGGGTGGCGGCGGGACCATCGACATGGGTTGCTACCCGATCGGCTTCATCCGTGCGGTCACCGAGCAAGAACCGAGGGTGCTGGAAGCCAAGGCAGGCCTCTACGGCACGCTCATCGATCGCTGGATGCGGGCCCGCATGGAACTTCCGGCTGGCGGCGAGGTGCGCTTGTTCGTCGGAATGCGGTGCGCCAATCTGCTGTCTGTCTCGATGCGAATCCAAGGGGAGAGGGGGAGCATCGCCATCCTCAATTTCATCAAGCCCGAGGTCTACCACCGTCTCAAGATCCGATCCGAAAGCGGTGTCCGCAGGGAGCGCGTGCCTGGTGGGTCGACCTATGCGAGCCAGCTCGCCGCATTCGTCGAGGCGGTCCGAACCGAAACGGAGCCAGCCACGACCATCTCCGATGCGGTGAAGAACGCTCGCGTCATCGACGCGGTCTACCTCGCCGCCGGTCTCCCCGTTCGAGGCGACGAAGCCGTGCTTCGATCACTCGAGAAACAGAAAGGTGCGATATGACCGCGGAGCCAAGCATGAAGAACGTCGTCGTCACCGGCCCCACGAGCGGCATCGGCCGGGGCACCGCGACGACCCTCGCGGCCTCCGGGGCGAAACTCATCCTGGTCGCCCGTAACCCGGACAAGTGCGCCGCCGTGGCTCGGTACATCGTCGACGCGGGCGGTCAGCCACCCATCTCCGTCATCGCGGATCTGTCGCTGATGTCGGAGACCAGGCGAGCGGCCGACGAGATCCTAGCGACAGGGCTTCCGATCCATGTGCTCGTGAACAACGCAGGCGTCGTGAATCAGCGGCGGACGATTACCTCCGAGGGCCTCGAACAGACGATGGCGGTCAACCACTTTGCTCCCTTCGTCCTGACCCTGAAGCTGCTCCCGAGCCTCGCGCGAGCTGGCGGCGCCCGAATCGTCAATGTCACATCCAATAGCTATGCGATTGCGCGACTTCGTTTCGACGACCTGACGTTCAAGCGCTTCTACTGGCCTCTGGGGCCCTACTCCGCGAGCAAGCTGGGCAACATCTACTTCACCCGGGAGCTCGCGCGCCGACTCGAAGGCACGGGCGTCACCGTCAACGCCGTGCATCCTGGCCTGATCTTCACCAACCTCGGGCTCGGCAACAACCCCGGAACCGCCAAGAAGATCCTCGGTCCGCTCTGGGGACTCTTTTCGAAAGACGAGTCCGAAGGGCATTACGGCCCGGTCTACGCAGCGACGGCACCCGAGCTCGAAGGGGTCACCGGTCAGTACATCGCAGACTGCCGCGTCAGCAAACCAAAGCCGATCGCACTCAAGGAGGGGCCCGCCCGCCAGCTTTGGGAGGTCAGCGAGGCGACGACCGGGGTACACTTCGAGGCCCCCTGACCTTGGCCCCTTGGAGCCTTTCGTTTCTCCCGAAGCAGCGCTATGGTTGCCCCTCGCTCGGGGCGCCCATCAGGGCTGAGACGAACCCGTCGAACCTGATCCGGTTTGGACCGGCGTAGGGAAGCGAGCCTCGCGCTCTGCCCTATGGGAGATACGCGATGACCGATTTCAAGCTACCGCTCCACGGCGCTCACAACCCTTCGAGTCAAGGAGCTGGCACGACGCCGGGTTCCTTCGCCAACTCGCCCGACATTGGAGGGCCGCGAACCTTCTCCTCGCCCGACACCCCCGGGATGCCCGCGCCAAGCAGCAAGACGGCCTGGGACTTCATGCCCGAGGATTGGCGCTTCGATGGGGCTCGCTGGCACGCACCCGAGGGATTCGTGCCGATCACACAGCTCGAGCACGCTCGACTCGGCACCGTCACGCCGGAGATGCGCCGTGTGGCAGAGCGCGAGAAGCACCTCACGGCGGAGCAGGTCCGTGACGAGGTGGCAGCAGGCCGAATGATCATACCGGCCAACCGGGTGCATCTACGCCACAAGCTCGACCCCATGTGCATCGGCCGAGCGGGCCTCACCAAGATCAACGCCAACATGGGCGCGTCTCCCGTCTCTTCGGGCACGGACGAAGAGGTCGAGAAGCTTCGCTGGGCCGAGCGCTGGGGCGCAGACACCGTCATGGACCTCTCGACCGGCGGCGACCTCGACGCCACTCGCCAGGCCATCATCGAGAACTCCAACGTTCCGATCGGCACGGTCCCCATCTACTCGATGATCATCGGCCGCAGCATCGAGGAGCTCACCCTCGATGTCATTCTCGACACCCTTCGCCATCAAGCACGCCAGGGCGTGGACTACTTCACCATTCACGCCGGCGTCGCGCGTGAGCATCTGCCGTTCATTCGCAAGCGGCTCATCGGCATCGTGTCACGCGGCGGATCGCTGCTCGCCAAGTGGATGCTTCATCACAGCCAAGAGAACCCGACCTTCACGCATTTCGAGGCGATTTGCGACGTCATGCGGGAATACGATGTCTCATTCTCGCTCGGTGACGGCCTTCGCCCCGGTGGACTTGCCGACGCCACCGACCAGGCGCAACTCGGAGAGTTGGATCGACTTGGCGAACTGACGGAACGAGCATGGCGCAAGGGCTGCCAGGTCATGGTCGAGGGCCCGGGTCACGTCCCGTTCGATCAGGTCGAGTTCAACATGAAGCTGCAGCGGCAGCGCTGCCACGGCGCGCCGTTCTACGTGCTCGGGCCCCTCGTGACCGACGTGTTTCCCGGCTACGACCACATCACGAGCGCCATCGGCGCGACGGCCGCGGGCTACCACGGGGCGGCGATGCTCTGCTATGTCACGCCGAAGGAACATCTCGGCCTTCCGAAGCGCGAGGACGTCAAGCAAGGTTGCATCGCCTACAAGATCGCCGCCCACGCATCGGATGTTGCCCTCGGCATTCCCGGCGCACGCGACTGGGACGATGATCTCACCCGCGCACGCGCGGCGCTCAACTGGGAGAAGCACTTCGACCTGGCCTTCGATTCGGACACGGCCCGCGCCTACCACGACGAGGACCTCGACGTCGACACCGACTTCTGCGCCATGTGCGGGCACGATTGGTGTTCCGTGCGCATTTCGAAGGAGATCGTCGAGTTCGAGTCTGGCAAAGCAAGCGGCTTCGAGCGAGAGCGGGTGATGAAGTCGCCAGCCCTGACCACCGAGCAGCAGGAGATCCTGCGTACCCGCGGCCACCTCTCCCCGGACGAGATCCACCGCCTGGCGAACAAGACCCACAGCGCCGTCGCAGGCGAGGAAAAAGCGGCCTGCCACAGCGACGTCGTGGTAGACGAATCCGAGGCGATTCGGGTCCAGGGCGAAAAACTGCTACAGTTGCGCCGCAAGGGGAACGAAGGGGCTCCGCGTCCATAGCGGCGCTCCACGAAAGGGAAGTAGAATGGGGAAGAATTTCGTGCTGGGTCTCATGGCAGGCCTGTTGCTCATCGCATTTGGCTGCTCCGGCTCCGGCAGCGGCGGCGGAACCACCGCGTACACGGTCGAGCAGTTCGAGTTCCCGTTGACGTCAACCGACGTCGAGGGCGGCAAAGAGGTTTACGCGGTCTTCTGCGAAGGCTGCCATCCGGGCGCCGGTGGCAAGGGAGACGGCCCCGAAATCGTGGACGAAGGATACTCCCCGGCCAAGATGCGCTGGCTGGTCCGCGCCGGCGCGGACGACATGCCCGCGTTCGGTCCCGACAAGATCAGTGACGCCGATCTCGAGGCGCTACTCGCCTACACCGAGACCTTCGGCGCGACCCAGCGCTAGTAGTTGTTGCGGCAGAAGCCGTAGGGCGTGAACTCGTCCTCGGATGCCATCGTTCGGATGATGACCTCACGACTCGACCGCGGCCCGAGCCTCGCGCTCTGGTGCGGAATCGGGTCGAGGTCCGTCCAGACCTCACATGTGAGCCAATCCCGCGACTTGTTCTTGATGATCACGACGTGGCGATATCCGCCCGATTGCGCTCGGACCTCGCCCTTGATCTTGTAGGTTCTGGCCTCTGCACTCTGCGGACTGAGCGCCAGCAGGGAGCACGCGAGAGAAGCGAGGAGCAGCGACTTCTTCATGGGACAAGCCTGCGCGAACCAGGACGATCCGCAAGTTCTCCGCACGGCAGACGCGCTCACTGAGTCCGAAGGCGGTACACCTTGATGTTTCGACTCGTCCTCACCTTGTAGGACTTCATCTGCGGGATCGTGCGCTCGATCTGGTGCCAGAGCGTGGCCTTCTCCGAATCAGTCAGCCTCGAGGCGACGGCGTTCTTCTGCTCGGCGCCCAAGCGGACCTTGCACTCGGGGTTGGCGTCCAAATTGTGGGACCAGGCAGGATGATTGGTGCCGCCGAAGTTGCTCGCCACGATCAAGACGTCCTCGCCATCGGGGTGGTAGCCAAGCTGCACGGTTCGCTCCTTGCCCGACTTTCGGCCCACGGTGGTCAGCGTGAGCTGCGGGATGGTGAGCGGTCCGGAGCTCGTAAAGCGCCCGCCGCTGACCTTGTAGACGAACGGATCGATCTTCGAAGTGATCGTCTTGGCGATCCACCGTCCGGCCGGCGTGACGGAAAAATCATTCAGAAAGTCCCGGTAGCTCATCGTGTCTCCTCTGCGTCGAAGGCGGGAGCTTACAGCCCAAGCCAGCTTCGCGCATCAAGAGGCCGACTCCCCCGTCGAATCTCGAAGAAGAGAATCGCATCGGGCCCCGTGGTATCGAGCGTTCCGAGCCGAGTGCTCATGCCCACCCAATCGCCCACCTGCACGTCCGTGCCACCGAGGCCACCGTACACGGTGTAGAAGCTGCCGCCATGATCGAGGATCACCATGAGCCCGTAGGCCCCGTAGTCTCGCGCGAACGCGACCTTGCCGTCCGCAGCAGCGCGAACCGGGCCTCCCGCTCGGCCATAGAAATCGAGTCCAGGCGCCCCTTCACGGCTGCTCTCGCCGATTCGCATCGAGCCCTGAACCGGAAGTGCGAGCTGACCGCGCATGCTCGCGAAGCCTTCGCCGAGGTCCTCCATGTCGCCGGACACCCGGATACGGCCGTAGCCCACCGCGTCGCTCTGCTGGGTCACCTGAGGCTCACCGGCGAGCGTTTCGCGAAAGAGCGTGGCGCTCTGGCGGCTCTGTTCGAGCTCGTCCTTCTTCGCTTCGAGGGCTCGGAGCTCGAGATGTGCTTCCTGAAGCGCTTCTGCGAGCTCACCCTTCTCGCTTCGGAGTGCAGCCCCCCGGTCCTCGAGAAACTCCATCGTGTCGAGGTCGTTCTTCACCATGCGCGAAAGCCTTTGCACCCGCGCCAAGTGCCCCATCAGGGCGTCGAACCCTCCGGCCACCGGCAGCATCCCCGCGCGGCGCACTCGGTAGAGCGCACGCGCTCGTTCGTGGAGGCGGCCTTTCGCTTCGTCTCTCTGCCCTGCGAGCCCTGAGATCTCGGTATCGATTTGGGCCTGACGGGTCTGTGCATGCTCGACCCGCGCCAGGTTCTCGGCGATTTCGCCCTCGACCGCTGCAGGGTCCGTGAGAGACGCAATTCCCGGATCCCGCTCGGCGGTTGCCCCAGCCGTGACGCCGAGGAGAGCGATCGCGAGTAACACCAGGAGTCTATTGTCGAGCTTCATCTCACACCGAAAGGTACCGACGTACCGAGACCGCACTTCCAATCGCACCGATGAGCGCTCCACCAGCAAGCAACGCAACCAGCGTCCAGGCGCTCAAGAAAACCACCCGACTTCCCGTCAGCGCGGCGAGGGTCCCATCCACCGACTCGTGGAGCATCAGGTATCCGGTCAGCAGCGCCAACACTGCGAGCAGCGCAGAAGAGAACCCTTGGAACATGCCTTCGAGAACGAAGGGGCCTCGAACGAAGCCATTGGTCGCCCCGCAGAGCTTCATGACCTCGATCTCTTGACGACGTCGCGCCACGGCGAGTCGGATCGTATTGCCGATGACGGCGACGACGCAGAACACGACCAACACAGCAAGCCCGACCGCCAACATCCGTGCGCCCCAGAGCAAGTGGTCGAGTTTCTGAAACCAACTACGGTAGCTCTCGACGTCGCTCACGGCTCTGAA
>Ga0316194_10001458_pt1 | contig 16298 bp, 17 predicted proteins | sample CroRivsedime1_MG_FD_204936 | JGI IMG/M metagenome (GOLD analysis project Ga0316194, IMG submission 204936) | Coastal sediment microbial communities from Maine, United States - Cross River sediment 1 | ecosystem: Environmental > Aquatic > Marine > Coastal > Sediment | place: USA: Maine...
CGGGTTGCGTCAGTCAGACGTGTTCCTGCTAATTTCCCCGAAGATTGACTAATCTAGTCTTCATATCTGAATTGGCCGCGAATGCTCGGCAGTGCCGCTTGCATTCCGCATCGGGAGCTATCTAATGCAACGCCTGCTTATCACACTCTTTTTTGTGGCTGTTACGTTGGCGGCGCCATCTACGTGGGCGGCCAAGCCACAAACATCGCCATTGCCAAAAGTCATACCGCCGATTCAGCACACCCAGGGCGGCTATGATCAGACTTCGGTGCTCGTTCGCTACAAACCCGATACACCGGCGGCGGACAGGGCTTCCGCACGCGCATTGCTGCGAGCACCGGTTTTGAGTAGCTCAAAGCTGGTTCCCGGGCTGGAGCGTATAGGCCTCGGCCGCGGCTTGAGTGTTGAGCAGGCAGTCAAGGTATTGAGTAAGCTGCCATTCGTTGACTATGCCCATCCCAACTATCAATTACATCTCGATCAGGTGCCACCGGACGACGAGTATTATCTGGATCAATGGAGCCTTAATAATACGGGCCAGGCCAGCGGGTTTGGCCAGTTTCTAGCGGGGACACCGGATGCTGATATCGACTGGCTGGAGGCACGCGGTCTGGCGACCGGAGCTGGCGTGGTCGTCGCTGTACTGGATACCGGTATCGATTATCGACATACCGATATCTCACCCAATGTCTGGTTGAATGAGATGGAACTCAACGGTGTTGATGGCGTCGATGATGATGGCAATGGCTATATAGACGACGTGAGGGGTTGGGATTTTGTGAATAACGATCCTTTCCCGCTGGATGATCACGGTCATGGCACGATGGTTGCGAGCATTATTGCGGCTGCTACGGGTAACACGAAAGGGATCGCGGGCGTCATGCCCGATGGTCAGGTGATGGCGCTAAAGGTGCTCGATATTGCCGGTATAGGGTTGCTGTCTGATGCCATAGAAGCGCTTGAATACGCAATCGACAAAGGCGTACGCATTTCCAACAACAGCTGGGGATACTCGGAGATATTGCCGGAAGAACTCGCGGATCATAATGCCTTGTTCGACACGATGGCGGCCGCGCAGGAAAACAATCACCTCCTGGTTGCCGCGGCTGGCAACGACTCTATCAACACGGATCTGGCACCACATTACCCGTCGTCGTTTGAACTGGACAACATTATTTCGGTAGGTGCGACAAATAATATTGACGAGTTGGCCTGGTTCTCCAGTTTTGGTAATACATCGGTTGATATAGCCGCGCCGGGCGAAGCAATTATAAGTGTGCACATGCTGTTTGCCGGATTTCTGGAAGACTACAACTGGGGGAGCGGCACTTCGATGGCAGCGCCCCATGTAAGCGGCGTCGCCGGACTGGTCCTGGAAATGCAGCCGGGATTGAGCTATCAACAGATTAAAGATCGCATACTCAGCACGGCCAGAGTTTTGCCTGGACTGGCGGGCACGTCGGCCACCGGGGGTATAGTAAATATGCACGCAGCGCTGGAAGGATTGCCGCTGCAGATTGTTGACGTTGATGTTTTACCCGGTGATTCTGCCAACCAGGTTTATCCAAACCAGACGGGCAAACTACCGGTTGCTGTTCTGAGTTCCGGCGTATTCGACGCTACCCAGGTCGATCCGGCAACCCTGAGATTCGGCGTGGGCCAGGCGGCATCTGACGATGCACCGGTTGTTTCTGATGTTGATGGTCAGTTCGGGCGGGATGCCACCGTTCGGTTCGCCGTGGCAGAGTCGGGCATTGTTTGCAATGACACCGAAGTAAGCCTGTCAGGTGAGACCTATGCCGGCGAGCAGTTTGTCGGTTCAGACCTTATCGATGCATCAGCATGCGAAGGGGGCGGGTGTCATACGTACTGAGTTGCAGCGGCATATGCCGTAAAAATGCATCTCAGCCGGGATCGGTCCGCACCATAGACCACGCTCTTTTCCTGCTGAATCATCAGCTAGTGAGCGCAAGAAGGGGGCGAACTGCCGAATTGTCGTTATCGATGAATTCTCCGAATAAAATTTCATCACTAGTACTGCGGTCCTGACTTGTCAGGCATGCACAAATAGTTTGGCAAGAATAAAACCGCCGATTAGCAGCTTAGCGCCTAAAGCTTTCTCACAATCTAGGATGCTCTGGCTTTCTCGCGCATGCAGCGAGTCGTCATTGTGCCTCGAGCCTGATTCGAAAATAAAATTTCGGGCAAGTATCCAAAAAAATCGGCTAGTATTAAGGGGTTCAGGCCAAATGAAGCGCGGAAGACCCGTTAATGAAATCGGTAATTTTTATAGCCACACTGGCTGTAGTCGGTTCCTTTTTCTCAGCATTGCTGGGATTAATCTTTGTGCCGAATTCGTTTTTCAGCAGATTTAGGTATAGCCATCCTTCTGAATCTGGCCGTTCGCCGGGTTATAGCCGATTGCCTGGTTATAGTGGATTGCTTGAACATGGCGGTATTTCAAAAGATGCTCGCCAGGAGAAGTACCGCCTTCCGGAAATTGAGTTGTCCAGAGAGGAACGTTTGTTCTGTGATGTTCTTGTTAAGGCTGTGGGCGATTCGGGTGTTGTGTTTTCAAAAGTGCCGGTTGCCAATGTGCTGGCACCCTCCGAAGGGCAGGCTCGGTCGCGGTCGGGTACTGCGCCCCGAGAAATTCCGGATAGGTATTTCGACTTTGTTGTTTGTGCTGCCGATGGCTCTGCCACAAAGCTCGCTATAGAGTTTGACGAGGGATCGGCTGCTTCTGTTGGTCAGGCAAAAAAGGCTGAGCTTCTGGACAATATGTGTCGCTCGGCTGGACTGCCATTGCTCAGAATAAAGGCCGCTCGAGGCTATGCGATTGGCAATGTTAGAGAACGCCTGGCCGCTGCATTGGCGGGTTCGGGTGCCGCCAAGGCTAATTTCAATTCCGGTGCAGTGCTGCACTGAACGCCCAGGCTTTGCTATGCTCCAGCAATGAGTGAGCAACTAAATAGAAATCTGGCCCTGTTTTGCGATTTTGAGAATATCGCCCTTGGCGTGCGCGATGCTAAGTACGCGCAATTCGATATAAATACGGTTCTTGAGCGACTCCTGGTTAAAGGGTCTATCGTCGTCAAGAAAGCCTATTGTGACTGGAGTCGTTACGCCGCATTTAAGCCTGTTATGCATGAGGCTGCGTTTGAGTTGATCGACATTCCTCACGTGCGTCAGTCCGGCAAGAATTCCGCAGATATACGTATGGTCGTCGACGCGCTGGATCTGTGTTACACGAAAGCACATGTCGATATGTTCGTCATCATCAGTGGTGATTCGGATTTCTCACCGCTCGTGAGCAAGTTGCGTGAAAATGCCAAGACCGTTATTGGGGTCGGCGTTAAAAACTCGACCTCTGATTTGTTGATTCGCAATTGCGATGAATTTATTTTTTATGACGATCTTGTGCGCAAATCGTCGGAGCCGGCTAAGACCAAGAAAAAGGCACGCCGCAAAACACCCGCGAAACCAAAGAGCAAGGACAAGGAGCAGGAAGGCATCGACCTGGTCTTGCAGACAGCTGAGGCGCTGCATGCCGAGCGCGGTAGCCGGGAGAAGCTTTGGGGCTCAATGGTGAAGCAGGCGCTGAAACGCCGGCAGCCCGGTTTTAGCGAGGGCTACTATGGTTTCGCTTCATTTAGTAATCTGCTCGAAGAAGCTCAGGATCGTGGTGCACTTACCCTGGAGCTGGATGAAAAATCAGGCGGCTATATTATTTGCGGTATCGATTAGGTTGAGGCAGAACCCCGGGATTCGATCGGATCATTCAGGGTGCTGAATGTAGCTGGAAGAAAGCCAGTCGCTTTGTTAGTCGTGTATAGGGTTCAGCGTCTTTAGCCTTCACCCTGAGTGATTTTCTGCCTTTTTAGTTTCGGCATCCTGTTGATTATTCTTGAGAGAAGGTAAGGCCTGCCTGATTTTGTAAGCACAAATACCAAGCGCTACTAATGCGGCAATGGTTAGTAGCCAAGGGTATTTGTGCGTCGAAAAAATACTGCGATACCACTCGAACAGAGCAAGTGCCACAAACATTCCTGCGATAAAAAAATACGGTGGCACAATCGCATCGAAAACGTGGCGCAGTTTGTTGTGCGCGGTTTCGTCCGGGTTTGCCAGGCTCGCTGGTTTCGTGGATGATTTATTCTCGATGATGTTTCGCATGACCTGCGTTCCAGGTATAGATACCCCAAAATCATCGCGTATTTCAGGCTAGTCTGTCTATCGGCTGGTTCACATTCTGGAGGACCGGTAACCCTTTGGTTTTATTGTAAAAAAAGCACTTGCAGACGCGCTGCGAAGCCCCCTGCCTGGCATTGCGTTTCCGGCTTCTTCAGTTTGTACGCATAGTCACCGGTCAGCAGCACCCAGGAGAAATGGGTTTCGATCAGTTCAATGCGTCCACAGGGGTGCGGATAGGCCCCCTTGTCCATGAGACCACTCAATGTAACCGGAAGTGTCATGCTTGCAGAATAGCGGATTTGCTGGTTGGGTGCGGTAGGTGGATCTTCGGATGCTCGCTGCAACCCGGCAAGTCCATGAGCATCGAATCCACCGTATAATACTGTTATGAGTTGCGGTGGCAGCATGATGCGAACAAACCTGCAACCGCTGGCGCATTTGGTCGATGCGGCGGCGGAGAAGTGGCTTGCCGTGGAAGATGCTGCAGAACACGAGCAATTGCGCGTCCGGGAAGAAATTACTTCAAACTTTCGTATCGGCGACAACCCGGAATTAACTTTTCACGGTCTGCGCTATCAGATGTGCATCAGCCATGTACAGGGAATGCAGTCGCAGGCCCTGCTTATACAGGTCCATAAGATTGTCACCGACAATTGAGCGTAACCAGCGAGCAAGTTTGGGGCTATATCAACCCCTGCTAGCGCTGAATCTCCGCAACAGTTGAACCTTAAAGGCTGAGTGTTGACAGCGAGTGCAAGGCTGTCTTGTTCGCTTATCAGGCCGCCAGGTATTCGTCGTATAGTTCCTGCTCACGTCCTTCCACGGAAAGATGAAGTAACAGCACATTGTCGAGCTGGGAGCAGGGGTGCGAAGCTGTGTGCTTGGCGAACCAGAAGACGTCTTTGAGCGGTACATCCTCGTGCCAGGTCGTGATAACAAGTGACTGGTCTGGAATCTCGGGCTGATCGAAGGCTTTGCGGTTGGCCAGTTGAACAGAATGGGCCCAGGATGCACAGTCCAGCCCCCATGCCATCATGTACAGGCACCCAGTCGCGACCAGCCACTGGCTGACGTCAGCTCGTTGATCCGGAGCAATACTTGTTTCGACGATGAGGACGGCTTTACAGGGCTTAAATTCCGGGAGGTTCGGCAATCTATCGGTTGCTGCCAGTTGCAGGTACTTCATAGTAATCGCCAGTGTAGCTGAAGACTGTTATGCGTAATTACAGGCAGCGTTAATGGCGGCTCACTTTGTTCACTTTAAAAACATAAAATTTTAATCGTCAATTTCGGCGAGCATATTGCACTGACTGCGCATAAGCGTGTCTACTGTTTCAGCATCGATGTGATCACTGTCTGTTTGCTGCAGATAGTTTGATACATCGGCAAACAACTGACGCCATTTGCCGAGGGCCCTGATTTTTTCATCGACATCCGCGATCATACTGGCGGTAAATTGCTGGACGTCGGGTTTCGCTCCGCCCTGATCATGCAGTTCCAGAATCTGCTTGATTTGATCCAGGCTGTAACCCGTTTCGCGTGCCCGACAAATAAACTGGATTCGTGCCAACGAGTTTCGCGAATAAAGGCGATAGCCTGACCGGGTTCTTTCCTGCGCCTGAAGTAATCCGGAACGCTCGTAGAATCGCACGGTTCCAGCGTCGACCTTGGCGAGTGCCGAGAGACGACCTATGGTGATTGAGTCTGACTGGGTGCTTTTTTCTGCCATCTATATTCCTCCCTCGCTAGAACATAGCATTTGGGAGGGTAAACGAGTGTTAACAGACGGTTAACAGAAAAGGGGCGCGCTGTGCGCAAGCACGGACTGCTTTGGAGGCTGGTTTTTGTGCTGCAGCAAGAGGGCCGCAGCTTAGTGATACTGATTATGTTAAATAGCGCGGGTATATTCCGCGTGTTGCAGGCCTGCAGGGGGCTCCATTTTAAGCGTAGCTTCGGCGTCTAAACCAGCCCAACAAACCCAGGCCAGAGCCAAACAGCCAGGCTGCTGCGGGAACTGGTACTGAGTGGATACCCGCGAGCGTAACCGTGTAGGCGCCATCCGCGAAATCGGACATGAACGTGAAATCATCCCTGTGGGTATTGTCGTGGACGACGAACGACGTGTCTTCATAATGACCCGTGGGGAGGACTCCATAATCTAAAGAAGACCCAAGAAAGATTTCCCCGTGAGCCCCAAGAACATGCCCGACGGTTTCCTGCAAAGTGGGTGCGCCATCGGTAACCAGTTCGACATTCCAGTATGTGCCAGCCATGGCATCGATGCCGCTGAAATCACCGCCACCGTTGTCTGTAATAAGCCAGGTAGAGGTAAAACTGTCTATATCCTCAGACCAGCTAACGTTGACCACTGCCGCTTGTAATGGCACGGCCCAAAAGCACCAGAACGACAACAGGCACCGAATATATAGACCCGACTTAATACTGTTCTTCCTCATGCCTTCCTGCCTCTTGTTGGCTGCGTATACAGGATGCAGCGCTCTGTTAATTTAGGTTTTATCTTTCTGTTCTATTAGTCTTGCTTTTGTCCGTTCTGCGCCCGATCAGGGGTGGCAGCCCGACGTCGGGCAACCTGGATCCTGAATCGTGTCCTCGCAGACCAGCCCGGCATTTTCGATGGCCACGGCGAGAATATTCTCCACGGCTTCTTCTTTTTCAGTGAACGCCCAGGATGCATTGGTGATTCTGACGTGGACTCCACTCCAATCGAAGTCCGATTCGTAGGGTTCGAGTCCTGCAAAATCGGGCTTGCTGCAATCGTGTATAGCAAAGGTTAGTTCACCTGGATCAACTTCCGGGTTGCAGTACTCGTAAGCCAACAGCCCCAGCGCGTCTTCTTCATCTTCGTGGCCGTAACCCACAATACGATGGTCATACAGCAGGTCCGAAGAGTCGCCGAAGAAGTTATAAAGCAAGTCCAGCACGTTGCTGTAATTGCCTGCTGCGATAACATCCAGAAGCGCTTCCCGCGGGGAATACTGCAACTGGGCCGAATCTTCTTCGTCGCGGGCTTTCTGTGCGGCCACTCTGTAAAACTTCAGTTCTCTGCCATCCGGAAGCATGGTGGTTGCAAACTGAATGTCCTTGCCGAGGATTGCTATATCCACCAGATCATCCCCATAGAGCTCGCCAGGGGCCTCAGGACCAAACACCGGTGGTGTTCCGCCAAGGCGGGTTGCCAGCAGTCTGCTCAGTCTGATGAACGCCAGCTTGTAGTTGTAATGAAGGTAATCGTTGCCAGAATCCCAGCAATGACTAAAGTCGGTATTGGTGCCGTGATTTGACAGGAACATCGCGACGTCACCTGTGGTGGCCCCCATCTTCGTCAACTCGAGTTCTACTTTATCCCCGACGGCTTGCAGGTAGCTTTCTTCAAGGGCTACGCCACCTACATACATTTCCTGTTGCTCGTAACCTATAATGCTGGCGCCGAAGGATGGGTCCCATGGCGGCACCATATTGTTGCAGGCAATTATGGGTACGGATGCTTCGCCAATGGGCGTCTGAGCCGGTGCCCAGATGATTTCAGGGACTTCGTAACCATCAGCCATGAGCTTCATTTTCGCCATATGAACTGTATGTGCGTCCATGGCATCGTTCATCATTTCAGACATAAACATAAAGTATCGACTGATAATGATTTTGTCGGCACCCTGATTCCTGGTGAGATCCTGAATCGCATCAAACAGAGACTGGGCGTGAATCGATTCCTTCGGGTCGGTATTTGGGAAGAATGGATCGATACCCCAAGTGATATGGACTAAATCCTCTTTTTGTGAATCAGGTGCATTGATATTGCCACCCGATAACGTGTACTTATAGTTGTCCCACAGGACATCGCGGATATTCTCGCGCTGCTGGCCTACCTGGTCGAAATAGACTTCCACACCGCCCTTGGTCATCCATTTCCAGCGAAAATCATGACCGACAAACTCATCGAAATCCTGCTCGTAAAAGCCCTCAAGCGTCGGGTATGTGGTGGCGTATTCTGGCGGCAGGCGGTAATGAACAACGTTGCCATAGTTGTAGTTAAAATTGGGATCAATAACGGGGATCAATTCGATGATCGGATCTAATTCCGGCGTCCCCGGGTTGCCGTCAACGCTGGTAATCCAGGATTGGTCATTACCCCAGCCATCGACCAGCTCGAGATCTTCCCATGGAATAGTGCCCGTGTTCATCGGGTCGTTTTTGTCCATCAACATAACGCCCCAGTTGCCCATATTGGGGTCAAAGGAAAATCCCATCCTGACAAACATCGGTATGACGCCCATGTGCACCATGTGCCCCAGAAAGTACTTCATGCCGTAATAGGATTCGGGATTGTGAGTCTTCGGCGCGCCATGGTCGTGCATGATGACGCCGATCTGGGGTCTGGGTGTGCGCTCCACCTCTGCCGTTACCACCGAAGCCGCGCTAAAGGTTAGCAGCGCAGCGGCTAATGCAATAATTCTGGCATTCATATTTATCTTCCTTACCTGGGGTAAAGTAATACGGTTGGATGCGGCAGTGAATGTCCCTAATTCTTTATATATACGTCCTTATACTTATATACCCAGACTCTCAGAATCCCCGCTAAGAATCCAACCCAATGTTATAAGTCTGGTGCAAACTCTAGGGATTGCCAGGGAAGTGCCTGAGAGCAAGGCTTTGTGGCGTCTGGTTTGACATTTCGATGTGCACATCGATATTGCTGTGCGTCACTATTTACCAATAGACAGCACAGCGCGCTATAGCCGGAACTATCCTCAGCTCGCCTTTAAGGCGGGCAACGGTAGTCACGGTTTTTTCGGTGGCCATAGAGCACAAAAAGCACCCGGCATAGTGAGCCATGTCGGACCTTCCGCCTTTTACCCTAGTTGGCGAGCTGCCGCTGTAGTTACAGTATTGCGTAACGACGTTTTGTGGGGCAGCAGTGGTTGGCAGCCTGCTTTGCTAAATCAATTTGTAATCTCAAGAATTTCAATCTCAAAAGTTACAGCGGCGCCCGGTGGGATATTGCCCAAACCCCGATCCTGATACGCAAGTGCTGCCGGGCAGGTAATTTTTGCCTTGCCTCCTGAGCGCATTAATACTATGCCTTCCTTCCAGCAGGGCATTACCATCTCAAGAGGCACTTCGACGGGCTGCTTTCTCTCAACCGAACTGTCGAACACGGTGCCATCGCGCAGTGTGCCGTGATAGTTCAGCTTTACCTTTGATGCTGGGGTTGGCATGGTTCCGCTGCCCGCCTCGAGTGATAAAAAAACCAAACCAGATTCCATTGTTTGCGCGCCTTCTTCCGCCGCCATGCGCGTCAGGTATTCCTCTGCCTTGGGGCGCTCTTCTTCCAGCCACGTGTTGCGTCGTTCTGTAGCCAGCTGCTGCAGTTTGGGGCCGTATAGCGGCCCATCAAGTTTCACCGCGTTGCCGTTTGCGGCATCCGTTAGACCGCGCACAACAAATTCGAGTTCTTCGTCACTTAGGCGCAGTGTCAGCAGGTTGTCGCCGAAAGTCGTTCCCATAAAATAGAACAGTCTCTGCTGCTCTGTTTTGAGTTCTGTTTCGCTATTCTGAGCGGTGGAAACCCCCGTCAGGGAAAGAGAGGTGATCATGACGATGGCGCTTAGGCGCAGCAGGTTTGGCATGACGTAATCCTTGTTATCTTGTAATTATTTGCGCGAGTTCAGCGCAGCGGCAGGATGGTGGCAAGCAATTTGATATCAACTAATCTAGACCAAGCGAGAACAAACGCCAAATTTGATATAAAAATGTTGCAGCTGACTCCAATCCAATCTGGTCTGATGGCCAACGATCAGAAGTGGCTGCAGTTTTCGGATAGTGCGAGATAATTTCAGTCGTTATAGATCCGGGGCTTCCCCAATCTATTTATTTGTATTCAGGCAGTTAGCTTTAGCGTGCGTCGTGCGCGTGCCTGTTCGCCACCGGCCATTAATGGAACCGTATCCAGCACCCAATTGCCTGATTCACGGCGACCCGGTGACGGAATCGCAAACGCGATATCGCCCCTTTCGGCCTGTAGGCGGGGAAAATCAATCCGCCAGCCATTGGCATCCCATTCAGCCAGCCATTCGCGATAACGCAAGATGGCGGTGTCGCCGGGCACCATGACTTCCTTCGTGTTCGTCGGCGGGGTGCGCACCGGCTGAAGGCGTTCCAGTACCTTGACGTCTTCATGAACGATATCCAGTGTCGGTTTCTCGATGCGCATATCGTGCTCGTCTTCAAGCAACCAGCTACGCATGTTCACGAAAAAAATGCGTGTATGTGAGTCGTCAATTGGCGCCTCGAACAAGTACTGGTGAAATGCGTTCTCTGCAGAGATGTCGATAAAGGTGACCAGCTGATTCGGGCCCTGGAACCATGAGCCCGCCGCCCCGATGCGCTCGCCACTTTTCATTGGGTTGAGTTCTGTATCGACTTCTTTCTTCGAAGGGTAGGCGAGGTAGAACTTGCTGCCCCACGGAATATCTTCCATGGGTACCGGCGAGCCCTGTTGTTCTGTCGACAACATGGGTGCACCCTGGGCCGGGTGCACAAACTCGTTGTGTATTGGATCCAGACCGTTCTCCACCGAGCGCTCGTAGTTACAGGCTACATCAAATACATATAACTGGGCTTTCCAGCCTTCGCTACCAAACTCTTCAATATCGTAAAGAGGTGGCCGCTCCGCTTCGGGCAAATCGCCGAGAAATGCGAATACGATACCGTAACGTTCCTGCACCGGGTATGAATCGACCTTCGCACGTGCCGGGACCTTGCCGTTGGCGAGCGAAGGAACATGCATGCATTTGCCTTCGCCGTTAAATTGCCAGCCATGATAAGGGCAGGCTACGCGGCCTTTTTTGATGACGCCTTCGCTTAGCGAGCCGCCCCGGTGCACACAGGTGTCGGCGAGCACGTGGGCAGCGCCAGCCTCATCGCGGAATGCAACGAAGTCGAGGCCGAGCAAGCCCACCCGCAGCGGCTTATCTGCGCTGATTTCTTCGCCGCGGGCGACCGGGTACCAGAAATTGATATACATGGAACTTTCTCCTCGAAATATTGACAGTATGCTGACATAATAGTCAGCAAGCTGTCAATATGTGATGAGTGTCCTATGCCTGCCAAACGCCCTAATGGTGCCAACCTGAATGATCTGATGCGGGAGTGCTTCCGGGTAAACCGTGGTCTCATGGACGCTTCGCGGCAACTGACAGAAGGTACCGGCATCACCGGTGCCCAGTGGGGGGTATTGACCGCCCTTGGCCAGGGTGACGAACCCAGGACAGTTGCAGAAACAGCCCGGCAGATGGCGCTGGCGCGGCAAAGCGTTCAACGTGTTGCTGATGTGCTGGCTGAAAACGGGCTGGTTGAATACTTGCCGAATCCTGATGACAAACGCGCCAAGCTGGCAGAAGTGACTCGCGCAGGCCGCAGGCTGCTTCTAAAACTTGAAAAACAGCAACAGAAATGGATCGCCGATATTGCAGCAGACTGCAGTGATGCCGATATAAATACGGCATTTCGGTTAGTGCAAAAAATTCGTCAGCAGATGGGTTAAGCAATTTGGGCGTGGCAGGTTGAATTTTCTGATTGGTCTGCGATACCGATTAGAAATAAATCTGCTGATGCTGAAATTGCAGGAGTAGAACATGAAAATCCACGTTATTCTGGAGCCCGATATTACGCCAGACCAACTGGTCGAAATCGGGATGCTGGCAGAATCACTCGATATTGCGGGCTTGTGGGTACAGAACTATTCGGCGGGTGCCGACCCGTTTATGAGTCTGGTTCCGCTGGCGCGCGAGTCCAGCCGTATCCAGCTGGGCGTTGTCATTGTCAGTCCGTACGAGATGCATCCAGTGAAAATCGCAAACTCGCTGCTAACACTTAATGAGTTTTCGAAAGGGCGAGCATCCATGGTTATCGGCGCTGGAGGCGAATGGCTGGGTATTACCGGGCAGCTTGGCAACCGCCGGAGCGTGCCGAGAGTGCGTGAGGCATTAACCATCGTCAGGGAGGCTGCGCAGGGCCACGGTGTCGAAGGCATGATTAATTACAAGGGCGAGCACTATGAGGCACACTATTACCGAACGCCGTGGGTAACAGAGAAACAACCGGCGACGGTGTACGCCGGCGTTACTCAGGACAACATGTTGCGCATGGGTGCTGCGACGGCTGACGGAATCATGCTTGCTGATTTAGGGCTGCCTTTGGTCATTGCCGATCGTATCGATGTCGCCACTAAGGCACTGCAGGAGTCCGGCAGACAGCGAAAGGATTTGCGAATCAATAATTTCCTTGGCTGGCATGTCAAGGAAGACCCGGCAAAGGTCTACCACGAAGCGCGCCGGGAACTGGTTATCCGCGGCTGGTTGATGAAAGGCTGGCTGACTCCTTTTCTCAGCGACGAGGAGGTCGACTTCGTGCAGGCTAATAAGGGCGCCTTTATAAAAGCATTCAGTGAGCGGACCGGTAATATCGAAGGCGTTCCCCAGGATATCATCGACCGCATAATTGAGGCCTTGACGATCACGGTACCCGCCGCAGAGTCTGACAAGGCCGTCGAGCGCCTGCAGCAGTTAGAGGCGATTGGTCTCGATGAAATTTCGTTGCGCCTGCATGATGACCCCGCCGATTCAATTCGGCTGATTGGTGAACGAGTCATCCCTGCCTTTCATTAATGGGCCGTCGATTTGAAGGCTTTCCAGGAAGGGTTGGGGCGGTAAGTAGTTGCGTGGCTGGCAATACGACTATCAGACCGAGCTATACCAGAACATATAAGAGTAAACTTATAATCGGCTCCTTAAGATCAACCGTCATTCATAACAATAAACAAGGCTCAGTGCATGGACAGAGATACAGCGGTAGCGATGGCCCAACAGGCCATCAAGGCAAAAAATAAGCAGCTGGTTGACGCGGTGCTGAACATCAAAGCGGAGCGTGAGCAAAATCCGCAGCCACCGAAAGCTATAGAGGACTTGCCGCTGATCGCCGTGACCTGCTCCACAGGTTGGGAGTGTTACGCCATAGTCGAGGAACTGACCAAGACACTTAAGTTCCGCGTGCGCGCACTATACCGTACTCCGGGTACCCAGGCGGCCGAGCGGCTGGAAACATTACTCGAAAAAACCGAGGCCGAGCATCCGGGATTGCTGACGGTGCACCCCGGCGTAGACATGAACTCGGAAGCGAAACTGACCGAGGCATTCAAAGATTGTGACGGCGTTGTGTTGTATTGCACGGCTAATGAAGCCAAGGCGGGAAAGATCACGAATCACGGCAACGACCCCGTGAGCGGCCGAATTGCGTTTATGCGGCAGGTCACGGCATCGCTCGCAGCACTCAAGGCTAACCCGTCGGTGCAGCAGGTCATTACGCTGGTGTTCCCGCCTGACAAAGTGACGGGTATCGCAGATCGCTACCCGGAAATCCCATGGTGGATGGAGCAGCGCCTGTTGTTCTCGGACTTTCTGCGCGTTCAGGGCATCAACGTAACCTGTATACATCGTCCCGCGTACTATTACGCCATGCATCGTGTGGACTACACCAACACCACCCAGCATCGCGGTGATAGCGCCATGTCAAAAACCATGATTAAGGAAAACAATCTTTCCGGTATCAACGATCCGGACATCGTTATCAACTGGGTGGATGTGCGTGATGTGGGTAAATGGGCGGGCACCTGTTTTGAATACCCGGAAGTGTTTTTAAATGAGACCTTCTCAATCGCTTCCTGCGCGATGACCGGTGCCGAGGCCGTCGCTATCGCCGAGCGCACTAACAAAAACGGCACGAAATTCAAATATAAGCAGTTTCCTCTATGGCTAATGAAAACGCTCAGCAAGTTCACCGCTGAGGTTGTGTACCCATTGCGCTACGCTCAGTGGTACGGGCACGACGCAAACGCGTATGACTTTGCCAGCAATGAAGACCTCGCTGATCTGGACAGAATCCATCCTCGCTGGACATTCGAGAAAAAGCTTGAGGACTGGGGCATTACGGACATCAAGCCCGGGCAAAAATAAATTCAGTGGCTCTAAAGGCAATGCTATTGCTATTAAAAAAGGCTCCCTAGATGGGAGCCTTTATGTTTGTGCCGAAGATGGTTCTTGTTGTTACTGGTTTTCTTGGTTCTTAATAATAGGTCTTAAACGCACTTCGATCCGCCGATTTTCTGCACGGCCCTCTGCGGTATCATTACTGGCGATGGGCTGGGTGTCGCCAAGTGAGACGGCAACCAACTGCTGTGAAGGAATTCCTTCGGCGGCCATCAACGTTACAACAGCCGATGCGCGTGCTGCGGCCAGTGCCCAGTTGTTCGGGAATGTTTCTGCAAGTTTGGGCCCGACAGGAACATTATCCGTGTTGCCGACGACAACGATCTGGTAGGGGATATCGATAAGTTCGTCCACCAGTCCGCTAATGGCCTGTACGCCGCTTGATTTGATGCTGGCAGAGCCTGATGAGAACAGCACTTCCTCGTCCAGTGTCAGGTTGAGGCCGCTTTTCATTAATTCCATTGAAACAGTGCCCGCGATAATGAGCGTTTCCAGTTCGACCGCGAGCTCGTCCTGTTCAGTGGCAAGAATAGCGATCTCTTCATCCCGCATCGCGATTTCTTCGCTGAGAATGACGTTGGTCTCATACAGTTCAAAATCGCGCTCAACAATCATTTCGTTCGCTCGTTGGAGCGTTGCGTAGTCTTCTTCCAGTGCCTGGTACTTGCTGGTGCTGACACAGGCGGAACTCAGGAGTGTTACGCCAGCCAGAACGGCGAGTGTGATCGGTCTGCAGGTAGAAATTTGTTGCAACATTTTCAGGTTCCTTGGATTTTTAATAGATTCTGTAAGGTGTGGTGACTTTAGCCAAAACAGAGAGGTTAGTCTGGCGGCAGGTGATCTGCAAGAACCTGCTATGCGGGCAGAAATACTTTATTCTGTAGTATCAGATGGCAGTGGAGGGACTTCAATGGCTGCGTCGATATCCACACGGGAACTCAAGCAGTTACCTGTCGACTCCTATCAGAAGCGGCGATCCAGGCTGCGCTCCGGTGACCTGCTATTTGCATCGGGCAATTACCCCGTATCCAAAGCGATCCGCAAGATGACTGATTCGGCCTGGAGCCACGTGGGAATAATATTCTGGCTTAAATCCATCAAGCGTGTCTTGTTGTTGGAAAGCGTCGAGAGCGTAGGCGTGCGTTTTGCGCCGCTCTCTAAATATTTGTCTGACTACAGCAGAGGCAAGCCGTACAGGGGGATGGTGGTTCTGGCCCGCTGCACCGATCTGGCGGCGAAAAATATCGATGCGCTGGCGCGGTGCGGAGTAGACGAGCTGACTCGCCCCTATGACAAGGACGAGATAGCAAGCATCATTGCCCGGATTGCGCTGGGCAAAGGTAAGCCCCGCAGAGATCGCGAATTCATTTGCTCGGAACTGGTGCATGAGTGTTTCGAGAATGCCGGCAAGGCTTTCGCCTATAATGTGAAAGGCTTCATAACTCCCGAGGACATCTGGCGCGATGAGCGGCTAAAAATTATTTCGCGGATCTTGTGATTATTGAGGTCAGGCTGCGCCTGGAAACAATGGATATCAGTGCTTGTGATACATTTACTGTAGCGGATCTATAGATAGGTTGAGTAAACTGAGATTAGTTGAAAACTCCGGATCTACCCGGAACACTGTGAAACGACTAAGGGTGCTTATTTTTTGATTCGACCCTCGGCGATTCTACCCTGGAGTAAACCATGCGCACATTGATTACAACGCCGTCTCCGGATGACTATTCAGAACGCACGTTCTGGAAAAAGCTTCTGACGTACGGGCAAATTGCAGGTTTTGAAGTTATCGAGAAAGCGCTCTGGCTATATTTTGCGGCCGATCGTCCTGATACGCCGAAGTGGGCGAAGGCAACCGTATACGGCGCGCTGGCCTATTTTGTGTTGCCGGTCGATGCGGTGGCTGACATCTTGCCGGTTGTCGGCTACTCGGATGATCTGGCGGTGCTCGTCGTTGCCTTGACCACTATCGGCAGCTATGTCGATGCCCAGGTAAAAGAGCGTGCTGATCAAACGCTGACGGGCTGGTTTCCATTGAAGTCA
>Ga0316194_10001459_pt1 | contig 16277 bp, 18 predicted proteins | sample CroRivsedime1_MG_FD_204936 | JGI IMG/M metagenome (GOLD analysis project Ga0316194, IMG submission 204936) | Coastal sediment microbial communities from Maine, United States - Cross River sediment 1 | ecosystem: Environmental > Aquatic > Marine > Coastal > Sediment | place: USA: Maine...
CGATGTCGTTATCCGGATCCTGGCTCATCAGCACCACCCGCTTGCCCAGTTCCGTTTCGAGCGTATCGGCAAGCTTGTGGCCGATGACGAGTCCGTCGTCCTCGGGCCCTTCCAGGAAACGCCCGTCGACGGCATCGTAATCGACGAACGACATCGGCTCTTCGCGCTGCGGGTCGATACCGAGCAGCGTGACGCCGCGCGACTCCCGTTCGCTCGACACGACCGCCGGCACCTTGATACGCGTCGCCCATGCCCGGAAGCCGGCAGGCGCGAAGGTCGCCTCGATTTCGTCGTCGGGCATCGGCAGCAGGTTTGCGATGTTCGGGTCGTCGAGGTAGTCCGGATGGTGCACCTGCACGTGGCCCGGCAACACGCTGATGCTGTCCTCGATCATGTCGTTGACCATGCCCATCGTCAGGGCGGTCATGAAGATCATCGCCCACACGCCGACGACGACGGCGCCGAGCATGATCAACGTGCGGCGATGGTTGCGCCACAGGTTGCGCCAGGCGAGGAGCACGAGTATGCGCAGCGTATTCATCAGGCCGCCCGCATCGCCTCGACCGGCTGCAGGCGCCGGAGGCGCAGCGCCGGGTACACCGACGCGAGCAGGGAAAACAGGAATACCACCGCCGGCCCCGAGAGCAGCGAGGCGAACGTCACTTGCGGATGCAGGCGGCTCGGCAGGTTGAATTTCGCCCCCATCTCGTCCATGCCCGGCATCGTGAATCCCTGCACGCCAAGCCAGCCGGTCAGGGCACCCCCGATGAGCGCGCCGATGAAAAGCCCCATCAGGCCCATCAACGCAGTCTCGAGCATCACCAGGCGGCCCAGGCGGCCCGGCTTGAGCCCCAGCGCCAGGACGATCCCGAACTCGTGGGTACGCTCCAGGACCGACATCAGCTGCGTGTTGAGCACGCTGAATGCAACGAGGACCACGAGAACGGCGTACATGAAGACGGCACTGCTGATATCCGCCTGTATCGCCTGCTTCAGCCCGGGAAGCAGCGCGTCCCAGTCGTGAACGACCAGGTCCTCGTCCTCCGGCAGCAGAGCGGCAACCCGCTGCCGGTATTCCGCAACCTGTCCGAGCCGGGGCGCGTTCACGACGACCTGGTGTCCCGAACCGTGCATGTAGAAGACGTCCTGGAACAGCCCGAGCGGCATCTCTGCAATCGTGCGGTCGAGTTCCGCAACGCCGCTGTCGAATATCCCCACCACATTGGCGACGACGGCGGCGAACGAGCCGTCGCGGCCGCTGCCGAGCAGGGTCACCTCGTCGCCGACGCCGACTTTGAGATTGCGCGCAAGCACCGCTCCGATGACGAGTTCCGCCGCGTCGTTGCTCTCCAGGTACCGCCCTTCCCCGATCAGCCCGGGAATGTTCGAGACGCGCGGCTCGAATTGCGGTTCGACCCCGAATACGGCGATCCCGTAACTGCGTTCTTCACTGGACGCGAGCGCGAACGCGGTCGCACGCGCCGCGACCGCACCGCTGCCCAGTTCCTCGCGCAACTCGTTCGCCAGCGGTACGATATCGGGAACCGACTGCCGCATCTTCTTGTCGTCGATGTAGCCGCGCGCCTGGACCTGCATGTGCCCGGTGAACGCCTGCAGTGAATTCTCGATCATCAGCCGGTACATGCCGAACTGCAGCGAGATCATGAACACGAGCAGCACATTGGCGAACACCATCGCGCCTGTCGTCAACCACGTGCGGCGTGGCTGACGCCACAGGTTCCGCCAGGCCAGGCGCAGGACGAGGTTCACAGCTGTCAGTCTCTGGGGTTACGCAGATTGGAAAGCGTAAACACACTGTCGCGGATGTCTATCTCGTATTCTACGGAGATGACTTCGATCTCCGTCCATTCCCCGGGTGCGTCCGCCTTGGCCATGCGTTGCCGGCTGGCAATCGTGCGGCCGCCCATTTCCTCGATCTGCAGCGTCTCGAGCGTCTTTACCAGTTCGCCGTCCTGGTCGTAGAAGCGATGCTCGAGGAGCACGTGATCGTCGCGGATCCGCAGCTCCTCGCGCCCCCATACGACGGCGGCCTGCTCATGGGGCACCGAACGTACTTCATAGACGGTAATGCCGTCCACGTCCCCGGTTTCGAGCAGGGTGTGATCGTACTGGTCGACGATGTCATCCGCTCTCGCCACGTCCTTGTTGGAAAAGTCCGACCCCAGCCAGCTCTGCCCCATCATCGATGACGGAATCTTGATGACGCGATTCACTTTCGGTGAAAACGTCCACATCTCGTTGTCGTCGGTGAGCGTGCCGTTGCCGCGGTCCTTCTTCGGCTCGATGACCCGCACGAGCGATTTCTCGTCGCCCTTGGTCCACGCCTCCATGGTCATCGAGCGCTCCCAGTCGGGGCGGTGGATCAGCATGGACATGACGCTGTGGGAAGACACGCCGCGCCAGTGATCGACGGCAGCACGGACGATCGCCCTGGCGTCCGGCGTGGTCTCCGCGCCGTGGCATGCCATGCCTGCCAGGAGAAATGCAGCGATTGTGATCGGGTAGCGCATGCGAACTCCGGGTGTTTTCCGCCAGTATACCCGCCGCCCCGTAGGAGCGGGCCCCGGCCCGCGATCGCGCGCCGGAGCGCGCTCCTACAGGGACTTTGTGGCTGCGCATCCGTAGGAGCGGGCCCCGGCCCGCGATTGCGCGCCGGGGCGCGTTCCTACAGAAAGGATGTAGGGGAAAATCGCAATAGTGCCGCCGGATACGCGGAGTAGACTGGATTCACAGTCAGTGGAGGACCGGCCGATGTTCACGCTCGATGCCATCATGACGACGGATCTGATCACGTTGTTGCCGACGGCCAATCTCGCCGACGCCCGTGAACTGATGCACAAGAACAAGATCCACCATCTGCCGGTCGTCGACGACAACAACAGGCTCATCGGCCTGGTCACGCTGACCAACGTCCTCGCGGCCACGGATTCCATCCTGCGAGACCCGGACAACAGCATTCATCCCGCGGATGTGATGGTCAAGGACATCATGGTCACGGACGTCGCCACGGTGGACGAGCGCGCCAGCCTGCGGCAGGCCGCACTGTTCCTGGAGAAGCACCGGATCGGTTGCCTGCCGGTCGTCACCGACGGCGTGCTGATGGGGATCATCACGGAGACCGATTTCGTCGCCGTCGCGATCAACCTGCTCGAGCAGCTCGAAGACGGCGAGCCGGACGACGACATCGCAGAAACCGCCTAGCCGGATCCTCTCCCGTCATCCGCTGCAAGCGTGTGCTGCGCGTCGCGTTGCGAGCCGATGAAGACCGCGACCCAGCGCGTACGCTCATCGTTTTCCAGGGCCAGCTTCAGGGTCATCGACAGCGGCACGGATAACAGCATGCCGACCGGCCCGAAAACCCAGCCCCAGAAGATCAGCCCGACGAATACGATCAGGGGAGAAATGCCGACACCGTAGCCCATCAGTCGGGGCTCGATGAAGTTGCCGAACGCAATATTGATCGCCATGAAACCGATCGCGGTAGCCGTCGCCTCCCCAACACCCAGCTGCACCAGCGCGAGCAGTACCGCCGGCACGGCCGCGATGATCGATCCGATCGTCGGGATGTAATTGAGCAGGAACGCGAGCATGCCCCACAGCCTCGGAAAATCAAGGCCAAGCCCCCAGGTCAGCAGCCAGACGAGCAGTCCCGTCACGATGCTGACGACGGTCTTGATGCCGAGGTAACGGCCGAGGTCGTCGAGGAACTGCCGCGCACCGGTCAGCGAGCGCGCCGAGTCGCCGAACGCGGCGTCAATCTTGGTGGGGAAGCTCGATGCCTCGAGCAGGATGAAGATGACGGTGAACGTAATCAGCAGCGTATTCGTCATGATGTCGCGGACCGCGTTCAACAGCGTGGCCGCGAGCCCCATCGCCCAGCCCGGGTTAATGAGATCACCGACGCGCTCGACGGACTGGTCGCTGTCCGTGTACTGGGCGAGGAAGGCGATCGCACCGTCCATGATGCCCTGCAGCTGCTGCTGGTAGGCGGGTAATGCCGCCGTGAAGGCGGCGAGCGAGCGGCCCACGACGACGCCCACGACCGTAAGGGCCGTCAGGATCGTCAGGACGATGAGCAGGGCCGCGAGCACGGTCGGCACCCGGTTGGCCTGCAGCCACAGCATCGGCCGCACGGTGATCAGGGCGAGGAACGTCGCGATCATGAACGGCACGATCAGGGCCGACGCCGCTTTCATCCCCGCAATGATGACGACGATGGCGGCGAGGGTAATGATGGCGCTGGTTTTTGTCGGTGCTGCGTCGACCACGAGGGCCCTTGCGGTGATTTGGAGCCAACGGGCATGATCGCACAACCTGTCAACAATATGGGAGAGTTCGATATGGCTGCAGTCGAGTCACAAATGCTCGAGCTGGGCACCGAGGCGCCGCCTTTTTCGCTGCCGGACCCGAATGGCGAGATGCACTCGCTTCGGGACGGCGCGGACGCGTACCTGGTCATGTTCATCTGCAATCATTGTCCGTTCGTCAAGCACGTACGGGAGGAACTCGCGCGCATCGGCCGCGATTACGGCGACCGCAACGTGGCCATCTACGCAATCAACAGCAACGACGTGACCACGCATCCCGGCGACAGTCCCGAAAAGATGCAGGAGGAAGCCGCCAGGTGGGGCTATGAGTTTCCCTACCTGTACGACGCGAGCCAGGATGTGGCCAAAGCTTACCGCGCCGCCTGCACGCCTGACTTCTTCGTATTCGACGCCGGCCGCAAGCTCGTGTATCGCGGCCAGCTCGACGACAGCCGCCCGTCCAAGGACGCGCCGGTGGACGGCCGCGACGTGCGCGCGGCGCTCGATGCGGTGTTGAACGGGGAACCGGTGGCGGGGGCGCAAAAGGCCAGTATCGGCTGCAACATCAAGTGGCGGCCCGGCAACGAGCCCGATTATTCCTGACGCGGCTAGCGGGGCGTGTAGAGCTCGGCTTCCTCGGGCGTTAGCTGCTGGATCTTGAGCGTCCAGCGAGCCAGTGAGCCGGTGACGCGCAGCTGGTAGGTGCCGCCCTGCCTGAACAGCCGCACACCGTTGCCCTTGCGCTTGGTGTGCAGCACCTGGCCGACGTGGCGGCCGGTCTTCGCCTCGACCAGCGTCACTTCGAGCGCAACCAGCTGGTCGTAATCGCCGTCGAGGCGCCAATCCAGTACCCAGGGCGCCTCCACCGTGAACGTGGGGGTCGTGCGGTCGTTGCTGCCGCGAAATTCGCGAACGAGCTGGGCGCCCTGCACCGAGCTTGCGAGCAGCGCCAGAAGCGCCGCGGCGGTAAGGCTTTTCATCGTTCCTGTCATCGTGAATCCTGGCGGTCTTGCCTTTCGTTTCGACCCTATATGGGACCGGGCGAGGCGGCAAATGTTTACACGATCTGGTCAGCAGTCGCCAGCAAGGCCGGCTATCCAGTCGCGGACCAGCTCGACGCCCTCGCGATGCACCGTGCTGCGGCCCAGTTCCGGCATGGCGATGGCGGGATCCGAGTGCGCCATGCGATACACCAGGATCGAGTCGTCCGGCCGGCCGGGATAGATATCGTAGGGACGGTCGCCGCTGCCCCGCCCGACCGCCACGGGCGGCTTGCAGACGCCATAGCGCCGGCCGAGCGGCGCGCCGATGCCGAGATCGAGACCGGACGTGTCCGCGGGACCGTTTGCGTTGTGGCAATGCGCGCAGTTCGCATCGAGATAAGCCCTGGCGCGCTGCTCCGGCGACGCGTCGCCCGGCGCCGCCCAGCGCACGCCCCCGGGGAGCGATTCCGGCGCGCCCGCAAGCATGCCGCTGGCGGACCAGTACTCGACCTGGTTGCGCAGCCCGTCAGGATAGCGGTACTCGCGATTCAGCTGCCAGGCGCGTGGGCCGAGCGGGCGCATTTTTGCGGCCGTGTGATCGGGCTTGTGGCAGCCGCCGCACTGGTTCGCGTCCGGCACGACATAGACGAACGGCTGCCGCTCGCGACCGTCGTTCAGGCGGATGCTGCGCACGTCGCCCGCGAGCTCGAGGAACGCCTCGTCCTGGGTGTCGTTCCACACGTAGGGAAGCGCCTGCCAGCCATCGTCGTAACGCACCAGCAGGCGGGTCTCGACCAGGACGTAACGATCGAGGTCGAGGTGGCCATCAGCGTCCAGCCCGGATTCGCGATCCGCCCTGACGACATCGAGCGGCACGCCATCCCGCTCCCCGGCCCGCTCGTAATGGAAGGTCTTGCTGAGGATGGTGCCCACCGGAAACTCGAATTCGCGCGCCTCGCGATACTGCGCCGACGTGCCCGCCGGCATCCAGACGCTGCGCAGCTTGAGCGCATAATCGCTGAACAACGGCATGTTGAGATCGTAGGGGATCACGCCGGCGTTGAACTCGAGGACGCGGCCATCCGCCAGCACGACACCCCAGTCACTAAGACGCGGGGGCGGCGCGTCCACCGGGTGCAGCACCACCGTGGGTGGCCTGCCGCAGGCCGCCAGCAGGGCGACGAGCACGGCGCTCGCAAGCAGTCGTCCCGGCACGCTCAGTACAGCGGAGCAGTGAGCATCACGGCGGGCAGCCTTTCGTGCGTGCAACGATGTTGCTCGTCGCCAATCACGATTTTCTCGCTGCCGTTGCCGAGGTCGACGTTGAGCACTTCGGCGGTATCGTTATCGACGCAGATAGCGAATTCGGGCAGCAACCTGCCGTGCTCGTCCGACTTGTCGGTGTTGACGTAGCCGTCCCACAGCACGTCGGGGAAGCTGCCGGTCAGACCGAACTTCGCGACCTTCAGCGCCTTCAGTTCGAGCCCGTCGGGCGCCGAGCCGCCGCCCGACAGGGTATTGCCGTAGATGTATATGGTTTCCGGGTAAGGGTCGTAGTCGTCGGCTACCTCGCGCGTGCCCTGGTAGCCGGTGGCGAAGTAGCTGCTGATAATGATGTTGGCGGTGTTGTTATCGGTGATGACGTTGTTGAAGATCTCGACCCGGTCGTTCGAATTGATCACGATGCCCGAGCCGGCCGGCACGCTCGCGACCGGCGTGCCCTCGGCACCGAAATTCTCGGTGTTGTTGCCGACGACCTCGTTGTCGAATACGCGCGTGCTGTGACCGGGGTTCGGCAGGTCGGGCATGTTGAACACGAGTATGCCGCCCGTGTTGTTCCGGGCCACGTTGCCATGGACATCGGCGTACACGGTATTCTCGATCTCGATGCCGGCGACGTTGAACTCCACGCGATTGTTGCGCACGACGACGTTCTGCGACTGGCCGACGTACAGGCCGGCATCGGAAGCGCCGATCGCGACGCTGTCTTCGAGCAGCACGTTCTCCGCCTGTACGGGGTAGATCCCGTAGGCGCCGTTCTTCTCGTCGGGACCGTTGGTCCATTCCGTGCGCACGCGCCGGATGACGATGTTGCGGCCCTCGTTGATTTTCAGCGCGTCGCCGGCGGTATCCTCGATCGCGAGATCCTCGATCGTGAAATCGCTGGCATTGACCAGCAGGCCTTCCGCGCCCTGCACCTGGCCCTTGAACGACAGAATTGACTTGTCCATGCCGAGGCCGCGCAGCGTGACGCCCGAAACGTTCAGGGAAAGGCCGCGATTTATCGGGTGGATGCCCTCGGGGATCGTGATGACGTCGCCGGGCTTGGCTTTGATCAGCTGCATCTGCAGCTGTTTCTGGAACTCGGAATCCACCAGCTGCCGCTCGGGTCCTTCGCTCCCGGAACACGAGGCAATCGTCAATGCAACGAAAGCATATGTCGCAGCCGATAGATCAATGCGCACGATTGTATTCCCTGATCTGGTATTTTCGAAAACTATAGTCTGCGTGCAGGGGGCAGGGCAATTGTCGTACGCCGGAATACTGGATCGAAAAAGCGTCGCTCTGGCTTGTGCCTGCGGCGCCGGCTGCGTCGTGCTCGTCGTTGCGTTGCTGCTGGAGCACGCCGAAATCGCCGCTGCAGCCAAGCTCACCGCGTCGTCAGCGTTCGTGCTCCTGGCTGTCTCCGCCGGGGCGCTGAGGTCGCGTTACGGCGCAATAGTGCTTGCCGGGCTCGTGTTGTCCTGGTTCGGCGACGCGTTCCTGATCGGAACCGCGAAACGCTGGTTCCTGCTCGGCCTCGCGAGTTTCCTGCTTGCGCATATCGCCTACGTAACCGCGTTCGTGACGGCAGGCGTCGAACGACGCTTCACGCTGGGCGCGGCCATACCCGTCGTGGTCATCGCAGCCGGCGTGCTGCTCTGGCTGCAGCCCTTCCTGCCGCCCGACCTGGCAGGGCCGGTACGTTTCTATACCGCGGTCATCAGCCTGATGGTCATCACGGCGTTCGGGACGCTCGGCGCCGGCGCCACGCCGCTGATCGTGTCCGGTGCCTGTCTTTTCTACTTGTCCGACCTGTCCGTTGCGGCCCTGCGTTTCACCGAGCCGGCGTTCCCGACCTACGTCTTTGGGCTGCCGCTCTATTACGCGGCACAGATCTGTCTCGCGTTCAGCATCGCAGCTAGCAGCAATCGCGATCCCAGTAAGGCACTCCCTTGAAATACGCCGCGAGGAAATCGATGAACTCGCGCACGCGGTACGACAGGTGCCGCGTCGGCGGATATATCGCGTACGCGGGCGTAACGGGCCACTGGTAGTCGGTCAGCACGGGCTGGAGTTCGCCGCGGCTGATCAACTCGCCCGCGATGAACGTCGGCTGCATCACGAGTCCCAGCCCTTCCCTCGCGGCCGCGCACAGGAAGTCGCCGCTCGAGGCCGTCATCGTTACGGGCACGTCGATCGAGTGGCGCATGCCCTCGCGGTCCGTGCAGACCCATTTCGTCGGGTCCGGGAGATTGCTGTACACGAGGCAGTCGTGATCCGCCAGGTCGTCCGGCGTTTGCGGCGTGCCGCGCCGCTCGAGGTACGCCGGAGCGGCACATACCACCGTCCGCGCCTCGAACAGGCGGCGCGCGATCAGGCTGGAGTCGGCAAGCCGGCCGATCCGCACCGCGAGATCGACACCTTCCGCGACCAGGTCGATACGGCGGTCGTTGAGGTCGAGGTCGAAACTCACGCGCGGGTGCTGCCGGCTGAATTCGGCGATCGGCTTGTACATGTGCTGCGCGCCGAAGGACAGCGGTAACGCCACCCGCAGGTTGCCGCGCAGTTCCCCGTGTTGCTGCAGCACCGCCGCCTCGGCCTCATCGAGGTCGGCGACGATGCGCGCGCTGTGCTCGTAGAAGCTCTTGCCCGTCTCGGTGAGGTTGAGACGGCGGGTGGTCCGCCGCAGCAGCTGCACGCCGAGGCGCTCCTCGAGGGCCGAGACGCGGCGGCTCACCGCCGACTTGGCGACATCCAGGCGTTCGGCGGCCGCCGTGAAGCTGCCGGCCTCGACAACGGCAATGAACGCCTCGAGATCGCTGAATCGCCGCATATTGTTGCCTTTATGAGAACAATCTTGTCTCAATAATACGGTTTATCTTTATCAGGTCAATAGTCAGACTACTCTCCAACGTAAGCGACCCGCACCGGGAACCGACACTGGAGACACACTGATGCAGGACACGAACCGCAACACACCCCTGAACGTACTGGAGGTCGCCGCCAGCGGCCGCAACGACGGCTCCGTGAGCCGCATGCTGAGCGCCGACCTCATCGCCGCGCTGGAGGAACGCCACGGCCGCATCGAGCTCGCCCGGCGCGACCTGAACAAGGGCCTGCGATTCGTCGACGAGGCCTGGATCAACGCTAATTTCACGGCGGCGGAGGAACGCAGCGCTGAACAGCGCGCGGTGCTCGCGGAGTCGGACGCACTGGTTGCCGAACTCAAGGCTGCCGACGTGTTGGTCATCGGCGCACCGATCTACAACTTCGGCGTGCCCGCCGCGCTCAAGGCGTGGATCGACATGGTGGCGCGTGCGCGGCTCACCTTCCGCTACACCGAAAACGGGCCGAGGGGACTGCTGGAAGGCAAGAAAGCCTATCTCGTCGTTGCCTCCGGCGGCGTGCCGGTCGACAGCGCGGTGGACTTTGCCACGCCTTACCTGCGCCATGCGCTGGCCTTTATCGGCATCGACGATGTCGAGGTGATCGCCGCCGAGCAGCTCAACAGCAAGGCGGAAGAATCCATCGATGCGGCCCGCGTTCGCATCGCCGAACTCGTTCACACGGCCCCGCGGCTCGACAGCCGCGTCGCCTGACCATCGCACAAACTGGAGACAGCAAATGAACCACAACACAGACATTGCAGCGCTGTTGCTGCGCCTCGCCCTCGGCACGATGTTCGTCGCGCACGGACTGCTCAAAGTTATGGTCTTCACGTTGCCCGGCACGGTGGGCTTTTTCGAACAGGTCGGCTTTCCCGGCTGGCTCGCCTACATCGTGACGTTCGCCGAAATCGGCGGCGGCGTGCTGCTGCTTGCCGGCATCGCGGTGCCCGCGGTGTCGATCGCCCTGCTGCCCGTGTTGCTCGGCGCCGTATACGTGCATTTCGGCTCGGGCTGGGTGTTCAGTAATGCCAACGGCGGCTGGGAATACCCCGCATTCCTCGCGGTGGCGGCCATCGTGCAGGCCCTGCTCGGCCCCGGCAAGTTCGCCTTGCAGGCACCCATCGCTGCGCGGTTGCGCAGCGCCTGACGCATAATTTCGCGACCCTTTCCGGAGAGACCGATGATCGACGTCATTCGTTCTGATTCACGCGGCGCGGCCGAGCACGGCTGGCTGCAGAGCAAGCACACGTTCTCGTTCGCCGACTACCACAACCCCTCGATGATGGGTTTCGGCAAGTTGCGTGTCATCAACGAGGACTGGATCGAGCCCGGCAAGGGATTCGGCACCCATCCGCACCGGGACATGGAGATCGTGACCTACATGGTGGACGGTGCTCTCGAGCACAAGGACAGCATGGGCAACGGCTCTGTGATCCGACCCGGGGAACTGCAGCGCATGACCGCGGGAACCGGCGTGCTGCACAGCGAATTCAACGCCTCGGAAACCGACAAGGCGCACCTGCTGCAGATCTGGATCCTGCCGGAGCGGAACGGGCTCGAGCCCGGTTACGAGCAGAAGCTGTTCCCCGCCGGTGAGAAACACAACCGGTGGCGTCTCGTCGGTTCGCGCGACGGGCGCGACGGCTCCCTTACGATCCACCAGGACATCAACCTGTGGTCGACGGTGCTCGATGCCGGCCAGGCGATCGACTTCCGCTTCGAAGGCCGCCGGCGGGGATTCGTGCAGGTAGTCAGGGGCGCCGTCGAGATCGACGGGGAACCCCTCGGGGCCGGCGACGCGGTGGCGGTCGTCGACCAGCCGGGTTTGGCCGCGACCGCCACGAGCGACACGGAACTGTTGCTGTTCGATATGGGCTGAACCCGGGTCGGACCTCTTTTAAGTCTTGACTTAATTAAGTAATCGCTTATCATAGTGCCATGGATGCTTTCCTGGCACTGGCCGACCCCACCCGCAGGCGCCTCATCGAGACGCTGGCAGACGGCGAATCCGCATTCGGCAAGCTCGCCGATCAATTCGAGATGAGCCGCCCCGCCGTATCGCAGCATCTCAAGGTGCTGCGCGAGGCGGGGCTGGTTGCCGTGCGCAAGGACGCGCAGCGCCGTATCTACCGGCTGAATGCCGAAGGTCTCGGCGAGCTGGAGCAATGGCTGGACAAGGTGAAGCGCTTCTGGGGCCCGCGCCTCGACGATCTCGAGCGCGCCCTCAACGATCCGAATTGAAGGGGGTAATGACTATGAATCGCTATGGCGAACGTATTGATGCATCCACCGTGCGCTTCGAGCGCCTGTTGCCGGGACCGATCGAGCGTGTGTGGGAATATCTGAGTAATGGCACCAAGCGCGCAACCTGGTTCGCGGGTGGCGACACGGAATTGAAAGTCGGCGGCAGGATCGAATTACGATTCAACAACAGCTCGTTGTCGACACTGCCGGACATCGATCCGCCGGAAAAATACAAGGACTATTCCGACGACATAGCCTTCGACGGTACGGTCACGCAATGCGATCCACCATGCCGGCTCGCCTATACGTGGAATTTCGAAAACGAGCACTCGGAAGTCTGTTTCGAACTGTCCGAGGACGGCGACCGGGTCCGCCTGGTACTGACGCACCGCAAGCTGGCTTCCGACAGGGAAGTATTGGATGTCTCGACCGGCTGGCACACGCACCTCGATATTCTCGAGGACGTGCTGTCGGGACGCGAGCCGCGCCCGTTCTGGAAGACGCATACGCCGCTCGAAGCCGAGTACGAGCGACGCGTGCGCTAGACCTTATTCCGGCTTCCTGAACTTCAGCGTCATGCGATTGGACTCGCCGATCGCCTCGTATTGCGCTTTGAGTTCCGGGTCTTCCCGGCTCGTTGCATACGTTGGCGGCAGCCGCCAGACGACATCGTCATCAGCCGGCTGGTCGGCCGGGTTGGCGTTGATATCGCTCTCGGCCACGAACTCGAAGCCGGTGCCGACGACCCTGTCGATGACAGATTGCTTTTTCATATAGCCGTGTGAGCCTTCCGCCCACTCGTCCGACATGTTGTCGGGGGCATGATGCTGCACCACACCGAGCGTGCCGCCAGGCTTCAGGGCGTTGTAGGCGTCGTTCAGCGCCATATCGAGGTAGTCGCCCTTACCTTCCGACTGGAAGCGCGACACGTTGTGCAACATGCGGACGAAAAATACGACGTCGGCAGTCCCGGCCATCTCCTCCGGCATCGAACCGAACCAGAACGCAGAAACCTTCGCGCCATCCTCACCGCGCCACTCCTCGGCTTCCGCCGGCCAGGCCTCCAGCCACTGCGACACTTCGGCCATGAACTCCTCGTTTGCGAACGGGAAGTTGGGCCAGAGATCCAGCGGGTAGTTTGCGCCGATCAGGCGACCGTCGCTGCCGAGATACGGCAAAAGTATTTTCGTGTACCAGCCACCGCCAGGCAGGCCCTCGACGACGGTCATGCCGGGCTCGATACCGAAAAACTCGATGGTCTCCCGCGGATTCCGGTACCTGTAGCGCGCCTTGACGTCGTCGGGCTGCGCCTCGAGCACCATGGCGAGAACATCCTCATCGGCAGTTGCGGTCGGCGGAGTATCCGCCAGGGCGAGATCGGGCTCAGCTGACGAGTCCTCAGCCGGCTGACAGCCCAGCGCGAATGCTGCGGCCAACAAAAGCAACCATTTGTTCATGACGTTCCCCCCCGAATGTGTGTGGGGGTCGATTATGGTCCCCGCATCAGGGCGAGACAAGCGACAACGCCGACACTCGAGCCCGTGCAGCGATCGGAGCGTCATGTCACCGAAGTTGTCGATTTACCCTTCGATGGCGCCTCGGCGGGCCAGAGATTGCCCGCACGGCGCAGCTTCAATAGCACCAGCACGACAAGAATACCGAGCACCGCGATGCCGGCGAGAAACAGGAAGTAGTGCCGGAAACCGACGATGCCCGGATTCGCATCGAGAATGCGGCCGGCGATCGGGGCGAAGAATATTTCCGGCGTGTAGCCGATGAGCGATACCAGGCCCACGGCGGCGCCGGTCAGGTAGGGCGGCGTCCGGTTTTCCTCGAGCAGTGCGAAGTAGATGCCGCGCAGCGCGAACACGGCGAAGAACGTCACGAACAGGTTCAGGTAAACGAGGTTCAGCGCTGTGACGTCGGCGGACGAAATGCCGAGCAACGTCCAGGAGATCACCAGCACGGCGAAGCACACAGCGATCGAACGCGCGGCATTGAAGCGGTCGGCGACGACGCCCGCCACGACCGCGGCAACGGGGCGTATCCAGCCGCCCCACGTCGACAGCCCGGCGCCGCGGACCTCGTCCATGCCGAGCACCTGGACCGCGTAGAGGGAATAGTTGTCGAGCCCTTTGTAGCCGCAGTACGCACAAACGATTACGGCTGCATGCGCCCAGATCACCGGCCTCCTCAGCACAAGCCCCATGCCGTGCAGCGGGCGCCGGTTTCTGTACCCTTCTGCGTCCGGCACGGGCACGGTGAACCAGGTCAGTACGCCTGCGATGAACGCCGCCGCGGTGTACACGAGGATGATGCTCCGCATGCCGGCGCGCCGCACCTCGTCGCTCGCGAGCGCGACATTGTCCGGCATGATCGCCGCGAAGATCGCGAGTGCCAGGGTAGCGATGAGTGCCGCCACGAGACCTCGCCCGCCCTCCAGCACGCCGAACGCGACACCTTGCGATGATGGGCCGCCCCATTCACGAGTCGCACGGATCAACGCCCCCCAGAACAGAAAGATCGTGGTGACGCCCCAGAAGGCGTAAAGCAGCCCCATCGGCAACGCCGCCGGAATCGTGGCCATGAACAGGCCGCCCGCGCCGGTCGCAAATAAAGAGGCGGTCAGCAGCGAGCGTGCCGGGAAACGGTCCGCGAGTGCGCCGCCGGGAAAATACGAGAGCATCGCCGTGACGCCGTACAGCGCGAACACGTCGCCGAGCTGCGTATTCGTGAAGCCGAATACCTCGAGCAGCGTCGGCCTGAAAAAGCGCGCCGTGTGAAACGGCAAGCCAAAGACGATTTCGCCCGCGATAATGAGTGCGAGCATTGTGACGTAGCGGTGCACCGCGCCAGTATACGGCAACGGTATTTGCTATAAAGACAGCAGTTGTCCCTGCAAGGATCCGGAATGAGCATCGAACGAACCGTATTTCTCTTCTTGGCTTTCTTATTCCCGTCCACCGATGCGGTGGCGCAAGCACCTGACACCCTGCGAGTGGATTTTTTTCATTCGGGCAATCACGAGACCGAGATGTTCAGTCTCGACCAGGTCGTATACGAACCGCTGCCGTGGACCGGCAACATGCATTACCCGATCGATGAGACGCTGAGAGGGAAATACCTGTTCGAGATCGTCGATCCAGACAGCGGGAATGTCGCCTGGTCGAGGAGCTTCAGCAGCATCTACGGCGAATGGGAAACCACGCGCGAGGCGCGGCACATGAACCGCACCTACCATGAGTCGGTGCGATTCCCGGCCCAGGCGGACGAGTTCGAGCTGGTGCTGAAGAAGCGCAATGCAACGAACGATTTCGAGGAGATCTGGCGCGTACCGGTCGACCCGAACGACTACATGGTGCATCGGGAGTCCGCTGCCTATGCCGATCGGGTCGTCGCGATTCTGGACAACGGCGACCCGGCTACGAAGGTCGACCTGCTGATCCTGGGTGATGGCTACACGGAAGAGGAGCACGACAAGTTCATCGCCAGCGCGAGAGAACTCGCGGACATACTGTTCGCAACCTCGCCGTTCAAGGAACGCAAGGACGACTTCAATGTATGGGCGCTGGCTCCCGCATCGGCCGAGTCCGGGGTATCCCGGCCTTCGACGAGCACCTACCGCGATTCTCCGGTCGGCACGACCTATGACGCGTTCCGCTCCGAGCGCTACGTGCTGACTTTCGACAACAAGAGCATGCGCCGAATCGCCTCCTCCACGCCCTATGATTTCATCGAGATTTTGACCAATACCGAAGTCTACGGCGGCGGCGGCATCTACGGCCTGTTCAGCACTGCGGCCGCTAACAATGAATGGGCGCCTTATCTCTTCGTCCACGAGTTTGGCCACCACTTCGCCGGTCTCGCCGACGAGTACTACACGAGCGCCGTCGCTTATGAAGCGCCGGCGACCATCGTGGAACCCTATGAGCCCAACGTGACGGCCCTGCTCGATCCGGCTGAACTCAAGTGGAAACACCTGCTCACACCGAATACGCCACTGCCCACGCCCTGGCCGAAAGCGGAGTTCGAGGAACACTCGATCGCCGTGCAGAAGAGGCGCGCGGAGATGCGGGCAGCGAATGTGTCAGAAGACGAGATGAATGCATTGTTTCGATACACGAAGGAATTCACAGAAGATCTCTTCAGCAAGTCCGAAAACCGCGACGCGATAGGCGCATTCGAAGGCGCGAATTACGAGGCCAAAGGCTATTACCGCTCCGAGCAGAACTGCCTGATGTTCACGCGCACGGACCATTTTTGCCAGGTCTGCGCGGCCGCGATCGAAGATGTCATCGACGAATACACGAAACCGTAGAAACGCACCTGCCTGCAGGAGCGCGCCTCGGCGCGTGATCGCGGGCCGTGGCCCGCTCCTACAGGTGATGTTGTGTATAACCGGCCTGGTAGCCGCCTGCGCCGAGAACCCGTCCGCGATCCGCGACCCTGGCGAAGAACAGCGAGCGCTGCGCTGCGCGAGTCACGAGACGCTCTCGTGCACCGAAAAAATGGGCAAGGTCGTGAGCTGCACATGCAGCAGCCGCGACGACCTGCGCCGCATCCTGGAACCG
>Ga0316194_10001461_pt1 | contig 16275 bp, 10 predicted proteins | sample CroRivsedime1_MG_FD_204936 | JGI IMG/M metagenome (GOLD analysis project Ga0316194, IMG submission 204936) | Coastal sediment microbial communities from Maine, United States - Cross River sediment 1 | ecosystem: Environmental > Aquatic > Marine > Coastal > Sediment | place: USA: Maine...
TCCAGCTGGTTATGCCGAGAATAATACAAAGAAATAACAGTCGGATATCTGCTCTTTCTACAGTCGTTTCGAAATATTCCGGGTGATTGGCGATATATACCTGCAGCATCAGGATCGAGGCGGCAATCAGCAGCACGCCCGGGATGGAATTCAGGGTGGTGTAGATATACTGCACCACATCGTCTGTCCAGCCGCGTGCATAGCCGGCAACGATGCCCATGAAGATCGCAAACGGCAGCATGATAAGTGTTGTCAGTGTGCCGATGAGCAGGCCGGTGCGGATGCTCTTTAACGACTGGTAGAAGACATCCTGGCCGACCTTGTCGGTGCCAAGGACATGGTAGGCACTGGCAAGATTGACGGCAAGCAACACCAGCAACAGCAGCGAGACACAGGTCACCACGATGGTGCGCCACGGCAGCACGGTTTCGCGTGCCACAACGAGTTGCAGCATCCTGCGGCTACTGCGACCGCTGCGTCGTCCCAGCAGCAGGGCGGTCACATAGAGGATGATGGTGCCTGCCAGCAGTGCCTCGGCAAGGGCCAGCAGGCTGCGCTGCAGGATGTCCCGGGCCCGGCCCTCGCCTGATGCAGGCAAATGACGCCCGCCGTATTGCAGGCGCGGATAGGACCGTACCTTGGTGCCATCCGCCTGTTCGATGGTTTCCTTGGCAAACAGGTGAGTCGCAAACGGCGCCGAATAGGTTTTCTCCACCTGTGTCCTGACCGGGCCCAGTAGCACATCCAGCACACTGAGCACCTCCACGGAATAATGGGTGGCGTCATTGTTGCCATTGTCTTCCAGTTGCAGACGAAAATGCATCGAGTCCAGCAAGCCGACGATAACAAACGCAAGCAACACCACCACTGAGGCTGCGGCGATACGCCCCTTGAAGACCCGGTACCAGGGTGTGCGCAAATGCGGTTTGCTGCGTGCGTAGAGGACAAAGATGATTACCACGACGGTGAGCGTGAAAATCAGCGCATCGGTCAACAGCAGCACCGGCATCATGTCAGTCGCACCCGTGGATCGACGATGGTATAGGTGATATCGACGAGGATTAGTCCGATGATGTAGAGCACGGAGCCGAGGAATACCATCACCCGGACAATGGCAAAGTCCTGGTTGTTGATGGCGTCGATGGTATAGCTGCCGAGTCCCGGGATGGCAAAAAATGATTCCAGCAGCAGGCTGCCCATGAACAGCAGCGGCAGCAGCACGACCACACCGGTAACAATCGGTATTAAGGCATTCCGCAGTATATGCCTGAACAGCACCAGTGATTCTGCGAGTCCCTTGGCGCGGGCGGTGCGCACATAGTCCTTGCCGGCCTCTTCCAGAAAAAATGTCCGGTACCAGCGGGCACCTGAGCCGATGCCGCTGACCACGCCGATGACAACCGGTAACACGATAAACTTGAGTGCATACACCCCGCTGTCAAACCCGGAAATCGGCATCAGACGAAACAGTTTTGCTAGCAGGAACTGGCCGCCGATGATGTAGAACATGGCTGAGATCGACATCAGTACCACGCACAGGATCACGCCTGAAACATCGATATAGGTACCCCTGAAAAAGGCCATTAACAGGGCAAAGGTGATGTTCACCATGAGGCCGATGATCAGTGACGGTATGGCGATGGCAAGACTCGGTATCATGCGCTGCCCGATATCGAAACTGATGTCTCTGCCATCATCCGAATAGCCGAAATCAAACACAAACAGCTTCAGTGACTTCTCGAAGAAAATTGTATCGGTGACCTTGTCGAGCGCCTCTGCCTGGCTGTTCAGCAGCAAGGGTTTGTCATAGCCATGACTGGCCTTCCACTTCTCGATGGCCTCCGGGGTTACCCGCTTCATACCGAGGTGCATGCGGGCCATGTCATCCGGTGAGTTGACCACGAAGAACAGGTAGAAGGTCAGCAGGTTGACGCCAATCAGGATAGGGATGGCATAGAGCAGACGCCTGACGATATAGGCAAACATCAGTGCTTGTCCTGATACGCCGCGCGGCGCTGCTGACGACGGAAACCGATAAAGGCCGGTAACACGATCACCACCACGATAATCGCCATGGCATACAGTGGCCAGCGCACCGGGCGATTCCACTGGTTCTGCAACTCGGTGCGCAGCGCCGGTTCGATGCGCTGGTATTTCAGCGTGTTGTTTGCCATCAGGTTGGGTTTCGAATTTTTCACCCAGCTATGGTGCAGGGAAAACTGTTTTGGAAAGAAGCCCCAGGCCCAGGGGGCATCATGGCGTGCGATCTCCATCATTTCGTTAATGATGGACTGGCGCAGCGAACTGTTTTCCATGCTCTTCATTTGCTCGAACAGGCGATCAAAATCGCTGTTCTGGTAGTTGGCTGCATTTTCGCCATTGTGTCCAACCTTGCTGTTCGGGCCATAGAGAAGAAACAGGAAGTTTTCGGGGTCCGGATAATCCGCATTCCATCCCCACTGGAAGATCTGCGCGGTGCCCTTCAACATTTTTTCCTGGAAGCGATTGTAGTCGGTACCGCGGATAACAAGCTGGATGTTCAGCTTGGCGAATTGTTTCATCAACCAGTCGAGCTGTGCCTTGGCATCGGGTCCGGTTTGCGCAGTGTCAAAATGCAATACCAGCGGTTTGCCGGTGTTGATGTCACGGCCCTCCGGATAGCCGGCCTCGGCGAGTAACTTGCGGGCCTCTTCTATGGGTCGGCGCACCGGCCCACGACGGCTTGCCATGTAGACGTAGTCGTTGATGCCCTCCTCACCTGCTTCGTAGCCAAAAATGCCCGGAGGGATCACGCCCTGTGCGGGTATGCCACGGCCGTTCAAAAAGATCGAGATGTATTCCTCGAAATCAATGGCGATGGAAATCGCCTGACGGAGTTTTCTTGCGGCCTCGGAATCGCCCCCGACTACCGGGTCCTGCATGTTGAAGCCGGTATACATGATGGACGTGGAGACGGCCGTGTTCAGCTCGATACCTTGCTCGAGCATGCCATCGGTGAGCGTCACCTCGCCGCCGCTGCCGATATTGATGGCCTGGTCAAAGCTGTCAGAGGATATGCCGGAGATGTCATAGTAGCCTTGCAGAAACTTGTTCCAGTAGGGGATGGTTTCCTTTTCCAGGCTGAAGATAACCTTGTCAATAAACGGCAGTGGTTGACCGGCATCTTCCAGCAATCCTGCCTCGCGGTCACCCGCTGCCCCCTCGGCGGGATAGTTTTCACCGTGAAAATTCGGATTGCGTTCCATCACCATCTGGCGATTGGGGTTGTTAATCGTCAGCATGTAGGGACCGCTGCCCACCGGGTACCAGTCCAGTGTAATGTTGCGCTGCTTCATTCCCGGCTGTGAATAGAATTGATCCACCTCCTGTGGCACGGGGGCGAAGAACGGCATCGCCAGCCAGTACAGTAGCTGCGGATATTTTCCGCGGACCTTGATGCGGTAGGTATAGCGATCGATTGCCTCGGCACCTTCCAGCGGGTACTTTGTCAGATCCAGATAGACGCCCTGCTCTTTACCGTCAGCCACTTCTTCCCAGGCGCTTTTCAGTGTGCCGGCGTACGCCTCCAGGCCAACGATGTATTCACTCATCAGGCCAAATATCGGTGAGTGCAGTTGTGGATGCGCGAGACGCTTGATCTGGTAGACGTAATCGTCTGCGGTCAATTCGCGGCTACCGGTGTGCCTGAAATCGCCCAGCTCATGGATCTCTGATAAAGCGTCAGCACCAAGGTGGTGGTAGCGCAGCGTTCCCAGTTTATCCCGTGCGAATGCCGGGTGAGGCTGGTACATGATGCCGGGTTTTATGTGAATGTCGTAGATACTCCAGGCGATGTCATCGGTGCTGGCATCGTCGGGCAGCACCTGGCCGTTGGCATCCAGGTAGGTGGCAACCGGCACCTCGGTGGCTGTCAGCGGGATCAGTTCATAGGGACGCTTCAGGTATTGGTACTGGAGTGGTGGTTCATAGATTTGACCGGTAAAGGTGGCTTCATTGGAACTGTACGACTGTGCCGGATCAAGATGTTTGGGCCGTTCCTGGAATAAGGAGTAGAAAATATTGTCGCGTGCACTGGCAGCAGGGTACGGACGGTTCCATGGCTGGACGTCGCAGGCAAGCAGCCAGATGCTCGCCAGGACGATAAACAGCACCGCCTTTCCCGCCGGAGAGATCAGAGTGGACGCGATGAAGCGAGCATGAAAAATGGACATGACCGGGCATTATAAGGGTCGCCGTGCCGGGATTCATAACTTTAAACCCCTTCACGTTGCCGCCATTTTCCGGTACCGTAACGACACGGTTTCCGTCAGATTGATGCGCACGGTAACCAAACACCCTCTTTATTCTGGATTCAAGGTGCTTATATGGGATTCCTGAGCGGAAAACGTGCCCTTATTGTCGGGCTGGCAAGTAATCGATCGATCGCCTGGGGTGTTGCCCAGGCGATGTTGCGTGAAGGTGCCGAGCTTGCCTTCAGCTATCCGAGTGAAAAACTCGGTGAGCGGGTGTCGAAGATGGCCGGCGAATGCGGTTCCGAAATTGTGCTTCCCTGCGATGTCAGCAGTGATGAGCAAATCGAGCAGTTATTCAAGGAACTGGGCAGGCACTGGGACGGGCTGGATATCATCGTGCATTCCGTGGCCTTTGCGCCAGCCGATCAGCTGGCTGGCGATTATCTCGATTGCGTTACCCGTGAGGGGTTTCGTATTGCGCACGACATCAGTTCCTACAGTTTTGCCGCACTCGCCAAGGCCGGCCACCCCCTGATGAAGGGACGTAACGGTGCCCTGTTAACCATGAGTTACCTCGGCGCGGTACAGACGATACCCAACTACAATGTGATGGGCGTAGCAAAGGCCAGTCTGGAGGCCAATGTGCGCTATCTTGCGCAGAGCCTCGGTGCTGAAGGTATCAGGGTGAATGCAATCTCGGCTGGCCCGATCAGAACACTGGCCGCAGCCGGTATCAGTAATTTCCGCAAGATGCTGGATGTCTTTGCGAACACGGCACCGTTAAAGCGCAATGTAACGATCGAAGATGTCGGCAATGCCGCGGCCTTCCTGTGTTCCGATCTTGCCGCCGGTATCACCGGTGAGATTACTTACGTGGACGGTGGCTATAGCACGGTGGGTATGTCACCGCTGGAATAACGGTAGAAAAGTTATGCCGGCTTTGTGGTGAGAATGCCAGTTTCACCCTCAAGGCGACCGATCAACACGGCACCGACGGAGTCACTGAATACATTGACACTGGTGCGGCACATGTCCAGCACCCGGTCGACTGCCAGGATCAAACCAACGGCCTCCAGTGGCAGGCCGATAGTGGTGAGGATGATGGTAATGGCCACCAGGCTGGCCGCCGGAATGCCCGCTACACCAATCGACGTCAGCAAGGCCACCAGCACCACCGTAAACTGGGTCGCGAAGCTGAGTTCAAGACCGTAGGCCTGGGCGATAAACATCGCCGCGACGCATTCATACAGGGCGGTCCCGTCCATGTTGACGGTCGCACCCAGCGGTAATACAAAGCTGGTTGTCTGATTCGAGACCCCTGCCCGTTTCTCAACGCATTCCATGGTCACCGGCAGGGTGGCTGACGAGGAGGCGGTCGAGAAGGCCATCAGCAGTGCCGGCGACATCGCCTGGAAGTGGCGCAGTGGGCTGACGCCGCCGACGAAGCGCAGCAGCAACGGCAGTACCAGCAACAAGTGGATGGCCAGTGCGCCGAGTACCGTGAAGAAGAACGCCATTAACGGTTCAAAGGCCGCAAATCCGGTTGAGGCGACTACCTTCGCAACCAGGGCGAATACCCCGATGGGTGCAAATTTCATTACCCAGTCAGTGATCTTCATCATGACCTCGAAGACCCCTTGCCAGAAATCTTTCAGCACCTGTCCCGGGGAACCGGCAACGCGCGTCATGAAATAGCCGAATAACAGACTGAAGAAAATCAGCCCCAGCATCCTGCCTTCTGCCGCTGCAGCAATTACATTGGTTGGAACCATGCGCACGAAGATGTCCACCACATCACCTGCGCCGCGTCCCTCGACACGGCTGGCAATCTCGGCGGTGGATTCCTCTGATAGTGCAACCACCTCACTGGCAGGCTCACCGTTGACGATTCCGGGTGACACGACATTCACCAGTGTCAGCCCCAGGATGATGGCCAGCAGGCTGGTGACGAGGTAGTACAGCAGGGTCTTGCCGCCAAGCCGGCCCATGGCACCGCTGTCACCGATGCCGGCGATGCCGATAATAATGGAGGAGAATACCAGCGGGACGATCAGCATTTTCAGGGCATTCATGAAGATCGTGCCCAGAAAGGTATAGATATCGAAAAAGCGGATGCCGAAGAGTGCGCTTTCCACGCCCGATAACTGGCCGGCAATGACGGCCAGCAGCAGCGCGATCAGAATTTGCCAATGAAGCTTCAGCCGAAGCAGTTGCCTGGCGATAGACATGTCGGTGTGTTACTGCTCAGATGATGGCGGTATATCGATCACAGCCTGATCCTTGAGGACAGTCATTACCGCTGCCATCTCCGCCTCTCCCTGGAGCTGGCTCAAACCACGCCATGCCTGCTGGCGTGCCGTTTCGGGAAGGTCCGAGATGTTGCCTTGCTTGACTTGATCGAGTGCAAGAATGACGTAATCGCCGCCACGCGTTGCAAGTCCGTCGTAGATCGTCTCGCCGTCACCCGGTGCCTTGAGTGAAAAGGCTGCAGTGATGATTTCCCGAGCAGGTTCAGTGGCGTTGCGGAGAATCAGATCGGTCCTGTGGTTGGTGACCTTTTCAGTCGCGGCAATGGCATCCAGCGTTGTCTCGCCCACGCTCAAATCGGCCAGTATTTCCTTGCCCCTGGCTTCGGCAAGCTCGCGTGCTTTCATGTCCCGGGCCAGTAGCTCGACATCAGCCCTCACCTCTTCCAGGGACTGCTGCGAGGCCTCCTGGTGCTCCAGCACACGTATCACGACAATATGATCCGGAGCGATCTCAAGCGATGCACTGTTGTTACCGTTGAGCAGTACATCCTCGCTGAATGCGGCTTCAATGACGGTGCTGTTTTCCCCAATTCCGGTTCCGCCGCGTTTGCTGATCCAGTCGGACTCCTTGAGTTCCAGCTGCAACTCGTCGGCTGCTCCCTGGAGGGTGTCAGGCTGTTCAAAGGCGAGGCTGGAAAGGTTTTCAGATTGCTCGTAGAACAGATTGCTGCGCTCTTCGGCAAGTAACTGGTTCGCCAGTTCGTCACGGACATCCGCCAGCGGAATCGCGACTTCAGGCTTGATATCCACTAGTTCTATGACATGGTAGCCGAATGCTGACTTTACCGGCTGGCTGCGCTCGCCTTGCTGCAACCCAAACACCGCGTTTTCAAATTCAGGATCCATCATGCCACGACCGAAAAAACCAAGGTCGCCACCACTGGCGGCAGATCCCGGGTCGTCTGACAGTTCTTTTGCCAGGTCCTCGAATGACTCACCGGTGTCCAGTCGTGCAACGATACCCTGTGCTTTTTCCAGTGCCGCAGTTGTTGCCGTTTCATCGGCATCTGGCAGTAAGGCAACTAAAATGTGCCGCGCCTGCCGTTCTTCCGGAGTGACATACTTCGCTGATTGTTCCTCATAGAGGACCTGAAGCGCCTGCTCGTCGACCTCAATACCCGGATCAAGGGTTGCTATATCGAGTTCCAGATACTGCAGCCTGATCCGTTCCGGGGTCATAAAGGTCTCACGGTGAGCGGCATAGTAGTCTTCGATGTCCTGGTCCGTGATTTCCAGCGCCTCACTGAAAGACTGCAGCGGCAGCACAAGGTAGTTGAATTGACGTTGCTGACCTTCCAGCATGTAAGCCTGGTTCAGACCTCCTGCTGTTGCGGCGGCAGTACGCCTGATGGCGTCCCGGTACTGGTTGGCAATGATTTCCTGTTTCAGGCTGTATTCAAATTCAGGTGGGCGTATCCCCTGGTAGCCGAGTATGCGTTCGTAGAGTTTTTTGGAAAAAACGCCATCTTCCTTGAAGGCGCCGATGGCATTGATGCTCGCGGCAACCAGTTGATTACTTGCCGCAAAGCCTTCTGCCTCGGCGGCCTGCAATAGCAGTTCTTCATTGATCAATTGCTGCAGGGCATTCGCCTTGAGGATATCTTCATTCAGTTGTGCCGGATCAAAATTCTCTCCCAGCATGTCCGTCATGCGCGTCCGCAGCTGCTGGTAGGCGCGCTGGTGACGTGCCAGTGAAATTTCCTGGTCGTTGACGGTAGCTGCATAGTTGGCTGCACTGCTCTGCAGATAGGAGTTGAGCCCAAAGAATGCGAATGCAACAAACAGGACGCCGAGGATGACCCATCCTACAACCCCCATAATGCGTTCTCGTATTGCCAGTAACATGATCAGTCTCTCGGGAAATGGCCGTAGCAATGCATCAGGCTGTGAGGTGTCAGTGCCTGGTTAACAAAGAAAGGGCACCGGTTAAGATGCCCTTCTGTTAGCCAATATGGCGGAGTGGACGGGACTCGAACCCGCGACCCCCGGCGTGACAGGCCGGTATTCTAACCAGCTGAACTACCACTCCTAGTTCCTTGGTGGGTGCTGAGGGGATCGAACCCCCGACATTCGCCTTGTAAGGGCGACGCTCTCCCAGCTGAGCTAAGCACCCGAAGGCGCGCTAGTTTACGGCATCCTTGAAGGCTTTGCCAGCCTTGAATCCCGGTGACTTGGATGCCTTTATCTGAATGGTTTCGCCGGTTTGTGGATTACGGCCGGTTCTGGCGGCGCGCTCACGCACATTGAAAGTACCGAAGCCTACCAGGTTAACCTGATCGCCCTTTCCCAGTGTGGCAATGATGCTGTCCAGCACGGCATCGGTTGCACGTGTTGCATCTGCCTTGGAAAGGTCAGCCACGCTCGCTACAGCGTCAATCAGTTCAGATTTATTCATAATTTAGACATCCTCGATTATTTATCATTTAGAAAAAAAACCGGTACTCTGCATGTACCTTCACCCTGAGTCGCTATCCGGGTACCCCCATCCTCAAGCAGGGCGTATTAAAACACAGTTATTCGTAGCAAAAAACCCGCCGACAGCCGAATTATCAAAACGACTGGCGGCGGGTTCAATAGAGAACCAGCGAGTTTAGTGGGCTCTCAACGGCTTGGCTTTAGCCTTGACTTTGGTCTTGGCAGGCTCCTTTGCATCCGTTTCTTCCAGTGGCGTTGGCCGATGTTGCAGTGCCACTTCCAGTACCTGATCAATCCAGCGCACCGGCCTGATATCCAGTTTCTCCTTGACGTTCTTCGGGATTTCCGCGAGATCCTTACGATTTTCTTCAGGAATCAGTACGATAGATATCCCACCCCGGTGTGCGGCCAGCAGCTTTTCCTTCAATCCGCCGATCGGCAGCACTTCACCTCGCAGGGTGATTTCTCCCGTCATGGCGACATCCGACCTGACCGGAATATCCGTGAGTGCAGAGACCAGTGCTGTACACATGCCGACGCCGGCACTGGGACCATCCTTGGGTGTGGCACCTTCCGGTACGTGGACATGAATATCGAATTTCTGGTAGAAATCCGGATCGATACCCAGTGCAGACGAACGGCTGCGGACAACGGTGGTCGCCGCATGGATTGATTCCTGCATCACGTCGCCCAGTTGGCCGGTGTGAATCATCTTGCCCTTGCCAGGGACGACGGTGGCCTCGATGGTTAACAGTTCTCCACCAACCTCGGTCCAGGCAAGCCCTGTGACCTGCCCTACCTGGTCGTAGTCCTCGGCAAGCCCGTAGCGGAAGCGTTTAACACCCAGGTACTTTTCCAGGTTGCGCGGTGTCACCGATACTTTCTTGCCCTTCTCATGGAGGATCAATTCCTTGACCACCTTGCGGCAGATCTTGGAGATTTCACGCTCCAGGTTGCGTACGCCAGCCTCGCGTGTGTAATAGCGCACAATGTCGCGAATGGCATTCTGGCTGATCGAAATCTCGGCGGCCTTGAGGCCGTTGCTTTCGATCTGTTTCGGTAACAGGTAGCGCATGGCGATGTTGATTTTCTCGTCTTCCGTGTAGCCGGGTATGCGAATAACCTCCATGCGATCCAGCAAGGGTCCGGGGATGTTGAGGGTATTCGCCGTGGCGACAAACATGACATCCGAAAGGTCGAAATCAACCTCCAGATAATGGTCGTTGAAGGTGTAGTTCTGTTCCGGGTCCAGCACCTCCAGCAATGCCGAGGACGGGTCGCCACGGAAATCCATGGACATCTTGTCCAGTTCGTCCAGCAGGAACAGCGGATTTCTCACGGCCACCTTCGACAGGTTCTGCACGATCTTGCCTGGCAGTGAGCCGATATAGGTGCGACGGTGACCGCGTATTTCGGCCTCATCGCGCACGCCACCGAGTGACATGCGGGTGAACTTGCGTCCGGTTGCGCGGGCGATCGAACGGCCCAGGGACGTCTTGCCGACGCCGGGCGGTCCGACCAGGCACAGGATCGGTCCCTTCAGCTTTTTGACGCGTTGCTGCACCGCCAGGTACTCGAGAATACGTTCCTTGACCTTCTCCAGACCGTAGTGATCTTCCTCGAGCACATCTTCCGCGGCGGCCAGGTCATGACGGATCTTGGAGCGTTTCTTCCACGGTACACCAACCAGCCAGTCGATATAGTTTCTGACGACCGTTGCTTCAGCCGACATCGGGGACATCATTTTCAACTTGTTCATCTCGGAGGTAGCCTTTTCCTTGGCCTCCTTGCTCATGCCCGCCTTTTCAATTTTCTGTTCCAGTTCTTCCAGTTCGTTGGGGACATCGTCCATGTCACCCAGTTCCTTCTGGATGGCCTTCATCTGTTCGTTCAGGTAGTACTCGCGCTGGCTCTTTTCCATCTGCTGTTTAACGCGCCCGCGGATGCGCTTCTCGATCTGCATGATATCGATCTCGCCCTCGATCAGTACCATGAGGCGTTCCAGGCGTGCATGACTGCTGATAATCTCAAGGATCTTCTGTTTCTCATCCAGCTTCAGCGACATGTGCGCAGCGATGGTGTCTGCCAGCCGCCCTGGTTCCTCGATGCCGGACAGTGAGGTCAGGATTTCAGGGGGTACTTTCTTGTTCAATTTGACGTACTGGTCAAACATTGCGAGCAATGAGCGTGTCAGAACTTCCAACTCTCTGTCGTCTTCCTCCTGATCCTGCGACAACACTTCAACGTGTGCAGTAAAGAAGGCATCGGTATCCTCGTAGCTGGTGACGCGAACACGCTCGGCACCCTCGACGAGTACCTTAACTGTACCGTCAGGGAGTTTTAACAACTGCAGGATCGTCGATAGTGTCCCGATTTCGTGGATGTCATCCACGGAAGGATCATCTATTTCAGCATTCTTCTGGGCAACCAGCAGGATTTTCTTGTCTTCCTGCATGGCCGTATCCAGCGCATTAATCGATTTCTCCCGTCCGACGAAAAGCGGGATCACCATGTGGGGATAAACAACAACATCCCTTAGCGGCAAGACCGGTAAAGCGTTTGTGGCTTGATCTGTCATATCAGTGACCATCCTTTCCTGTTTAAGTCTGTTTAGTCCGGGTTATTCAGTCGCAATCTGCCAGATTCCTGTCACGGCAGTTGTCTGCCCGGGGCCTTGCCCGTCGATCTGAATGATTGATTAAAACCCGCAACCATGAGTTTTTAATATGGGGGCCGGATGCGACACTTCAACCATTTATTTGACAGGTACCCATAACGCAGCAAAGAACATGCCAGAAAGGTAAAAAAGACAACTAACGTGCTAACTTGTTAGTTGTTATGGAGTTTTTGTATTACTCGGATGCAGCGATGGCATCCGGTGCGTCAAAAATCATGTAGGGTTTGGCGTCGCCAATGATTACATTCTCGTCAATGACCACTTTTCTGACGTTTTCAAGCGACGGCAGGTCATACATGGTATCCAGTAACACCTGCTCCAGGATGGTGCGCAGGCCGCGAGCACCGGTCTTTCTCTCCATTGCCTTGCGCGCAACCGCACGTAAGGCATCATCCCTGAATTCGATCTCACAGCCTTCCATGTCAAACAGTTTTTCATATTGCTTGGTGAGGGCATTCTTGGGTTCGGTCAGGATCTGCACCAGCGCATTTTCATCAAGTTCCTCAAGCGTTGCCACGACCGGGAGACGTCCAACGAACTCGGGAATGAGGCCGAACTTGATCAGGTCCTGTGGCTCAACATCGTAGAGCACCTCGCCAAGATTAATGTCTTCATCCTTGCTTTTGATTTCCGCAGAGAAGCCGATTCCGCCTGTTTCAGAACGGCTGCGTATGATCTTGTCCAGCCCGGCAAAGGCCCCGCCGACGACGAACAGGATGTTTGAGGTGTCGACCTGAAGAAATTCCTGCTGCGGATGTTTGCGCCCACCCTGCGGGGGCACAGATGCAACCGTCCCCTCGATTAATTTGAGCAGTGCCTGTTGAACCCCTTCACCGGATACATCGCGGGTGATCGACGGGTTATCGGATTTTCTCGATATCTTGTCAATCTCATCAATATAGACAATGCCTGTTTGGGCCTTGTCGACATCGTAATCACACTTTTGCAGCAGTTTTTGAATGATGTTCTCGACATCTTCACCCACATAGCCTGCTTCCGTGAGTGTGGTTGCATCGGCAATGGTAAAAGGCACATCCAGCAACCGTGCGAGCGTTTCCGCGAGTAATGTCTTGCCTGATCCGGTGGGACCAATAAGAAGAATGTTGCTCTTTGAAAGCTCTACATCATCTTTCTTGCCCTGGGCCTCCAGACGTTTGTAGTGGTTATACACGGCAACAGACAGAACGCGCTTGGCACGGAGCTGGCCGATAACATATTCGTTGAGTGTGTCGTTGATTTCCTGGGGTTTCGGCAGTTTATCGCCACCTGTGGTGGTTTTATCCTGCATCTCCTCGCGAATGATGTCGTTGCACAGTTCGACGCACTCGTCGCAAACGAACACGGAGGGGCCGGCTATCAGTTTTCTGACCTCGTGCTGGCTTTTGCCGCAAAAGGAACAGTAGAGCAATTTACCGTCTTCGCCCTTGCCGTTTCGTTCGTTGCTCATACAAAAACCTCATGTTTATCAATCGGTGCCCAGCTGCAGTCCATATTTATCACTATTTGTTATTATAAATCAACTCCATCAGTATGCTCTCTGGTCACCAATTCGTAGCGATAACAATAGCTTCCCGGAATTATACTGCCTGAAGCTATTGATTATGACACTCAAATGCCCGGCGATGTTCAGATAATACTCGGGCTGCTGGTGTCATTGCGCTGATTAATGATTTCATCTATCAGCCCGTAGGTCTTCGCTTCTTCAGCGCCCATGAAATTATCGCGGTCGGTGTCATTTTTGATTTTATCCAGCGGTTGGCCGGTGTGATTGGATAAAATCAGGTTGAGTTTTTCCCTGATTAACAGGATTTCCCTGGCATGGATATCAATATCCGTTGCCTGGCCCTGAAAGCCGCCCAGCGGCTGATGAATCATGACGCGTGAATGGGGCAGGCAGATGCGTTTGTCCTTTGCGCCGCCGGCGAGCAACAGTGCCCCCATGCTGGCGGCCTGGCCGATACACATGGTGCTGACATCGGCCTTGATAAACTGCATGGTGTCGTAGATGGCCAGGCCGGCAGTCACCGAGCCACCGGGTGAATTGATATACAGGTGTATATCCTTGTCCGGGTTTTCCGACTCGAGGAACAACATCTGCGCCACGATGACATTTGCCATGTAATCTTCCACCGGGCCAACCATGAAGATGACGCGCTCTTTTAGCAGGCGCGAGTAGATATCATAGGAGCGCTCACCCCGGGCAGTTTGCTCGACAACAATCGGTACCAGGTTCAATGCCCGCGTATTTTGAGCGCCATTCATAAGGTTGCTATCGGTCATTTCAGGGTTATCCTTGAGATTGCTTGGCTTCTTCAACCAGTGCTGAAAATGTGGTTTTTTCATCGTTCACATCAATGCCACTGTGTTCAACGACCCACTCCACTACCTGCTCTTCAATGACGGCTGACTGGACACCGGAAAGCATTTCCTGATTGCCATAGTACCACTGAACAACTTCCTCGGGTTTCTCGTAGGAGGCAGCGATGGTTACAACCAGTTCCCGGACACGATCAGGGTCAAGTTGTATCTGGTTTTGCTTGGCTATTTCAGAAACAATAACCCCAAGCTTTACCCGTTTTTCCGCGCGCGCCCCGAGTGCAGTTGCATCCAGCCCCTGGTTAGCTTCCTGCTGCTGTAATTCCTTTATTTCAGATTCAATCAGACTGGTCGGCACCTCGACCGGGTTATGTGCCAGCAAGCCATCAAAAACCTGGCTCTTCATTTTTGATTTAATCAGCCCCTTGAGTTCGCGTTCCATGTTGCTGGTGATTTCGTCAACAAGTGCCTGCAGGCCCCCTTCCGTTATCCCAAAGGCCCTGGCGAAGTCCTCATCGATTTCAGGTAATACCCTCTCGGAAACAGAATGGACCTTGACGTTAAAACTCGATGCCTTGCCGGCCACCTCGGCCGAGGGGTAGTCGTCAGGAAACGTAATATCCAGGGTTTTCTCATCACCGGCCGAGACGTCGATCAATTGTTCTTCGAAGCCGGCTATCATGCTATTGGAGCCGAGAACGACAGGCATCTTTTCGGCCTTGTTGCCTGCGAATGCATTGCCATCCACCGTGCCTTCGAAATCGATCGTGATCTGGTCATCGTGTGCTGCGGGACGCTCGACCTCATTCCAGGTAGCGCGTTGCTTGCGCAAGTTCTCCAGCATTTCCTGTATATCGTTCTCGGCGATATCTACCAGCGGCTGCACTACCGAGAAACCGTAACTGATGCTGTCGGTTAATTCAGGGAAGACTTCAAATGTTGCCACATATTCCAGTGCTTGACCGGCATGGGATTCCACGGGTTCGACATCGGGCATGCCTGCAGGCCGCAGGCCTTCCTGGCCCAATGCTTCCTGCAGTGTTGAATTAATGACCTGGTCCACGACCTCAAACCGAACCTGTTTGCCATATTTCTGTTCGATTACTTTCGTCGGAACCTTGCCCGGACGAAAGCCATCAAGACGCACGGTCTGGCTCATCGACTTTAATCGGGATTCAACTTCCTGGTCGACGCGCTCGGCAGGCACCTGGACGGTCATGCGCCGTGACAGCCCGCCGGTGTTTTCTATGGACACTTCCATTCCTTCACCTCATTACTCTAGTAGTTTGTACTGCCTGGTCACGGCTATCGTGCCAGTGCCCCGTGTTTTTATAGAACAGGAATTGTGTTAATCCCGAGTCAACAATTGGTGCGAAAGGAGAGACTCGAACTCTCACGGGTTCCCCCACTGGCACCTAAAGCCAGCGCGTCTACCAATTCCGCCACTTTCGCCAGTATCTTCATGCGGCCAGTCGAGCTGGTATGAGCCTGAAATTATAACGATTTATTGTGTTACTGCGCACCCCTATTTTATCCGGCAAAAGGACGCGGAAATAGCCGGGCCATAGAAAAGCTAGCGGCTGCCAGCTTGACTCCAGCACACAAAAAAATACCCGTGCCTGGCACGGGCTAATCTGGTGGGCCGTGTAGGATTCGAACCTACGACCAAGTGATTAAGAGTCACCTGCTCTACCAACTGAGCTAACGGCCCGAAATGGGGTGGATGATGGGACTCGAACCCACGACGACTGGAATCACAATCCAGGGCTCTACCAACTGAGCTACACCCACCATTAAACCGTAATTATAAACACAGATACATCTTCGCACATCATGTTTGGCGCGCCCGGCAGGACTCGAACCTGCGACCCTCGGCTTAGCTTACCAACTACGTTTTTCAACGCCCCCTCGGGGTTTGTGGTCTGGACTATCTCTTCACCCTCTCAGGTGCCACACGTATAGTCTCTACGGAACCCATCGATAATCAATCGCCAGGCTTGCAGCGTTCAATGATTATACATGGGTGTTTCTACCCTCGAACGATCCGAGCCTTCAAAACACCCAGGTCGCCCTCATCTTCAGCCTGGCGTATGGCGATATGCTAGACACCGGGCAATGGATGGGTCAACCAACGGTTTCCTCGGGATTGCCATCAGCATGACCTGTTAAGGTTTCCCCGATACAGTGCGGTCCACTTTACGAGTTCCTTTTCCTCATAAAGGCTCCTGTTTGCACACGGGTCGTGGTGTGCGCTTAAAGGCCGATGCTCTATCCAGCTGAGCTACGGGCGCAAATAACCGTCTCCGAACTGTAGCAAAATACTCAA
>Ga0316194_10001462_pt1 | contig 16267 bp, 14 predicted proteins | sample CroRivsedime1_MG_FD_204936 | JGI IMG/M metagenome (GOLD analysis project Ga0316194, IMG submission 204936) | Coastal sediment microbial communities from Maine, United States - Cross River sediment 1 | ecosystem: Environmental > Aquatic > Marine > Coastal > Sediment | place: USA: Maine...
AGTCATACGCGGAATTGTCCACAATCCCACCAGTTTGAACTTTTGCCGAGTACAAAGCTGATATCGCTGGTCGGCCCGCCGCACCACCGTTCAGTGTCAGCGCCCCGCTGGCGCAGATAGTACTACCGTAAGTGCAGTTGATGGCCTCTCTGGTTGCATTTCCAGGCATGGTGATGGCAATAGTCGAAGCCGACAAGAAGCTATTATAATCCAAAATTATTGCCTCGATATTTGTCTCGTCATTGTCGAAAACAAAATCGCCACCCGAGCAAATACTATTGTCACCGAGATGGAGATACCTACAGGACAAGTCAACGCCCAGTCGGTATTCCGTAAAGTGCGAACCATTCAGATAGCAATTCGTAAGGTCAACATCGAAGTCGCTATACCCAAAAATAACCGTGGAATTGTTACAGGTCAGGTAGCCTTCTATTTTGATGGCGTCAAACCGTATATTGTTACAGTTGGTGAATTGGATACTGATGTCCTTAGGGGCGCCAAGCGTAGTAAGCCCAGAGCCAGCTCCTACAATAGCAACCTGTGCGGTAGTACCCTCCATCCGAAGAAATTTTTGAGGCGATCCTGACTCAAACGTGCCCGCAGTAAGGGCAAGTGTGTACCGCGGGATGCGTGTATCTGCATACTCGGACTGAGCATTACCCGCACCAATTGGCGCACTATTGATGAAAGCAAAGGCGTCATCAATATTCTCAAAATCCTGACCCGCACCGACTGTGTAGGTGACATTCTCAGTCAAGGCAATACTACTACCGCCGCCGCCCGAAGGTTCAACGGGGTGCAAAGGAAATCCGATGCCCTCAGTCATAACCCCAAGGCTCTGACTGGCGGCATCGGTGCTGCCCAGCAACTTAAAAGTCATATCCTGTGACTCCTCTAAACTGCGTCTTCCCAGCCAGTGGCGAGGTCGACCAGATCACAGCCATTACCCATCACGATAGGTTCATCGTTATCGGGCTGGCCGTCCACGTTGTCAGGGTTCGTGCAAAAGCGGGTGACAGCCTCAGGCAGTTTGCCCTCTTGCCCCGCGCTGGTGCCTGCTGCGCTGATACCTGGACCGCCAATACACTGGCTTACCTGGGCATTACGCGCATCGCCGAACTGATCCAACAGGGTCCAGCTAGGCAGGGACTCATCCAGACCAGGGTTGTCATCGCTAATGCCGATGCCTGGAGCATTGGAGGCCCCACGATTCATTCCAGTGTCAACGCTGGCGGCAGGTACTCTAACGCCAAGCGCAGTCACCGCTGTGTCATCTATAAAACAAAAAGGTGTTGCTGCCATGATATGTCCCTCCTCTGGGATTGATCAAATTATGCTCTTATTGCGCTTTCGGCACAACCGCGACAAATGAGCAGTTTTCAGTATATTTTGGTTGAGCCTCGGTACATTGCTGTCACTTCTTGCCCCCCTCTATAAATTGCGTCTACTTGGTTGCTGCCTCGGTAGACGTTTTCTGGGCCTAATGGAGTTAACCTTGAGAACGTGAGGGCACCCCAACTTCGTGTCGACACGCTCTGGACGGAAGGAACTACCCATTCAGTAGGACTAAAGGACGGGGTGCCAGCAATAGTATCGACCACCCCATCGCCATTAATACCCTTCATTGGAGTATCAAAGTAAACATGGCCTGTAACTGTGGTGACTACGCTATCTTTATTGTAAAAACAATTTGTTCGCTGGGTTCCTCGGCTGTCAAAGTGCCAAACGTTATTGCCTGTCCCCGCCCCTGTAACTATTTGAAAACCAGTTTGCTGTGCTGTGTGCTGAAGCGTAACTGCTCGTGGCGAATAACCCTCCCGTGTTGGGTAGCTTACACCAGCACCGAACGTATTAAACCCAAGGTCAGCAACACCTCCATCAAACTTCAAAGCCATATAGGCAAAGGCAGACCCGAGGCCGCCTGTTCCCGTCCAAGTTATGCCTGTTGGAATAAACTCAGCAGTTAGCAGTGCGTTAGCGGTTGTGGTGTTCTTACTTAGTCTTACACCTATCCTGAATCCCAAGCGGGCGTTGGTTGAGTTCTTGAATTGCGTATCGCCATCTATCTGATAGAAGCCATACGTTTGGCTAATGGTAGAGCCGTTGGGCTGAAGAACAGCGGCCCCCCAGCTCATTCCAGCCTCAGCGCCTGAAAGATAGCTAGGTGCGCTTAAAAAGTCAGCGGTTCTACCCCAAGCAACCATCGCAAAGTCGGGTTGAAAACCCAAATTTGTCGTTAGTGGCGGGAGGATTCTTATGTCACCAATGGCTGAGTTAGTCACGCCTTTGATAAGCATTACCGATATAACAAGAGGGCTTGCGTTTGCTCTAGTTATATTAAACCGAACGCCGTCTGTTATGAATTCTCCAGTCCCTTCCTTTATGTAGTCAGTGGCGTTATTGTTCGGCATAGCAATAATGCTGTCGATGGATACCCCCGTGGAGCAGTTGCTTGTAGAAACGCCAGTCTGCATGCGTATGCCCATGCCACGCTGTCCTTGGGCACACATGAACCCAAAGCCATGAGATGCGTTGGTCTGAACAACTCCATCACCAGCGCCGCCAGTAGTGAAAACATAACAGGCGTCAGGAACCCCAAAGCCGGGGACGGTCGCATCAACTACACCTGTGGTGTCAATTCGTGCTGTTGCTACTGCTGCGTCAAAAGCCATGCCCTATCCCACAATGAAGTAAATTGTGTCGGCGTCCGGAGTCAGACCATCGTACTCTGCCTGCGTCAACGTCACGAACGTGCCATTAGCATTATGTGTCGTGTTGTTGTTGAACAACCCTTTTACAGTACCATCGGAGGTGATGCGCATCTTTTCATCATCATTTACCCAGAACTGCAACGTGCCGTTGGTAAGACCCTCGCCAGTACCGCCGTTAGCGTTGATGTACATTGAGTTGCCGTTGTTGCCATTGGAGGTCATCCCAATCTCGCCATAGCGGGTGCTTTGCGCACCGTCTGCCGCATAGTTTCTTATGCGGATTTGGGAGTTTGTCCCAGCACTCCCGTTAGTGGCATCAAAGATGTCGAGCCTTCCTACTGGGTTATCTTCCCCTATACCCACCCTACCTGCGGAGTCGATGGTCATTCTATCAGCGACACCATTGGTGGTGAACCGCATATCATTGTTTACATTTGAGTACCTTATTCTACCCGCATTATTACTTGACTGATTTCCAAAGTATAAACTCGAAGTGCCAGCGTCAGAAGAATAGATTGTTATCCCTGCACTGGGTGCTGTAGAGACTATAATATCATCTGCGGAGGTGGACGGTGTTGGAAAGACTGCCGTGCTACTTCTTACATCCAGTTTTCCCGCTGGCGAAGTCGTCCCAATCCCCACGTTACCTGCGGAGGTGATGCGCATAGCCTCCCCAGTATTCCCCCGTGCCCAAAAAGCCAGAGAAGTTTGAATCCCTGTATTATTTTCCCTAACAGCAGCTATTCGGGCAAAAGCCGCGCTTCCTCCTGTTGATTTATAGCCTGCGTTAAGAACAATAGACTCATAACCATCAGCCCCAGTGTGGTTAGCATTATTTAGAATCGCCAGTTCATGAGGCGCAGGGGTATAATACCAAGTACTCCCAAGAGGACCTGCGCCTACGATATCATCTGCCCAGCTATTGTCGCTAGTGACGCTAACCTCGACTTTACCTTTTGGGTTAGCAGTCCCAATACCCACATTGCCTGAGTTGGTGTTGACAATGTTGTCGGGGTCGGTGCCGGGTTCCCAGTAGCCGCCGCCAGTGTCTTCTACAAACTCCAGAGCGTTTTCAGTTTGGTTGACCACAACCTTCTTGCCCGCCTCGCCAGTGTAGGACGCAGGGGTGTCATTCAGGTTGATGAAATCGGTGATGGGTGTCCCGCCACCCGTAGAGCCAACAGATCCCACATTTGGAATGAAGTTGGCTTCACTATCCGTCCAGTCTGAAGGGGCCTTCTCGGCCACCACAGATCCCAGCAGAATGCTGTTCTGAAGAAGGAGTGGCACCTCGGGATTGTAAGCGTTCAGGTTGGCCTGGGCTGTCAGGAAATCAGGGTACAGCTCCTGCCCATACAGCAACCAGTAGTTGTTTGCGGGATCAAGATACAGCCGCTGGATCGTGGCAGTGTTGCCGCTGCCAGGAATAGTTTCAATGACGCCGCCGTTATCCCATTGGTCGTTCAGGACGGTGTCGGTAGTCGGCCCCACAACAGACAGGTCACGATTGACGTACTTCCACTGCAGCGGGCTTTGGGCAGGCAGCACCTCCCTGTTTGGGTTCGATTTATCAACGTGCCAGTTGCGGTTCTGCTCCCACAACACGCCTTCGAGTTGCTCAAGCTGAAACGAGGGCAACTCCTGCACCTCGCCACCGCTGATGATGGATGTTAGGGGGAGCACCGTAGTTGCAATCTCGCGCAGGGTTTCTGCCGCCTGATTGACCACCTTTGGGTTGGACACCTCTTTCCACTCAGTGCCGCTGTGAACAGCCACACCAAGGAAGATTTCCATACGGGCCAGAGAAGGACCTGGGGGAGTGGCGTACTGCTTGAGGATACCCTGGTTGACGGGGATTGCCCCGATTGGTGTCGATGGATTTCCTGAGTCTGCTATTGAGAACCAGACAATACTTCCCGCCACCGCAGGTGCCGCTGTGATAGGTTCATTGAACTGGGGCCAGTCGACCAACTGAGTCTGCGGAGGAGCAATCGGATTAGTATAGCTATCGACAATGACGCCAAGACCCGCCAGAGCCTCAATGTCATTCGGGCCAGGGCCGATATTCAGCTCACCACCGTCCGCCAAACCTGTGGGGACGGCCTCGGTAGCGGGCGCACGGTTAATCCACTTACCATTCGTCCACGCCAGAATATCGCCCTCGTCGGCGTTTCTGATATCAGTATCGGTGAGGTTTTCTAGCGTGAAGCCAAGAATGTCAGTAAAGGCATGAACGTGATAGGTCATGAGTGATCACACCCTCCAAAAAGAGGGGCCAAGTAGCCCCTAAAGGAAAGGGAGGGGCATGGACTACCCCTCCCCTTCAGGGCGTTGCTTACGGGTTGGAATCGTACCGTCCCTGGAACTGAGCGCCAGAGCAGGTCAGGTTGCCAGCCCAAGCAAGGATCTGAACTTCAGCGTCCTGGTTGGTCGCGTAGCGGCGGTTGGGTGACAGAGGCACCATGTTGCGCGCACTATGCGGGCGGTAGTGGATGTAATCAGTGTTCAAGAAGAACGCTGTACCCGCGGGGCAGAAGCCACCGATACCGCCATCCAGACACACATCGGCATCCATGAACTTCAGCGTTGGGAAGCCGAGGTTGCCAACTTCAGGCGAAGCGAAACGCTGCTGAAGCTGCAGGATGTTGGTGTATGCCGCCCAGACAGTGTTGTCACACATGATCAGGTCGGGACGATCCATACCGCGAACCAGGTTAGCCCACAGCTCATTCCAGTCAGCCTGCAGCGTACTGGTATCTGCTGCATTCTTGAGCTGGCTGCGCCAGAAGGTCCAGGTAGCACGGTCGATACCGCCGTAAACACCAGTGGTCGGGTCCAGAGGAACGGCAGCGTCAAGGCCATCGATCTCTTTACCGCCGGCGCCAGTACCATCGGAGTAGATGCCACCAGAGATCAGGTTCGCCAAGGTGGACTCAGCCACGGTAAGGCGAGAATCCATCAGGTCGATCATTTTCTCTTTGGAGGCGTTCTGGAGCTGTTCCAGGCCAGAGATGATTACAGGGACAGCAGCCTGCTTGATGTTGAACTCAGCGGCAGAAATTACATCGCTGACACCAACAGGCAGGATGTCGTAACCAGAGTACCAGCCACCGTTCGTATTTTCAGCGAACGACAGTTCCTGGAGGATCTTGTGACCGCCGGAGAAAGGCTTGATCTTGCCCTTCATCTCCATCTTCTTCAGGACGGCGTTATTTTTGGTAACATTATCCGCAATCTTGCGAGTACGGGATTCTATGGTGGTCGCGAGAATATCGCTAATATTTGGGAAAGCCAATTTGCTATCTCCTATCAGTAAATTTTCATGCCCCACATGGAGCAATCTCTATGCCTGAGCGCGTGAATGCCCTGGTCTGACGGAGAGTCGCGTGAATGACCCTTCCTGAATTCGGGTAAGGCCGCTTGAGTGGCCGTTACCCGAAGTATACACATTATCCTATATTTGACCAGCCCTGTTCCAGGCGTCCTCTATGGCCGCCCTGGTCGATTCTGGCTCGGAGAAGCCGCCAGGGCCGCCCATGCTTCCGCTTACGCTGGACGCCGCTCTGCGCTTGTTCTGCATGCTGCCTTGGGACGAGCGCGCGCTCATGATCTGGCTTATCTGCGGGTGCATCAGCACCGCCTTCTCGTAGGCCTGCTCCATGCTCATGGCCTGGCCGCGCTTGGCCGCCATGTCGATGAGATCGGCCATGTCCATTTTGACGTCGTTATAGAACTCATGTTTTGGGTCTGCGGCAAATTCATGTATTTGCTGGCTGATGTGCTGCTGCGTCTGCTGCATTTCGTACTGCTGCCGGCGCTGGTTTTCCTGTTGGAAGCGCTGCTCAACAAGCTCTGATATTTGTTGATTTGGATCAACTGGGGGTTTTTCACCCACCAATAGCGTGTCTAAAGTGCGTATATCCACCCCAAATTGCTTGATCAGGTTCGCTACGGTATCAGCCTTCTGCTGCGGCGTTCCCATCTGGAGCTGCGAAGCGACCTGAAGAAGCCCGGGCAGCGTCTTGCCTGGGCCACCATTTACGCTGAAAAGCTGCTGGTAGGGACCGAGCATCTGATCCATCATTTCGGCGCGTTTGGCGTTCTGGGAATACTTCATGATTCCCCGCTCATAGTCCTGCTCGCGCTTGCGGATCTCGGTCTGAACCGCCTCGGGCACTTCGCTCCATGCTTCCCTGGCGGCTGGTGACAATCCTACGGGAGGGGTAGCTTGTTCGTTACCCGATTCTCCAGCCTCTGCCTCACCTCCTTGTACCAAGTCAGCGTCTTCTGTCCCACTGGCTGAACCCTCGGATCCTGCTGATTCGTTGTCGGCCCTGATTTCGGCAGGCTCCGATTGTTGATGTAGCTCGTCATCATGCTGCTCCTCATCAGGTAATTCAGCTTCAGCCGCATCCCAGGCCTCTGCCAGATCGTCCATTAAATTTGTTTCTGCGTTATCGCCCATTGTTATCGCCTCTCTAGGTGGTCAATGATCCTATGGATCTCTTCTTTTCTACGCTGCTTTTCTGCTGGAGTATGCTCCCCAGTGTAAAGCCGCTCTCGTTCTGCTCGTTTTTTAGCCAGGAACTCATCAGAGAACTCGGAAGCATGGACGACATTATGCTTGCGCATGTGATCTCGCAACTGCTTCCTGTCAGTGATTACGGTTTTACCATCCAGCGGCGATACAAAGCTCTCAATATCGCCCTGTATCGCAAGCGTTGCAGCAGGATCAGATTTACCTACTTCAACGAACCGACTGGTGCCGTCTTCATTGATTTTCTGAATATATCGGGGCACTACTGCCTGCCTCCTCCACGGATCATCTGCGCGATCATCTGCTGCGCCTGCAGGTCAGCCTGCTCCGGGATCTGCGGTTGTTGGGGTGCCTGGGGCGCCTGAGGCGGCATACCGCCGGGAGGGCCTCCCATGGGCTGGCCTTGGGCCTGAGGCGGCATACCGCCGGGAGGGCCGCCCATGGGCATGCCCTGCGCTTGTGGCGGCATGCCGCCTGGTGGTCCTTTTGGTGACATCATGGTCATTCTCCTGTGGCGCGCGGTTGCGCTCTAAGTTCAACAAGGTTATTTCGGTGTTCTACGCTCTGCGACCCGATATCGTATTCCGCCTGCGCTTTTTCGATTGTCAGGTCGGCCCGCATGTTGGCCTGGATCTCGGTCAAGGCGGCATCCAGCTCCGCGGCGATCTCACGCAGCCTGTTTTGCGCTTGCGTTTGCTCCAGCGTCATATCGGCGCCAGAATCGGCCTGGATCTTCTGCATTTCCATCTGCAGCTTCTGCTGCGCGGATTGCATATCCATCTGGCCTTTCATCTGCATTTTTTGCATCTCAAACTGCTGCTTTTGCTGCTGCCCCTGCAGTTTCATTTGCTCTATCTGCAGTTTCATCTGCTCGGCCTGGCCTTGGCCACCGTCTTGGGGCGCTTGCGGTTCTTTTTTGGCCATATCGATCGCCTGGTCCATGATGCCTTCCAGGTAGTCGGCGCCTTTGAACCCGGCCATGCCCCATTTCAGCAATTCCATCAATACGGGCAGGCTGCCGGGCATTGCGTCGGCCGCGGAGGACGCGGATTGGATGTATGTCGCCATGGCGGTCAAAAATTCCGTTCTTTCGCTCTTGAGCTGCGCGTAGTCTATCATCGCGATGCTTTCCGGGCGTATTGAGACTCTCCAGCGCGATCTTTCTGATTTAATCAGTTCGATCGCAGGCATCACCTTGTCCATGTCGGGCATGGGCACGAATTCGGCGTTTGATTGCTTCAAAATCGACGTAACGTCGAAATGTTTGGCGATCACCTCGGCTTTAATGGCCTCCAGGTCGCTGGCGAACCGCGCGAATTCGTCCTGTAGCGCCTGCACATCGATGGAGCCCATTTTAGCTGCCATCTGGTTGCTGGCGGCGGCCGTGTACTGCCCGCCGGCGCCGCCGCGCATGATTTCGCTCATGCCAGTCATCTCATTGAGCTGCGCGATCTTGCTTTCCTGGATCTGGGCGAGGGTTTGGAGGGTGCCAACGATTGTTTCTACCGGGAACCAGTCTATGGAGCCCTTCAGTCCCCCTTTTTCGGCGAACATGGCCCAATTCTCGACGGGGATGAGGTCGTTTTCGACGCCTTCCTTTAGCATTCGGCCGACAGACGCGCCTGCAGCCTGGTCATAGACTCCGACAACCTTAATCGCGCGAGTGATCGTGGAGATTCGCGTCTGAAGTTCGTCGATTTCATTGTAAAGATCCTGTACCAGTATGAAATCTGCCCGGGGCAGGAAGAGGGACGTGGTGACGTTGGCCGTCAGAGGTCGTGGCATCGGCCAAAAACCGTCCAATTCCAGTGGGTCTTCTACGATATCCAGGATCAGCTCGGCGCCCTGGCTCCACCAGTACACTTTGCGGTCTTTTTTGTGCCAGAACTCCCAGATTTCAGCCTTCTGGATGTTGTCCTTCTGGTCGGTGTCAAAATCGGAGTCGTTTTTGTCGCCACCGGTGGGCATCTGGTTTTTGTACTCCAGGTTTTTGGCTACTTTTTCACCAAATCGCGCGGTGGCCTCTTCTCTGGACAGGTAGGCCCTGAATCCCCACCAGGGGATCTCGTCCCAAGTACGGCCCCATCCCCATAGCACGTCCTGCCAGTGGACGTAGTCGATCGGCGCTTCCTCGCTGACGACTTTTTCGGTTTCGACCAGCTCCATCGTGGTGGGGTCCGGCACGACGGCCGTTTCGGTCTCGACTTCATACCGCACCCGGGCCAGGCCGAGGCCGGGTATCAGGCGATCCTGCAGTGCGGCTTTAAGTACGGTGGACACATCTTCGCCGGAAGGTTCGTAGTCGGCCTCAAGAATACGCTGAAGCAGGTATGAGGCGACCCGTGCGACATCGTCATCGGGGTCTTGGTGCTCGCGTGACACGTCGGCTGTCGGCGTCTGGCCGTACAGCATGTTCTGCAGGGTGTTGATGTTCTTGTGGAACAGGTTCAGCCTGGACGGGGTGTCGCGGCCGTGGCCGGCGTCGAACTCATGGCCGCCGGTGCGCTCGTCCAGATACCGGCGGTTGACCAGGTTTCCCTGCCTACGGAATCGGGCGACGCGCTTGGTGGCGGCGTCGTATTCCTTGCTCCAAAAGGAATGCCACCCTTTGGGCGACTTCTCTTTTGGCCTGGTATCAAATTCTGATGATGCCGCTGCGTCCTTCATTCTCTTTATCCTCCCACAGTTGCTCCAGAGTATATCCGTTTTCGGGAATTATTTTCCGTCCAATTTCCAAGGAGTCAAATGTAGATTTGGGGTTCTCCATCATCTGCCCGACGGACTTGTCCGCGACGAGCGATAGGTATCGGTATGCATCAGCGCCATTAGACGCCCAGTCGTGCAGGGGCGCGTCGCTGAAGGTCTGACTGTGCTCATGCCACTGGCGCCGGTAAGAGCGCAGCGTATCGACGCCGGACTCGCATGTGCGCATATCAAAAAAGGTCTTGGTGAGCATCATTCTGGCGGCGTCGATTCCGTGCTGGATTGAGAGTTTAGGAACGATGCGTATAGGGAGGACGACGTCGCCGGAGTACAGATCAGGACGTACCGTGGCTGGTATTCGGAACTGCTCCACAGTCGAGCGGCGAGTCGCAAGTGTCTTTGCCTTCGCATCATGGGGGAGCCATATTTCGTGATACTCGTAACCTTTGTCATTGAGCATACCCAAGTAGTGATCGACGTGTTTGCCGGAGGCCTCGTAATAGTCTATTACCGCGATGCCGTCTACCCGTGGCTGCCAGAACCACCAGGCGGTGGAGTCGCGGTAGCCGACATCCGCGGCGACATGCACTTTCTGGCCTGGATCGTACAGCGGATCGCCGTCGCGCACCAGTTGGCCGTCCTTTTCAAGTTTGTTGATCATGTCCGCGTAGTAGGTGCCGGACAGGGCGGCGTCGAAGGAGCATTCCATTTCCTGTTCGTACTGCGCGTCGGTCATGGTGTCTTTCAGGCGCTGCAGCTCGTCATCCGGGATGATACCGGTCTCGGAGGCCCTGGCCATTTTGTAGAACCACTCGGGGTCGTTCTCGGCCATGGTCTTGTATTTGTAGAACTGGTTGCGCCCTTTGGCTGTGCCGATCAGTACCAGGAACCCCTGGCGGTCTGCCAGGCACGGCAGGATAACTTCGCCCATGAGTGAGGGTTTCATGTCGCCGAACTCGTCCAGGATCAGACCGTCGAAGTACAGCCCGCGCAGCGCGTCGGGGTTATCGGCGCCGTAGAGGGTGATCCAGGCGCCGTTGTTGAGCTTTACTCGCAGCTCGGATTCCCGGGGCTTTTCGCTGCGGATGCCGTCGGTCATGTTCTTTAGGTAGGTCCAGGCGATCTCTTTGGCCTGTTGGCGAAATGGCGCGACGTACCCGAACCGGGCGTCGGATTTTTGGGTGTGGATGCCTCGTACCACCAGGTCGCCGATGCAGCCTACGGTTTTTCCCATCCGCCGGTGGCAGACCATGAGGGCGTTGCGCTGCTCTCGCCGGTGGAAGTCCAGGAACTGATCGCGCGGTTCATAGGATAATTCTATCACTACGGCCTCCGGCGATAGGCATTATTGATCGCTCACAACGTCGAGCGGCCCGGGCTGCAGTGCGGGGTGGATGACCAGATTCAGGTTGGTGCTGCTGCTGCCGCCGGCATGGCTGTGCTGTACCGCTGGGAACTGCGACATCAGTAGCTTGACGAACTCGGTCGGGTTTTCTTCGGCCCAGTCCGTCATGAAGTTTATTCCGCCCAGCTCTTCGAACACACCGCCCAGCATTTTCTGCATTGGCCCGCCTTCGCGTAGTGCTTCTATGATGGCCACGTCTTTTGACATAGAAAATTCCAGAAAAAATTTTTTCAACCTTCGCCAAACGGCCAAACTGCCTTACAGCCAAAGGCCGTCCAGCCGTCCAGCCAAAGGCCGTTGATCGAATATTAACCGAAAAAACAAAAAATATACACACGCACCTCCCGAACTGGTACTTGCGCGATTTCAGGATCGCACGGGGGGTGCCTTCCCGCCTGGCGATCTCCCGCGGCCTGGCGCCTGGCGGCCGGCGCCCCTTGCCTGGTTCACATAGCCATACCGCTATTTAACATAATGGCGATTATGCGCAGTAATTGAGCGTTATTGACTGTTATTTGTTGCCAGGCCTGGCGCCTAGTGTGCTGTTTTTGGATAGGGCGCGGGCGCCAGGCGCCAGGCGGCCGGCCGGCCAGGCATAAATATATTATTTTTTATGTTGTACATATGTTGTGGTTTGTGATATTTTTTCCTTTCCTTCGTCACATGGGGTGGCGGGGGATAGCTACCATAGCGATTGCAAAGGGATCACCACATGAAAGTATCAGATTTAACCTTGCTAGATGACGGGCGCGACATTTGCCGCCTGGTTGATGTTACCGGGCGTGAATTGCGCATTGGCGAATTAATGGAGCGCGCGGTTATTTATGACGCATTAACTGGTAATTGCCTGGATACATTCGGCCGGGATGAACTGGACCAAATACTGGCTGAAGGCATTACCTGTGACCTGGATCCACAGGCCGGAACCACCTATACAATTATTAATTGGTAACACTCCCGGCGCCTGGATCTCCCGGGCGCCATATTTTGAGGTAATACATAGTGAAGTTTACAACACTACATGAAATTAGTGGTTTGATTGCCGCGCGCAAGTATGCCGCGGCCGCCAGGCACATCGATAGCGCCCTGGATGATGAACCAGGCGCAAACTGGCATAGAGATTTAGGCAAGCTCGCTTCTTTTTTGCGTGATACACAGCGCGCGCCATTTTCCGACGTGTTCAAACGTGGCAATGGCAAATTGCCGTTTTTGTCGTTCTCGGTATTGCCTGGCGTATCCTGTCCAGGCGCCGGGGTTTGCCTGGATTGGTGTTATTCCTTCAAGGCCTGGCGTTACCCGGCCGCCTATGCGCGCCAGGCGCAGAACATGGTGCTGATACAGTCAGCACCTGGCCGGATCTTAAACGCCCTGGACGACACTGCAGCGCCCGGTGAGCGGATTGATTTTAGGCTTTATGTGGATGGTGATTTCGATAGTGTGAAAACAGTAGAATTCTGGTTTAAAGCATTGATAGCCCGTCCCTATGTAAAAGCGTATGGTTATAGCAAGAGCCTATCAGAGATCCTGGCCTATGCTGGACCTCTACCTGGTAACTATAGGCTAAACCTCAGTAGCGGACACAATGCGCCGGATTCCGTCGTTAACCAGGTCCGGCGCCTGGATATATACCGCGGCGATTTCCTGGCGATTGATGTGGGTTACAAAGTGACCAGCGCGCACCATGGCCAGCGCTCGCACCAGGCAAAACTACGCCAGGTGTACGGGGGCAAGGCATTTACCTGTCCAGGTAATTGCGGCGATTGTACGCCGGCCGGCCATGCTTGCGGTTCATCTAGATTTGACAATATTGATATCATCATAGCAGCGCATTAGCGCCAGGAGTGCAGAAAAATGAATATATTTAAAAATTTGCCAGGCATCGATGGCGCGCATTGTGGGTTATCGGACCTATACCCCGATAGGTTAGAAGCATTAACGCGCGCGCTAAATTCCTGCCAGGATTTTACTACAGGCTGGTATAGCAGCAAAAAGGAACTTGCCAGCGCCTGTATAGCGCAAAGCGATGGTATTGTTTATGTAACTGTTAGTGTCTCGGATGATTTCGACACACCAGGACTAGGCGAGGCTGAAAAAATGCGCCCAGTAGCCTGGGAGGATATCGAATCCATGATTGATAAAGCCTGGCAATTGGCGGAAGAAAACCGAAAGGAAAACCAGGACTACCGCGGCTTTAGCATACGTCGCAATGGCGCCTGGGTATGGACCTATTTACAGGCTATTAGCGACTGGGAGCTGGATTGCCCACCAGGCGATTGTGGCGAATCCTGGGGTTTTAACTATTGCGGCATCGACGAAAAAGCCGACACCTTAACGGATAGCCAGCGCGAAAAAATAGAAGAATGGATAGCCGGCTATCCGGCCGACGACGAAACCCTAGAAATAGGCCAATTCACTATTAAACCATGGGAGTAATAGAAATATGAGTATTGAACAATTGACGCGCCAGGTAATGGCGGATTCTAAAGCAGCAGAAATATATTCCAACCTGGATATGGTGGACCCGGTAGCGGGCGCGCCAGGCCTGGCGGATGAATACCTGCAGGCGAAGCTCGCCGGCGATAGCGCGCAATGCCTGGCACTTGAGCTGTATTGTCGCCAGGTAGCTATGACTTTTTGCCATGTGCCGGAAGTACTGGCGATGCTAGATAGTGTTGAACGGCACAAAGCCATGCGCAAACCTGGCGCCGGCGCGCCTAAGATGCTGCAGGAGATAGCGGACCAGGTAGAGCAGTTATACGCTGCCGGCCTATACGATAACCTGGATGATGGCCGGATCCAATTCCGCGTATTGACTGGCGGTAAACCTGGCCAGAAATCTCCGCGACCACATATAAAAATAACCTGTAAAAATATGCCGGGTGCCGTCGCCCTGGTAGCGGCAAAGTATCGTCGCGGTTTTTCATCTAAACCAGGTCCGGCGCGCTATGGCTCAAACTGGCAATACGCGCGCTAACACGGGACGTTAACGCTACCCCGTACCCTACGCCAGGGTACGGGGTTTTTTTTGCCTGGCGGGCCTGTATGATGCCTTTATGGGAATGAAAACAGCCAGGATATGCTACCACCTGGAACGCGCGGCGCATTTTAGGCGCCTGGCGGATCTCCCGGGCCCGCCTGGGACTGGATACGCCGGGCCCGATATCAGCGCCCGGCGCGCCCGGCAACACCAGGAGCGCGCGGCCGAACTACTGGCCGACGGTTTGCGAGAATACGCCCAACTATCAGACGATCGAGCTGCAGCATACGCTAGGCGCTGGCGCCGGCGCCAGGCCGGTGGACCCGGCCGCGGCCGGCGAAAAGCCGACGGGTGGATCTCCCTGGGCCGGGGCAAAGGTTTCGCCAGGAAAAACGACGCCGACCAAAAATAATTGCCATAGGCTTTTCCCCCCTGGTTGAAAATATTTGCCATGGCCGTTTCCCCCTGCTTGAAAATAATTGCCATAGGCTTTTCCCCCTGGCCGCCACCGCCCCGAAGTGTGCGCGACCGGCTTGATCAGTAATCAACAAACTCCTATAGACCCCCCCTAATTATAATAACCACCTATTTTAATATATATATCTGATAACCTGATAAAAAAGCCTACAGCCCGCGTCCCTGCTGGGTTTCGTGCATATCAGGTAAGAAAATTCATACTGATTTTAGGTGATTTTTATCAGGCCAAGTCGAGCGATCGGTCGCGAATTCGTTGTAAGGGAACCACCAAGCGCGCTGTTTTCCTTCAATTTTCTTATGTTTGCCGATCAAATCCAGCAATGCTCTGCCCATATCTGATCTCTGTTTCGGGCTAAATACCCGAGTTCCGTACAGCATCCTGAGTATTTCCGTGCGGTTCATAGGCACGTCCGGGAACCGTTTGTTACCGTGATGCCGGCGATAAAACTCCAGCACCAGCTCCGCCTCTTCCGTTACAGCGGTGTGCGTTTCGATCGCCACGCTGGCCCGTATGGCGTCCTCTTCAGCCGTCAGGTTGAACGCGCTGTCCTCTTGCCAGAATGCGTAGGCCTGCGCCCACAACTGATCCAGATCAACGGCCGCCGACCAGTCGATCGCCTCCACCATTACCGGCCAGAACCGGCGCGACCCGCTGGTGTCGTTCAGGAACTCGGCCTCGTTCACCGAGCCACAGAAGGATGTCATGCGCGGGCGAACCAGCGCCCGGCGCTCGTACGGCGCGCGGATCTCGTCCTCCTCCCTGGTCAGGAACGATTTCAGCGTTTCTATGTCAGCCTTCCTGAATATGCCGTTCAATTCCGACAACTCCACCATAGGGAACCGCAGCGCTGCGATTTGGTGATCCTTGCCGTTGGCGGTGCTTAAATGCAGCTCTGCCTCCCCCTTAAACCAGCGCCCGCCCAGGGATTTGAGCCAGTGCGATTTGCCCAGCCCCTGCGCGCCGACCAGGACCAGCACATGCGGCAGCGGCAGTTTGCGCTCCCGGCGCCACCCGCATACGCCCTCCACCGTCTGCACCAGCCAGTTCTCCAGGTACACCGGCCACAACACGTTATCGGTGGTCACGCTGCTTACCAGGTCACCAATGCGGTCAACCCCGTCCCACGCAAGGCCTTTCATCCACTCTTCCATGGGGTGGAAGGCTTTGAATTTCGCCAAATTCCCCACGATCGCCCGCACCTGTTCGTGCTGCTTGATGCGGCAGTAGGTACAAAGATCAAAAAACATCAGCTCAATGTTCTCTTGCACGGCCTGGGTGTTGTCGGCCGGCTCCCCGTTGATGAACCAGTCAACCGATGCGCTTGCCATATTCAGCCGCGGCTCAATGCCGGACTGCTCTATGATGTACTGCACGTTGCGGATGGTAGTCAGTTGGGTCTGTGCCAGGCTGCCGTTCTGCGTCAGGACGACGTCCGGCAGTATTGTTGGGTCAGGCG
>Ga0316194_10001463_pt1 | contig 16266 bp, 15 predicted proteins | sample CroRivsedime1_MG_FD_204936 | JGI IMG/M metagenome (GOLD analysis project Ga0316194, IMG submission 204936) | Coastal sediment microbial communities from Maine, United States - Cross River sediment 1 | ecosystem: Environmental > Aquatic > Marine > Coastal > Sediment | place: USA: Maine...
CGACCAGGTAGCAGCGCTCTACGAGACCATTGCAGAACTTATGTACCGGGCTGTACGCATCGGTGGCGTACCCTGTTCCGGCCTGCCCTGGCGCTGGGGATATGGCTGGCCGGCTTGCAACTGAGGAGAGGAGCCGTCAGCGAATGACAGAAAAACAGGCTAACCGGCTTGGCCGTTGGCACGGTCATAGCCCGGTATGGAATGCATCTTGATGATTTCAACCCGCTATCAAAAGTTGCGCGCGTCTTTCAGAGCAGACGGGCGGACAGGTCCGGCGCTGATGCTGTTCGCCGGCATATACCTGCTAGCAGGTCATGCACTGGCGGGCGGTGGGCCTGAAAATTTATTGCTGGTCGTCAACGGAGACTCGCCGGTCTCCCTGCAGATCGCCAATACCTATGTGCAGCTGCGCGAGATACCGCCGCAACATGTGCTCTGGCTGCAGGATATTCCCTACCCGGACAGCATCACTATCGACACCTTCCGGAACCGTATTTGGAAACCTATCCGTGAGTTTATTACGGAACACGGGCTCGAGGATGAAATTGATATCATTGCCTACTCGGCGGATTTTCCCTATGCCGTCAATTTTTCTGCGGACCTCAAGGCGAACAAGCTAACCAAGCTGAAATATCATGGCAAAGAGGCTTCACTGACGGGGCTCAGCTACTTTGCCCGCCATGTGGAAACCGGCAGCCCGTATTATCTGGCGGGTAATGCAAACCTGTATTTCCGGCGCAATCTGGCACCGGGCTGGCCGCAGCTGCGGCCCCTGACGGATGCAGAAAGCCGCACGCACCGTGCAGCGCAAAAGGCCATGCAAAAAAAAGATTTTCAAACAGCGCTGGCAAGCTATGAATCATTGCTCCAGGGTTTTCCCGAGCACGGCGCCTTGTGGCACGGACTCGCCCGGAGCCAGGCGGCCCTCGGCAACAGGAGGGAGGCCATGGCGGCATTGCAACAGGCTGCCGATCATGGCTGGACCAACAGCCTGCAAACCCGGAATGACCGCTTCCTGAAAATACTTGCCGATGATCCGGGCTGGCAGCCGCTGCTGGAGCGTATGGAAAAGCGCAATGGTCCGTTCCAGGCGGCCCATGGTTTCAGTGCCAACTATGAGTGGAACGGTGCCACTCAACCGGTCAAGACCTTCAGGAGTGAATCCCTCCACAGTCATTACCTTGCAACACTGCTGGCCTACACCGGCACTCACGGGAACAGCGTCCCGGAGGTAGAAAACTACCTGGCAGCTGCGCATGCCAGCGATGGCAGCCAACCGGACGGTACCGTGTATTTGCTGGTGAACAACGATGTACGTTCCACCACACGGCAGCCCCTCTTTCTGGAAACGGTCGCTGCATTGAAACAGCGCGGGCACCGGGCGGAAATATTGGCCAGGGACAAGAAAACACGGCAGGATGGCATTCTGCCGCAGGGCAGGGAGGATGTCATCGGTGCGGTGGTAGGCTTCAGAAAATTCGACTGGCAGTCTTCCGGTAGTCGTCTGCTGCCGGGTGCCATCGCGGAATCCCTGACCAGTTACGGCGGGCATTTCAACCTTGACTCGCAGACCAAGCTCACAGAGTTTCTCCGTTACGGCGCCGCCGGTGCCAGTGGCGCTGTGGTTGAGCCGTTCAGCCTCCAGGTAAAATTCCCGGTGCCGCTGCTGCATGTCCATTATGCAGATGGTTGTTCCCTTGCCGAGGCCTTCTACCAAAGTGTGGCAGCACCGTATCAACTGCTGATTGTCGGCGATCCACTGGCACGGCCATATGCAAACTTTGCCAAAGTGGGGTTGGCTTCACCTGACCCGCACACGCCGTGGTCCGGCATGGTCACACTGCAGCCGCAGGTCGTGCCGGCACCGGAGCGGCCGATCTCGCAGCTTGAATTATGGGTCGATGGGGAACTGCTTGCCTATGCACAACCCGGCAAGACGTTTAGCTGGGATACGCTCAGCGTGGCTGACGGCTTTCACGATCTCCGGCTGGTGGCCCAGGAAGACAGCCCGATTGAAACCCGTTCATATGCGCGTTTTGCTGTGATGGTGGCCAACAGCGGGCATCGGCTGCTGCTGGATACACTACAGCAGCAGGTCCGCTATGGTGAAGACATCACCATCACCGGTAGTGCCAACGGCGGCAGGGAGGCGGCTATCTGGCAGGGCAACCGGAAGCTGGCGTCGGCCCCAGTAACAGATGGCCACTGGCGATTGCAACTTGCCTCCCAAAGGCTTGGCGTCGGCTCCGTATCACTGGGTGTGCACGTGGTTTTTGACGACACAAGCATAGTGCGCAGCGCCCCCGTGAAGATCGATATCGAGCCGCCGCAATTAAGCTGGAAGGCACCCGGTATACAGCGACAGGATGAAGGGGAGCGCAAGACAGTCACGACCGCCGGCGACCTCAAGGAGGTCAAACCGATTAAACTGAATGGCAGTCTGGGTAAGCTGCAGAATGTGCAACACCTCACCATGGCGGGGAACTTCACCGTCGAGCACTCTGGCTTTTATCAATTCGTCGTTACCGGCGCAGGAAAACTGAGTCTTGCTGTGGATGGCCGGCCGCTGCTGTCGGGCCAGACCATGAACAGGGACCAGCCCCACTATTTCCCGCTGGCGCTGGAGCAGGGCTCGCATGACCTGCAGATTGAGTTTACACCTGCCGATAACAGGACCTACCTGCATGTCATGCTGGAAGGCGATCAGGTCGCCACCATACCCGCGGTCGAGGTGCTCACGGAAGTGCGCAAGCAGGCAAATATTTCACCCTGACGATCAGCATGCCGAATTGCTGTCACACGGACATCATCCTGAGGGTGCTCCTGCAGGATTCATTCGTAATATTCAGGAAATGGGTATACTCGGAATTTCCATGAACAGTCATATCATCAATCTGCTGATCGGCTTGTCCGGCGTCGCAGCGAACGAACGGCCGGTGGCCCGGCACTGGGCCAGCCGTTTCGAACTGCCCATGATCCTGCTGGCCATCTGGATACTGATCGAGTGGTATCTGAGTGCAAAGGGCATTTATCCCGCAACGCTTGACCGGATTACCAACTGGGGTATCTGGCTGTTTTTTGTCTTTGAAACGGCGGTGCTGGTCAGCCTGGTGAAGAACAAACCCGGTTATCTGCTCGGCAACTGGATGAACCTGCTGATTATCGGTGCCGGTGTGCCCCTGTTGTGGGGTGGCGGCACCTATGCTGCCGCCTTGCGGGCACTCAGGCTGCTGCTGCTGTTCCCGTTGTTGCTGAATACCTCGGCTACCGTACGCAGGATCCTGACACGGAACCACCTGGCTACCACGCTGCTGGTGGCGCTGGCATTCACCCTGATGTCGGGTCTGCTCATCGCCGGTATCGATCCGGGTATCGAAACAGTCTGGGACGGTCTCTGGTGGGCATGGGTGACGGTGGCGACGGTGGGGTATGGCGATATCGTGCCGCAGAGTGTCGCAGGCAAGGTATTCGGCGCTGTCGTAATCCTGTTTGGTGTCGGGTTCTTTTCCCTGTTGACGGCCAGTTTTTCAGCCTACTTCATCTCGCGCGGCGAGATAGAGATCGAAGAGGAAGAGGCCGAGGAGATCTACCGCCTGAAGGATATCGAAAGGCGCATGGAGGTCATGGAGCAAACACTGCAGCGGATCGAGACGCAGCTGAATGAAGAGCGGCGGAAGACATAAAATGGGTTGCAGGCAAAAAAACACTTGCTCTGGTGCATTGCTCATAACCACGTAATACAACAACGTATATACTGCCGCGCATGGACGAGATACTGAAGAAGGCCATTCATGACCAGCGTGTCGCGCTGGCCGAGATGCTGTCCACCCCGCTTGTCGAACTGGCCGCCCAGTGTGCGGCCGTATGGGGCTCACGCGAGGATATGGACATTGTCCTTAACGACGGCTTCCGTGCCGTGCCGCATTGCCTGTTCCTGTATGCGATGGATGTCAACGGCATACAGATCAGTGACAATGTCGGTATCGGCGGATTGCTCCCGGAGCACTATGGCCGTGATCGCTCCAGTCGTCCGTATATGAAAGAGGACGTTCCGCCCTGGGATTTTTTGCTCTCCGATGCCTATCTGAGTCTGCGTGTTAACCGTCCATCGCTGACGGCCCTGCAAGTCGTGCGCCGTAACGACGAGATGCTGGGATTTATCGGTGCGGATTTTGACTTGCGCGACCTGCCCGCTACTACCGAGCACTATGAAGAACCTATTGACTGGCGCCAGATCAAGGGCGATCCGTCAATCCGCGGCACGGTGTTCCAGCAGCGCCGCGTCGAGAGTGTGCTGGACCGCAACATGGACCCGGCCTGCGCCATTCTCCATGACCTGATTACCGAACGCGGTCTGTTCCAGGCGGTGATTCACTTTTCCAGCAGCCGTGCCACCGTGTGGTTTATGGACGATCCGTATCGCTATCGCATTTTTGACCACGAGGTGCTGAGTGACCCGGATATCTGCCTGCTGTATCCGCAATACAGCTATCCGGATGACGCGGTTATTCCGCAAGACCGTGTTACCGAGGTATTGAATGGCATGCGGCAGTTGCGTACTGCTGATGACACGCTGTACCTGCGGGCGTCGTCGATCAATATCTTTAACGGACTGATCAGCCTGACGTTCTCCTGCGACGGTACTCACTACATGTCATGGCGGGAGTTTCTCGACAAGGATATGACTTTCTGGCTAGGCTGTGCGACCTGACCCGTTCCCTGGAGGAAATGCGCTATGACCGGCTCTATGGAGAAGATATTGCTTGCAGGGCTGCTGGGCCTTGCACTGCTCGTGCTGGGGGGATGTGGCGTCAATAACATCCCCAGCTACGATGAAGCTGCAGATGCCGCCTGGAGCGACGTGCTCAACCAGTACCAGCGACGCGCGGAACTTGTTCCCAACCTCGTATCCACCGTCAAGGGCTATGCGGCACATGAACAGGAGACACTGGAGGCCGTCGTCGAGGCACGCTCCCGGGCCACAGGCATGCAGTTGCCGAATGATATCCAGTCGAACCCGGGGATGATGGCGCAGTTCCAGGCCAGTCAGGATGCCCTGTCGAATGCACTGTCGCGTTTGCTGGTGGTGGTTGAACGTTACCCGGACCTCAAGGCCAGCCAGAACTTCCTGTCGCTGCAGTCGCAGCTGGAGGGAACCGAGAATCGCATCGCGGTGGCCCGCCGGGATTACATCAACGCAGTGAAGACCTATAACACAGAGCTGCGCACCTATCCGGGGAAATGGTGGCACAGCCTGTTGTATGCCGAACTGGAGCCGCGTGCCAACTTCGCGCCAGCACAGGAAGTGCAGCAGGTGCCGAAGGTGGAATTCCAGTAGCCCGTCGGGGTCAGGTTGTTGCAGCGCGCATGATGTTCCTGTTCGGGCCTGGGGCCCGCTCCCCGGTAGGGGCAGCGGCAGGCATGCTGACATTACTGTGCTGGCTGCTCACGGCAACGGTGCTGTCGGCACCGGAATTTCCGCAACTTACCGGTCGCGTGGTCGATACAGCCGGGCTGCTTTCACCCGCTGCAAAAGCACGGCTGGAGGCACGGCTGGAGGCACATGAACAGCAGACGAGCAACCAGCTGGTCGTCGTTACGCTGCCCTCGCTTGGCGGGTATGACATCGCAGATTATGGTTACCAGCTTGGCAGGTACTGGGGCATCGGTCAGCAGGATAAAGATAACGGTGCCCTGCTGATCGTTTCACGCGATGACCGCAAGCTGCGCATCGAGGTGGGCTATGGCCTGGAGGGCAGTCTGACCGATGCCCTCAGCAGTGCCATCATGCAGCAGCGCATACTGCCGCAATTCCGTAACGGCGACTTCGAATCCGGCATCGAACAGGGGGTCGATGCCATGCTGAAAATACTTGCCGGCGATGCAGACGAAGTCCGGGTACTTGCGGACAGCCCGCCCGCGCAGGCAGCCGGAAGGCTTGAATCCCTGTTTGCGCCCTTCATGATTATGGGGGTATTTGCCGGTAGCCTGCTCAAGAGTCGCTTTGGGAACAAGGCGATTCCTCTGGTGCCCGGTATCCTGTTGCCGCTGGTTTGGTGGCTCAGTGGCTCCATCGTGCTGGCCGTGGTGGTCGCCATTGCGGTCGGCCTGTTTTTGTTCGGCGGTGGTGGTCGCGGCGGCGGCCGGCGAGGTTCACAGGGTGGTTACTATGGTGGCGGTGGCTATTCCGGTGGTGGCGGCGGGTTCTCGGGTGGCGGTGGTTCTTTCGGTGGTGGTGGCGCGTCGGGGGGCTGGTAGATGGGTTTTATCAACGACGCTGACAGGCAGCGCATCAGACAGGCTATCGAGTCCTCCGAAAAGCAGTTCGATGGCGAACTGGTGACGATTATCGCGGCTGCAAGTGACACCTATCGCTATATTCCGACCATGTGGGCTGGACTGGTCACATTGCTCGCACCCTGGTTGACCCTGTTGGTCGCACCGGGCCTGGACCTGTTTGCAGTCCTGACAGTCCAGAGCGCCGTTTTTCTGGTTGTTATACTCTTGTTCCACTGGCGTCCGGTGAAAATGGCGCTGGTTCCCCGGCCGGTGCAACAGCAGCGGGCATCGCGTCTGGCGCATGAGCAGTTTTTTCGCCGGGGGCTGCACCTCACGCACAATCACAATGCAGTATTGCTGTTTGTCTCCGTCGCCGAGCGTTATGTGGAGATCGTCGCGGACAGGGGCATCAACGAATGTGTCAACAACGACTGTTGGTCAGAAATAGTCGACGGGTTTACGGCCAGGGTACGTGCAGGACTTATCGCCGAGGGATTTCTCCAGGCCATCGGTGAATGTACCGGGCACATGACCCGGTATTATCCACCCGGCAAGGAAGACGTCAAAATTTTGCCAGACCACCTGATCGAGATATGAGGGAACCTGACAGGTTCATCATTCCGGCCAGCGCCGGGATGACGAACTAACCGGATTTCTGCGGTGAATTCCGGGGGTGGAACTCCTTAAATTGACATGGATCAATGTGCCCCTGCTCTCAGGGTGCGACGATTCGTCGCAGTTTCAGAGAATCCGGATGTCAGGGTGCTATGGATATTTAACTTAACCAGTAACCAGGGAGAAAGAATGAACCCAATCAAACAGAAGGCATTGTCGGTACTGATCGGAATCGGTCTGGCCATGGGGGCTGCCACCAGTGCCTGGTCGCAGGATGCCCTGAAAGACGTGATGAAGGCGCGCGGGCTCACCGAAAAGGATGTGCTGGCGGCGGCCAAGACCTATACACCGACCGGTGGACGCGATGAATACATCGTCTTCAGCTCGGGCGGGCAGAGCGGCCAGCTGATTGTCTATGGCATCCCCTCCATGCGCATTCTCAAGTATGTTGGCGTGTTTACCCCCGAGCCCTGGCAGGGTTACGGTTTTGATGACGAATCCAAGGCGGTACTGGCCCAGGGCCGTATCATGGGCAAGGACATTACCTTCGGTGATACTCACCATCCGGCGATTTCCGAGACCAACGGTGATTATGATGGCCGTTATGTCTTTATCAATGACAAGGCCAATCCGCGTATCGCACTGGTGGATTTACACGATTTCGAGACCAAGCAGATTGTCGTCAATCCGCTGTTTAAATCCGCCCACGGCGGTGCCTTTGTAACCCCGAATACCGAATATGTCATGGAGGCCGTGCAGTACGCAGCCCCCTATGGTGACGACTTCGTACCGCTGGAGGAATTCAACGACAAATACCGTGGCGGCCTGACCTACTGGAAATTTGACGACGGGAAGGGGCGCCTCGACCCGGCAAACTCCTTCACATTCGAGTTGCCGCCCTACAGCCAGGATCTTTCCGATGCGGGCAAGGGACCTTCCGCAGGCTGGGGTTTTACCAACTCCTTCTGTTCGGAACGCTACGTCGGTGGTACTGAGCGTGGCCGTCCGCCGTTCGAAGCCGGCTGTTCCTCCAAGGACACGGACTTTCTGCACGTGACCAACTGGAAAAAGGCTGCTGAACTGGTTGCGGCCGGCAAGGTGCAGCAAGAGAAGGGCATGTACCTGATTTCCATGGACCAGGCAGTGCAGGAGGGGCTGGTATACCTGATTCCGGAACCGAAGAGTCCGCACGGCGTGGATGTGACACCGGATGGCAGCAAGATCATTATATCCGGCAAGCTGGACAGCCACACCTGGGTATACAGTTTCGACAAGATCATGCAGGCCATCAAGGACCAGAACTTCGAGGGCACAGACCCTTACGGTATTCCGATCATTGCCCTGCAGGACGCCCTGGACAAGTCGGTCAACGTCGGCCTCGGTCCGTTGCACACCCAGTTCGATTCCAAACCCTGCGTGGCCTACACCTCCATCTACGTGGATTCCATGATCACCAAGTGGGACTATTGTGAAGGCAAGGTGCTGGACCAGTTACCGATTCACTACAACGTCGGCCATCTGATGACCATGGAAGGCGACACTGTCGATCCTGATGGCAAGTACCTGGTGGCGCTGAACAAGCTGGCCATCGATCGCTTTAACCCGGTAGGTCCGCTGCATCCGCAGAACCATCAGCTGATCGATATCAGTGGCGACAAGATGGAGTTGCTCTATGACATGCCGTTGCCACTGGGCGAGCCCCACTATGCCGTGGCCATCAAGGCCGACAAGCTGAAACCGGCAGTCCGCTACAAGTCGGGCTGGAACAGCCGTGCCGATGAACCCTCACCGTGGAAGTCCCGCGCCGGTCGCGAAAAGACCGAACGCACCTGTGAAGCGGACGGCAAGTGCACCGTGCATGTCTACGGCACGACCATCCGTTCGCACATTACGCCCGAGATCATCGAGGTCGAGGAGGGTGACACCGTCTCACTGCATTTCACCAACCTGGAGCGCGCCGAGGACGAGGTGCACGGATTCGCCATGTATGGCCAGAACGTCCAGCTCTCGATCGAGCCGGGCAAGACGGCATCGGCCACCTTCGTCGCTGACAAGGCCGGTGTCTTTCCCTATTACTGCACCGAGTTCTGTTCCGCGCTGCACCTGGAGATGCAGGGTTATCTGCTGGTACAGCCGAAAGGCTACCAGGCGACGGCGGCCACGCTGCAGGAGGGTACGAGTTACACCGAGGCGGACTACAACAAGCAGGTCAAGACCAACGTGGAGACCCAGGCGGTCATCGACTCCGTCGTCGCTTACATTACCAGCCACAACTACAAGGATTTTCCGACCGTTGTGGCGCTGGTGGAGGATGCCACCGACCAGCTGGGTTTTGCTGCCGAGGCCAAGACCAAGGCAGAGGCTGCAGCGGCCAAGAAGGACTGGAGTACCGCCATGCTCTGGGCCAACCAGTGGTGGCAGTACCAGGTGAAGACCGCAGACATGGGGTTGCGTGCCAAGACCTACCTGGAGGAAAACGGGGCCAGGAAGATCAAGTAATTTATTGAACTTCATCTGCTGCTACGGGGGGCGGTATCGCCCCCCTTTTTTTCTGATAGAAACCGGAGAGGATTTACCATGACCCATTCTGTAATCAAGACCGCAGTCACGGTGGCTGCCATACTGCTGGCCCTGTCACCGGCCGCGGTACTGTCTGCTGACGGCGAGAAACTGTACCAGACAAAGACCTGCTCGACCTGTCACGGCAAGGATGGCAAGTCGCCTATCATGCCCATGTACCCGAAGATTGCAGGCCAGAACCAGGCATACACACTGCAGCAGATGGCCGATATCAAGAGTGGTGCGCGCAGCAATGGCCAGAGCGCGGCCATGAAGGGGGTCATGCACCTGGTCAGTGACGAGGAAATGCAGGCGCTGTCGGAATATATTGCCACCATGACGCCCTGATTTCATCAGGATGTAACGGTAGACGATAGCTGGCCTGTGTCATCACCCTGACACGGGCCATTTTTTTGCGGTGATGTAGCGATATTGCATGTGCAAAACGTTAAAGATTCTGCTGCTGTGCATGATCTTTTGCGCTGATCTTGCAGCCGGGGAAGGGGCGCCTGCAGTCGACCTGGATCTGGGTGAGGAAATCAATGAAACCTGTGCCGGGTGTCATGGTGAATACGGTCAGGGCAGTACTGACGGTGGTCGTTTTTATGATGATCCGGACGATGCCGGAATTTTCCGGGAATATACCGATACCGGGATTGCATCCATGCTGGCGTATCTGGCAACACTGGATGATCGAGGCATTGATATAGATCAAGCCAAACAGTCGGGATGAGCTATAAAATGGCGCCTTGTACTTGACTACAATTTTTTGCAGGACAGTGGCTTGCGAGCCACAGGAGTAATGATGATGAACAAGCGATTACTGATTTCCCTGGCAGCCATGCTCGGCTTGGGTTTCTCTGCCGTGTCCCTCGCATGGCTGGAGGCGGGTGGTGAACGTGATGAGACATTGACGCTAACGCCCGACAGGGAGAACGGCATTGAAGTCTACGAGGTCTGTGCCGGCTGCCACCTGACCGAGGGCTGGGGCGAGACCAGCGGGACCTTCCCGCAACTGGCCGGACAACACAAGGAGGTACTGATCAAGCAACTGGCGGATATCCGAGAGGGTAACCGTGACAACCCGACCATGTATCCGTTTGCCCTGCCACAATCGATTGGCGGGCCACAGGCCATGGCCGACGTGGTGGACTATATCCAGAAGCTGCCCATGAATCCCGCGAATGGCAAGGGTGAATGGGCAGAGGGTATGCCCGAGTTTGTCCAGGGCAAGAAGCTCTACGATGATAACTGCGTGACATGCCATGGTGATAACGGTGAAGGCATTGCGGAGAAGTTCTATCCGCGTATCCAGGGACAGCACTATGCCTACATGATGCGCCAGTTCGAATGGATCCGTGATGGCAAGCGCCGCAACGCCAATCCGGACATGGTCAGGCAGATCAAGGAATTCAGCGACAAGGACATGCAGATGGTGATCAACTATGTCTCTCGTGTTCCCGTGCCGAAGGAAGATCTGGCGCCCTCCGCCGACTGGCTCAACCCTGACTTCGATTAGTATCACTATGCCGCCGGTGCCCTGCCGGCGGCGCTGTTTTCGTCAATGGTAAGTTCTATGGATAGCAAACGCTCAGTCATTGCCAATCTGCTGTTGCTGGCAACCATCTGCCTGCTGGTTGCGACCTACTATGCGCCGCTCTGGTGGGTATCGTTGACGGCTCCCAACTACCCGGAAGAGGCCTTCCCCGATGGTGTGCGCATCCATTTCCATATGAACGGTGTTTTCAATGGTTGCAAGAAGATCGAAAAGGACGAGATCCTGGAGGAAGAGGCCCTCGATTGCGTGCACGAAATGGATACCATCAACCATTATGTGGGTATGTACCCGATAGCGGCTGGCGGTGTGATCGAGCGTGCCTTCTCACCCTTCCTGATTTCCATGCTCGGTGTGATGTTGCTGGGGTTTATGTTGAACCGGCCGGCTGTCCGTATGGGTGTGCTGGGCGCAGGTTTTGCCGTGATTGCCGTGTGGATGTACCTCACTTATTACGGTGCTGACGGTCTGCATTATCAGAACAAGGGTTTTATTTCTGCACTGGTCACAGCAATCGACCAGGATACCTCGAAGGAGACAGAGACCCTGTCGCCAGGTGCTGCACTGATTGCCCGTCTGAAGGCCTCCCTGGAGGAGACCGGGACGGCTGTGCCGGAACCAGCGGGTGCGGCTGACAAGGCAGTTAATATCGAACACCTGCGTATCAGCTTCGAGAAAGACCAGCAGCGCAAACCACAGCAACAGCAGAGTGACTGGGATGGCAGCGGTGCACAGATGCTGGCCTGGCATTATGAAAAGACCCTTGGCCGTTATTTCAATGTGCCGGAAGAGATCAAACCCATGGTTGCAAAAATGACGCTGGCGGCGGATGTCATGTTCTGGGGCATTATTGCTGCGATGGTTTTGCTGTTGTTCGGTGCCCGCAAGACCGGCGGCCTGCTGTACTGGATGCTGGTGCTGCCCGTGCTGTTTCTCCCGCTGCTGTTTCTGATCGATTATTCGGGCTGGCTGTGGTGGTACGGGCATCGCCTGAATGCCATGGGGGCCTTTACCGTGAAGCCGTTCATGCCGACCGTCTTCGGGGACGGCAAGGTGGCGCAGTTCACGACCCATTCCTATCCGTCCATCGGTTTTGGCCTGATGCTGCTGGCATCGCTGCTGACAGGGCTTGCGGCCCTCATCCGACGCAGGCAGCTGTCAGGAAAACATGAGCGGGTGGCCTGAACGACTGCTGCTGGTCTGCTGTTGCCTGCTGCCACTGTGCGCGCTGGCGGAGGCTTATCCGCCCTTACAGCCACTGGTTGACGCGACCCCGGAAGGTGGCACGCTGATACCGCCGCCGGGTATCTATGCCGGCCCGGTGGTGATCGAACGCCCGATCAACCTGGACGGGCAACACCAGGTCAGCATCGACAATGGTGGCAAGGGCAGCATCATCATCCTGCAGACCGACGGTGCCACGGTGCGCAACCTGCGCCTCACCAATTCCGGCGAATCCCACAATGATATCGATGCCGGCGTGCAGGTGCGCGGACGCTTCAACGTCGTCAAGGACAATATCATCGATAATTGCCTGTTTGGTATCGACCTGCAGCAGTCCGACCACAACGTGGTAAGGCGTAACCGCATCAGTTCCAAGCCGTTCGAGCTGGGACAGCGGGGGGACGCCATTCGCCTGTGGTATAGCTTCCACAACAAGATCACCGATAACGACATCAGCAATGTCCGGGACACCGTGGTGTGGTATTCGGCAGACAATACCATCGCCCGCAATACCGCATCACACAGCCGTTATTCCCTGCACTTTATGTACTCGCGGCGCAATCTGGTCGAGGCCAACCGCTACTACAACAACGCGGTCGGCATTTTCCTGATGTACAGTGACGGCGTGGAAATACGCAATAACTACATTGCGCATGCTGCAGGACCGACCGGTGTCGGTATCGGACTCAAGGAAACCTCCGATCTGATCGTGGCGGACAATGAGATACTGTACTGTGCCAGCGGTCTGTATATTGATATCTCTCCATTCCAGCCGGACACGACCAACCGTTTCCATAACAACCTGATCGCCTACAATGGTATCGGGATACGCTTTCTGAACGACTGGACCGGCAATGACTTTCAGCAGAACCAGTTTGTGGACAACCTCACCCAGATCGCCGTTACCGGCGGCAAGACGGCAAACCGCAATGTCTGGAAAGGCAATTACTGGAGCGATTACGAGGGCTTCGACCGGGATGATGACGGTACCGGGGATGCACCCTATGAGTTGTATGCCTATGCTGACCGCCTCTGGCAGGATGAGCCCTATGCCCAGTTTTTCAAGGGCTCGCCCATGCTGGAAGTACTGGATTTCCTGGAACGGCTGGCGCCGTTCTCCGCGCCGGACATGCTGGTAAGAGACGAGCGGCCTGCAATGGACACCTTTATCAGGGTGGCCGAAACCGCACCGGTCGAAAAGGATTCACTGCAACTGTTACGCGAGAGTCTGGGCAGATAGATGGCAGTCCAGGGCAAACGAGCGGTGAACCCGCAGGCACGGCGTAAATTCCTGCGTACCCTTGTGATGGGAGCAGGACTGCTCGGTACCGCCTTGCTGGGTTTTATCCCGGTGCTGGGACGCTGGGCACAGCGCCTGCGGCCGCCCGGCGCCTTGCAGGAAAAACAGTTTCTTGCTGCCTGCATCAAGTGCGGGCAGTGCGTGCAGGTGTGTCCGGTAGCGGCCATCAAGCTGGCCGACCTGGATGAGGGTTTCGGGGTTGGCGTGCCCTATATCGATGCCCGCGCCCAGGCCTGTGACTTTTCCTGTGATGGCCTGCAATGCGTGCTGGCCTGCCCGACCGGGGCATTGACTCACGAGCTCAATTATTCGCATGAGACCGACATGGGGATTGCGCAAGTAGTGAGTCCCGCAACCTGCCTGGCGGTACAGGGCAGGGGTTTCAGGGGGCAGGCACGCGGGGCGGATTTTGCCGGCATGCTACGCTATGACGCGGTGGATCGCTGGCACCCGATCCCGGTACGCGATCATCCCTATGACCTGGAACTCTGTGACCTGTGCGTGCGCCAGTGCCCGATCGAGATTCGTATTGCACAATGTGTGGCCGGCGCACCACCCTCCGGTGATGAGCGGCAATGTCCACCGCAGCATGCCATCGAACTGCAACCGGTTGTGGACGAGAGTGGTGTGATCCGGATGCAGCCGGTGATCCTGGATGGCTGCGTTGGTTGCGGGGTATGCGCGATGATCTGTCCGGTCGAGCCAACCGTGATTGTGATTGACAGTAGTGAGAGCCGTGGGGCAGCGTATGAGCCAGTTGCTTGATTCTGTCGCGGAACTGCTGGGACGTGAACCACGCAAGAAACCGCAGCCGGATGAAATCATGCCGGAGATCGTGGCTATCCACAGGGACAAGCACGAGGACAAGTCGCGCATCGAGAAGATCAGGATAGAGATGGCACACAAGGCACAGCATGCAGCCCCGGAGAAGCTGCGTCGTAAACGCTGGGCGGTGTTGATACTCGTTAACCTGTTGTTCGTGCTTTCCTTTCAGCTGGATATCCAGATGCTGGAAGGTGCCTTGACCGCCTCCCGGTTTGTCGGGTTTCACATGGCCGATCTGAATTCCGCCCTGCAGGTCATGCTGGCCTACAAGCACGTGGTCATTAACCTGGTGATCGGTACGGCCACGGTGTTCATTGGCTGGTGGCTGCTGGGTGGACGGACGTTCTGCTCCTGGGTCTGCCCCTATCATCTGCTGGCCGAGTGGGCCGAGATCGTGCACCAGAAGCTGGCACGGAAACGGCTGGTCAAGGACCATCCCTTTGATCGCCGCGCCCGTACCTGGTTCTGGCTGATCTTTGCCATGCTGGCCCTGGTGAGCGGCTATACCGTCTTCGAAACCATATCGCCGACCGGTATTCTCAGCCGCGCGCTGATCTACGGGCCGGGCCTTGCACTGCTGTGGGTACTGCTGCTGCTGCTGTTCGAGATCTTTTATTCCCGCCGTGCCTGGTGCCGCTATGCCTGCCCCATTGGTCTGACCTATGGCGTGGTCGGTGTCCTGTCACCCATCAAGGTCCAGTACCACCTGGAGAGTTGTTTCCACGAGGGGGAATGCCGCAAGGTGTGCCTGGTGCCACATGTGCTGAACACCGTCATCAAGGGGCGTGCCCGTGGCATTGATGTGGATATCGGTGCCGACTGTACCCGCTGCGGACGCTGCGTCGATGCCTGCCCCACCAGTTCGCTGACGTTCAGGTTCAAGGGTCTGGGTGACCTGCTCTGATGATACGGTTTCAGCAGGTATATAAAAGCTTCCAGCGTACCGATGTGCTGGCCGGGATCGACCTCGAGATCGACCAGGGCGACCGGGTTGCGCTGGTGGGTTCCAATGGCGCCGGCAAGACCACGCTGATTCGCTGCCTGCTGGGTGAGTACCAGTGCCGGGGCCAGGTGAGCGTCCATGGCCATGATCCGCGTCTGCAGCGTACCGAAATTCTCAAGCATGTCGGTTTCGTGCCGCAGATCTCGCCACCCCTGAAGATGCCGGTCGGTCAGTTAATCCGCTTCGCGGCCGGTGTCAGTGACAGTGATCCGGCGCGGATGCTCGCTGTCTCTGAACAACTGGGCCTGGATGCAGACAGGATTCGACGGCAGCCGTTCAACAAGCTTTCCGGCGGGCAGAAACAGAAGCTGCTGATCAGTATCGCGCTGGGACGGGACTGTGACCTGCTGGTGCTCGATGAACCGGCGGCCAATCTTGATCCGGAGGCACGACACAGCTTCTTTCAGCTGCTGGCTGCGCGGCAGGCGCAGGTGGCCATGATGATATCCAGCCACCGGCTTGATGAGGTCGCTGCCCTGGTAAACCGTGTGGTGGAGCTGGACCAGGGCAGGATCGTGCTCAATGATCATGTGGCTGACCAGGTTGACATGAGCAGCCTGCTCGACTGCCGACTGATACTGACCCGGGCGAGCAGTGCCTTTGCCGAGACCGTGCGGGAATGGGGTTTTACCGATACCGGTGAGGGATTGATCTGGACCGGCCAGGTGTCGGGGCCGGACCGCTTGCGCTTCCTCGGTGTGTTGTCGCGTTATGCCGCGCTGCTGCAGGGCATCCGGCTGGAGGAAGCCCGTGATGCGGGTGAGGGGAAGGCGCATGCGCGGCTTGATTAGGGACTATTCGTCATGCCGGTGTATGCAGGCATCCAGTACACTGAAAACTCCGCGTCCCGGCATGCGCCGGGATGACGGTAGTGGAATTAATCTGTGCTTCACTGGATTGCTGCTG